>Ga0209963_1000245_pt1:5000-152574 | contig 152574 bp, 131 predicted proteins | sample ThiBio_1000_biof_2_FD_183957 | JGI IMG/M metagenome (GOLD analysis project Ga0209963, IMG submission 183957) | Wastewater bioreactor microbial communities from Cape Town, South Africa - Thiocy_cont_1000_biof (SPAdes) | ecosystem: Engineered > Bioreactor > Thiocyanate-remediating >... | reverse complement strand
AGCCACTGAACAGCAAAGCCTTGAACGAGCTATCCGGTGTGCTCGCGCTCGACGGAGCGGTCGCAATGGCTACAGCCAGCAATGCCTGCATGATCGCGACGCCGAGCATGGTCCGCGCCATGCCTGCGGGTCGAAACCAAGCGGAGAACCCGCCTACCAACGCCGCCATGATCAGCAGGAAAAAACCGATGCCATTGCCATCATCGCGAACAATTGTGCTCCACACCGTCAGGACCGACGTCACGAGCGCGACGGCAACTCCCGCGCGGTAGGCCGGCTTCCGCTCGCGTCGGTTCGTTCGCTCGGTCCGGTCAAGTGCTTGCCTCTGAGGAAGACGGTCTTGTCTTCGCACGAGCCGGCTGAACGACATCAGCAGGAAACGAGGAAGAACTGACGCATCAAATTCCGCAACCGGGTGCCGCTGTCGCCGCGCTTGCTTGCCTGCATTCCAACCAAGGTTGTGGCGTAGAATCGACGGTGCTCTATGTTGCTTGGTGGGTATGTTGCTCGGTGGGTGCGATGATCGGCAACCGTAGCGGCTGTCGACGCAATTGACGTCGAAGGCCGCGACTACGGCCCGACTTTCGCCCGTCCCCTCGGAGCCGCGAGCGAAGCGAACTTGCGTGAGACGTAGAAACTGGCGGAGAGGGAGGGATTCGGCCCCCCATGCCATTAGACACCAGAAATACCGGACTTTTCTACACTCTTTCTGGAATTGATTGTACCACCAATTCGTACCCAAGCAAGTCTCAGCTTAGACGCGATCGCCCGAAAATCTCGGGCGACGATTTAGCTGACGCTATCGACATCCTCGCGAATTACTCGTCGGGCGCTCGGCGACGAACCCGCAAACAAGAGCGGGAAGACCGCGAGCAAAAAGCCCGGGGGATTGAGCCGCTATTTCCCGTCGTCCGTCCCACCCCCGCAGAAGCGCGAGCAGCCCAGAGAATGCTGGGCCGAGACATCTGCGCCTTTTTGGTTGCCCATCGCTGGGCAAAAGGAGCATTCCCGGCGAGGCAATCGGACGAGAGCCGCGCGGACTTTTGGACGCGAGTCGAGGCAGAATGCCGCGCTTGCGATGCGCGGATGTGGAAGGCCGCTCTTCTAAATTCCGCTGACTGCCCTGTCCCCGAGCGGATCGCCTTGGCCATCGCACAGGACTCTGAATGGCACGTTGGTCCCGGCCACGTTCGTGACGCAGCAATCGTCCCCGGTGAGCTGCGCGTACACGTCGAAGCCCGGTGCCAAAAAAATCCAGACAGTGCCCCTCAGTGGTATCTGTTGTACCCCAAATGCATCTACCGTGGCGACGATCACGTCGAAATTGGTCGCGACGGAAAATTGCGCCTCAGTACCGTTGAGTATTCACGCTGGCGCATCTGTCTCGGATGGCCAGATATGCGTGCGCGCCTTCAGACCCCAGTTCTTACCCCCTTTAAGACAGACACCGACGCATTGCGATCGGAAGGATCAATGCTGAGCCCCGCCACGGATCGGGAGCAGGAAGTCGGCAGTAACAAAGCAAGCCCGACCTAGAGCAGATTATATCCAGCGGTGGCGCGGTGGACCCGCGCCATCCGCACTCTTTTCAGAGCGCGCCAGGGGGAAGCCCCCGTGGACCCCAAACCGAAAATCCCACAGCGATGTCCGAGAAACGCAAACGACAAGCAGCGATCAGGTTCCGTGTCAGCGAGGAGGAGAACGATCTCATCCGCGCGAACGCGCGTGTCGCGGAAATTCCTGTCGCGAGTTTTGCGCGCGATGCGGTTATTGCCGTAGCGACTGGCAAGTTCGCGACTTCCACCGAGAAATCGCGGGCTACCGCCCTGCGAACAATCGTATCCGAGATCAACCGCATCGCCGTTGTCACGAAAAAGAGATCGATTACCCAAGATGACGCAACCCGCGTCGTCGATGAGTTGCGCCGGCTTCAGCTGCTCCTGTTTCGTTTTTATTACGAGGATCGGTCATGATCATTACAACCGTAAAGCACGGCCGAACCAAACGTGACGGCGAGCGCCTGATCGCGCATTTGAGCAAGACCGAAAACGTTGAGGTCGATCTTGCCGAAGTCGGAAACTGCGTCGGCGAGACGCTGACTGAGTTCGTCTCAATTGCAGCGATCTATCGGGACGCGGCCCCGACCAGCAACGCCAATACGGTCTCGTTCCACCATCTGACCGTCAATCCCGCGATAGATCATCCCCGCGAGATGCTGATTGAAATGGCGCATCGGGCGCGGCTGGAACTCGACCCGTCTGGCGAGCGACCCTTCGCAATCGTGATTCATAAAAAACCCCGCTCGGAGCCGGGAGGCGGCAGCGGCGAACATGCGCACCTTTTGATCGCGGCCGCCGCCGCCGACGCGGGCGGTAAGTTTTTGGATGACGGATTTAGCAAAATCAGAACGGAGCGCCTCGCCTTGGAACTGGCTTTCGATTTTGGCGAGCCTCCGGTAATCGGCCGCCATTTCAAACCCGCCTTCCGACGCTTGAGAACAACGCGGCCGGAAGTGGCCGAATGGCTTGAGAGTCAGGTTGGTGCCGACCCGGCAAAGCCCGAGAGCGCATTCTCGCCCAATGCCATGGCCCGCGCTCGCGGACTGAATCTGAATCTTCCGAAGGCGAAAGCTGCCGTTCGAGCCGCGTGGAATCAATCGAGCGATGTTGAGATGTTTCAACGCAAACTGACGGAGATCGGCTTTTCCTTAAAGCCCGGCACCAGAAACGGTGTCTGGATCATCGAGGACGGTAAAGGTCGTCTCATTGGATCGGCCAACCGTCTCTTGAAGCTGAAACGTGACGAATTCAATCAACTGATGGAGGCTGACAATGCCGAAAAGCTCAAACCAAAAAATCGCGCGTTCCGCCCCGGCGGACGAGGATTCCGTCAGGCTACTCACCAGACTGCTGACCGAGATCGTCAATACCCAGCACGCTCAGCAACGTTGGATCGAATCAATCAGCGACAGGCTGGACGCGGTTCTGGATCGCCTCGGCACGCAAGCTCCCTAAGCAGAATTCATACACCAATGCTTCTTCGCCTTATCGAGAAGGCGGTAGCTACTCAGGCGGCCCTTGAGCGCCACTTTCTTGAGTGCGAGCCACCACCGTCAACAGACGTCTATTACGACTTATGGGGAATTCCGCGAGTTGCCGGACCACGATGACGAGGACTTAATCCGACGTAACGAACCGTAACCATGATTCCTAGGAATCTCGGAATTCGGGATTCCGGGAAACCAGAGACGGAGTAACAGATGCGTATCAGGCTGAACCGAGAAGAGGCTCAGATTGAATTTGAGAAGCTGCCGCCCGATGAAAAGGAGCTGTTTTATAAGATCGTTGCTTATTGTGGCGACTGCAAAGCCAAAAACATTTGCGTGGGGCGAAAGAATGTGCGCGACAAGTTCAAGTGCGCGACCGACCTCGTAGTCAGGTTGATGCGGATCATGGACGCATTGGAAGCTGAAGATCACGCCTTTTCGAACAACAAGTCGCCGAGGATTCCTTTCGCTTTTGCGGCCCTGGCAACCGACACGATGGTGGCAATCGGCCGGACCGAACAGCAGTTCGCAGCCGCCTTTGCCAAGGTTGCGGCCGATGAAAGGGATCGTGCGCTCGCCGAATTCGAACCGAAGCTGGCGGCTTTGCGTGGTACCATCGAGGACTTGAGTATCCGCCTGGACGATTCGGAAGCAATGCAGGCCGAACTGGCCGACGAGTTGACCGAAGAGAAGGAGCTTGCTGCTCGTCTTGCCGAGAATAACGCCGCTCTGATTCGTGAAAACGCAAGGATGCAAGACGACCTTGTCGCGATCGAGCCTGAGTTGGAATCGCTGCGCGCGCACGCCATGGCTCTAGCGAAAGAAATCCTCGACGTGCGTACCTTGAATATCTCGTTCGCAGGCCGTGAGAACGAAATCGTTCAGGAGCGTGACGCGCTCAAGGCGGAGATCAAAGCTAAGGGTGACGAGAACTTCAATCTTCGGAAGTCGAACGCAGAATTGAAGCAAGAACTTATTGCGGCCTCTGGCCGGGTCAAATTTGCAGAGGCGTCGTTTCAGGCGTCTGAGCGGCGTAACGCGAGCGAGGTTGCCACGTTGGTGGACGCGATCAATTCCCTGGCTTCCAAGATTTCGCCGGACGCGCATGGGCACCGTCCGCCGCCCGCGCATGTGTGAGGATCGTCTGTTCGCGGACAAAAGCTGCGAGAAGCTAAGTTAGCGCGGGCTTCACCGCATTCTTTTGGCGGCCATGGATAGACTGAATCCAATCTTCCAGAGCCTTGACCTCATTGAGCAGATCGTCAAGCGATACGGCTTCGGGGTTCAATGCTTGTGCCGCCGAATGAAGGTCTTCGGATAACCTTACTTGGGCAGCCATCACGCTTTTCACGTCTTCCTCGGTGAGAATGCCGAGCTTGAACATCGAAGTTGGCTTGACCTTGTTATCGAACCTTGCAAGCACGGGGCGGATATAATCGGAGATTGCCTGTTCCCAAGCATCGCGCAATTGACCGATAGTGCCTTTGCAGAAGATGGTGCGTTGCGTATCGGTTATTTTGTCAAAGCCCGGCTTTGCCGTCTTGAGCGATGAACGTAGCGCGTTGCATATCTCAAGTCCAGATTTCGCCTTGTCCGGCAACTCGTTTTCAATGAAACCGGGTCTGTCCTGCTGCCGCCTGACATTGCGAAATGCGATTGGCCGGTTTGCTTTCTCCGCCTCGCGGCGAAGTTCGTACAGGAACACAAGGTCGTGCGTGAATACGACGACCTGGCGGTGTTCCGCTTCCTCCACCAGCCGCGACGCAACCGCGCCCCTGTGGATATGGTCAAGCGATGACATGGGATCATCGAAGACGATGCCGGAATAGCGCTGCGCCGTGACCAGTTCGGCGAGGAACGCGGCGAGCGCGACGCAGCGGTGCTCACCTTCGCTGAATATTTCGCCGACCTTGGCGTTCGGGTTTTCCACCAACGCAACGCGAAAATACGATACGGCCTGCCGATCTTTCTCCTTCCGAAGTTCAACCGGCATTCTGGACAGTTTGAGTTTTCCGATCTCGCGCGCAAATCGACCGCGCAGCGCGTCCGTCACCATGCGATCCGAGAGTTCCTTGTTCTTGTCGGTGATTGGCTTCTTGGCGGTCGCTTTCAGCGCGGTGTTGATCGACTCTATTTCCTTGAGACGCGCGATGTGCGCCTTGATGTCTGGGAGCAGCGGCGCAAGGGCAGCGCGCTCCTTGAGTTCAAGGTATTCGGATTTCAGTTTCTTATAGTCGTCGCTTTGCGTATCGGAGGAAAGCTGCGCGGCGCGCGTTTTGAGATCGGCTCCGAGGGTCGTAAGCGTCTGGAGCGGATCAACGCCAAGCGGCTTGGGTTCTCCATATGCCCTAACCATCGCCCGAAGCCGCCAGAGCACGACGACAAAGGCCCGACCAACTTGCTGCGCAAGCGACGCATCGCCGATCTCGGTGGCGAGGAACTTGCTCGATTTCAGAATATCGCCAAGGCGCAGCATCCGCCCTTTCAACTGGGTAAGCGCAGCATCCAGCTTCACGCGCGCCGCCGCTTCGTCAGCCTTCGTCGAGCTTTTGACAAACGACTCGAATGTCTGTTGGCGGGCGATTGCCTCCGCGCTGAGGGGCTGCTGGCAAAGCACGCAAAGTGTGTCCGGTTCGCTCGAAGGAAATGTCTTTCCGGGGTAGGCCACGGTGTCCGCGTAGGTGCGCGCAGCCTCCCACAGGTTTTGCCAAGCGGCTTGACCTACATCGGGCAACGGCGATGCGCTGAATAGCTGTTGCGACGCGACCGATGCAGCTTCCACGGCATCGCCGTGAGTCTTGCGCAGCCTACCGATGTCCACGAACGCCGCCGCGTTCGTAGCACCGATGAGCGCCTGGAGAGCTGTCTGGATGCGATCGACCTCGCCACGCTGGTTCTCAAGCCGAGTGACGGCCCGCCTGGGGTCTTGGGCAAAGTCGGTTTCCAGCGTGGTGAGGCGGGCGGTTTCTTGCTCGCTGAGTTCGGCGAGCTTATCAAGCTGCGGGATGTTGGACTTGGCGCTTAACCCGAAAACATAGCTGCCCGCCGCCGTTTCCTTACTGAGCGGTGGGTTGGAAATCGCAAGCGGTACTTGGCCCTTGAGCGTGGCAATCTTGCCATCGAGTGCTGCTTTGATCCGGTCGGACGCATCGGCCAGTGCCTCCAGCAAGCGCATTGGCCGGGGGATATAGGCTACCTCGTTGGTGCTTTCGACGTGGATGCTGGCGCTTCGAGAGTCAAAGATGCTGACCGATGGAAGATCGCTGTGCGGTTCACCATCCGGCGTCCAATTGAATTGTTCGATGTTCGCGTCCCGTGCGAAACGTATCTCGGCTGATTGCGGCGTGTCGGTCTTATCCTCCAAATCCCTGTGGATTGCGAACTTCTCATCCCGTGACCGACATGCGTGTTTCAGGACACGGACATAGCCCGACTTTCCCGAGCCATTATCGCCGTAAATTACCGTCAGACCCGAAGGTTCAAAGGATAGCTCCTGCTGGCTGGCAAGCGCGTTGATGGCGGTGGGGTTCTTTATCGAAACAAGTGAAATTGGCTCTGCCGTACTGGTTTCGGCCACGAAATGCGATTGCGAAATCGGCGCATGGGTGCGTGTGGGATCGAGGCAAAGCTCCGTAAGCTCCGCAATCGCCTGATCGTCGAGCGTTTCGCCTGTGACCAGCCGGCGAAGCGCATCTTTCTGCCAAGCAGGCCGTTTCTCCGCCCATGCCAAAAGGTCCGCAAGAGCGGCCTTTTCGGTCAGGGGCGCGGATGGCGTGGTCGCGACGCTCATGCGGTCACAACTCCCCCTTGAACGCCTTGTCGAGAATCGCAGGCAGCATGGCGTCCAGCTCGACGGCGGTTTCGGCTTGGAGCGCTTTGACGGCATCGAGCTTGGCCTGCAAAGCGTCGAGGCTTCCGACGATCTGCGCCTGCTCGCCTACGCTTGGTAGCAAGAACGGGAACTGGCGTAGCGAGCCGATATTGAGGTGCGGCGATGCAGACCCTTTAGAAAGCGGCTGAACGTGGTCTTCCTGAATAGTCGGCGACAGAAGCTGGTAGAGAAAGAATTTCGGTAGAACCTTATCCCGATCCGGCCTGAGCATCATCACTCGCTGTCCGAGACTGAACCGATGCTCTGGCAACACGAGCGCGCATTTTCCTGTGCCGCCGCCTTCGCGAACGAGCACGATGTCACCTACTTGCGGTTCGCCGCGAACGGTACGCCGTCGATACTCAGCTTCATCAGTGCGGCGAGCATTGGCTAAGTCCAAACTACCGAATCCAACGTCCGAGGAGCGAATGCAGGGCACTCTGCCGCCCTCGGCGTAGATCGGATTACTGTGCAAATTGTCGATGATTGCGCTACATACCTTTTCAAGTGGCACAGCGGCAGCGTGCAGTGATTCAAACACTCTCCGGGATTGAGAGGAACGCAAGGCAGCTATTTCGTCCAACGTCGACGAGCGCAACCGCCGCGCCTCCTCCACCTTCGCGGCCAGGTCCTCGATGCGAGCAACGACGCGATGCTGCTCGTTAAGCGGCGGAAGTGGGATTTCGACATCAAGGAAGTGTTCAGGCTTGATGCGGTTCTGTCCGCTTGTACCCTGAGATTTCTGATCGCATTGCGCCCAGAAGTCTTTGGTCTTTGTAACCCAATGCATCCATCGTGGATTGAGGCGCCCCTCAATAGGCGCAAACATCGGGAACTCGTTCGACCCGTGGCAGCCTGCGAGGCTGTCGTCCACGACGGCTACACTACCATTCCTCGCCCAAATTTTATTTACGACGATGTCGCCCCGTTCGGCGCGAAATAGCTGCTGGTACTTGGTCAGCCCGCCGTCTACGGGCTCGCGCTCGTAGGCGCCTTTTCCCCATAGACTGACACCAAGTTGCCTATAGGTCTCGCCAACCGAAGGTGAAACCGGCCGACTCACTGGTTCGGCGGCTTCTCGCAACTGAACCCTCGGTGGTGCCGCACTCATGCGTTCACCCCCAAAGCTGCCTTGATCTCCCGCATCAATTCCGCAATGCGCAGCTCCTTCTTCAAAATGTCGTCCGCAAGCTGATTTGGTGGCAGATGCTCGAAATCCACCTTGGCGCGGGGGTTCTTGCGGTCGAGATTGCAGTTGGCGTCGAGCAGTTCCTTGGCTGGGACTTTCCACGCCTGATCGTTCTCCCCGCGCTTTGCCCACCATCCCATGCAGTCTTTGAACTCGTCGAACTGCATAGGCTGCGTCTTGGTGTAATTCTTGCGCCCCTCGGGTAAGGGCTGCTCGTAATACCAGACCTCTTTCGTGGGGCCGGACCGGTCGAAAAACAGGATATTGGTCGGGATACCGGTATAGGGCGCGAACACGCCATTGGGCAGCCGCACGATGGTATGAAGGTTGAACTCCTTGAGAAGCTCTTCCTTGATGCGCGCGCAAACGCCGTCGCCGAACAGCGTTCCGTTCGGCACGACGACGGCAGCACGCGCCGGGCGACCGACGGGAGTCGGCTGGCGCTTGAGCTTGCGCATGATGAGTTGGAGGAACAGCAATGCGGTTTCCGCCGTCTGGCGGTCTTCAGGAAAGTTGCCCTGGATGCCCTTTTCTTCCTCTCCGCCAAAAGGCGGGTTGGTGAGGATCACATCGACGCGCTCTTTCTCGCCGATCTCGGAGAGCTTGAAGCGCAGGGCGTTGTCAGGGTCGATCTGCGGCGTATCTAGCCCGTGCAGCAGCAGGTTCATCTGGCACAGCAGATACGGCAGGGACTTGGGTTCGCAGCCGGTGATGGTGTCGTTTTGCAGACGCTTGCGGTCGGCGACGGTCTTCACCTGTTTCTCAAGGTGGTTATACGCCTCTACCAGAAAACCGCCCGTGCCGCTGGCCGGATCGAGGACGGTTTCGCCAAGACGCGGATCAGTGACTTCCACCATGAAGCGCACGACGGCGCGCGGCGTGTAGAACTCGCCTGAATCACCCGCCGCGTCGCGCATTTCCCGGAGCATAGATTCGTAGAGCGCGCCGAGGGTGTGAAGCTCGTCCGATGAGGTGAAATGAATCCCGCCAACCTTGTTGATGATGTCGCGAAGCAGATAGCCGCTCTTCATGCGGTTATCGACGCCCTTGAACACCGTGGCGATCACGTCGCGGCGGTTATCGCCGTTGGAGCTTGAGAGCGAGCGCAGATAAGCGAACAAGCCGGGGCCTTTCGTCCCATCCGCACGCACGGCTTCGTCGGAATTGATGAAGGAAAGCAGCTCATCGCCCGTGATCCCCTGCGGATCGGCAGCCCAATCGCGCCAGCGATACGGGGCCTCGATAGCGGCCTTGAACTTCTTGCCGGACAGCGCGGTTTCCTCCTCGCGCTGCTGCTCGAGGTCGTCGAGGAATTTGAGGAACATGATCCAGGTCAGCAGCGGCAAACGGTCGAGGTCGCCGTTCAGCCCCTTGTCCTTGCGCATAATGTCGCGCGCGGACTTGAGAAGGCTCCCGAGCGTCTGGGAGGTCGTCATTGGTGCGGCGTCTGCGCCGTTCTTCTTTTTAGTTCGTGCCATAGAGCAGTCCTTGCAGGTCGTTTACGGCCCGGCGAAGCCCATCGGGACCGCCGAATAGCTTGATGATTTCGGCGGGCTGGCCGTGAGTTGAGATGGGCGGAACTTTCAGCACGTCCGGCAGGACAAACTGCGCGTCGCCGTGTTCCGCATATTTTTCCAGAAGCTCGTCGAGCACCTGACGCGCCTCGGGGGAGAATTTCTCGAAATAGTCCTTGCGCTCGGCCTTGAGGCGCTGCGCCCGCTCGCGCCGGGTGCGGAGCGGCGCATTGAAGGCCAGATGGCAAAGCAGGTCGAAGGGGTCGGCGTCGGGCTGACCCGTCTGTTCAGCCAGCACGTCGAAATCAATGCCACGCTCGGCCAGGGCGGCGATGATCTCGCTGCGCTGGTCTGCATCCGCCCAGCGCCTGCGAAGCTCGGCGGATGTCGGCGCAAGCGAGCGAACGCTTTCGGCGGCATAGTCCGTGTATTTGACGACGCGAAGCTGCTTGCCGTTCGGATCAAGCTCGTGGACCAAGTGGGCCACAACTTCGACCCGGCCTCCGTCGAAATAGAATTTGCGTGGCTCGCCGGTCGGCGGTTCGATCACGCCGGATTCGCCTTCCGTCGGCGGGGCAGGCTCCGGTTCCTGTCCTTCGGGGACCGTCTCCGTCGTCGAGATGGTATCCCCCGCGTCGTTCACTTCTTCTTCCGTGATCCTGGCCGGATCGCCGTCGAAGTCCGGATCGGCGAACATGCGGGTGGCCGACCCGGTGTAGTCGAGGATATTGAACCACAGCTTGCCGTAGTCATCGCGCAGGCGTGTCCCGCGCCCGATGATCTGCTTGAACTCACTCATAGACCCAACGACGCGCGCCAGAACGACATTCTTGCAGGTCGGCGCGTCAACGCCGGTCGTCAGCAGTTGCGACGATGTGAGGATAACCGGCGTTTTGGTTTCGAGGTCTTGGAACTTCGATAGGTGGCCGCGCCCGATTGCGCCCTCGTTGGCGGTGACGCGCGCCACATAGTCGGGATACTGCGCCACAAGGTCGGCATTGAGATTGACCAGAGCCTGCCGCATTTCCGAGGCGTGTTCCTGATCGACGCAGAACACGACGGTTTTGGCGAAACGGTCGGTCTTCTTAAGGAAGTCGGTCAGGTGGCGGGCGATGGCCTCCGTCCGGGCGCGCAAGGCGATGGCCCGCTCAAAATCCTTCGTCTGGTATTCATCATCGGGGATCGCGCGGCCGAAGCGATCCACCTCATCCTTGCTGGGCCGCCATCCGGCGGCATCCCATTGGGTGATGACCCGATGCACGCGGTAAGGCGCGAGGAAACCGTCATCGATGCCCTGGCGCAGGCTGTATTCGTAGATGGGATTGCCGAAATAGAGGTAGGTGTCGCGGTTGTCTTCGCGCAGCGGTGTGGCCGTCATACCGAGTTGATAGGCGGGCTTGAAATGCTCAAGGATGACGCGCCACGAACTGTCGTCCCGCGCGCTGCCCCGATGACATTCATCGACGATGATGAGGTCGAAGAAGTCTGGTGGATAGTCACGGAAAAGCCCGGCGCGGCGTTCGTCCTCGGCCAGCGCCTGATAGATGGCGAAGTACATTTCCCGGCTTTTGACGATCTCGCCCGATTCGATCTTGTGGCGCGCGTCCCCGAAGGGAGTGAAAGTCTTATCCTTCGGGTCGTCGACAAGAATATTGCGATCTGCAAGGAACAGGATGCGCGGCTTGCGATGCTCCCCGGTCGTGTTCCATCGACTCGACCAGAGCTTCCAGCAAATCTGGAAGGCCACGATGGTCTTGCCTGTTCCCGTCGCCATGGTCAGAAGCAAGCGCTTCTTTCCGGCAAGGATGGATTCGACCGTCCGGTTGATGGCGATCTGCTGGTAGTATCGCGGCGGTTTGCCGCCGACCCTATTATAGGGGGCAATCAGGTGATCCGCGCGCTCGGGCGTGTCGATGCCGCTGCCTGCCTGATAGCGCCGCCAAAGTTCTTCGGGTGCGGGGAAGCCTGAAACGCGGGTTTCCGTTCCCCTAAAATAGTCAATCTCGATAATCTCGACGCCGTTGGTAGCGTAGGCATATTTGAGGCCGAGGATTTTTTCCGCATAATCGCGGGCCTGCTGCACGGCATCGGTCGCGGATTTGTAGCTGGCCTTCGCCTCGACCACGGCGAGCGGGAAATCCCGCGTATAGCGCAGCAGGTAGTCAACGCGCTTGGGTGGCTTGCGTACAAAGCCCTTGCCGACCGGGATGACGCGCCCGTCCGTGATGGTGCGCTGTTCGGCGATGGAATGGGGTTCGTTGTCCCAACCGGCGGATTGCAGCTTCGGCACGACGAATTTTCGGCAGGTGTCGGCTTCGTTCGCCACTTTGCGATTTCCTCGTCGGCTGGATTCTCAGAGCGATTGAACATGCGTTTTGAGCACGTACACCGTTTCAGTCAATCCGACCGCTTCCATATCGAAAGAAGCACATCGGTGGTTTTCTCTGGTGAACCGCTCGCGCATTTGCCGGATTGCCGCGACAGCCCTTCCCTGATCGAGCGTAATTCTATCGGCGATAAGGCGTCCGAGGAGCGTGCTTCGATATTGGGGGGACTGAGGATTGTCTCGGTGTAAAATGTTTCAGATTATCGGTGACGATCATCGAGGCTTGGGTTTTTAAAGCTGCCGCAAGGACATGAATATCATTTGGATCAGGCAGGCCGAGCAAACCAGCAGAAGTTATCCTAATCGGAAACCATCGCACCCTCATGGGAAATTACATTTTTTATGTCAATTAGTTATCAAAATTCCCCGCCATCGTAAGCGGATGGCCTGTGCTTATGATTTTGAGGTTTTACGAGGTTTGGGTTTGGGTGAGGGCAATCGGGATGATGGCTGCCTGGATCGGGTTCTGACCGACTTCTTTGGGGGCTTTGCGACCAGTCCCTCCACTTCAAAGCGCGGAAAGCGCTTGATGTAGTCATAACTCAGTTTAGGCCAGTATCCGCCATAACTAGCGCCTTCGTTGGCTGGTTTGTGTCCCTGGATAGCGTCTAGCGCATCGGCCGGAATCTTGACGTATCTTCCGGTTGATTTGAACAGATGCCGCCATGCATGGTTCGGTTGCACATCCTCGTCGTTGATGCCAATCGACCGTATCCATTCCGTCAACCTGTCGCCAACTTTGCGGAAATACGGGTTTTCCTCGCTCTTTTTGCGAGCCCTATTGGGATCATAGAACAGCGGAAGACCTCGACGGGTCATCACGTAGTCGATGAAGCCCTGCTCCACTAAATGTGGATGCAGAGGCACGTCGCGAAAACTCGACGTCTTGACGGTGCCCGCTTCGGGCGTGATTTTCATGAGCCAGATAGGCTCATCGGGATCGTCTGGATTCGTGTCGCAGTAGATATCTTGATAGCGCAGCTGGGTAATTTCATTTAGGCGCGCGCCGGAATAAGCGAGCAACCAAGGCACCCACCGTCTGACAGCGGCGTTTTCGATAGTCATCGGCTTCGATGATGGACGAAGCGTGGCGGCTAGCACCTTCTTGGCTTCTTCGGCAGTGTATTCACGCTCACGCACCTTCGGTGCAGGTTTGACCTCGATTTCTATGCCGACGGCGACGTTGCTCAAGAGCTTACGTTCGTTGACGCATCGGTTGAGCAGCCACCGCAGGGACGCGAAATAAACTTCACTGACCGTCTTGGGACTTAGCCTTTGCAGCAGTTCGTCGCGCCACTTGATTAGTTCATCGAAGTTCAGTGTCGCGAGGTCGCGACCAAACCGTACCTCTACTGCATTCATGACGGTTCGCCACCGCTTGCGGGAGCTGGGCTTCAGGCGCGGGGAGAACTTCTCCCACATCGTCCACAAATCGAGTTCGGGACCAATCTTGCGGGGGTTGAATTGCGGAAATTTCTTCGCGGCCGGGTGTTCCGAATAATCGCCGCTTGAATTTTTGAGCAACTGCTCGGCGCTCATGCTGATCGCGTCATTAAACGCGATCAAGAATTTTTCCATCTGATTGTCGTCGAGAATAAATCCTTTGCCGAGGAGAAAACTTTCGGCGCTGTGGGCATAATGCGGCCCACGATTGCGTTGGCTAGAAACTTTTCCTGATCCCTTGGAAAGCTCGCGCCAGTGATTCTCCCGCCAGATGTCTTTCTTGTATTTTTCAATATCAACCGGATTGCGCTCGTTGGCCGCAACTCGCTCCCGGTAATACTCACCGGCGAGGGCAATATAGTCGATATGATCGAGTTGAACCTGTCCGCGCAGGCGGGACCATTGTTCAGCGACCTCGGCGGCGACTTTGATGTGCTGTTGTTGAGCGACGTTTGGGTTATGTGTGCGCAGCGTAATCTTGACTTCGCGCTTGCCCAGAATCGGCCGCAGGTCTGCCGGAACGGCCTTCCGAAACCAATATACACCAGTTTTGGGGTGGCGCCAGGGTCTGGACATAAAAAGGACCAAATTGTACCACTCCTTTGTACCACCGGAGCGTTACTAAGTCCTTGTTTCGTATTAACCTCTCCGGAAATAAGGGCTTTTTGAGAGGTTGGCGGAGAGGGAGGGATTCGAACCCCCGATAGGCTTGCACCTATGCCGCATTTCGAGTGCGGTGCATTCGACCACTCTGCCACCTCTCCTAAGGTGCCATACCGGTAGCGGACCGCCTTTAGCGTGTTTCGGGCGAAGTGGAAACCGGTTTACGGGAAGAAAACGCGCGCATTGATACATTGCCGCGCATTCAAATGCAAAACTGATCGGGATCGAGATGGTGGTGCGATGCTGCAGCGGTGCCGAGGCCCGTTTTGTCGCGCCATCGCCGGAAAACGGGTGGGACCGCCGGACGCGATAATAACCGGCGGTCCCGTGCCGCGTCATTAAAATTGTGGCCGGAAGTGCGGCTTCGCGGACCACCTGCGCGACCATCCGACCGTAGCGGTAATTGCAAAACCGGCAACGCGATCCTGATTTTAACCTCACCAATCAAGGTTACTTTGTCGGGAGAGCGCGGTCGGCCCCGGCATGTCCAGGCGCCGCGGCATGTTTCGGGCCGCGAAAGGCCACGCGCGGGCCGCTTGTCACTCCTTCGCTTTCTTGTCCTTCTTGTCCTTGCCGTCGTCGGACTTCTTGTCTTTCTTGTTGTCCTTCTTGCGATTGGTGAAACGCGCGTTGCCAAGGCCGGTGCCGATGGTCAGAACGCCCCAGCGCGTGACGTCCTGCATGTAGGGCATTTCGCTCAGGCCTTGCGCCAGGCCGTCATTGTGCATCAGTACGGTGGTGTCGTGGCCGCCGATCTCGGGAATGGCTTCGATCAGCGATCCCGGCAGGTTGAATCGGCTGCTCTCCCAGTTGCCGGGAAGATTCTGCGCGCCCTTCTCGATCGAGCCGTCCTCGTCGATCACGCCCGGGCAGGAAATGCCGATGAACGGCGCCAGTTTCAGTCCCTCCTTGTCCGCCTGCGAAATAAGCTCTTTCAGCATTTTCACGAGCTTCTTCACGGCGCCCTCGCGGGTCGGCTCGTCGTCGGCGTGGCGCCACAATTCGGACTTCCACACCCCGGCCTTGGAGAGATCGGCGGCCTTCTTCCAGCGGGTCTCGACCACGCCGCAGCGGATGTTGGTGCCGCCGATGTCGACCGCCAGGATGCTGTCGAACGCCTCGAAGATCCACGACGGCGCCAGATGCAGGCAGCCGATCAGCCCGGCCTCGTCGGGATCGAAGCGGATCGGGATCAGGTGGACCTTGTGGCCCTCGCTTTTCAGCAACAGGTCGGCGCGGGCGATCGCGATCTCGCCGACCCGGCTCTTGCGAAATCCCCCGCCGACCACGATACATTCGGTGTCGGCCCAAGCCTTGGTCTTGAGGAAGCGTCCCGTCACATAGGCGAGTTCCTGCGCGAACTCCTCGATGGCGCCGTGCACCAGCGCGGCCGCCTCGATGTCGTCGCCGATCAGCGCCTCGTCCAGCGAACCCTTGCCGATTTCCTCGGAGGGGGTCTTGCCGAGCGGGTCGTCGCCGTTCTTCTTCAGCGGCTTGCGCAGGCCGTCGAGGATCCTGCGGAAGGCGCCCTTGCAGGCGCGATCGCCGAGAAAGCCCTCGTCGTCCTTCAATTCGATGTTGTAGCTGTCGACATCCACCGATGGCAGCCGCAGAACGCCGTGCTTGCCGATACCCGCCGTCGTCAAAGTGTCTTCAGCCATCGTTGCCCCGCTCGCTGGTCGATTTGGCGGGTACCAACGGTCAGGGAACCTTTTTGTTTCATGGCTTCGATCCGGAAAGGGGAGGCCGAGCCGAAATCGCTGATAATCGGCCGTTTCTCGCGCCGCTTGCCTTGACTCCCCGTCTTTGGCGGCTATAAGTCGCGCAGCCGGCGCAGGGGTACCCCAGCGCCGCTTGTTTTTGTGTGACCGCAGGGCATTTCCCCGGTTACGTGAAAAACCCATCGGGCATTTCTGGGCAAAGCGGCATCCGGTTTGTCGTTCGAAAATGCTCTTGACCTAACGACTGACAAAAAGCCGGCCCGGACTTGTCCGAGGCCGGGATCGAACACGAAGGAATAGAACGATGTTCGCAGTCATCAAAACCGGCGGCCGGCAATATCGCGTCGTTCCGGATGATGTGCTCGAGATTGGCAAGATCGCCGGCGAGGTCGGAACGATCGTGCAGCTTGGCGAGGTTCTGGTGCTCGGCGGCGACACGCCGGTGCTCGGCGCGCCCACGGTGGCCGGCGCTTCGGTCGCCGCGGAAGTGCTGCAGCACAAGCGCGGTCCAAAGGTGATCGCGTTCAAGAAGCGCCGCCGCAAGCATTCGAAACGCAAGCGCGGTTATCGCGACGAGATCACGGTGTTGCGCATCACCGAGATCCTGGCTGGCGGCAAGGCCCCGACAATCGGACCGCGCCCCAAGAAGGAAAAGGTCGTCGAGCCGACCGAGGGCGACGGCGAGGCGCCGAAGGCCGCGAAGAAAAAGGCCGATTCGAAGACATCGGCCAAGGCGGCCGCGACCAAGCCTCCCGCAAAAAAGGCGGCCGCCAAGAAGCCGGCAGCCAAAAAACCGGCAGCCAAGAAGGCGAAAAGCGAAGAATAAGAGCGATTAAAAATATCCGTGAGAAAAAGTGAATGATTCTGTCACGGAAATGATCTAGAGATACGGACGAGACTGGAGACGAGCGATGGCTCACAAAAAGGCAGGCGGTTCTTCGCGGAATGGACGCGATTCGCACGGCAAGCGCCTTGGCATCAAGGCGTTCGGCGGCGAGCACGTGATTCCCGGTAACATTATCGCCCGCCAGCGCGGCACCACCTGGCATCCCGGCCTTAATGTTGGCATGGGCACCGACCACACCCTGTTCGCCAAGGTGGAAGGCCGCGTTTCGTTTCGTGCGAAAGCCGGTGGCCGCACATTCGTATCGGTGGTCCCGATGACGGAAGCCGCGGCCGAGTAAACGGTGGATGATATTGCGTCCGCCGGTCCCTGTTGAACCGGCGGAGCATCAACGGCTCCAAGGGGGAGGCGGGAAACCGGCCTCCCCTTTCTTAGTTTTGCGTTTGCATATGGACCTGCGTTCGCATCACGGAGTCGACCATGCTGCAGGACATTCCGACCTCGACCCTCGCGCTGCGCCAGACGCGGCCGTTCGCTCTCGAGACCGAGCGGCTGAGCCTGCGCAAACCGACGCTCGCGGACGCCAAGGTCATCGCCGTTCTCGCGAACGATCGCCGGATCGCGGAGATGGCGCGCCGCTTGCCGCATCCCTACACGCAGGAGGATGCGGTTCGTTTCGTTGAAGCCGTGGCCCGCGACAGCAGCGAGACCGTGTTTCTGATCGAGCACAATCACGTTCCGGTCGGCGTGGCCGGCGTCGACTGGAGCGAGCCGGACGCACCCGAGCTTGGCTACTGGGTCGGCGTCGACCACTGGGGCCGGGGTTTCGCCACCGAGGCCGCGCGCGCGGTGATCGACTACACCTTCGAGGCGTTCGCGGTCGACCAGTTGCGCTCCGGCGCGCGCGTGGTCAATCCGGCGTCGCGCAACGTACTGGAGAAGTGCGGCTTCCAGTGGACCGGTGTCGAGCTGCATCGCTCCAGGGCGCTGGGATCGTCGACGCCTGTCGATCGCTTCCGCCTGTCGCGCGGCGTGTGGTCGTCGCTGAAGAACTGGAGCAGCGCGGCGCGCCGCGAACGGTAACGCTCGGGCTCGCACATCCGTCAGGGCACGATCGATACAACGGAGCGCCGGGTCAAATCCGGGCAATGATGCTTGATCGCGCGCGTCGCGGCGGTTGCCTCGCGACCGCGCGTACCCTACCTATCCGTCATGAAATTTCTCGATGAAGCCAAGGTCTATATCCGCTCCGGCGACGGCGGCAACGGCTGCGTGGCATTCCGCCGCGAGAAGTTCATCGAGTTCGGCGGACCTTCCGGCGGCAATGGCGGGCGCGGCGGCGACGTCATCGTCGAGGTCGCCGACGGTCTCAACACGCTCATCGACTATCGCTATCAGCAGCATTTCAAGGCGCCGAAGGGCACCAACGGCATGGGCTCCGACCGCCACGGCGCCAACGGCAAGGACATCGTGCTCAAGGTGCCGCTCGGCACCCAGATCATCGACGAGGATCGCGAAACCCTGATCCATGATTTCACCAGGGTCGGTGAACGCTTCGTGCTGGCCGAGGGCGGCAATGGCGGATTCGGCAACGCGCACTTCAAGTCGTCCACCAACCGCGCGCCGCGCAACGCCAATCCCGGCCAGCCCGGCGAGGAGCGCTGGATCTGGCTGCGGCTGAAGCTGATCGCCGATGCCGGCCTTGTCGGTCTGCCCAATGCCGGCAAGTCGACGTTCCTGTCCAAGGTCAGCGCGGCGAAGCCGAAGATCGCGGACTATCCGTTCACCACGCTGCATCCGCAGCTCGGCGTCGTGAACGTCGATGACCGCGAATTCGTGCTGGCGGATATTCCGGGGCTGATCGAGGGCGCGCATGAAGGCGCCGGTCTCGGCGACCGGTTTCTGGGGCATGTCGAACGCTGCCGCGTGCTGCTGCATCTGGTCGACGCCACCTGCGAGCATGCGGGCCGCGCCTACAAGACCGTGCGCGGCGAACTGGAAGCCTACGCCGGAACGCTCGCGGAGAAGGCCGAGATCGTCGCGCTCAACAAGATCGATGCGGTCTCGGCCGAGGACCTGAAGAAACAGCGCGATCGCCTCAGGCGTGCCGCGAAGAAAACGCCGCTGCTGCTGTCGGGGATCACCGGCAAGGGCGTGGGCGAGGCATTGCGGGCGCTTGTCGCCGTGATCGGCGAAGCACCGGTGTCCGACAAGGCCAAGGGCACCGAGGGTTCGGCCGCGTCGGCGGGCGCGACGCCGGTGGCGCGGGCCAAACCGTGGTCGCCATAGAGCTTTTCCGCTTCTGATGGAAATAGAAGCGGGGCTCCATGATTTGATTCGACGCGTTTTCTTCAGCGAACCGGTTTCCACTTTGCTGGAAAACCCTTTAGACGATGCCGCGGGCCCGGTGTTGTCCGCCATTCCGGCAAAGTCACAAGCCTGCGGCTTCGAAGAAAACGGCCCGGACCGGCATTCCGCTTTCCAAGGCGTCGCTTTCATGTGATGAAAGCGCGCGTTCGTTTCGATTGACCGCTGATCGCCATGTCCAGCCTGCATCTCAAAAGATTTCGCCGCATCGTCGTCAAGGTCGGCTCGTCGCTTTTGATCGATTCCGAGGCCGGTGAGGTCCGCGCAGCGTGGCTGTCGGCGCTGGCCGCCGATATTGCCGGGCTTCATGGCGAGGGACGCGACGTGCTGATCGTCTCGTCGGGCTCGATCGCGCTGGGTCGCAGCCGGCTCAAGCTGCCGCGCGGCGCGTTGAAGCTGGAGGAGAGTCAGGCCGCCGCCGCGGTCGGGCAGATCGCGCTGGCGCGGATATGGTCGAAGGTGCTGGGTGATCACGGCATCGGCGCCGGGCAGGTTCTGGTGACGTTGCAGGACACGGAAGAGCGCCGCCGCTATCTCAATGCGCGCTCGACCATCGCGAAACTTCTCGAATGGCGCGCCGTGCCTGTCATCAACGAGAACGACACGGTCGCCACCAACGAAATCCGCTACGGCGACAACGACCGTCTCGCCGCGCGCGTCGCCACCATGGCGAGCGCCGACCTGCTGATTCTGCTGTCGGACATCGATGGGCTTTACGAGGCGCCGCCCCATCTCGATCCGGATACGAAACTGATTCCGGTCGTGAAGCGCGTCACCGCCGACATCGAAGCGATGGCGGGCAGTGCGGCTTCCGAATTGTCGCGCGGCGGCATGCGGACCAAGATCGAGGCGGCGAAGATCGCGACCACCTCGGGCACCCACATGCTGATCGCCTCGGGCAAGATCGATCATCCGCTGCAGGCGGTGATAGACGGTGGCCGCTGCACCTGGTTTCTGACGTCGGCGAATCCGGTCACGGCGCGCAAGCGTTGGATCGCCGGCTCGCTGGAGCCGAAAGGGACGCTTACAATCGATGCCGGCGCGGTCGCGGCCCTACGCGCCGGCAAGAGCCTGCTTCCGGCCGGCGTGATCCGTATCGACGGGCAATTCGCGCGAGGGGACGCCGTCATCGTGCGCGGCCCGAATACGCATGAGATCGGCCGCGGGCTCGTCGCTTATGATGCCGACGACGCCGAGAAGATCAGGGGACGCTCATCCTCCGACGCGGCGCAGATTCTCGGAATCAGCGGCCGGGCGGAAATGATCCATCGCGACGATCTGGTGGTCGGCGGGCCGCGCGGCGAGGCGGGTGGTGCGGAAAAAATTTAATTGAATCGTCAAGCCCGGCTTTATGCCGGGCCATGACGAGTCCTAGAATATTTTTCGGTTAAGTGGAAAACGAGTTAGCTAACCATGCCGGAGCCGATCAGGCTGCTGGAGATCATGTAGATCGTTCCCATCGCCGTGATTCCAAAAGCGGCAGCCGCCATCGGCAACAATATCTCGGCAGCCGCCTGTCCGGCGCTCTGCTGACTGCCCCAAACCGCAAATTTGCCCGTGATCCAATCCCGGAACGGGACCTCGTTCGGATGTCTGTCGTAGTCCGGCTGATGCCTGTACCACACCAGGAACGATGCGCTGAAACACAAGCCGACCACCAGAAACAGCACGGTGATGAAGGCCAACGGAAGTGCGACGAGACTCTGCCTGTCAAAAAAGAGCCATGCCATCAGGACGAACCAGGTTACGAAGCCCGCGGCGATCTTTGGAATGGCGGAGTGAAGCTGAGTGTACGTCTCGTTCGCCGGGTGATTATGAGCGACAAGTTCTCTAGTCATGGAGAGTGCCTTTCTTGAGATGGCGCGCAATGCGGGCTTGGCGGTTTGAGGTGGCGAGACGCCACGCCGCGGCAAGAGGGACTGGCGCGACCTGCATTGAGCTAGCCAGCCGTACAGACATAAAACCGCGCCGAGCCCGGCGAGTTTCAGCTCTCACGAAGAATTGGACGGATGCGACGGCGCGTGATGTTGTGAATCCGATTCGGCCGCTTCGCGCGCGAGCGACTCGCGTGTCCTTGCTCCATTAGGAGGGATCGATGCCCGGACCATGTCTTGCCGAGCCCTGAGTCATCGCAGCAGAAAGACGTCCGACCACGGCTCACGCTGCATCCGCGATCGGATCGAGGCCGAGTGCGATGCGGCCGGTGAACCGCTGTTGCCGTTTCGCCGGAAGCGGGTGGAATTGCGCGCCGTGCGCGTCGCGCAGCAGCCGCTCGAGTCCCGCCTTGCGATAGAAGCCGGCGCCGCCGGCCACTTCCAGCGCCTTCTCGACGGTAGCCAGCACGCCGTCTGCAACGATGGTCTTGCGCACAAGCATGGGGCTGGTCACCTCCAGGCCCATCGTGACGTCGAAGTCGTTGGTCAGGCGGATCATGTCGTCGATCGCGAGTTGAACCTTGGTCAGTTCGTTGGCGAGTTCGCCGAGAAGATAAGGCACGGTGGGATCGGTCATGCGCTTTCTTGCAAGCCCGGTACCGATCGCAGCGGCCGCCTCGGCGACGCCGGCATAGACCGACATGATCAGGGGCATCGCGACCGTGAGGATCACGTTCCACGCGGGATGGAAGCGGCCGCGCGGCCGCCGCAGCGCGACGGCGTCATCCGGCACGAACACGTTCTCCAGAACGATGGTCTGCGATCCCGTCGCGCGCATGCCGAGCGTTTGCCAGTCGTCTCCAAGCGACACGCCGGGCGCATCGAACGGCACCGCGAAATGCAGCACCTGCCAGCCTTCGTGCGGATCTTCGAACGGCGCCGAGGTCATCAGCAGGCCGCCCTTGGGCGAGCCGCTGCCGAATGGCTTTCGTGCGTTGACACGGAAGCCGCCGTCGGCGCGCTGCGCCAGACCGTTCGATTCCATCCAGTCGCCGGCGCCGGTCGAGATCAGCACCAGTTCTGACGCCGCGACCCGTTCCAGAAGCTTCCGCCCCGGCCGGCCCTGGCGGTGATTGTAGGCCGCCGCCGCGACGAGATGCTGGTGCATCGACAGTGCGAGCGCCGTCGAGGGGCAGTGATGCGCAAGCTCGCGCAGGAAACGGCACATGGCGCTGAACGCAACGCCGCCGCCCCCCAGTTCCCGTGGCACCAGCGCGGAGAACACCTTGTGCTGCGTCAGCACATCGAAGTGGTCAGCAACGAAAACATCCCCCGCGTCGCGCTCGGCGGCGCCTTCGGCAAAACGTGGCCCGATGATCTGCACGAGCGCCTGAAGATCGAGATACCCTGTCATGACCGGCTCCTATGACTGGACGTGGGGACATCGTGCGCCAAGGCCGTCGAATTTCAACTTCAATATGTGAAGTTGCCTGGCGCGAGGCCGGGGGATAAGATCTGTCCATGCGCGAAACACGGAGTTACGGCCAGTTCTGTCCGATCGCCATTGCCAGCGAAGTGCTGGCGGAACGATGGACGCCGCTCGTGATCCGCGAACTGCTGTGCGGCAGCGTCCGCTTCAACGACCTGCAGCGCGGCGTACCGCGAATGTCGTCGGCCCTGCTGGCGCGGCGGCTGAAGGAATTGCTGCGCGCAGGCATCATCGAGCGCCGCACCGGCTTGCACGGCGGCGCCGAATATCGTCTGACGCCGGCGGGCAAGGAATTGTTTCCGGTCATCGAAGGTATGGGCCTGTGGGCGCAGCGCTGGCTGCGTCGCGATCTGGTGGATGCCGGCAATCTCGACCCAAACCTTCTGATGTGGGATGTCCGGCGCAATGTTGCAGCCAGAATTTCGCATCATGACCGCCGTCACGTCACCGAGTTCCGGCTGTCCGGGGTGCCGGCCAACCGGCGCCGTTACTGGCTGGTGTTCGAGGGCGACGCCGTCGATCTCTGCTACAAGGATCCGGGTTTCGAGGTGAACCTTTTCGTGGCCGCCAGCCTGCGCCTACTGACGGAAGTCTGGCTCGGCCACATCTCGATCGACCGCGCCATTCGCGACGATCGGCTTCGCCTCGAAGGGTCGCGCGGGGACGTGACGGCCTTCCGGTCATGGTTCGCGCTCAGCACGTTCGCACCGGCCGGTGCAAGGCCGACCGGCCAGGCGGAACTGGCCGCTCGATAGCCGGCCGGTCGCAACTGTGCTAGGACGGGCATTGAGAGAAACGGACCGTCAGAACCTCTATCCGACGTGAGTTTTGCCTGACAGGATTGCCACTAACAGGACTGCTGACCTGACATGACTGCCTCCCTGAAGGCGGTCGGCGTCTCGGCCGATCTGCCCGCTTTGATGAGCGAGCTTGCAACGCAGGCGCGCGCCGCCGCGCGCGTGCTCGGCCTTGCGTCGACGGAACAGAAGAATCAGGCGCTCGATGCGATGGAGCGCGCGATCCGCGTCAACGCCGCCGCGATTCTCAAGGCCAACGCCGAGGACGTCACCGAGGCGCGCGCCGGCGGCGCTGCTTCCGCGTTCCTCGATCGTCTGACGCTGACGCAGGCGCGCATCGATGCGATGGCCGATGGCGTCAAGGTGGTGCGCGAGATCGACGATCCCGTCGGGCGTATCACCGAAAGCTGGCGGCGCCCCAACGGAATGACCATCGAGCGCGTGCGCGTGCCGCTCGGCGTCATCGCCGTGATCTTCGAGAGCCGCCCCAACGTCTGCGCCGACGCTGGCGTGCTGTGCCTGAAGTCCGGCAACGCCGTGATCCTGCGCGGCGGCTCGGACAGTTTCCGGTCGTGCCGCGCGATCCACGCTTGCCTGGTGCAGGGATTGCGGGAGGCGGGACTGCCGGAAGCGGCGATCACACTGGTGCCGACGCGCGACCGCGCCGCCGTCGGCCTGCTGCTCGGCGGGTTGAACGGCGGCATCGACGTGATCGTGCCGCGCGGCGGCAAGAGCCTTGTCGCGCGCGTCGAGGCTGAGGCGCGCGTTCCGGTGTTCGCGCATCTGGAAGGCGTCAATCACGTCTATGTCGACGGCGCCGCCGATCTCGCGATGGCGAAGTCGATCGTGCTCAACGCCAAGATGCGCCGTCCCGGCATCTGCGGCGCGGCCGAGACGCTGCTGGTCGATCGCGCCGGCGCACCGAACGCGCTCAAGCCGCTGGTCGAAATGCTGATCGATGCGGGTTGCGAGGTGCGCGGCGACGCCGCCGTGCAGGGCGTCGATGCGCGGGTCAAGCCCGCAACCGATGACGACTGGGATACCGAATACGAAGCTGCGATCATCGCCGCGCGCGTCGTCGATGGCGTTGGCGAGGCTATCGATCACATCCAGCGCCACGGCTCGCACCATACCGATGCGATCGTGACCGACGATCCAAAGATTGCCGCGAGGTTTCTTGACGAGGTGGATTCGGCGATCGTGCTGCACAACGCCTCGACGCAATTCGCCGACGGCGGCGAATTCGGCTTTGGCGCCGAGATCGGCATCGCGACCGGCAAATTCCATGCGCGCGGGCCGGTCGGCGCCGAGCAACTCACCAGTTTCAAATATCGCGTTCATGGCACCGGACAGACCCGGCCGTGAGCGCAATGTCATTCAGGCGCGCATGACCCTCTCGCCAAACCGCCTGTGTCACGGCGGATCATGCGCCTGCTTGCGCGGAGACTGACTTGGGGCTGCGTTCAGTCGCTTCGTCCTGCGCCGTTCCGTTTCATTCCGACGGCATGCGCATCGGTCTGTTCGGCGGCTCGTTCAATCCGCCTCATGCCGCGCATCGCGCCGCCAGCCTGTACGCCCTGAAGCGGCTGAAGCTCGACAGGGTCTGGTGGCTGGTTTCGCCCGCCAACCCGCTCAAGAATCCGCGCGCGCTGTACGATCTCACCGAACGCGCGGCCGCCGCACGGGCGACGGCCACGGATCCGCGGATCGATGTCAGTTGTCTCGAAGCTGTCATTGGAACGCGCTATACCGTCGACACCATCACCTATCTGCGACGCAGGTGCGCCAACGTGCGCTTTGTCTGGATCATGGGCGCCGACAATCTGGCGCAATTCCATCGTTGGGAGAACTGGCGGCGGATTGCGGCCGAGGTGCCGATCGCGGTGATCGACCGCCCGCCGCAGAGTTTCCGTGCTCTCGCGGCGCCGGCCGCCCAGGCGCTGGCGATGTGGCGCCTGCCTGAGGCCAGGGCCGCCCAATTGGCAACCCATCGCCCGCCCGCCTGGGTCTTCCTCACCGGGATGAAGTCGAGCCTATCTTCGACCGGGCTGCGGAACGGGGATGGAACATGGAAGACCGCCGCCGGAAAACAAGAAGCCGCCGCACCACTGGAATATTGAAACCGTCAGGTCTACATGCGTAATATACCCCATCGGCCGCCCGGATTCGGCGTTCCGATACAGCGAAAGGAAATGGTCCCTGACCGCACCTGTATTGTCTAGGTCCTCCTCGCCCAGGCCTTCGAAGAGAGCGACATCGAAGACCGCAGGGCCGAGAGCAGACACGACTTCGGCGGACGCCGTCGTTTCAAAGGCGCGACCCGACGTCGACGAGACCCTCAAGCTGATCCTTTCCCGCCTCGAGGACATGAAGGCGGAAGATACGGTCACCATCGACCTCCGCGGCAAATCGGCGTTTTCGGACTACATGGTCGTCACAACCGGCCGGTCCAACCGGCATGTGGGTGCGGTCGCCGAGAACGTCGCCAAGGGTCTCAAGGAAACCGGAGTCAAGAAGGTCCACATCGAGGGCCTGCCCAATTGCGATTGGGTGCTCATCGATTCCGGCGATGTGATCGTGCACGTATTCAGGCCTGAGGTTCGCGAATTCTACAATCTGGAAAGGTTGTGGATACAAAACACGGCAACGGCGAAGACGGTCTGAACCGGCGAGCCGCTGCCGATTTGTGGTGTCGCTCCTTCAATGGAGCGCGTGCTTTCCCGCTTCTGATGGGATCGGAAGCGGACTTCATGATTTTGGCGTGACGTGTGTTCTTTACGCAAGCTGGTGCCCGCCTCGCCGGAAACGCTGTAACCTGGGTGGATGCGACTCGCCGTCATTGCCATTGGCCGTCTGAAGCAGGGTCCGGAGCGGGAGCTTGCCGATCGCTATCGCGGACGCTTCGACGACATCGGCCGCAAGCAGGGCTTTCGTGGCCTCGACATCCACGAAATCCCGGAAAGCCGCGCCCGCGATACCGAACAACGCATCCGAGAAGAGGCGGCGGCAATTGTTGCCCTGGTCCCTGAGGGAGCGATCCTGGTGGCGTTGGATGAAAAGGGTAAAAACATCGACAGCGCCACATTTGCGGGCCATCTTGGCAGATGGCGTGATGAGTCGGTGGCGAACACAGTTTTCATCGTGGGCGGTGCGGACGGACTTTCGCCCGAATTGCGGCGCAAGGCTAAGCTGAACGTAGCGTTCGGCGCGGCCACCTGGCCGCATCAGATCGTGCGCGTGATGTTGCTGGAACAGATCTATCGGGCCGCGACCATCCTGGCCGGCCATCCTTATCACCGCGGCTAGTGGTCCGTTTCTAACATTTGCATCCCGGTGCGGCAGGCGCTCCTGCAAATGTTAGAAATAAAGGACCGCTGGCAAATCTAAGTTTTCTAGTGGAGCTTTGGATTTGACCTTCGCTTCTCGCGTTCGCGGTAAACCGGATAGCGAATGTCAAATCCACTCCACCAGGATGCACCAGCGCGATCGGATCGACATGGTGCAAGCAGACGAGTGCAGACTGTCTGACATGCGATTGACCCGAGGCATCGTGGCAGGACAAGCGGCAGCGCGCGACGGACAGCCGCCTGCCGTTCTGGTCCTTGCGGTCTGTCTGCTCGCCGGCGTTTCGTCCGCGGGTCCGTCCGTTGCCAGGGCGCAGGCGGTCGGGACGCCTGCGCCGGCTGCCGCTCCCTCTGCCGACGATATCAAGCAGCGCGAGCAGGAGCTGGAGGCGGTGCGGGCGCAGCAGAAGAACGCCGCTGAGCTGCAGGAGCGGCTCAAGGTCGATATCGCGGCGATCGGCCAGAACCGCGCCAAGCTCAATCAACAGTTGATCGAGACTGCGGCCGGGGTCCGGGACATCGAGACCAAGATCGCAGATGCCGAGGCGCGTTTGCTGCCGCTGGATGCGCGTGAGCAGGAAATCCGCGGCTCGCTCGATTCGCGGCGCTCGGAAATCGTGGAAGTGCTGGCCGCCCTGCAGCGCGTGGGCCGCCGCACACCGCCGGCTCTCTTGGTGCGTCCGGAGGATGCGCTGCAGTCCTTACGGACCGCAATACTGCTCGGCTCCGTGGTGCCGGAAATGCGCGGGCGTGCTGAAAAGCTCGTGGCGGATCTCGACGAACTCGTCAGCCTGCGCAAATCCATCGCCGCCGAGCGCGACCGGATGGCGGTCGATCGCGACAAGCTCAAGGCCGAACAAACTCGCCTGTCGACGCTGGTGGACGAACGGCAACGGCAGCAAAGCGGCTTCGAAAAGGACATGGCTGCAGAGGGGGCGCGCGCGATCGAACTGTCGCATCAGGTCGACAGCCTGCAGGGCCTGATCGCAAAGATGGAGCAGGACCTGAAGAGCGCAGCCGAGGCGGCGGCGATAGCCAGCCGGAAAGGCGCTCCGGCCTCGCTCAACGGCAAGCCGAATCTCGCTGCTCTGAAGGATCCCAGCCGGCTCAGTCCCGCCATCGCCTTTGCCTCCGCCAAGGGTTTGTTAGCCTTTCCGGTTAACGGTACGAAGATCCGTAACTTTGGCGGTTCCGACGGCGTCGGCGGCGTGGAAAAAGGCATTTCGTTGGCGACCCGTCGGGGCGCGCAGGTCACGACTCCGTGTGATGGCTGGGTTGTATATGCCGGACCGTTCCGCAGCTATGGACAACTCTTGATCCTCAATGCCGGTGGCGGGTATCATGTCCTCATCGCCGGGATGGAGCGTATTTCGGTTAACATCGGCCAGTTCGTGTTGACCGGAGAGCCGGTAGCGACAATGGGATCGACCTCCCGCGTCGCCTCGATTCTCGCGGCAAACCCGAGTCAGCCCGTTCTCTATATCGAGTTCCGTAAGGACGGCACTCCGATTGATCCAGGCCCATGGTGGGCCGCAAATAACGACCAAAAGGTTCGCGGATGATGCGCAAGGCTTCCCTTATTCTTCTCAGCGCTGCCGCGGGTGCGGCGCTGACGCTGTTCGTGACGCAGCCGCGCTCGGTGCTGATGGGATCGAGCGCGCGAGCCGCGACCTCGGATACCTATCGCCAACTCAACCTGTTCGGAGATGTGTTCGAGCGGGTCCGCAGCGACTATGTCGAGAAGCCCGACGACAGCAAGCTGATCGAATCGGCCGTTAGCGGCATGCTGTCGGGCCTCGATCCGCATTCGAGCTACATGGATGCCAAGAGTTTCCGCGATATGCAGGTGCAGACGCGCGGCGAGTTCGGCGGCCTCGGCATCGAGGTCACGATGGAAGACGGCCTGGTCAAGGTGGTCTCGCCGATCGACGATACGCCGGCGTCCAAGGCGGGAATCCTGGCGAACGACGTCATCACCAATCTGGACGACGAGGCGGTGCAGGGGCTGACCCTCAATCAGGCCGTCGACAAGATGCGCGGTCCGATCGGCACCAAGATCAAGCTGAAGATCATCCGCAAGGGCCAGGACAATCCGATCGATGTGACGCTGGTGCGCGACAACATCCGCGTCCGCTCGGTGCGCTCTCACGTCGAGGCCGATGACATCGCCTATGTTCGCATCACCACCTTCAACGAGCAGACCACCGAAGGCCTCAAGAAATCGATAGCCGACCTTCGCAGCCAGATCGGCGACAAGCTCAAGGGCTACATCATCGATCTGCGCAACAACCCCGGCGGTTTGCTCGAAGAAGCGGTTACCGTGTCCGACACCTTCCTCGATCGTGGCGAGATCGTGTCGACGCGCGGCCGCAACGCCGAAGAAACCCAGCGCCGCAGTGCGCATCCCGGTGACCTCACCAAGGGCAAGCCAGTGGTCGTTCTGATCAACGGCGGGTCCGCATCGGCTTCCGAAATCGTTGCCGGTGCGTTGCAGGACCACAAGCGGGCGACGCTGATCGGCACCCGCTCGTTCGGCAAGGGCTCCGTGCAGACCATCATTCCGCTCGGTTCGGGCAACGGCGCGCTGCGGCTGACCACGGCGCGCTATTACACGCCTTCGGGCCGCTCGATTCAGGCCAAGGGCATCGTTCCGGATATCGAGGTGCTTCAGGATGTACCCGACGAACTGAAGTCGCGGACCGATACCAAGGGCGAAGCCTCGCTGCGCGGTCATCTGCGGAACGGCACCGACGAGAAGACCGGTTCGCAATCCTATGTGCCGCCGGACGCCAAGAACGACAAGGCGCTCAAGATGGCCGATGACCTTTTGCACGGCATCAAGATCAACGCCTCGTCGCAGGCTTCCCGCGACAAGGCGGCGATCGAGAAGCCGGCGGACAAGGCCGCGAACTGACGCCCAATAAGCCGGATTTGCGGAAGCGGACATTCCCCGAATGCCCGTTTCCTCCACACCGGGGCCGATAGCCCCGGGTATGCACGATGCAGCCTGCCGCCCGTGGCGCCGTCCATGGTATCGTCGAATCGGATGATTCGGGGAGCTTCATGGCCGACACGACGGACGATCTCAGCGCGCCGCTCGGACAGAACTCGGCACCCAGGCGCAGATTGCGGCTTCCCTTCACGCTGCCGCAGGCTACCGCGGTCCTGCTGGGATTGATCCTTGCCGCCTTCCTGGGGTTTGCGCTTTTCAACCACGATCCGCTCGGCGGCGAACCCACGGCGCGGGTGGCGATCCGGCAACCCGCAACGCCGGAGGACAAGCCTGCGGCGGTCCCGCCTGCATCGAAGCCGGCCAGTGCGACTGCCGCTGCGAACCCCCAACCCGAGGCCGGTCAGAAGACCATCACCATTATCGACGGCTCCAGCGGCGCGCGTCAGAACGTCGTGGTTGCGGGCGGGGATTCCGCCATGGCCGGCGGCGAGATTGCGCCGGCGACGATGGCCGGGATCGATCCGCGCCTGCTGGAGAAGTCGCGTTACGGAATGATACCGGTTGTCGCCGCTGATGGCTCGAAGCCGTTCAAGGCCTATGCGATGGGCACCGATGCGGATCGAGCCAAGGCGGCCACGATGCCGGTGGTCGCCATCGTGGTCGGTGGTCTCGGGGTCGGCGCGGCCAAAACCATCGACGCCATCATGAAATTGCCGCCCGCCGTGACGCTTGGATTCACGCCGTACGGGTCCGATCCGGTCAAGCTGGTGGAGCGGGCGCGCGCGCAACGTCACGAGGTTCTGCTGGAAGTCCCCATGGAGCCTTATGACTATCCCGACAACGATCCTGGACCGCAGACCCTGCTGACGTCGCTCGGCACTGAACAGAATATCGATCGCCTCTATTGGCACCTCAGCCGCTTTCAGGGATATGTCGGTCTCGCCAATTTCATGGGTTCCCGTTTTGTCGCCGCCAACGCCGTCATGCAGCCGATCATTCACGAGGCAGCCAAGCGCGGACTTGGCTATCTCGACGACGGTTCCACCCCGAGGAGCGTCGCGGCTCAGCTCGCGGAGGGGCAGGCCATGCCGTTCGCCAAAGCCGATCTGACCATTGATTCCGTTCCGACATCGGTGGAGATCGACAAGGCGCTCACACGGCTCGAAGACCTGGCGAAGGAGCGGGGAACCGCGATCGGCATGGCTTCGGCGCTTCCGGTTTCCATCGACCGGATCGGTGCCTGGACCAAGGCTCTCGAAAGCCGCGGCGTGATGCTGGTGCCATTGACAACCGCGATGCTGAAATCAAAATCGAGTTGATCTTCGAATCCGCGTCCCACCGCTTTCACAGCGGGAGACGCGAAAGGCATTGACGGAATGGCGCGCTACGACGATCTACCCTACCGCACGTGCGTCGGAATGATGCTGATCAACGAGAGCGGACTCGTTTTCATCGGTCGCCGCGCCGGCGGCGTCGAGCATGTTGACGACAGTCATGTCTGGCAGATGCCGCAGGGCGGCGTCGATCCCGGCGAGGATACGTGGCTTGCGGCGAAACGCGAACTTTATGAAGAGACCAGCGTCCGTTCGGTCGAGAAGCTCGCCGAGGTATCCGACTGGCTGATCTATGACATCCCGCGCACCGTGGCCGGACGGGCCTGGAAGGGGCGTTATCGCGGCCAGCGCCAGAAGTGGTACGCTATGCGCTTCACCGGCAGCGACAACGAGATCGACGTCGCCAATCCGGGCGATGGCCACAAACCGGAGTTTATCGCCTGGCGCTGGGAGCCGATGCAGAACCTGACCCGGCTCATCGTGCCTTTCAAGCGCCCGGTCTACGAGCGGGTGGTCAGGGAATTCGCGCGCCTCTCGGGCGATTAGCTGGTTACGCGGGTCTCAACCGGAGTTGATGCCCATATCGTTTTTTCGAGCGAAGCTGATGCCGGTTCGCGTCAAGAAAACGCGTCACATCAATATCATCGAGCCCCGCTTCTGATTCCATCAGAAGCGGAAGGGCTTTTCGCTCAATGCAACGCCGTGGTGTGGAGCTGGCTCTGAATGCTCTTGAAATGATCCAGCCGCTCGATCGCCTTGTCGAGTTCGGAACCTTCTTTTTCCGCCAGCTTGGCTTCCATGCCCGCGATCGTATCCGCGAACTGGGCGCGATCGAGTTCATCGATCGAGGTCGCCACGTCGGCGAGCACGGTCAGACCTTTTTCCGAGACCTCGGCCAGACCGCCGAGCACGATGATCTTCTGCTGGGTGCCGCCAGCGGTGACGGTCAGGATCCCGGGACGAATCGCTGCAACGACGGGCGCGTGGCCGGCGAGGACGCCGAAGTCGCCCTCGACGCCGGGGACGTCGACCTGATCGACTTCGCCGGAAAAAGCCAGTTTCTCCGGCGAGACGAGATCGAAATGGAAGGTGGCCATGGCACACGGTCTCTTTCTTCACCTCTCCCGCTTGCGGGGGAGGTCGACCGGCGAAGCGGTCGGGTGGGGCTCTCTTTCATGCAGAGGAGGTTTAGACCCCCTCCCCAATCCTCCCCCGCAAGCGGGAGAGGCGGTCGCCGCAAACCTTGCAGCGCGATCTTCTGTTAGCTTAAGCCGCTTCGGCCGCCAGCTTCTTGCCCTTCTCGACGGCTTCCTCGATGGTGCCGACCATGTAGAACGCCGCTTCCGGCAGATGGTCGTATTTGCCCTGGCAAAGATCGCGGAAGCCCTTGATGGTGTCGGCGAGATCGACGAACTTGCCCGGCGAGCCGGTGAACACCTCGGCGACGTGGAACGGCTGCGACAGGAAGCGCTCGACCTTGCGGGCGCGGGCGACCGTGAGCTTGTCTTCTTCCGACAGTTCGTCCATGCCGAGAATGGCGATGATGTCCTGCAGCGACTTGTAGCGTTGCAGCACCTGCTGCACCGTGCGCGCGGTCTGGTAGTGCTCCTCGCCGACGATCAGCGGCGAGAGCATGCGCGAGGTGGAGTCCAACGGGTCCACCGCCGGATAGATGCCTTTTTCCGAAATGGCGCGGTTGAGCACCGTAGTGGCGTCGAGGTGGGCGAAGGATGTGGCCGGCGCCGGGTCGGTCAAGTCGTCGGCCGGCACGTAGATGGCCTGCACCGAGGTGATCGAACCCTTGTTGGTGGTGGTGATGCGCTCCTGCAGCGCGCCCATGTCGGTGGCGAGCGTCGGCTGATAACCCACGGCGCTCGGAATGCGGCCGAGCAGCGCCGACACTTCCGAGCCGGCCTGGGTGAAGCGGAAGATGTTGTCGACGAAGAACAGCACGTCCTGGCCCTGGTCGCGGAACTGCTCGGCGACCGTGAGGCCCGACAGCGCGACGCGGGCGCGCGCGCCCGGCGGTTCGTTCATCTGGCCGTAGACGAGAGCGCATTTGGAGCCTTCGCCGCCGCCCTTCTTGTTGACGCCCGACTCGATGAACTCGTGATAGAGGTCGTTGCCCTCGCGGGTGCGCTCGCCGACGCCGGCGAACACCGAATAGCCGCCGTGCGCCTTGGCGACGTTGTTGATCAGTTCCTGAATCAGCACGGTCTTGCCGACGCCGGCGCCGCCGAACAGGCCGATCTTGCCGCCCTTGGCGTAAGGCGCGAGCAGGTCGACCACCTTGATGCCGGTGACCAGAATTTCAGCCTCGGTCGACTGGTCGGTGTAGGAGGGCGCTTCCGCGTGGATCGGGCGCAGATCGTCGGCCTTGATCGGACCACCTTCGTCCACCGGCTCGCCGATCACGTTCATGATGCGGCCCAGCGTGCCTGCGCCGACCGGCACCCGGATCGGCGCGCCGGTGTCGGTGACGTCCTGGCCGCGCACCAGGCCTTCGGTGGTGTCCATGGCGATCGTGCGCACGGTGGATTCGCCGAGATGCTGGGCGACTTCGAGAACCAGGCGGTTGTCGCCGTTCTTGGTCTCAATGGCGTTGAGAATCGCCGGCAGGTGCCCTTCGAACTGCACGTCGACGACGGCGCCGATGACCTGCGTGATGCGTCCGGTCTGGTTGGCGGGGGATGCCATTAGAAATATCTCCTTCGAACTCGTTCTAGTTGGCGCGTGGCCTGTTCCGAAAACCGGCTTTCACTTTTGGGGACCAGTCGCTTCAGACGGCGGTCAATTTGACGGGCACATGACCCCTGGTCGCCTTGGAATAAGGACAGATGGCGTGGGCGTCTTCGATCAGCGCCTGCAGCTTGGCCTTGTCTGCGCCCGGCAGAGCCACCTTCAATTCGGCAGCCAGCGAGAACGCGCCGTCATCGACGTTGAGCGTGACTTCGCAGGTCACCTTGGCGGCCTGTCCGTCGAGACCATGCTTTTTCGCCAGCACAAGAATCGCCTGTCCGAAGCAGGAGGACCAGCCGAGCGCGAAAAGCTGTTCGGGATTGTGGCCGTCGCCGGCGCCGCCGAGCTCCTTCGGGAGCGCCATCGCCAATGCCAGTCCGCCGCCGTCGAGAACGGCGCGGCCGTTGCGGCCGCCGCTTGTCGTCGCCTTGGTGACATAAGCCATGCTGCGTCTCCGTTGGCTAAACCGCCTCGGCGCCGGAGATGATCTCGATCAGTTCCTTGGTGATCATCGCCTGTCGGGTGCGGTTGTAGATCAGGGTCTGCTTGCGGATCATTTCTCCGGCGTTGCGGGTGGCGTTATCCATCGCCGTCATCTGCGCGCCGTAGAACGAGGCGTTGTTTTCCAGCAGCGCCCGGAAGATCTGCACCGCGAGGTTGCGCGGAAGCAGCCGGGTAAGAATTTCGTCCTCTTCCGGCTCGTATTCGTAGGACGGCGCTGGATCGCCGTTCGCGGCCGAGGCCTCGATCGCCAGCGGGATGATCTGCTGGGCGGTCGGAACCTGCGCGATGACGGACTGGAAGCGCGAATAGAACAGGGTGCAGACATCGAACTCGCCGGCCTCGAAACGGGCCAGCACCTTTTTCGCGATCTCCTCGGCATTGACGAAGCCGAGCTGGCGCACCGAACGCAGTTCGACCGTCTCGACGATCTGCTTCTCGAAGGTACGGCGAAGCTGCTCGAAGCCCTTGCGTCCGACGCAGAAGAACTTGACCTCCTTGCCCTGGTTTATGAGGGCAAGCGCCTTGTCGCGGGCGAGGCGGACGATGGCCGAGTTGAACGCCCCGGACAGGCCGCGCTCGCCGGTGCAGACCAGCAGCAGGTGAACCTGATCCTTGCCGGTGCCGACCAGAAGCGGCGACGCGTTGGGCGAGCCGGCCGCGGCGCTGGCGATGTTGGAAATCACCGCATCCATCTTCTGGGCGTAGGGCCGCGCCGCTTCCGCGGCGGTCTGTGCGCGGCGGAGCTTGGAGGCCGCCACCATCTGCATGGCCTTGGTGATCTTCTGCGTCGCCTTGGTCGAGGCGATGCGGACCCGCATGTCTTTCAGAGAAGCCATTCCAGCCTGATCCACTCACGTCTGTTGCATCGCCCTCTCCCGTCTGCGCGGGGGAGGATCGGGGAGGGGCATCTCATGCACGAACGAAAGTGCTCCCACCCGGCCGGCTGCGCCGGTCAACCTCTCCCGCCAGCGGGAGAGGCAGGAATTAAGCGAACGTCTTGGCGAAGCTTTCGACGACGTTCTTGACCTTGCCCGCGGTCTCGTCGCTGAGATCGCGCGTGTCGCGGATGGTATTGAGAATATCGGCATGCTGTCCGCGCAACAGCGACAAAAGCCCGTCCTCGAAGGCGCGCACCTTGTTGAGCGGCAGCTTGTCCAGATAGCCGTTGGTGCCGGCCCAGATCACCACCACCTGCTCTTCCATCTTCAGCGGCGAGAACTGCGGCTGCTTCAGAAGTTCGGTGAGACGGGAGCCGCGGTTGAGCAGGCGCTGGGTCGACGCATCGAGGTCGGAGCCGAACTGCGCGAACGCCGCCATTTCGCGGTATTGCGCGAGTTCGCCCTTGATCTTGCCGGCGACCTTCTTCATCGCCTTGGTCTGCGCCGACGAGCCGACGCGCGACACCGACAGGCCGACGTTCACCGCCGGGCGGATGCCCTGGAAGAACAGGTCGGTTTCGAGGAAGATCTGGCCGTCGGTGATCGAAATCACGTTGGTCGGGATGTAGGCCGACACGTCGTTGGCCTGGGTCTCGATCACCGGCAGCGCGGTCAGCGAGCCGTTGCCCTGGCTGTCGTTCAGCTTGGCGGCGCGTTCCAGAAGGCGCGAATGCAGGTAGAACACGTCGCCCGGATAGGCTTCGCGGCCCGGCGGACGGCGCAGCAACAGCGACATCTGGCGATAGGCGACGGCCTGCTTGGAAAGGTCGTCGTAGATGATGACGGCGTGCATGCCATTGTCGCGGAAATACTCGCCCATGGTGCAGCCGGTGAACGGCGCGAGATATTGCATCGGGGCCGGATCGGATGCGGTCGCGGCGACGACGATCGAATATTCCAGCGCACCTTGCTCCTCGAGCACCTTGACGAACTGCGCGACGGTGGAGCGCTTCTGGCCGACCGCGACGTAGACGCAATAGAGTTTCTGGCTCTCGGGGGCGCCCGCGGCGTTCAGCGGCTTCTGGTTGAGGATGGTGTCGAGCGCGATCGCGGTCTTGCCGGTCTGGCGGTCGCCGATGATCAGCTCGCGCTGGCCGCGACCGATCGGGATCAGGGCGTCGATGGCCTTGAGGCCGGTGGCCATCGGCTCGTGCACCGACTTGCGCGGAATGATGCCGGGAGCCTTGACGTCGACGCGCTTGCGCTCGGTCGCCTGGATCGGGCCCTTGCCGTCGATCGGATTGCCCAACGCGTCGACGACGCGGCCGAGCAGGCCCTTGCCGACAGGCGTGTCGACGATGGCGCGGGTGCGCTTGACGGTCTGGCCTTCCTTGATCTCGCGGTCGGCGCCGAAGATCACGATGCCGACGTTGTCGGTTTCGAGGTTCAGCGCCATGCCGCGGGTGCCGTTCTCGAACTCGACCATCTCGCCGGCCTGGATGTTATCGAGGCCGAAAACGCGGGCGATGCCGTCGCCGACGGACAGCACCTGTCCGACTTCGGAAACTTCGGCCTCCTTGCCGAAATTCTTGATCTGGTCCTTGAGGATCGCGGAAATTTCCGCGGCGCGGATGTCCATCAGCCTGCCTCTTTCATCGCGTGCTTGATCGAATTGAGTTTGGTGCGGAGCGAGCTGTCCACCATGCGGCTGCCGAGCTTGACGACAAGCCCGCCGATAATGGAGGGGTCGACCTTCACGTTGAGCGTGATGTCCTTGCCCGTCACGGATTTGAGCGCGGTCTTCAGCGCATCGAGATTCTTCTCATTAAGCGGTTCGGCGACGGTGACATCGGCCGCGGCCTCGCCCTTGAACCTCGCGACCAGCGCGCGGAACGCCCGGATCACGTCGGCAACCGCGAACAGGCGCCGGTTGGCGGTCAGTACCTTGAGGAATTTTGCGGTCGTGCCGCCGATCCCGGCCTTGTCGAGTACGGCGCCGAGCGCCTTGGCCTGGGTGTCGGCGCTGAAAACCGGGCTGCGCACCAGGCGAACCAGCTCGGGGCTGTCCGCCAGCATGGCATCGAATTTATCGAGGTCGGCTTTGACCGCGTCGACCGATTTGTCTTCGCGGGCCAATTCGAACAGGGCCGTCGCATAACGGCCGGATACACCAGAAACCGAGGGATCTACAGCAGCCACCACCGCGCTCTTCAAGCTGTCAAACTCGCAAGGGTAAAGCCGTCGCCAAACACGCGGCGCCTAAGCGGCCCAAGCCCTTGGAATTCAAGAGGGACTTCGATTTCCGACCGACACAAGCGTATCGGCAGCGTTAAAATCGCGGCTTTGCTAACATAGCGCGCGCGCAGGTGCAACATGACGAGGGCGTACGGCGATGCCTTGTCGCATGGGCCCGAATTAACCAGGCGAACGTTCAGCGTCGCGCCGCGCTCACGCAGAGAATTCGTGGCGCGCAGTAATTCCGACGAGCAGGCGGGAGTCTGGCTGGACCCAAGTTCGTCCTGTGTCGCAGCGGCTTCCTGCTCCCCTGGCCATTGCCTCTCCGGTCGAAACGGTAGGCAGTACTTGGAGAATGAGCGCCGCCGCCGCGACATGACTTCCTTTTACAGTACAAGATAGAATATCATCGTATACAGTTTATAAAAATAAGTATTGTTTTGATTAGTTTGTCACGGGCAATCGATCAAAAGATATTTCAGCCGAAACATGAAGCAATACTCTGCCCATTTTACGCCTTAGTTACAGGATCAACCCTCCGGCGACTCAGAGGTCGTAGCTTTCACTTACCGCAGGGGCGGCAATACTGTTCAGGGGACTTCAATATGTTGCACTCGCAAAAGTCGACGTGGGGGTTTCTCATTCGGCCGCGCATGGCGGTCGCGATGATCGCCGCAACCGTTTTGATTGCGGGGAGCGTGACCGAGGCATCGGCCCGTTCGCGCCATCACCACCATCATCGTCATCACCATCACCACCGGGCACACCATGCTGCCGACCGGGCAGGCCAGCAGTCCTGGGGACAATCCTGGATGAACGCCAATGCGTCCCTTGGACGGTCCGCTGGTTCAGGCCGGTCGTTCTCCGGCGTGGCTTCTTATTACGGCAGTGAATCCGGCAGCCGCACCGCCTCCGGGCAGCGCTTCAACCAGAACGCCATGACCGCTGCCCATCGCAGCCTGCCGTTCGGGACCAAGCTGAGGGTCACCCATGGCAGCCGCAGCGTGGTCGTCACCATCAATGATCGTGGCCCGTTCATCCGCGGCCGTGTGCTGGATCTTTCGAAAGGCGCCGCTCGCGCAATCGGGTTGACCGGCCGCGGCGTCGGCCGTGTGGTCGCCCAGGTGATGTAGGCGCTGCGTGAGTGCAGGCGCCTTCGCGCGAAGCGGGGCGCCTGGTCAGCAAGCCGCCGGCACACGCTCGCGACGCCAGCGTTTTCGGGCGAAGCATGTCCTCGGGCTTGACCCGACGAGATGGATACCGTTCGCGGCAGGAAAACGCGTCAAACGAAATCGCGGAGCCTCGCTTCCGATTCCATCGGAAGCGAAAAGGCTCGAGGTCCGATGCGTACCCTGTCGGCCGGTGCAATCATTCCGCAGGCTCGGGCGGCGCGACCGACAGCGGGCTTACGTCCGTGAGCGCCTCGCGGGCTAACGGTTCGGTCCCGCCTACGCGCACCAATCCCCGATTCTGGACCGTGAACACGCGCCGCGCGCGTCGCAGCAGCGCCGGGCGATGCGCGACCACGATGCGGGTGATATTCATCTGGTCGATCAGATCCGCGATCAACTCCTCGTTCTGCTCGTCGAGGTTCGCGGTGCCTTCATCGAGAATCAGAATCTGCGGCTGACGATACAGCGCCCGCGCCAGCAGAACGCGCTGCCGCTGCCCGCCCGAGAGCGTCGAGCCCATGTCGCCGACGAGGCTGAGATACTGCATGGGAAAACGCATGATGTCGGCGTGCACGCGCGCGGCGTGAGCGGCGGCGACAACGCGCTCCATGTCGAGGTTCGGGTCGAAGCCGGCGATGTTTTCCGAAATGGTGCCGGACATCAGGCGGTCGTCCTGGGCGACGACGCCGACGCTCTGACGCCAGCTTCGCCAGCGCTCGGGCGTCGCGCGATGGCCGTCGAGTTCGATGGTGCCGTCGGTCGGATGCATCAATCCGAGCATCAGCTTGAGCAGCGTGGTCTTGCCGCCGCCGGATCCGCCCTGGATGGCGACGTAGTCACCCTGTTTGATATCGAGGTTGACGTCTTCGAGGATCAGCGGATCGCTGATGCCGTAGCGGAAGCAGACGTTCTTCAGCCTCATGTGCCCCTGATTGACCAGCGGGCCGGGCAGACCTTGCGTGACCTCGGATCGCGTTGTCACGATGTCGGAGAGGCGGTCGAGATGCAGCCGCAACAACCGGAACTGGACCATCTGGTTGACAAGCGCCATCGCGCGGTCGGTGAACGTCTGCCGGTAGGACAGGAACGAGAAGATCATGCCGACCGAAAACCCTGCGCCTGACAGGATGGTGACGCCGGCCACGTAGATCACGATCACGGTTTGCAGGCCGGTGACGACCGATTGCAGGAAGGTCTGCGAAATCTGGTAGCGGCCGACGGCGATGCCGGCGTTGGTGGTTTCGACGTGCAGGTTCCGCCAGGTCGCTTCCCGTATCGATTCCCTCCCCAACAGTTTCAGCGTCGTCGCGGCGCGGATGGTTTCGATGAGGTGCGATTGCTCCTTGGCCTCGGCGACGATGGACTCGGCCATGCGGCGCTTGGTACCCGGAAACAGCGCCAGCGTGATGCCGAGGTTGATGAGTACGCCGACAATGACGATGAGTGCGAGGGCCGTGGAATAGAAGAACAGGATGAAGCCGGCGATCAGCGCCATGATGCCGTCGATGACGGTGCCGATCACGCCCTGGGTGATGGCGTCCTGCACCGGCTTGACCGAACCGAGGCGCGAGATGATGTCGCCGACGTGTCGCTTCTCGAAATAGTCGTTGGGCAGCCGAAGCAGGTGCCGCACAAGATTGCCGGTGATCTGGAAGCTCAGAAGCTGGCCGAAGATGCGCAGCGCCCAGCCGCGGATCGCCTCAAGCCCGGCTTGAATGATGACGAGAGCGCCGAATCCCAGGGCGATCACCGTCAGCAACTGATGATCGGATTGGGCGAGCGCCTCGTCGACCACAAGCTGCATCTGCAGGGGCATCACGAAAGCCGCGATCTGCAGCGCCACCGACAAGATCAGCACCTGCGCGACCGCCCAGCCCCAGCCGTGCATTTTCGACCAGAGCAGCGACAACTTCATCGGCAGGCGCGCTTCGAGCGGTTCGAAGGTCTCGCCTCGCGCCAGTTCGAGGACCACGCCGGTCAGGTGCTTCGAGGCTTCCTCCATTGTGAAGGTGCGAAGCCCGATCGCCGGATCGTGGATGGTGATGCCCTTGGACGTGACCGATTTCAGCACCACGAAGTGATTGAGGTCCCAGTGCGCGATGGCGGGAAGCTGGACCTTGGGCAGCGCCGACAGCTCGACGCGGATGGCGCGCGTGGAAAATCCGAGCTGATCGGCGATCCCCATCAGGCTTTTCAGCGACGCGCCGGCCATCGACACCGCAAACCGCTGGCGCAGCGCATTGAGATCGACATCGTGACCGTGATAGCGCGAGATCATGGCGAGACAGGCGAGGCCGCATTCCGCGGCCTCCGACGCCATCACGACGGGAAGGGTTCGCCTGCCCAGATTGAGTTCCCGGAGAATGTTCATGCGCGGCGGCCTACGGCATAGATCGGATCGAACAGCCAGCGCAGCAGGCTTCGATGCTCGAAGACGACTTCAGCCGACACCAGCATTCCCGGCTGCATCGGCACGGACTGGCCATAGGCTTCCATGGTGCTACGGCTGAGAGAGACGCGAATCCTGAACACCGGTTCCTTGATGTCGAGACCGGGAAAGCCGACATCGGCCGGGCCGAGCACCGTGGTCGAGACCGTTCTCACCGTGCCCCGCACCGTGCCGAAGCGCTGATAAGGAAAGGCCTGAAGGCTGAGTTCCACCTGTTGCCCGGGCTGGACGAAACCGATCGCGCGCGACGGCGCCAACAGCTCGGCCTCGATCTCGCTGCCCGAAGGGATAATCACCGCCACTATGCCGCCCGCCGCGACGGCCTGTCCGTCGCTGACCGGGAGCGCGGCGATCCGTCCGGCGGTCGGCGCGACGAAAAACTGCAGGCGCCGCGCTTCCGATTCGGCGCGGCGCTGCTCGAGCGTCGCCCGGGCGACATCGGCGTCGGAGCGGGCGGCTTTGATTTCCAGCGGGATCGAAACCAGCCGGGCCTTGATGTCCGCGAGTTCGCGCTCCACCGTCGCCTTCTGGCGGCGCGCGCCGGCGAGATCCTGTTCGATCGCCAGCGCGGCGAGCCGACGCTGATCGACTTCGCGTTTCGGCAAATATCCCTTGGCGGCGATGGTTTCCCCGCGATCCACCTCCTCGCGCGCAAGCTTGAGCCGTTCCTGCTGCAACTCGATCTGCTGATCCACTTCGGCGAGTTCGTTCTGGCTTTTGCTGGACCGGACGGTCGCCTGATCGCGCTCCAGTTCCAGCAGGGCCAATTTCGATTCGGCTCGCGACTTCGCCGCGAGCGATTCCGACTCGAAGCCCTTGAGAAGCGCCTCGCCGGTATTGCCGGTTGCGGTTGCGGTCGAGACGTCGAGGATGGCGAGGCGCATCCCCTTCTCGACGTTGTCGCCTTCCTTGACGAGGACACTCCGCAATGTCCCCTGCGCCTGCGAGGTGATCCGGATCATGCCCCGATCGGGCACCAGAAAGCCGCTCACGGTCGTCTTCCGCGCATATGTGGCGGTCGCGGCGAAGATCGCGGCTGCGAAGACGATGCCCGAGAGCAGCAGGCCGAGCGTCTTCAGCGAAAGCGGCGAGGCCAGGAAGACCTGGCCCTCCAGCCGTTGCGTGGCATGTTCGATGGCTTCGCGGCGAAACAGATCACTCATCGCAGTGTCTCGTAGGTTCCAAATTCACCGGCTCACCGGAATCGGTCGACATGGATGCCGCTTCTTCCCAGGCCTCTGCCAGATGCTCAAGCACCTCCACTGTGACTTGCGACACAGAACAGCAGATGGTGCCGGTTTCGTCACGCCAACTCAGCGCCGAGTACCGATTGCGCTGGCCGCGGATCGCCACCGGCGCAGAGTCCGTTTCCGGAAACATGAAGACCGAAATGAGCCGGGTGTCCCGTTCGTAGACGCATGTGCCGACGGCCCGCTCTCCGACGTAGTCCATCCTGGCGCCCCGCAGGCGATAGCCCCAACGCTCCACGTCGCGGACCTTCGCGGCATGTTGCGACTGACGCAGAAGCCAGGCCTCCACCTCCGCCGGATCGGACGAGGCGAATTCGATCGCGGAGCCGCCGATATCGGCGCGGATGTGGGCTGCAACCACTTCTTTGATCTCGGAGAACTCGGTGTGGATCGGGCTGTGGACGCCGGGCCGGCTGACGATGGCGATCGTCAGAGGCGCGGTGGGATGGATCTGGCAGGCCAGCCTCACATTCGACGGTGCGTCGATCGCACTGAGAGTCGTCGCCTCGACGGCGTCGGGCGCAGGAAGCGACTCCAGTCCCTTTTCTATGCGGACCCGGCAGGTCGAGCAGCGGCCCCGGCCGCCGCACAGTGACGCATGCGGAATACCGGCCGACCGGCTGATTTCCAGAAGCGTCATGCCGGGCGTCAGATCGACGGCCGGTCCATCGAGGTAACTGATCCGGACCGGTCCGCGCTTTGCGGTCTCGCGGCGGTAGCGCAGGAATGCAATGCCGAGGGCGGTCGCGGCGAGCAGCCCGAATCCCCATCGGACAATGTCGCGCAGCGTCGCCATCGCTGCCGCATCATGGGCGTTCGGCCAATTCGTTCGCGCTTTCAGCGCGGCGAACGCGCTCGGGTCCGACATGATGTAGGTCGCGCGCATTCCTGCGACCGCAAATCCGGACAACGCCAGCACCGGCAACAACAGGGCGACGGCGAGCAGGAACGGAGCGAACCGGCTGTAGGAATCGGACAGCCGCAACCAGTAGTGGATGCCGATACAGCCGTGGAGCCATACGAGAACGAGCAAGGTGCTTTGCAGGATCGCGCTGTCGGGCCAGAGCCGGACCAGTTCGTAGAGATAAATGTCGTTGGCGCCGAACACCGCATGTGCCACGCGGGTGTTGACGATATGCGGAAACAGCAGGAACGGAATCGAAAGGCCGATGCCGATCTGTAGAGCCTCCCAGATCGGCATCCGCCAGGTTTCCCGCCGGCTCAATTTATAAAGGCCGAGGGCGACATGGGTGATCAGCGCGAGCAACAGGATGATCGACACCGGCCATGATCGGGTGATCGCGGTCCGCAATTCCTGCACCCGATGCATGGCTTCGAGGCTGACAAGGCCGACCGCATGGTTGGCGAAATGCGTGGCCGCGAACGCCATCAGCGCCAGCCCCGACGCCAACCGCAGACGCTGCAAACCGCTGCCCCGGAAGTAGATATGCATTCAGCCCTCGCGCGGCGGCAGATTGAATGCCAACCCCGGAGCCGTCAATCCCGGCGCGTGGTTGTGCAGAGCCGAGCGTGACTTATAGCACACGGCAGGGGGAGAGTTCCTTGTGCATCTCTGTTCGGATCACCGCTCGCGCGTCGTCCGGAACGGAGAAGCGCCTCCAGTTAGAGAAAGCTCTGGGGGTCGACGTCCACTTCGAGCTTGAGGTTGCCCTTGGTCTTTGGTCCCGCGGCGAGCCACTCGCGCAGATAGCCGGAGAGATCCACGCCGCGCGCCGACTTCGCCAGCAGGCGAAAGCGATAGCGGCCTTTGATGACGGCGAGCGGCGCTTCCGCCGGCCCGAGCACCTGGACGCTTTCGTCGATCGGGGCGGTCGCTGCGAGTTGGCGGGCGAAGCTTTCGGCGCTTGGGCGGTCGCCTGCGGATATGATCAGGCTGGCGAGACGGCCGAACGGCGGATAGCCCGCGCGTTCCCGCGCCTCGATTTCGCTGGCGTAAAACGCCTCGCGGTCGCTGGCGACCAGCGCCTTCATCACGGGATGTTCGGGCTGGTGGGTTTGCAGATAACCGATGCCGTGGCCCCGTTCGCGGCCGGTGCGGCCGATCACCTGATTGAGCAGTTGGAAAGTCCGCTCCGCGGCGCGCGGATCGCCGTTGCCGAGACCGAGGTCGGCGTCGACGACGCCGACGAGGTTCAGGCGCGGAAAATGATGTCCCTTCGCCACCAGTTGCGTGCCGATGATGATGTCGACGCGGCCTTCCGCGATGTCGTTGAGTTCGGTGCGCATCGTCTCGATCGAGGTGATCAGGTCGCTCGACAGCACCATGGTGCGGGCGTCGGGGAACAGCGCGGCGGCTTCTTCCTGCAATCGTTCGACGCCGGGGCCGACAGCGACGAGCGTTTCCTCCGCGGCGCAATGCGGGCATTGCGCCGGGCGGGGCATCGAGAAACCGCAGTGATGGCATACGAGCCGCTGCCGGAAGCGGTGATCCACCAGCCATGCGTCGCAGATCGTGCAGGCGAAGCGGTGGCCGCAGGCGCGGCACAAGGTCAGCGGCGCGTAGCCGCGCCGGTTGAGGAACAGCAGTGCCTGCTCGCGCCGTTCGATGGCGGTGCGGATCTCGCCGGCGAGACGTGGAGAAATGAAGCGGCCGCGCGGTGGCCCTTCGCGGCGCAGATCGATCAGCTCGATCCGCGGCAGATGCTGGCCGCCGAACCGCGACGTCAGCGCGATGCGCTGGTAGCGTCCCTTGCGCGCATTGACTTCGCTTTCGACCGACGGGGTTGCCGACGCCAGCACGATCGGGATTTTCGCGATGTGCGCGCGCACCACGGCCATGTCGCGGGCATGATAGTGCGCGCCCTCGTCCTGCTTGTAGGCTTGGTCATGCTCCTCATCGACGATGACGAGTCCGAGATCGGCGTAGGGAAGAAACAGCGCCGACCGTGCACCAACCACCACCTGCGCCTCGCCTGCCGCGATCGCGGCCCAGTTGCGCGCGCGCGTGCGCGGGGTCAGTTCGGAATGCCACTCCAGCGGCCGCTCGCCGAAGCGCGCCGCGAAGCGGTCGCGGAACTGGCCGGTCAGCGCGATCTCCGGCATCAGGATCAGCGCCTGCTTGCCGCGGCGGATGGTTTCGGCGACCGCTTCAAAATAGACCTCGGTCTTGCCGGAACCGGTGACGCCGTCGAGCAACGCGACGTGGAACGTGCCGTTCGCCGCAAGCGCGCGCATGGCGTCCACGGCGGCGCGCTGGATGCGGGAAAAGTCGGGGACGGCGAAATCGGGATCGGGCGGCGGCGGCGGTGGTGGAGGCGGCATCGGCTCGACCGTCAGCGTGCCCTCGTCGACGAGACCGTCGACGACGCCGGCGCTGACGCCTGCCTCCTTTGCCGCATCGGATTTCCCGTGCAGCAGGCGATCGGACAACACCGCGATCAGCCGCCGTCGCGCCGGCGTCATGCGCTGCGGCGGCTCGCCGCTGAGCCGCACGCCGGCTCGTGCCCGCTCCGGTCCGAGATGCTCGCCCATCCGCAGGCTCATGCGCATCACCATGCCGCGCGACGACAGCGTGTAGTTCGCGACCCAGTCGATCAGCGCGCGCAGTTCGTTTTTGAGTGGCGGCACGCCGAGCTTTTCGCCGATGTCCTTCAGGCGGTTGTGCAGGCGCGAATCGGGTGACGGGTTTTCGGCCCAGACCACGGCGATGACCTCGCGCGGTCCGAGCGGCACCGTGACCACGTCGCCGGGCGCAACCTCCATGCCGCGTGGAACGCGGTAGGAATAAGCCTGGTTAATCGCAACGGGAACCAGGACATCGACGACGCGGGTCGTCGATGACGATGCCGGGCGGTTGCGCGAAAAATGGTCCATCCGAAGAATCGGGCTCGAGTGGTGGGTTGCCAGTCGTAAAGTTAGCAAACGATAAACGAAAGCGGCGCGATATAATCGCCGGAATCATCGTGTTCGAGCCATTCCGCTTCTGATGGTATCAGAAGCGGGGCTCTATGATTTGATTTGACGCGTTTTCTTCACGCGAACCGGTATCCACTTCGCTCGAAAACGCTATAGGTACGAATCATGGTCAAGCCCGCTCCAGAACTGCTCCCGGCTCTCGCATGCGCGGCCCCGGATGTGGGACGGCAAATCGTGCGATGGCTTGCACATCTGCGGACCGAGCGAAGGCTCTCCCCTAAGACCTGCGAGGCCTATGAGCGTGACGTCCGGCAATGTTTGGCGTTTCTCGGCGAGCACTGGGGCGAGTTGGCGACACTGAAGCGCTTCGCCGCGCTTGAGGCGAGCGATATCCGCGCCTTCATGGCCGCGCGCCGCGCCGATGATGTCGGCGGCCGGTCGTTGATGCGCGCGCTGGCGGGACTGCGCTCGTTCGCGCGATTTCTGGAACGGGAAGGGCTCGGCAAGGCCGGCGCGCTCGGCGCGGTCCGTGCCCCGAAGGTTGGGAAAAGCCTGCCGAAACCGATTCAAGTGAGCGCGGCGAAGCGTTTTGCCGATGCGTCCGAGCGTGCCGGCGAGGATCGCGAACCCTGGATCTGGGCGCGCGACGCCGCCGTGATGGCGCTGCTGTATGGATCGGGCCTGCGCATTTCCGAGGCGCTCGGCTTGAGGCGCCGCGATGTGCCGCAGCCCGGCGCGGGCGACGTTCTGGTTGTCACCGGCAAGGGCAACAAGACGCGGATGGTGCCGGTGCTGCAGAACGTGCTGGCGCTGATCCAGGAGTATGTCGCGATCTGTCCGCATTCGCTGCCGCCGGAAGGACCGATCTTCGTCGGCGCGCGGGGCGGTCCGCTCAGGGCGCGCATTATCCAGCTCGTCATGGCGCGGATGCGCGGCGCGCTCGGTCTGCCCGACAGCGCGACGCCGCATGCGCTGCGTCATTCATTCGCGACGCATCTCTTGAGCCGCGGCGGCGATCTGCGCGCGATCCAGGAACTGCTTGGCCACGCATCGCTATCGACGACGCAAATCTACACCGGCATCGACAGCGAACGGCTGCTCGAAGTCTACAGCACGGCGCATCCGCGCGCCTGAGGTGCAAGCCGGAGGCTTGCGCCACGCCTCACACATTACATATGGATCGCGCGTTTGCCGACGGCCAGCGCCGCTTCCTTGATGGCTTCCGATCGCGTCGGGTGAGCGTGGCAGGTGCGGGCGAGGTCCTCCGCCGAGCCGCCGAATTCCATCAGCACGCAGGCCTCGTGGATCATCTCGCCGGCCTCGCGGCCGATGATGTGAACGCCGAGCACGCGGTCGGTTTTCGCGTCGGCGAGAATCTTCACAAATCCGTCGGTGGTCTGGTTGACCTTGGAGCGGCCATTGGCGGTGAACGGAAACTTGCCGACGGTATAGACTGTGCCCGCCTGCTTCAATTCTTCCTCGGTCTTGCCGACCGATGAGACTTCGGGCGTGGTGTAGACCACGCCGGGGATCACGTCGTAGTTCACATGCCCAGCCTGGCCGGCGAGAATTTCGGCGCAGGCGACGCCTTCGTCCTCGGCCTTGTGCGCCAGCATCGGTCCTCTCACGACGTCGCCGATGGCATAGATACCCTTCACATTCGTCGCGAAGCGATGGTCGATCTCGACGCGGCCGCGATTGTCCAGCGCGACGCCGGCTTCCTTCAGGCCGAGGCCGTCGGTGTAGGGTGTGCGGCCGATCGCAACCAGCACCACGTCGGCTTCGATCGTCTCGGCCGCGCCGCCTGCGGCAGGTTCGACCTGCGCCGCCAGCGCGTTGCCCGACGTGTCGACGCCGGTGACCTTGGCGCCGAGCTTGAACGCAAAGCCCTGCTTTTCGAGGATGCGCTGGAATTGCTTCGCCACCTCGCCGTCCATGCCGGGCAGGATGCGATCGAGAAATTCCACCACAGTGACCTGCGCGCCGAGGCGGCGCCACACCGAGCCGAGTTCGAGTCCGATCACGCCGGCGCCGACGATCAGAAGTTTTCCCGGCACCTTCTCAAGAGACAATGCGCCGGTGGACGACACGATGCGCGTCTCGTCGATCTCGATGCCCTTGAGCCGGGCGACGTCGGAGCCGGTCGCGATGACGATATTTTTCGTTTCAACGGTTTGTTTTTTGCCGTCGACGCCTGACACCTCGACCTTGCCGGTGCCGAGGATCTTGCCGTTGCCGGAGATGACGTCGATCTTGTTCTTCTTCATCAGGTATTCGACGCCCTTGACGTTGCCGTCGATGCCCTGCTGCTTGAAGTTCATCATCGTCGGCAGATCGAGTTTCGGCGCGTCGACGCCGATGCCCATTTTTGCGAACGAGTGCCCCGCTTCCTCGAACGTCTCGGAAGCGTACAGCAGCGCCTTCGACGGCATGCAGCCGACATTGAGGCAGGTGCCGCCGAGCGTTGGATTTTTCTCGACCACGGCGACCTTCATGCCGAGCTGCGCCGCGCGAATGGCGCAGACGTAACCTCCGGGGCCGGTGCCGATAACGATGAGGTCGTAAGTCGCCATGATCTCAAATCCTGTCGTTTCAATCCTTATGACGCGCCTTGCACCCGCAGGAAATGTTCGTCTTCATGCCGGCGACATGAGGGGCTTCGTCCGATAACAGCCAGGCGATGGCGCTGGCGATTTTGTCGGCGATGCCGCCGCGCGGCGGCTCACAGGAATCTCGAAACTGCTTGGTTTCAATAGCGCCTCTCAACCCGTTTGGTCCGGTCCGGGAAGCAATTTTGCACGCTGATCGAAGAGCAATCCGCCGACCAGTCGGTTGACCTCGTCGGGGTCGGCTCCGTCCGTGATCAGCTTTCGCCTCAAAGCGTGCGCCTTGTCGAGGTTGCCGAGCTTTTTCTCGATCGCCGATTGATGCTTTTCTTCAGCTTTCGCGTTTTCTTGAGCGGCCCGTGCCCGTCGCCGCTGGTTGTCATGATGAAACAACGTTCGTGACAAAACCCAGTCTGCTGATTTTTTCGAGATGTTCTCGAAAGAACCCAGAGTGTTGAAGGGACTTTCGCAGGCGATGGTTTTAATTTCTCCAGCGTATTCACACGTGTAAATTTTCCCGGCGGATTCTCCGTGCTCGAAGCTCAGACAGGCCAGGTAAAACAGCTCCAAAATGGCCGCATTCAACTCCAGATCGATCGAGGTCAAATGACCGAACTCGGTGGCTTGGGTGTCGGATTTCAGCAAGATTTGCGTCATGTGGTGTCTTCCTAGCTCGTTTTTCGAGCGAAGTGGATATCGATTCGCGTGAAGAAAACGCATCAAATCAAAATCATGGAGCCCCGCTTCTGATTCCATCGGAAGCGGAATGGCTCCAGCACTACAAATCCAGCACCAGCCGGGCCGGATCTTCGAGCGATTCCTTGACGCGCACGAGGAAGGTGACGGCCTCCTTGCCGTCGATGACGCGGTGATCGTAAGAGAGCGCGAGATACATCATCGGACGGATTTCGACCTTGCCGCCGATCGCCATCGGACGCTCCTGGATCTTGTGCATGCCGAGGATGCCGGCCTGCGGCGCGTTCAGGATCGGCGTCGACATCAGAGAGCCGTAGATGCCGCCGTTGGTGATGGTGAAGGTGCCGCCCTGCATCTCCTCGATCTTGAGCTGGCCGTCGCGGGCACGGCGTCCGTAATCGGCGATGCTCTTCTCGATCTCGGCGATCGACTTGCGGTCGCAGTCGCGCACCACGGGCACGACAAGGCCCTTGTCGGTGCCGACCGCGACGCCGATGTGATAGTAGTTCTTGTAGATCAGATCGGTGCCGTCGATTTCCGCGTTGACGGCGGGGACGTCCTTCAGTGCCTGCACGCACGCCTTGGTGAAGAAGCCCATGAAGCCGAGCTTGGAGCCGTGCTTCTTCTCGAACACCTCTTTGTAGTGTGCGCGCAGCGCCATGACGCTGGTCATGTCGACCTCGTTGAAGGTCGTCAGCATCGCGGCGGTATTCTGCACCTCCTTGAGGCGGCGCGCGATGGTCTGGCGCAGCCGCGTCATCTTCACGCGTTCCTCGCGTGCGGCATCGTCGGGCGGCGAGGGCGCACGCACCTGCACGGCGGCGGCCGGCTGGTTGACCGGTGTCGGCGCCGATGCCGCCTTCTCGATCGCGGCCAGCATGTCGCCCTTGGTGACGCGGCCGTCCTTGCCCGAGCCCGGCACCGTGGAAGCATCGACGCCGCTTTCGGCGGAAAGTTTGCGTACCGAAGGCGCGAGCGGCGCGTCGGATGGCGCTGCGGTTTCCGGCTTCGGCCGCGGCTCTTCGGGGCCGGCGTTGATCGGTTTCGTCGTATCGGATTTGAGGTCCGGGCGTCCCGTTGCGCTTTCAGGCGCGACGCTCGCCGACGCCTTGGCCGCCGCGGGTTTGGTCGGGGCGGCGCCTTCGGAAATCTGCCCAAGCAGTGCGCCGACGGCGACGGTCTCGCCGTCCTTGGCGACGATCTCGCCGAGCGTGCCGGCGGAGGGCGCGGGTACTTCGATGGTCACCTTGTCGGTCTCAAGTTCGACGAGCGGCTCATCGACAGCCACGGCGTCGCCGGTCTTCTTGAACCATTTCCCGATGGTCGCCTCGGTCACCGATTCGCCGAGCGTCGGAACGCGTATCTCAGTCATGTGAGCAGCCCTTCTTAAATCCTCCACCGGTCGTGGCCGGCCATAGCCCGTTCGAAGAACGGCGTCGCTTCGCTCGCTTGTCCCGCTATCCACGTCCTGACCTCGATGCAGAGACGTAGATGCCCGGCATCGCAGATAAGTTTACGCAATCTGCGCAAAGCTTGATTGCGCGCCGGGCATGACGATGCAATTAATTATCCGAGTGCTTCTTCGAGAAATGCCTTGAGTTGCGCAAGATGCTTCGACATTAACCCGGTCGCGGTGGCGGCGGATGCGGCGCGGCCGGCATAACGCGGGCGCTTGTTGGGTGCGCTGATCTGGTTGAGAATCCATTCGAGATAGGGTTCGATGAAGTGCCACGCGCCCATGTTGCGCGGCTCCTCCTGGCACCAGACGACTTCGGCGTTCTTGAAGCTGCCCAGGACCTGCACCAGCGCCTTCAGCGGCACCGGGTACAGTTGTTCGACCCGCAACAGGTAGACGTCGTCGATGTTGCGCTTCTCGCGTTCCTCGTAGAGGTCGTAATAGACCTTGCCGGAGCACAGCACCACGCGGCGGATATTGTCGTCGTCCACCAGTTTGATTTTCTGGTCCGGCAGCATCGCCGCATCGTCGTATAAAATGCGGTGGAACGTGGTGTCGGCGCCGAGTTCGTCGAGACGCGATACCGCCCGCTTATGGCGCAGCAGCGACTTCGGCGTCATCATGATCAGCGGCTTGCGAATCTGCCGCTTCAACTGCCGGCGCAGCGCATGGAAATGATTGGCGGGCGTCGTGAGATTGACCACCTGCATGTTGTCTTCCGCGCACATCTGCAGAAAACGCTCCAGCCGCGCCGACGAATGCTCCGGTCCCTGGCCTTCATAGCCGTGGGGCAGCATGCAGACGAGACCCGACATGCGCAGCCACTTGCGCTCTCCGGCGGAGATGAACTGGTCGAACACCACCTGCGCGCCGTTGGCGAAGTCGCCGAACTGCGCTTCCCACATCGTGAGCGAGTTGGGTTCGGCGAGCGAATAGCCGTATTCGAAGCCGAGCACTGCTTCTTCCGACAGCAGCGAGTTGATGACCTCGTATCGACCCTGGTCCCTGCCGAGATGATTGAACGGCGTGTAACGGCTCTCGTCCTGCTGATCGAACAGCACCGAGTGCCGTTGCGAGAAGGTGCCGCGCTCGCTGTCCTGGCCGGACAGCCGGACGTTGTGGCCTTCTAGCATCAGCGAGCAGAACGCCAGCGCCTCCGCCGTCGCCCAGTCGAGGCTGGCGCCGCTCTCGATCGCCTTGGCGCGGTTTTCGAGAAAGCGCTGTACGGTGCGATGCACGCGGAAACCGTCCGGCACGCGGGTGATGCTGCGGCCGATCTCCTTCAATGTCGCGACGTCCAAACCGGTGACGCCGCGGCGCGGCTCCTCGTCCTGGTCGGCGAGCTTGAGGCCCGCCCATTTGCCGTCGAGCCAATCGGCCTTGTTGGGCTTGTAGCCGGTGCCGGCCTCGAACTCGGCATCGAGCCGGGCGCGCCAGTCGGCTTTCAGCTTCTCGACCTCTCCCTCGGTGATGACGCCTTCAGCGGTCAGTCGCTTCGCGTACAGTTCGAGCGTGGAGGGATGCTCGGCGATCTTCTGGTACATCATCGGGTTGGTGAACGACGGCTCGTCGCCTTCGTTGTGACCGTGGCGACGATAGCAGAACATGTCGATCACGACCGGCTTGTGGAATTTCTGCCGGAATTCGGTCGCCACCTTGGCGGCGAACACCACCGCCTCCGGATCGTCGCCGTTGACGTGGAAGATCGGCGCCTCGATCATCTTCGCGACGTCGGACGGATAGGGCGATGAGCGCGAGTAGCGCGGATAGGTGGTGAAGCCGATCTGGTTATTGACGATGAAGTGGATCGAGCCGCCGGTGCGATAGCCCTTGAGGTCCGACAACGCAAAGCATTCCGCCACGACGCCTTGCCCCGCGAAAGCGGCGTCGCCATGCATCAGCAGCGGCAGCACCGAGTTGCGCTGGTCGGGCGGATCGCCGTGCTGGTCCTGCTTGGCGCGGACCTTGCCGAGCACCACCGGGTCGACGATCTCGAGGTGCGAGGGATTGGCGGTCAGCGACAGGTGGATCCGGTTGTTGTCGAACTCGCGGTCGCTCGAGGCGCCGAGGTGATACTTGACGTCGCCCGAGCCTTCAACGGCGTCGGGATTGACCGAGCCGCCCTTGAATTCGTGGAATAATGCGCGGTGAGGCTTGCCCATCACCTGGGTCAGCACGTTCAACCGTCCGCGGTGCGGCATGCCGACCACGATTTCCTTGACGCCGAGATTGCCGCCCCGCTTGATGATCTGCTCCAGCGCCGGAATCAGCGATTCGGCGCCATCGAGACCGAACCGCTTGGTGCCGGTGAACTTGACGTCGCAGAACTTCTCGAAGCCTTCCGCCTCGATGAGCTTCTTGAGAATGGCGCGACGGCCTTCCGGCGTGAAACTGATCTCCTTGTCCGGTCCCTCGATGCGCTCCTGAATCCAGCCTTTCTGGGCGCCGTTCGAAATGTGCATGAACTCGACGCCGAGCGTCTGGCAGTAGGTCCGCTCGCAGATCGCCACGATCTCGCGCAAGGTGCCGTATTCGAGGCCGAGCACATGGTCGAGAAAGATCTTGCGCTCCATGTCGGCATCGGTGAAGCCGTAGGCGCGCGGATCGAGTTCCTCGTGATCGCGCGCGGGTTCGAGACCGAGCGGGTCGAGTTTGGCATGGAAATGTCCGCGCATGCGATAGGCGCGGATCAGCATCAGCGCGCGAACCGAATCACGGGTGGCCTGATTGACGTCGACGCCGGCCAGCGCCGAATCCTTCGCTTGCGCCGTCTCCTGTGCCCTGGCCTGCACCCTGGCGCTTACGGCCTGCTCGACCTGAGCCCAGTTGCCGTCGAGCGCGGAGGTGAGGTCGTCCTGCGGCGCCGGCGGCCAATTCGCCTTCTCCCAGGAGGGGCCTTCCGCGTTCTTGCGGACGTCCTCCGGAGCGTCCGTCAGGCTTTTGAAAAACTCCTGCCACTCGGCATCGACCGAGGCTGGGTCTTTTTCGTAGCGCGCGTAAAGAGCGTCGATGTAGGAGGCATTCGGGCCGTGCAAGAACGAGGAAAGGGCAAATGCTGCATTCGCGTTCTGGCGAGACATATCGCGTCCTGACGATTGCTAGTCTTGCGAAAGAGACAGCGTGTTCGCCGATTCCGAGTCGGAATCAGCGGACTTTGAACATCTACCTTATTTGGGGTGGAACTTCGCGGCGAAAAGAACCAAAGTTTGAATCAGGACTTCAATTTTTCGACAAGAGTTTTTCCGAGGCGCGCGGGTGATGGCGAGACAATGATGCCGGCCGCCTCCATCGCGGCGGTTTTGGACGCGGCGTCGCCCTTGCCGCCTGAGATAATCGCGCCGGCATGGCCCATGCGGCGACCGGGCGGTGCGGTGACGCCGGCGATGAAACCGACAGTCGGCTTGCTTCGGCCGCGCTTGGCTTCGTCGATCAAAAACTGGGCGGCGTCTTCCTCGGCCGAGCCGCCGATCTCGCCGATCATGACGATCGATGTGGTCTCGGGGTCGGCGAGAAACATCTCCAGCACGTCGACGAATTCGGTGCCCTTGACCGGGTCGCCGCCGATGCCGACCGCGGTTGTTTGCCCCAGACCTTCCTGGCTGGTCTGAAATACCGCCTCATAGGTCAGCGTACCCGAGCGGGAGACGATGCCGACATGGCCCGGCTTGAAGATGTTGGCCGGCATGATGCCGATCTTGCATTCGCCGGCGGTGACGACGCCCGGACAATTCGGTCCGATCAGCCGCGACTTCGATCCCGACAGCGAGCGTTTGACCCGCACCATGTCGAGCACCGGAATGCCCTCGGTGATGCAGACGATCAGCGGGGTTTCGGCGTCGATCGCCTCGCAGATCGCGTCCGCCGCGCCGGCCGGCGGCACGTAGATCACGCTGGCGTCGGCACCGGTCGCCTCGCGTGCTTCACGGACGGTGTCGAACACCGGCAGGTCGAGATGCTTGCTGCCGCCTTTGCCCGGCGAGGTGCCGCCGACCATTTTGGTGCCGTAGGCGATCGCGGCCTCGGAGTGGAAGGTGCCGTTCTTGCCGGTGAAGCCCTGGCAGATGACCTTGGTGTTCCTGTCGATCAGAACGGACATTTACGCGGCCTCCTTTACCGCCTTGACGATCTTCTGCGCGGCATCGTCGAGATCGTCGGCGGACAGCACGTTGAGGCCGGACTCGCGAATGATTTTCTTGCCGGCGTCGACGTTGGTGCCTTCGAGCCGAACCACCAGCGGAACGTTGAGGCCGACCTGCTTCACCGCGGCGACGACGCCGTCGGCAATGACGTCGCATTTCATGATGCCGCCGAAGATGTTGACCAGGATGCCCTTCACGTTCGGATCGGCGGTAATGATCTTGAAGGCGGCCGCGACCTTGTCCCTGGTGGCGCCGCCGCCGACGTCGAGGAAGTTCGCTGGGCTCATGCCGTAGAGCTTGATGATGTCCATGGTCGCCATGGCGAGGCCGGCGCCGTTGACCATGCAGCCGATCTGGCCGTCGAGCGCGACATAGCTCAGATCGAAGCGCGACGCCTCGATTTCCTTGGGATCTTCCTCGGTCTCGTCACGCAGCGCCAGCACGTCGGAATGACGGAACATCGCATTGTCGTCGAACGACACCTTGGCGTCGAGCACGCACAACTGGCCCTGCTTGGTTACGACCAGCGGGTTGATCTCCAGAAGCGCCATGTCCTTGGCGATGAAGGCGCTATAAAGCTGTGTGACCAGCCTGTCCGCCTGCTTGGCGAGGTCGCCCGTCAGGCCAAGCGCCTTGGCGACGGTGCGGCCGTGATGCCCCATGATGCCGGTAGCGGGGTCGACCGAGAAGGTCACGATTTTCTCGGGCGTTTTGTGAGCGACGTCCTCGATGTTCATGCCGCCCTCGGTGGAAACGACGAAGGCGACCCGCGAGGTCTCGCGGTCGACCAGCGCCGAGAGATAGAACTCCTTGTCGATGTCGGAGCCTTCCTCGATGTAGAGTCGGTTGATCCGCTTGCCGGCGGCTCCGGTCTGCGCGGTGACCAGCGTGGACCCGAGCATCTGTTTGGCGAACTCGCCGACCTCGGCGACCGATTTGGCGAGGCGGACGCCGCCCTTGTCTCCGGCGGAGGCTTCCTTGAATTTGCCCTTGCCGCGGCCGCCCGCATGAATCTGGCTTTTCACCACCCAGACCGGGCCGCCCAGCGTGTTCGCCGCCGCCTCGGCTTCCGACGCCTTCAGCACTGGCACCCCGCGCGAGACCGGCACGCCGAATTCGCGCAGCAACGCCTTGGCCTGATACTCGTGGATGTTCATCGCGATGGTCTCCGACCCGTGGCAGTGACAATTGGCAACGAAAATTCTCGATTTCACCTGTTTCCGTCTGTCACGGATGAATCCGCGACATACCAGCCGAAAGGATCGTCACCTCGCGATGGCCTTATGCCGGCCGCGCCCGATCAGCGGTTCAGCAGATCGGGCGAGATCTTCTTGCAGGCATCGACGAGCTCCTGAACCTTGCCGACCGACGCATCGAAGGCCTCGCGATCCTTGCCGGTCAGCTCGATCTCGACAATGCGCTCGACGCCCCTGGCTCCGATTACCACGGGTATGCCGACATACATGTCCTTCACGCCGAACTCGCCGTTGAGATGGGCGGCGCATGGCAGCACGCGCTTCTTGTCGCGCAAATAACTTTCCGCCATCGCGATCGCGGAGGCCGCGGGCGCATAGAACGCCGAGCCGGTCTTCAGCAGGTTGACGATTTCCGCGCCGCCGTTGCGGGTGCGCTCGACGATCTCGTCGATGCGCGCCTGCGAGGTCCAGCCCATCTTGACAAGATCCGGCAGCGGAATGCCGGCCACGGTCGAGTACTTCACCAGCGGCACCATGCTGTCGCCGTGGCCGCCGAGAACGAAGGCGGTGACGTCTTCCACCGACACGTCGAATTCGTCGGCGAGGAAATAGCGGAAGCGAGAGGAGTCCAGCACGCCTGCCATGCCGACCACCTTCTTCGCCGGCAAGCCAGACGCTTTCTGAAGCGCCCACACCATCGCATCGAGCGGATTGGTGATGCAGATGACGAAGGCATCCGGCGCGTATTTCCTGATGCCGGCGCCGACCTGCTCCATCACCTTGAGATTGATGCCGAGCAGATCGTCCCGGCTCATGCCCGGCTTGCGCGGGACGCCGGCGGTGACGATGCAGACCTTGGCGCCGTCGAGTGCATCATAGGAGTTGGTGCCGGTCAGCTTGGCGTCGAACCCGTCCACCGGGGAAGATTGTGCGATATCGAGAGATTTGCCCTGCGGAAGGCCTTCCGTGACATCGAACATCACGACATCGCCAAGCTCTTTCAGTCCGATCAGATGAGCGAGCGTTCCTCCGATCTGACCGGAGCCGATCAGGGCGATCTTGTCGCGCGCCATGGGAGTTTATCCTTTGATGGCAAAAAGGCGGGATAAGTAAAATCTTGATACGATCGTGGTTAGACCTTTCGCCCGGCCCGTTCAAGTCGTGCAGCGTGCATTCCGGCTCCTGTCCGGGATCCGGAAGCCAGCGATGGCGAATCCGCGTCATGTTTCCACCAGTCCGGTGCTGGAGCCGCCGGCGGCGGAATTGCCGCGGCCGTGGGCCTGGGCCAGGTAGGACTCTGAGCCCATCTCGATCAGGCGCGAGGATGTGCGCTTGAATTCGTGCGCCTCGAAGCCTTCAGTGGCGCGATAGAGCGATAATGGATCGGTGTCGCTTGAGGCCATCAGTTTCACGCCGTTGTCGTACAGCGTATCGATCAGTGCGATGAACCGCTTGGCGGCGTTGCGGTCGGCGTCCTCCATGACCGGGATGCGATCGATGATGAGGGTATGATAGTCCCGCGCGAGCCCCAGATAATCCGAGGCGCCAAGCGGCTGCTCACAAAGATCGGCGAAGGAAAACCGGGCAACGCCGTGGGACGAGCACGGCACGCGCAAGGTGTGGCCTTTGACGGCGATGTCGCGAGGTCTGCACGGCGAGCCGCCGGTCATGAGCGCCCAACCCTTGTCGAGCGTCGCTTCGGCTTTGGCGTCGGCGGGCGTCAGCCACATCGTGACGCCCGCCAGCTTTTCCATGCGGAAGTCGGTGCGTGCATCGAGGCGCAGGATATCCATGCGCTCCTCGATCTGCTCGATGAACGGCAGGAACAGCACGCGGTTGAGGCCGCCTTCATAGAGGTCCTCGGGAGGGACGTTCGATGTCGCCACCACCACCGTGCCGAGTTCGAACAGGCGCGCGAACAGGCGGCCGAGGATCATGGCGTCGGCGATATCGGTGACGTGGAATTCGTCGAAGCACAAAAGCCACGCTTCATCGAAGATCGCGGCCGCGGTGAGTTGAATGACATCGGCGTCGGCTATTTCGCCGCGCGCGATGCTCTGGCGAAAGGCGAAGATGCGCTCGTGAACGTTGGCCATAAATTCATGAAAATGGACGCGGCGCTTGTGCGTGACCGCGCTCTCATGGAAGAACAGGTCCATCAGCATGGACTTGCCGCGCCCGACGTCGCCGTAAATATAAAGTCCCTTCGGAGGAGGTGCGTGGTCGGGATGGAACAGCTTGTCGAGAAAGCCGCCTTTGCCGGCCGGCTTGTAGGCCATGAGCCGCTCGTCCAGTGCGGCGAGAGCTTCCGCCACCCGCGCCTGCGCGGGGTCCGCCTCGATCGCGCCCGATGCGACGAGATCCTGATAGTGATCGCGGAACAGCGTGGGCGAGGTCGAAAGCATCGGACAGCTTACCCCTCCATGTCAGCCGAAATGCAAGTCGTGAATTGGTTGAAGAACCTTGCGGGTCGGACGGTTACGGGCTGAGCGCGTAGGAATCCTCCACCACATAGGGTCCGCCGCCGACCGAGGCACGCGAGGAAAACAGCACGAAACGTTCGGCGGTGAATACTCTGGATGGAAAATAGCCCCTAACCGACAGATAGTTCGCGACGTCGTGGTTGGATGCGTCGCGCAAGCGCGCCAGCGTGACGTGAGGCTTGAACTTGCGGCTCTCGGGATCGAGCCCGCAGCGCTGCATCAGCCGCTCAAGTTCGGCCTGCAATTCGACCAGCGGTCCGCTCGGTTCCACCGACGCGACGACGGCGCGGGGTTTTTTACCGCCGAAACTCGATAGTCCCCGCAGCGTCACCTCGAACGGTTTGCGATTCACCCGCAGCAGCACCGACGCGATTTCGTTGGCGGAGGCGCCGTCGATATCGCCGATGAAGCGGAGCGTGAGATGGTAATTTTCGGGATCGATCCAGCGGGCGCCCGGCAGACCGCCGCGCAGATCGGACAGTATGCGGCAGACGTCGGGCGGTATCTCCAGCCCGGTGAACAAACGCGGCATCGCAAGATCCTCGATGCTGAGGCCAGGTTCCGAAAGTCGGCGAAAATCGAGCTTCGAAACCACTTCGGCGGCGAATCACCGTATCCGCTTTTATCGTAGTTCTGTGACGGTGCGAAGCACGCGGTTTTTCACTTCTTCTGTGCAGAGATCTCGCGGACGAAGGACTCAACCGTCGGCATGATATTCTTCACGATCACCGCTATGCCGGCGGCGGTCGGATGCATGCCGTCGGCCTGATTGAGCTTCGTGTCGGTCGCGACGCCTTCGAGAAAAAACGGATAGAGCGGCACGTCGTATGTCCTGGCGAGATCGGGAAAGATCGTGTTGAACTGCGCGGCGTATTCGGCGCCGTAGTTCGGCGGCGCGACCATCCCGCACAACAGGACCGCGATACCGCGCGCCTTCAGGCGCTTCAGGATGTTTTCCAGCGCGCCGCGCGTCACCTTGGGATCGAGGCCGCGGAGCGCATCGTTCGCGCCCAGTTCGAGAATCACGCCCTGAGTGTCGGCAGGCACCGACCAGTCGAGCCGGTCGAGTCCGCCGGAGGCGGTGTCGCCGGAAACGCCCGCATTGTTGATCGCGACGATCAGCCCTTTGTTTTGCAATGCCTTTTCCAATTGCGCCGGAAATGCGTCGGCGGCCGGCAGGCCGAGGCCGGCGCTCAAGGAGTCGCCGAGCACGACGAGCTTGATCGTGCCGGCGGGCGGGGCCTGGGCGAATGCGGACGTTGTGAACAGCACGCTCAGCGCCAGCCACGCAAACGTGCATCTCAGCCACTCGACTGCTGGAAAGGAAGTCCCATATGACTTTCGCATGGATAGTCTCATTGAACGCTCGTCGCCGGCCGGTTATTCCGAAGTTCCGGATGCCATCACCATCGCCAATGTCAATCTCACGCTCGGCAGCGGAGCGGCGCGGGTCCATATCCTCAAGGACATCAATCTCCGCATTGGCCGCGCCGAAGCTGTCGGCCTGATCGGCCCGTCGGGGTCGGGCAAATCCACGCTTCTCATGGTGCTGGCCGGGCTTGAACGTCCTGACAGCGGAGAGGTGGTGGTCGATGGCGCCCGATTCAATGCTCTCGACGAGGACGCCCTCGCGCGTTTTCGCGGCCGTCACGTCGGCATCGTGTTCCAGTCATTTCATCTGATCCCGACCATGACGGCGCTCGAGAACGTCGCGGTGCCGCTCGAGCTTGCGGGCGCGCCCGACGCATCGGCGCGCGCGGCGCGCGAACTGGAGGCCGTGGGCCTCGGTGAACGGCAGCATCATTATCCGGCGCAGTTGTCCGGCGGCGAACAGCAGCGCGTGGCGCTGGCGCGGGCGTTCGCGCCGGATCCGGCTATACTCGTCGCCGACGAGCCGACCGGCAATCTGGACGAGGCGACCGGTCAGCAGATCGTCGATCTGCTTTTCGCCAAGCATGCCGAGCGCGGCATGACGCTGGTGCTGGTCACCCACGACAACGCGCTCGCGCAACGCTGCGATCGCGTGGTGCGGCTGCGCTCGGGGCGTATCGACGGAGCGGCGCAGTGACCCATCATCCGTTGTTTCGGACAATCATCTGTCATTTCCGGTTCGCGAACGTCGTTTGCGCCCCGGAATGACGAAGTAGACATAAATGACTCGCATGCCGTTTCTTCCCCTCCGTCTGGCCTTGCGCGAATTGCGCAGCGGCTTGCGCGGCTTTTATGTTTTCATCGCCTGCATTGCGCTCGGCGTCATGGCGATCGCCGGCGTTGGCTCGATGGCGTCGAGTCTGTCGGAGGGGCTGGCGCGAGAGGGCCGCACGCTGCTTGGCGGCGATGTCGCCTTTTCGCTGATCCAGCGCGAGGCGAAGCCGGAGGAGATCGCATTCCTGCGTGCCCGAGGAGAGGTGTCTGTGGCGGCGACGCTGCGCGCGATGGCGCGTGCGCCGAACGGCAAGCCGGCGCTTGTCGAATTCAAGGCGGTCGACCGGGCCTATCCCATGCTCGGAGCGCTGACGCTTGAGCCGAACGTTCCGATGGCCGATCTGCTCGCTGAGCGCGACGGCGTGTTCGGCGCGGCCGTCGATCCGGCGCTGCTGGCGCGGCTCGATCTCAAGGTCGGCGATCGCGTCACGATCGGCAGCGCTACCTTTGAAATCCGCAGCGCGGTGGATGCCGAGCCCGACAAGCTGGCGGGCGGTCTTGGGTTGGGCCCCCGCTTCCTCGCCAGCATCGATGGCTTGCGCGCCACCGCCTTGCTGCAGCCCGGCAGCCTGGTGCGCTGGACTTATCGGGTACGGCTTGCCGACAATGGCGCGGACGACGGCGCAGCGTCGGCGCTGGCCGACGATGCGCGAGTGGCGCTGCCGGAGGCGGGCTGGAACATCCGCAGCCGCAACAATGCGTCGCCGCAACTGGAGCGGACCATTTCGCGATTCACGCAGTATCTGACTCTGGTCGGTCTTGCTGCCCTGCTGGTCGGAGGCGTCGGCGTCGGAAATGCCGTCAAGAGCCACGTCGATCGCCGCCGCGACGTCATCGCGACATTCAAGGCGCTGGGCGCGACCGGACGTGATGTGTTTGCGATCTATCTGACGCAGGTCATGGTGCTGGCCGCTCTCGGATCGCTTGCCGGTCTGGCCGTTGGCGCGGCGCTGCCCTTTGCCGTCGTCGGCGCCTTCGGTCATCTCCTGCCGCTGCCGGTGGTCCCGGCATTGCATCCCGAGGTGTTGGCGTTGTCGGCGGTGTACGGCCTGTTGACGGCGCTGGCCTTCGGCATGTGGCCGCTGGCGCGGGTTCATGACGTTCCGGTCGCGGCGCTGTTTCGGGACGCAGTGGCCGACGAAGGTCGCCGCCCGCAGACGAGCTACCTGGTCTGGATGGCGCTCATGATTGCGCTCCTGATCGGGATCGCGATCGGTCTTGCCTACGACAAGCGCGTGGCTTTGGTGTTCGTGGCGGCGTCGGCGCTGGTGTTCGCGTTGTTGCGCGGCATTGCCTCTGCCCTGATGGCGCTGGCGCGCAGGCTGCCGCGATCGCGAATCACCACGGTGCGGCTTGCGGTCGCGAACATCCATCGTCCGGGAACGCTGACGCCCTCGGTGGTGCTTTCGCTCGGGCTCGGCCTTGCCGTGCTGGTCACGATCACCCAGATCGACGGCAATCTGCGCCGTCAGTTCCTGGCCGCATTGCCGGAGCGCGCGCCGACGTTTTTTTTCATCGACATTCCGTCATCGGTATCGGAGCGGTTTACCGCGTTTCTCAAGCAGCAGGTTCCGCAAGCGACGGTGGAAGATGTCCCGATGCTGCGCGGACGCATCGTCGCGGCGCGCGGCGTCAGAGCCGAGAACCTGAAACCCTCCCGCGAAGCCGAATGGGTGCTGCAGAGCGACCGCGGCCTGACCTATACCGGCGAGGTTCCGAAGGGGTCGAAGGTGGTCGAGGGGCAATGGTGGGGACCGGACTATGACGGGCCGCCGCTTGTGTCGTTCGAGAAGAAGCTCGCCGACGGACTGGGGCTCAAGCTCGGTGATGCCGTCGTCGTGAACGTGCTTGGTCGCGACGTCACGGCCACCATCAGCAACATGCGAAGCGTGGACTGGCAGAGCCTCGGCATCAATTTCGTCTTGGTGTTCTCGCCCAACGCTTTTCGCGGCGCGCCCCACACCCATATCGCGACCCTGACCGAGACGCATGATGGCGCTGTCGAAGACGCCGCCATCGTCAAGGCTGTTGCCGGCGCCTTTCCGATGGTGACCAGCGTGCGGGTCCGCGAAGCTCTGGAAACCATCGGAACTGTCGTCACCAACCTGGTGCTGGCGATCCGCGGCGCCAGCGCCGTCACCCTGATTTCGGCGATTCTCGTCCTCGGCGGCGCGCTGGCCGCGGGCCATCGCCATCGCGTCTACGATGCTGTGATCCTGAAAACCCTCGGCGCCACCCGGTTGCGGCTGCTCGGCGCCTACACCCTGGAGTATCTGATGCTCGGCGCGGCTACCGCCGTGTTCGGCGTGGCCGCCGGTTCGGTCGCGGCGTGGCTGATCGTGACGCGGCTGATGACGCTCGGTTTCGAGTGGCAGGCGGGCAGCGCGGCCCTGGTGGTCGCCGCTGCGCTGCTTGTCACCGTCGCGCTGGGACTGGCCGGCACGCTGATGGCGCTGAACCAGAAACCGGCCGGCGTGCTCCGCCATTTATGACAATATGTAGCAGGCATCGCGGCGGTCGGGATCCATGATGCAGCGACGGGGAGGGGACCATCGATCCCCTTGCGGACTTGATGCTTTTGGCGCATCGCTCTGGCCCGGGAGAAGCCAAGTGCCTGTCCGGAGGGCGACATTCAGCCGCGCATGGAAGCTTGCGCCGATCGTGTTAGTTTCCCACATACAGCTTGGGTCGGACGCTGGCCTGATGACGAAAAATTAACATTCGCAGACCGACGTATCCGAGACAGAATTCGAACTGGCGCGTAAATCATTTGCGGCGTCAGACAACCACGGGAATTCGACCATGTCGGACTTAGACCGTAACTATACCTCCCCGTTTGGCCGGGCCGCCGGGCGCGTTGATACCGCGGCCGTCGACGCCGGTCTTCGGTCCTATATGCTCAAGATCTACAACTACATGTCGATCGGTCTCGCCATCACCGGCCTGGCCGCGCTCGGCGTCTACATGGCGGCCGTGACCGGCGATCCGTCGGGCGCCGCGGCCAGGATCGGCAGCGCCTATCTGACGCCGTTCGGTTACGCGATGTTCGTGAGCCCCTTGAAGTGGGTGTTCATCCTCGCGCCGCTGGCGATGGTCTTCGCCATCTCCTTCGGCATCAACCGGCTCAAGCCCGCGACCGCGCAGATGCTGTTCTGGGCGTTCTCGGCATTGATGGGCATTTCGCTGTCGTCGATCTTCCTGGTGTATACGCACACCTCGATCGTTCGGGTTTTCTTCATCACCGCGGCCTCGTTCGGCGCGCTGAGCCTGTTCGGCTACACCACCAAGCGTGACATGAGCGGCATGGGCTCGTTCCTGATCATGGGCCTGTTCGGCGTCATCATCGCAAGTCTGGTGAACCTCTTCATCGCAAGCTCGGCATTGCAGTTCGTGGTGTCGGTGGTCGGTGTGCTGGTGTTCGCGGGTCTGACCGCCTACGACACCCAGCGTCTGAAGAACGATTACATCTACGGCTACGCCTCGCAGGGCGGCGAGATCGCGGAGCGCGCGGCGATCACCGGTGCGCTGTCGCTCTACCTGAACTTCATCAACCTGTTCACGCTGCTGCTGCAGTTGCTCGGACAGCGCGAATAGGAACAGCCTCGAAAAGCGGTCGTCCGGTTTTGGTGAATAGCTAGACGATCTGATACGTGAAGCCCCGGCCAAGGCCGGGGCTTTTTCGTTGCGCGGGCTATCGTCGAAGCGCCCGGACTCGAACGACACGTGCGGCTGCTTATATGCCCGCCATGCGTCCGCAAGACATCCTGATGCCCGTCGCCGCCGGATTGTGTTGCAAGCCCGGCGGCTTCCATATCGATCCGGTGCGCCCTGTGGACCGCGCGGTCATCACCCATGGCCATTCCGATCATGCCCGACCCGGTCACGGCGCGGTGCTGGCGACGCAGGAAACGCTCGATATCATGCGGCTGCGCTACGGCGATGGTTTCGCCGGCGCCACGCAGGCGATTTCCTACGGCGAAGAAATTCGGCTCGGCGGGGTCTCGATCAAATTCCATCCCGCAGGCCACGTGCTCGGCTCGGCGCAGGTCGCGGTCACGCATGGCGGTGTCCGGATCGTCGCCTCGGGCGACTACAAGGATGTCCGCGATCCGACCTGCACCCCGTTCGAGGTGGTGCCGTGCGATGTCTTCATCACCGAGGCGACGTTCGGGCTGCCGGTGTTCCGTCATGGCGATGCGGCGTGTGAAGTGGACAAGCTGCTGGCTTCGGTCGCGCTGTTTCCCGATCGCGCGCATCTCGTCGGCGCTTATTCGCTCGGCAAGGCGCAACGCGTGATCGCGCTGATCCGCGAAGCCGGCTACGGCACGCCGATCTATCTGCATGGCGCGATGGCGAAGGTCACGCAGTATTATCAAAGCCGCGGTATCGCGCTTGGCGAATTGCGGCCGGCCAGGGGAATGAAGAAGGCCGATCTTGCGGGCACCGTCACGCTGGCGCCGCCTACGGCGATCGCGGATCTGTGGACGCGGCGCTTTCCCGATCCGGTGACGGCGTTTGCGTCCGGCTGGATGCGCCTTCGCGCGCGGGCGCGGCAGCGCGGCGTCGAACTGCCGCTGGTTATTTCCGATCATGCCGATTGGGACGGCCTGACCCGCACCATCGCGGCGACAGGGGCAGGCGAAATCTGGGTGACGCACGGCCAGGAAGACGCGCTGGTGCATTGGTGCACGACGCAAGGGCTCGTCGCGCGCCCGCTCGCGCTGGTCGGCTACGGCGACGAGGACAGCGAGGAGGATGATGCGGCGGCGTTGGGCGAGGAGGGCGGCTCATGAACCGTTTCGCCGAACTGCTCGACCGTCTTGCCTACGAACCCGGCCGCAATAACAAACTGCGGCTGATCACCGCATATTTTCGCGAGACGCCGGATCCGGATCGCGGCTACGCGCTGGCTGCGCTGACCGGCGCATTGTCGTTCAAGCACGCCAAGCCCGCTCTTGTCCGTGGTCTGATCGCCGCGCGCGCCGACCCGGTGTTGTTCGCCTTGTCCTACGATTACGTCGGCGATCTCTCCGAAACGGTGGCGCTGATGTGGCCCTCGGCGCTGATGCGCGAGCACGACGGCAAACCGCCGCCGCCCACGCTCACCGATGTCGTCACCACGCTGCGCACCCTCGGCAAGGCCGAACTGCCGGCGCAGCTCGCCCGCTGGCTCGACGAGTTGGACGAAATCGGTCGCTGGGCGCTCTTGAAACTCGTCACCGGCGCGATGCGGATCGGCGTGTCCGCGCGGCTCGCCAAGACCGCCGCGGCGGCGCTCGGCGATAAAGATACGCACGATGTCGAACTGATCTGGCCAGGTCTCGCGCCGCCATATCTCGATCTGTTCGCATGGCTCGAAGGCCGCGCCGAAAAACCGGTCAACCGCATCCCCGCGCCGTTCCGGCCGGTGATGCTGGCGCACGCGATCGAGGACGCCGACTTTGCGCGGCTGGATGCATCCGATTTCACGGCCGAGTGGAAATGGGACGGCATCCGCGTGCAGGCCGTCGGCGGCTGCGACGAGCATGGCAACGACGCGAGCCGGCTTTATTCGCGCACCGGCGAGGACATCACGAGCGGCTTTCCGGATTTGCTGCCCTCGCTGAGGTTGCAGGAATCTTCAGAAGTGACACTTGATGATTCCCGAAAACCGCTTCGCACTTTTCGGCATCAAGCGTTCGCCATCGACGGCGAGTTGCTGGTGGTGCGCGAGGGGCGGGTGCAATCGTTCAACGTCCTGCAGCAGAGGCTGAACCGCAAGACCGTGACGCCCAGGCTGATGAAGGAATTTCCCATCCACCTGCGCGCCTACGATCTGCTCGACGACGGCGACAACGATCTGCGCGAGTTGCCGTTTGACGACCGGCGGCGGCGGCTGGTTGATTTCATCGCAGCGCTTGACGATCCGCGTATCGACCTGTCGCCGCAGGTGCCCTTCGCCACATGGGGCGAACTCGCGGCAGCCCGCGCCGATCCGGCCGCGGCGGGAACCGACGCCGACGCGGTCGAAGGCATCATGCTGAAGCGCCGTGACGCGCCGTATCTGCCGGGACGTCCCAAGGGCCTGTGGTGGAAATGGAAACGCGATCCGCATGTCATCGACGCGGTGTTGATGTACGCGCAGCGCGGCCACGGCAAGCGCTCCTCCTATTACTCCGACTATACCTTCGGAGTCTGGACCGAGGCCGATGGAAACGAGCAACTGGTGCCGGTCGGCAAGGCCTATTTCGGCTTCACCGACGAGGAACTGCTGCGGATCGATCGCTTCGTCCGTCGCAACACCACCGAGAGCTTCGGCCCGGTGCGCCACGTCGTGCATGAGCCGGATCGGGGGCTGGTGCTGGAAGTCGCCTTCGAGGGATTGCAGCGGTCGGCACGGCACAGGTCGGGCGTGGCGATGCGCTTTCCCCGCATCAGCCGCCTGCGCTGGGACAAGCCGCCGCGCGAAGCCGACCGGCTGGAGACGCTGGAGCGGATGCTCGCTTCCGCTGCAGCGGCTCGATCCGCATGAACGCGGGTCGGACGCCACCGGCATCCACTTTGCCGATCGCGCACTGGGACCATTGACGGGGAAACGGCGGTTCCCCATCTGCATCACGCGGTTTTTTTGGGCTATGCTGCGACATGCGCGGGCGTCGAATCCCGCAGGAGGGTCACGATGCCGAACGACACCCGGAAATTTCCGGCCGACAACGACAGCCTGTCTCGTTTCCTGGGGGGCTCGCCACTGGGGGTCGCGTTTCGCCTGATCCTGCTGTCGACACTGGTCGGCGTGATGCTCGCTGCGATCGGTTTCGACCCCTGGAATATCGTGCAAAGCATCCGCCTGCTGGTCGAACGCGTCTGGAATCTCGGTTTCGACGCCATCAACGGATTGTGGCGCTACTTCCTGCTTGGCGCCGTCGTCGTGGTTCCGATCTGGCTGTTGTCGCGGGTGTTCGGCGCGCCGCGCGGGCGTTAGAGCATGATCCCAAGGAGCCTGCCCCGGACCTGATCCCGGGCGGGAGCCGGTTTTCGGACAAGATCGTGCTCGATCAATAAGAGTAAGGCTTAAGCCGGCCAGTCTTCCGCCGTGATCGCCGCGGCATCCGCGCCGACGATTTCCGACAGCGAGTCGCGCCCCGTCCGCAGCAGCGTCGACATCAGATCGCGCTTGATGTCATCGACCAGGCCCAATCCCTTGTAGACCAGCGAGGAATAAAGCTGGATCAGGGTGGCGCCGGCGCGCATCTTGGTCAGCGCTGCGCCGCCGGAGTCGATGCCGCCGACCCCGATCAGCGGAAATGCGCCCTCGGTGCGCACATAGGTCTCGGCCACCATCCGGGTCGACAGCCGGAACAGCGGCCGCCCCGACAACCCGCCCTGTTCTTTCGCGCGCAATTGATCGCGCAAGCTCGATGGCCGCGCCAGCGTGGTGTTGCCGACGATCATGCCGTCGATACGGCGCGAGCGCGCGATCTGAACGACGTCGTCGAGTTCTGCCAGCGTCAGGTCGGGTGCGATCTTGAGCAGCACCGGCGTATCGCCGGCATTCTGACGGACCCGTTCGCGGGCGTCGATCACCTTCGCCAGCAACTCGTTGAGCGCGTCCGCCTGCTGCAAGTTGCGCAGGCCCGGCGTATTGGGCGACGATACGTTGACGGTGAAGTAGCTCGCCACCGGCGCAAAGATTTCGATCAGCCTGACGTAATCGGCGACGCGATTGGCCGAATCCTTGTTGGCGCCGATGTTGACTCCGATGATGCCGCCGGCATGCGCGCGGGCCGCCAGCCGGCGCAGCACGACATGGGCGCCGTCATTGTTGAATCCCATTCGGTTGATCACGCCCTCGTCGCGTTCGAGCCGGAACACGCGCGGGCGCGGATTGCCGGGCTGCGGCCGCGGCGTCACGGTACCGACCTCGACGAAGCCGAAGCCCAGTTTCAGCAGCGCGTCAGGGACCTCGGCGTTTTTGTCGAAGCCGGCGGCCATGCCGATCGGATTGGGAAAATTCAAGCCGAAGGCGCGAACCGCGAGTTTCGGATCGTCGGCACGCTGCCGTATCGGCGGCAGCAGCCGCAGTCCCTGCATCGCCATGCGATGGGCGTCCTCGGGATCGAACCAGCGCAACAGCGGCAGCGAGAAATTGTCGAAGGCGCGGATCACGACGCAAGCTCCGGAATCTCGTGATATCCGTCCGGCCGTGCGGGCATGTCCTGCACCGCCGTGACGTGGCGGAGATCGAGCTCGCCATAGAGATGCGGAAACAGCTCGCCTCCGCGCGAGACTTCCCAGCGCAGCGCGTCGCCCAGTCCATCTGCATCGATCGCGACCAGGAGCAGTCCGGTCTGGCCAACGAAATGTTTGCGGGCCGTGCCTTCGACCTGGGACGCGGCGGAAAAATGGATGAAGCCGTCGCGCAAGTCATCGGCGCTGCCGCGAAAAACGCCGTGCCGCTCGGCCTCCCGCCAGGCCGAAGCAGGGCAGATTTTGTAGATCGTTCGCACGCGTTTCCCGAGCCCGCATTGCGCTCCACGATACTGAAAAGCGCATGATCTTGTTTCCGCTCGCTTAAATTGCAGCGGATCAAGCGTGACCGTATCGGTGGCCCGCCCGCACTTCAAGAGCCGCATTTTGTCCGCAACGCATTGCGGGTCTGCATCAACTGAGGTAATAATTCCTAGCTGGAGACAGAATTCATCGCTCCGATGAGCGAAATCAGGACGCGCCACATGGCCATGCTGACACACGCCCAGATCTGGTCGGCGTTGGATCGTCTCGCGGAGCGCGCCGGTCTGTCGCCATCGGGCCTTGCGAGAAGGGCCGGGCTCGACCCGACCACCTTCAACAAATCCAAACGCGTCACCAGTGATGGCCGCGAGCGGTGGCCATCAACCGAGTCGGTCGCCAAGGCGCTCGCCGCCACCGATACCGCGATCGACACATTCGTGCAGTTCATCGAGGATACGGCGCGCGCCGCGCAGGCCGTGCCGCTGCTCGGCTTCGCAGAGGCGGGGGCCGGCGGCTATTTCGACGATGGAGGCTTTCCTGTCGGCAAGGGCTGGGACGAGGTGGGTCTTCCCTGCGTCAACGACGAGCACGCCTATGCGCTGGAGATATCCGGCGACTCGATGAAGCCGGCCTATCGCGACGGCGACGTCATCGTGGTCTCGCCGGGGACGCCGATCCGGCGCGGCGACCGCGTGGTGGTGAAGACCAGGGACGGCGAGGTGATGGTGAAGGAGCTCAAGCGCCGCACCGCGAAGATGATCGAACTGCAGTCGCTCAATCCGAGCCACGCCAATCGCACGCTGGCCGCATCCGACGTGGAATGGATCGCCCGGATCGTCTGGGCGAGCCAGTGATCGGGAGAGAGAGATGATTTTGGTCAAAGCAGCCCTAACCCGACCACCTTCACCTCTCCCCGCCGGGGAGAGGTCGGCACGGAGTGCCGGGTGAGGGGGAATTCAGCATCGAGACGTCGGATTCCCTCACCCCAACCCTCTCCCAATGGGAGAGGGAGTCCGCTGTGCCCCGCGATCCGTTTCCGTCTAAATGTAAATTGCTCTAAACCTACGCCGCGGCGCCATCCTTCTTGTTCTGACGATTCTTGACGAGATCGGTCACGACGCCGGGATCCGCCAGCGTCGTGGTGTCGCCGAGGCTCGACGGCTCGTCCTCGGCGATCTTGCGCAGGATGCGGCGCATGATCTTGCCGGAGCGGGTTTTGGGCAGGCCCGGCGCGAACTGGATCAGGTCGGGGGAAGCGATCGGGCCGATGTCCTTGCGCACCCAGGCGACCAGTTCCTTGCGCAGCGTCTCGCTCGGCTCCACGCCCGCCATCAGCGTGACATAGGCATAGATGCCCTGGCCCTTGATGTTGTGGGGATAGCCGACCACGGCGGCTTCCGACACGCTCTCATGCGCAACCAGCGAGCTTTCGACTTCCGCGGTGCCCATGCGGTGGCCGGAGACGTTGATGACGTCATCGACGCGGCCGGTGATCCAGTAATAGCCGTCGGCGTCGCGGCGGCAGCCGTCGCCGGAGAAATACTTGCCCTTGTAGGAGGAAAAGTAAGTCTGCTCGAAGCGGGCGTGGTCGCCATAGACCGTACGCACCTGACCCGGCCAGGATCGCGCGATGCACAGATTGCCGCTGCATTCGCCTTCCAGCACCTTGCCCTCGGCATCGACGATCTCGGGAACGATTCCGAAGAACGGCTTGGTCGCCGAGCCCGGCTTCTGCGCGATCGCGCCGGGCAGCGCCGAGATCATGATGCCGCCGGTCTCGGTCTGCCACCAGGTATCGACCACCGGGCAGCGGCTGTCGCCGACCACGCGATGGTACCATTCCCAGGCTTCCGGATTGATCGGCTCGCCGACCGAGCCGAGCAGCCGCAGGCTCGCGCGCGAGGTCTTCTTCACGGGGTCGTCGCCCGCCTGCATCAGGGCGCGGATCGCGGTCGGCGCGGTGTAGAAGATGTTGACCTTGTGCTTGTCGATCACGTTCCAGAACCGCGAATTGTCCGGATAGTTCGGCACGCCCTCGAACATCATCGTGGTCGCGCCGTTCGCCAGCGGTCCGTAAAGAATGTAGCTGTGGCCGGTGACCCAACCGACGTCGGCGGTGCACCAGTAGATGTCGCCGTCGTGATAGTCGAACACGTACTGGTGCGTCATCGACACGAAGATCAGATAGCCCGCGGTGGTGTGCAGCACGCCCTTGGGCTGTCCGGTCGAACCCGACGTGTAGAGAATGAACAGCGGGTCTTCCGCGCTCATCGGCTCGCACGGGCATTCGCTTTCGACAACGGCCGCGGCCTCGTGGTACCAGACGTCGCGCGTCGGATCCATGTTGACCTGGCCGCCGGTGCGCTTGACGACGATCACCCAGTCGACCTCGCCGTTGACCTTCTCGATCGCGGCGTCGACGTTGGCCTTCATCGCGATGGTGCGTCCGCCGCGCAGGCCCTCGTCGGAGGTGATGACCACGCGGGATTTGCAATCGCGCAGACGGCCGGCGATGGAATCCGGCGAGAAGCCGCCGAACACCACCGAATGGATCGCGCCGATCCGCGCGCAGGCGAGAATCGCGTAGGCGGCTTCCGGAATCATCGGCAGGTAGATGGTGACGCGATCGCCTTTCTTGACGTTGCGCAGTCTGAGGATGTTGGCCATCTTGCAGACTTCGTCGTGCAATTGGCGATAGGTGATGTGCTTCGACTGCGAGGGATCGTCGCCTTCCCAGATGATCGCGGTCTGGTCGCCGCGTTTTTCCAGATGCCGGTCGATGCAGTTGTAAGCCGCGTTGAGCACGCCGTCCTCGAACCATTTGATCGACACCTTGCCGAGCTCGAACGAGGTGTTCTCGACCTTGGTGAACGGCTTGATCCAATCCACGCGACTGGCCGCCTCGGACCAGAAACCGTTCGGATCCTTGACCGAGCGCGCATACATCTCGCGATATTTGGCGTCGTCGATCCAGGCCCGCTTGGCCCAATCCGCGCTTACCTCATAAACTTTGTCGGACATCTGTCCCTCCACTCAAACTCCGCGCATTTGCGCCAAGTTCTGCTTAGTTCTTGAAGGTATTATGCGTCGCAGCCCTCTGGCTCGGCAAGGGGCAAGGGCGTGCCACCTTGGTCGGGATCGCACGGTTTGTCGCGGCGGGACGATTCTGCGGTTATAGTATTCAGACGCGCGCAGCGATTTGAAGGAAATCAAGGATGTGGAAGTCTCTGTCTCGCTTCGGGTGCCTCCTCGCTCTGGCCACGATATGGCTCGCGCCGATGCCCGCGCGAGCGGAAACCCCGTCGTCGGAATCAATAGCCGCCGCGAAGGAACTGGTGGCCACCATCAAGCTTGGCGAGCAATTCAAGAGCTTGATGCCGACGATCATGACGACGCTGAAGCCGGCGATCGTGCAGGGCCGCGCCAACGTCGAGCGTGATTACGACGCCATGATTCCGATGCTGCTGCAGAGCTTCCAAAGCCGCATGGACGAATTGTCCGACGCGGTGGTGAAGGTCTATGCCAGCAATTTCACGGCGGACGATCTGCGCGCGCTGATTGTTTTCTACAAGACGCCGGTCGGTCAAAAATTTCTTCGGAAAACGCCGCTATTGGCCCAGTAGACCATGGTGGTCGGCCAGCAGTTCGGCCGGTCGGTCGCCAGCGAGATACGAACGCGGATGATCGAGGAATTGCGCAAGAAGGGCCATGCGATCTGACGGATTGCGCTTTATGGGTGCCTGACCGGTTTCCCGCCCCTTACGGCGAACGGCTTGCATAGCTGCCATGCCGGACGATGCGACAACCGATCCCGGGTGGAAAAAGCGTGGTCGCCGTGGATTGCGCTCGCGCGCCGGCGCTGCCGGGTGCAAAGCAAGTCGTGGGGATCAGCTCGCGTGATACCCGCCCCGCTCAGAGCCCGCCCATCTTGCAGACCAGCTTCCATTCCGCCGCCGTCACAGGCTGCACCGAGAGGCGCGAGTATTTGACCAGCGCCATGTCGGCCAGGCGCTTCTCGGCCTTGACGGCGGCGATCGTCACCGGCGTCTTCAGCGGCTTGTCCGCCTTGATGTCGACGCAGACGAACTTGCCGGTTTCATCAGTGGGATCGGGATAGGCCTCGCGGATGATCTCGGCGATGCCGACGATCTCCTTGCCCTCGTTGGAATGATAGAAGAAGGCCAGGTCGCCCTTTTTCATGGCGACGAGGTGCTGCCGCGCCGTGAAGTTGCGCACGCCGGTCCAGGCCTCGCCCTTGGCGCCCTTCGCCACCTGCTGCTCCCACGACCACGCCGAAGGCTCCGATTTCACCAGCCAGTAGTTCATGAGAACGATCCCACGTCATGGCCGGACTTGTTCCGGCCATCCACGTCTTCCTGTCTCTACTACCAAGACGTGGATGCCCGCGACAAGCGCGGGCATGACAGCGAAAGCTATCCCTCGGCCCGGAATGGCCGCGTCAGCAGATTGTCGATGGCCTCGTCGATCGTCAATCGGCCGGCGAGAATGGCTGCGACCGCCTGTGCGACCGGTATGTCGATTCCATTCGCCGCCGCCAATTCGGCCAAAACCGGCGCGGTGAATTCGCCTTCGCTGAGTTTTTCGCGCGAGAACGGCTCGCCACGGCCGAGCGCGACGCCGAGCGAGAAATTGCGCGATTGCGGGCTGGAGCAGCTCAGGATCAGATCGCCCAGTCCCGCCAGCCCCGAGATGGTCTCGGCCCGCGCGCCGCAGGCGAGCCCGAGCCGCATCAGTTCGGCGAAGGCCCGCGTCGTCAGCGCCGCGAGCGCCGAGGCCCCTAAGTGGCGGCTCGCGACGATGCCCGCGGCAATCGCGAGCACGTTCTTCGCCGCGCCGCCGATTTCGACACCGCGAATATCGGTTGTGTGATAGGGCCGGAAGGTCTTCGAGCCGAGCGCCTGGACCAGTGCCATCGCCATGGTTTCGTCTTTCGCCGCCAGCGTCACCGCGGTCGGAAGCCCCCGCGCCACGTCGTCGGCAAAACTCGGTCCGGACAGGATCGCGGGGACGGCATGTGGCGCGGCCTCCTCGATCACCTCGGTCATGAAACGCCGCGTGCCGTGCTCGATGCCCTTGGCGCTGGCGATGACCGGCGTTCTGGCTGCGAGATGCGGGGCCAGCGCGGTGATCGCCGCGCGCGAATTCTGTGCGGGGACCGCGATCACGACGATCTCGGCGCGGCCGGCGGCGGCGGCGACGTCGTCGGTCACGGCGATGCCGGGGTCGAGCGGAATGCCGGGCAGCCGCGGATTGTCACGCGTTGCCGAGATCGCCGCGGCGACCGCGGCATCGCGCGCATACAGCGTCACCTCCCGGCCGGCGCGCGCGGCGACGCCGGCGAGCGCGGTGCCCCAGGCTCCTGCGCCGATCACGCAAATGCGGTTGAGCGGTCTCATCGCGACACCGCCTTCAAAATCCGGCGCGGGTGTTGGCGAAGCCCGCGGGCGCCTGCGCCTTTGCATCCAGCAGCCAGCGCGCACGCGGAGGAGCCTCGAGCGTATCGGTCAAGCCGGCCGCCAGCCGTTCGGCGCCGGCCCACGCGATCATGGCGCCGTTGTCGGTGCACAGGTCAGGCGGAGGAATGATGAGCGGGGTCCTCGCGCTGGCCGCAACGCCCTCAAGCGCCCCGCGGATCGCCTGATTGGCGGCGACGCCTCCGGCGGCGACCAGCGCGCGCGGCGCGCCGAACCGCTCTTCAAACAGTTTAAGGCCGACGCTGAGTCGATCGGCCGTCGCCTCCAGCACGGCGGCCTGGAATCCGGCGCAGAGATCGCTGATATCCTGCGGCTCCAGCGGGTCGATGCGACCGGCATCGTTGCGCACGGCGGTTTTCAGGCCGGAGAGCGAGAAGTTGGCGTCGGGACGTCCGAGCATCGGCCGGGGAAAGTTGAATCGGGTGGCGTCGCCGCTCGCCGCGGCGCGCTCGACCTGCGGTCCGCCGGGGTAGGGCAGGCCGAGCATCTTCGCCACCTTGTCGAAGGCCTCGCCCATGGCGTCATCGACCGTGGTGCCGAGCCGTACATAATGGCCGACGCCGAGCACCGCGACGATCTGGGTATGGCCGCCGGAGGCGAGGAACAGGCAGTAGGGAAATTCCAGTCGGCCGGTCAGCCGTGGCGTCAGCGCGTGGGCCTCCAGGTGATTGACCGCGATCAGCGGCGTTCGGTGAACGAGTGCGATCGCCTTTGCCGTGGTCAGACCCACGATGACGCCGCCGATCAGGCCCGGTCCGGCAGCAGCCGCGACCCCGGAAAGCTGGGGAAAGTCCACGCCCGATTCCTTGATGGCGCGGGCTATAATGCCGTCGAGCAGATCGACATGGGCGCGCGCTGCGATTTCAGGAACCACGCCCCCATAGGGAGCATGTTCTCGGGTCTGCGAGCGCACGACATTGGAGAGAATCCGGGCGCTTCCGTCGGCTTGGCGCTCGACCACGGCGGCTGCGGTTTCGTCGCAGGTGGTCTCGATCCCTAGCACCAGCATCGGTATATCGTATCCAGCGGGGGTGACTTTGACACTCGCTACCCACTTTGCAGCAAACCCGTCAAGCGGATGTCAAAATCAGAATCTGCCCCGCTGATTCCAGCCTTTACAAGCAGCTTCCGCGGCAAGGGCGTGAGAATGCTGGAATGGGACCACGAGATATGGTCTTGCGTTATCCGGTAAACCAGCGTTTCCCTTCCCTGACGGTGGAACATTATGAGGTCCTGGCGTGCAATCCTCGGGTGAGACAGACATATTGGCAACGATCGGCACCCGCGGCAGCCCGCTGGCGCTGGCGCAGGCCCACGAGGTGCGTGGCCGGCTGGCGCGGGCGCATCAGGTCGAGCCCGAGCGAATCGTCATCAAGACCATCCGCACCTCGGGCGATGCGATTCAGGATCGTCCGCTTTTCGATGTCGGCGGCAAGGGTCTCTTTACCAAGGAGATCGAGGAAGCCCTGCTGGCGGGCTCGATCGATTTCGCAGTGCATTCGTCCAAGGACGTGCCGACCTTTCTGCCTGACGCCACCTGGCTGCCGGCGTTTTTGCCGCGCGAGGACGTTCGCGACGTCTTTATCAGCCCGCGCGCCGGCTCTTTGAAGGATCTGCCGGCAGGCGCGACGGTTGGGACGGCCTCGCTGCGGCGGCAAGCCATGGTGCTGCGGCTGCGCCCGGACCTGAAAGTCAATTCATTGCGCGGCAATGTCGAGACGCGCTTGCGCAAGATCGCGGCGGGAGAGGCCGATGCCACGCTGCTGGCGCTGGCTGGCCTCAATCGCCTCGGATTGCAGGACAAGGCGACCCGCGTTCTGGAGGTCGACGAATTCCTGCCGGCGGTCGGGCAGGGCGCCATCGCGATCGAGTCGCGCCGTGACGATGACCGCATCAATTCCTTCGTCAAGGCGATCGGCGATTCCGAGACGGAAGTTGCGCTGAGCGCCGAGCGGAGCTTTCTGGCGCTGCTCGACGGCTCCTGCCGCACGCCGATCGGCGGCCATTGCCGCGTGAACGGTGATCGCATCCATTTCCGCGGCCTCATCATTTCTCCCGATGGCAAGGAGTCCTATGAGACCACGCGCGAGGGTGGGCGTGCCGATGCAATCGCGCTCGGTGCGGACGCCGCGCGGGAACTGCGCGAGCGCGCCGGCGAGAAATTCTTCACGCTGTTCGCCGGAGCATAAGGCGTTGGCGGTTCTCGTCACACGGCCGGAGCCGGACAACGAGACCACGGCCGCGGCACTCCGCGCGAAGGGGCTCGAGGTTCTGCTGTCGCCGGTGCTGCGTTTCGAAGCGGTCCCGTTCGAGATCGATCCGGACGCGGGCTACGATGCCGTCATCGTGACCAGCGCCAACGCGCTGCGCGCGCTCGCCGCACATCCGGGCAGAGAGTCGCTGCTGGGGCTGGCCGTGTTCGCGGTCGGCCGGCATACCGCGGAGGCGGCGCGCGATGCCGGCTTTCGGGACGTGGCCGCGGCGGGCGGTGATGCGATCGCATTGCGCGAACTCATCATCAAGAGCGTTCGCGCCAAAACCCTGCCGAGGGGGGCCAAAATACTTTATCTTGCAGCGGCTGACCGGTCATGCGACCTCGCCGCAGAACTCGGAACGCGCGGTTTGGCCGTGATGACGGCGATCTGCTACCGGATGGCGCCGGTGGCGAATCTCGCCCGCGACGTCTGCGATGCATTTGCCGCCCACCGGATTTCGGCGGTGCTGCATTACTCGCGACGCAGCGCCCGTGCATTTCTGGACGCCGTTCGCGTCGGTGGCGTCGAAATATCGGCTTTGGCGATCCCGCAATGCTGTATCTCCGGAGCCGTGGCCTCAATTCTGCGCGATGCCGGCGCTCCGCAGGTGGTGGTGGCGCGCGCGCCGGCCGAAAATGCGGTATTGGAGGCGCTTGACGGCGCGTTGCAGCCTTCATCGCGGTGAAATTGTGCGGTGCGGCCGCTGGCGCGGTAGTTGGTGCGTTGCGACCGTAATCGGGGTAATAGGGAGAGGGGTCTCGATCTGATACCGATGTGTCGCCGCAATGGGGAACCGTGACGATGGCAGATGACAGGCACGATGACGCGTCGCAGGAGGGGGGCTCGCAGAAGCACTCGCCTGCGACGGACATTGAAACGACTGAAAGCGCCAAGGAGGCGGATCAAGCCGCTTCGGGACTTTCGGACGGAGCCGCCGATACCAGGCAGGATGACGTGACGCAGGAGGGGGGCTGGCACAACAACTCGTCTGCCGCAGACCTCGAAGCCAATCGAATGTCTAATGCGGATGAGTCCGATTCCGGTGCTACGGATGGCGCTATGGGCGATCAACAGTCCATCTCCGAGCAGCCCGTTGCTCCGCCTCCGCGCTCCCGTGCCTTGTCGGCCGTGGTTGGTGCGCTCAGCGGCGCGGTCGCGGCCGGGTTCGTGATCGCCGGCGCGCGGCTGGCGGACTTGCCGCTATTGTCCTCCGCGCCTGCGCCGCAAGTCAGTCAGGAGCAGTTCGGCGATCTTTCGAACCGGTTAGCCAGCGTCGAATCCAAAGCCGGCAAGCCGGCTGCTCCGGCGTCCGATCCGGCCGCTGCTGCGCGTGTCGATGCCCTGGAAAAATCCGTTGCATCCTTGCGCAGCGAACTCGCCGCGGTTCGTGGTCAGTCCGACAAGCTGGCGGCGGGACTGAAGGAGGGCGCGGCCGCGCCTCGTGACGCCGACGATGCGTCTGATCTTGCGGCCATCAGCGCCCGGCTCGCTCAAGTCGAACACCAGGTCGAGCAGACAACACAAACCCAGAGCGCCGACGCAACCAAGCATGAGCCGGCTCCGGCCGATGACGTGCCGCTCCGCCGGGCGATGGCCGCGACGCTGCTCAATGCGGCGGTGCGCCAGGGGCAGCCTTATGGCGATCTGCTGGCGGCGTCGAAGGGCCTGATCGCCGATCCCGGCACGTTAAAATCGCTGGAAGTGTTTGCGGACTCGGGCGTGCCAAGTGCGAACGCATTGTCTCGCGAACTGCTTGCGATCGTGCCGAAGATTGCGCCGGCATCGACGCCGGTCATGGCGACGACCGGCAGCAGCATCATAAATCGGTTGCAGGAGGGCGCCGCACGTCTGGTGCACGTCGAACGCATCGACGGTTCGCACAAGGAAGCCGCCAGCGCCATCGTCGAGCGCATCGCCGCAGCGGCGCGGCAAAACGACGTGGCCGCAGCGAAGGCAGAATTGAACTCACTTCCTGCGGCCGATCGCACCGCCGCCGAACCTTGGCTCGCCAGGGTCGACGCACACGATGCCGCTCTTGCCGCGTCGCGTCAATTCGCAGCCGACGCGATGGCGGCGCTGACCAAACCAGCGCCATAGGTTTCAGATGTTCCGCATTATCCTGTTCCTCGTTCTCATTGCACTCGCGGCGCTGGGCGCCACCTGGGTCGCCGATCAGACCGGCACGATCGTGATGTCGTGGGATGTCTGGCGTATCGAAGCAACGGTGCCGGCTTTCATACTTGGATTGGGCCTGCTTGTCGTTGCCGCCGTTCTGGTGTGGAGCATCGTGCGGGGTCTGTGGCTCGCGCCGAAGCGCATGCGGCGGGCGCGGCGGGATCGCCGCAACGCGCGCGGCCGGGAGGCGGTGACCCGTGGACTTCTCGCGATCGGTCAGGGCGACGCTGCAGCCGCACGATCACATGCCAGGGCTGCCCGGCGGCTGGTGTCGCGCGATCCGTTGACGTTGCTGCTGCATGCGCAGTCCGCGCAGCTCGACGGCAATGCGGACCGCGCGCAGCGCGCCTTCCGCGCCATGGCCGAACGGGCGGACACGCGGTTGTTGGGCTTGCGCGGGCTTTTCATCGAAGCCCAGCGTGCCGATGATCGCGCGGCCGCGGTGGCGATCGCCGAGGAAGCGCTCAAGGTTTCGCCGTCGTCGATGTGGGCTTCGCAGGCCGCGCTCGGCTACCGTTGCGCGCGGGCCGACTGGACCGGCGCGCTTGCCATCCTCGACAAGAACGTCGCGTCTGGGCTCATCGACAAGGCGCTGTATCGCCGTCAGCGCGGCGTGCTGCTGACCGCGCGGGCGCTGGAGCTTGAACAGTCGGATCGCGACGCGTCACGTACGAGCGTCATGGAGGCGGTGAAATTCGCCCCGACGCTCGTTCCGGCCGTGGTGCTTGCGAGCAGGTATCTGAGCGAAGCGAACCAGATGCGGCGTGCGATGCGGATGATCGAAACCGCGTGGCTGGCGCAGCCGCACCCTGATCTCGCGGACGCTTATGCCCATGTCACGCCCGGCGATTCGGCGCGGGAGCGGCTGGCGCGGGTCGAGACGCTGGCGGAAAAAACGCCAGGTCATCCGGAAGGCGCGATGGCCATTGCGCGCGCTGCGATCGACGCCAGCGAATTCGCCCGCGCCCGCGCCGCACTGGAGCCGCTGATTGCCGCGCCGACACAACGCGTTGCGATGCTGATGGCCGAAATCGAGCACAACGAACACGGCGATAGCGGCCGCGCCCGCGCCTGGACGCTGCGTGCGGTTCGTGCCCTGCACGATCCGGTCTGGACCGCGGACGGATACGTGTCGGACCACTGGCGTCCGGTCTCGCCGGTGACCGGGCGGCTCGATGCCTTTCAGTGGCAGACCCCGCTGGCGGCGCTGCCGTCGAGCCGGCCCGCTTTGGTCGAGGCCGGACTCCCGGACCAGATCGCGGGCGAAGCGCCGCGCGTCGAAGCGTTGCCGCCGGCGTCTCCGACGGAGGATTCCGCCGCTCAGGACGGCGCAACGCCGGTCATCGCGGTCGAACCGTCACCGGCCGGAGTCGAGGCCGAGCCGTCGCCGGGCTTCCGTGCCCAACCGGACTCGGACAAGACCGGCGCGCCCGACATTCCCGCGGTGATTCCGATCGTTCGCGCCCCCGACGATCCGGGAGTCGATGAAGATCAGCAAAACGATGGATTTGCTGAGGAAAACACGCCGGCCGCGCGCCAGGCCGGAGGATTGCGCGGTCTCCTGTCGCGTCGGAGCACCTGACGGCCGCCGGGCAGCGATATTTGTCGGCGGCGCGGCGTCGGGTTCTTGCAAAGGGGGACAGCGCCCGATAATCAGGAGCGAGGTGCGCCGGAATGTTTCCGGCCGCGCCGCAATGACCCTGGCATGTGAAGGGTTAAGCCGCTTTAGCTCAGTTGGTAGAGCACATCATTCGTAATGATGGGGTCGCGTGTTCGAGTCACGCAAGCGGCACCAACCCTATGGCCGAAAATACTGACTAAATTTGTCAGGCCGGCTGGGTTATCCGGTCCCTGTTTCGTCAAAGGAGCCAGCGAGCAACCAGGCGAAAGAAAGCTCGCTTGCTGCACGAGGCTCGTTCCGCTCATACGGGTGTCCTTGCTCAAGCGGGTGTTCTTGCTCAAGGCGGCCGGAAGGCGATGACGCGGATCCATCTCGAACTTCGCGGAGAGACGGCCGCTCGAGAAGATGCATAGGGCGACACCCGGAACGCCCGACCAATTCATGGTGACCACGGAAGGCATGACGCGCATCCCTGCCGGAGCGACATTCATGCCGCACTTCGACAATCCTGACTCCGGCACGGTCCATAAAGGCCAAATGGGAAGGTCCTTGAAGAACGGAGAGGAGTACCAGCCGGAGAGGCGGAGCGAATGATGGAGCGGCTGTGGATTGAATATCTCACCGAAAACCGGAAGCTTTCAGTAGCCAAAAGGGCCCGTCCCTGATTAGTTTCTGGAACCCTTTTAGGTCGTAGACGCTTTCACACCGTGCGCGACGAGGAGTGTGTGATGTTGCCGTACCTGTGGCCCTTGGATGTGGACCCGGCTGTTTTGAGCGAGGCGCTCGACATCGTGATGCGCTACCTGACATTCTCGGGACAAGCGGTCCGGCGTGCAGAGCTGCGGCAAGACGCGGCACACGCGATGATCGTCGCCTGGCGCCAGGAGGGGGTCAGGCACAAAATACAATTGGCCGATCGCGGCATCGCAGCGGTGGAAAAGGTCGTTTCAGGGGAGGAGATGCTGTCATCTTGATTCTCGCGCTGATTGAATCGGCTGTGCGCGCCGGCCCGGACAGACCGCTGGGCGCCTCGGCTGAGAAAGCGCTTGAACCATGCTGCTGCTACAGACTTTTTCTCACTCCATAATGATAGAAGTCGCGTATTCGAGTCACGTGAGCGGTGCCAGCTTGTTCGATTCAGGAGCATGTGATTGAGGACCGCCGGCCGATTTTGCAAGATGCAGGTAGATTTCAACCGAAACTGATGGAGCACCGATGACCCGCCTTGCCGCCATTTTATCGCTTCTGTCCCTGCTCGGAATGACCGGCGTCGCGTCGGCGCAAAGCGCTGCGGAAAAGCATCATTCCGACTGCGCGCGAGACGTGACGCGGTATTGCCGGTCCAAGATGAACGACGGCGATATGGTCGTTCTGGCGTGCTTGAAGGAACACCGCGCCAAGCTCAGCAAGAGGTGCGCCAGGACCTTGACCGAGCACGGCGAGTAGGCTTCAGCTGCTGCCTTGCCGAAGCGTAATCCTTTCGCGGGGAACTCCGGCGCAAGGTGCATGGTTGACTTCCGTATTGATGAACGCGCTCGCGTGACATTCCAACATTGCGGCAGACGAATCGATGCTCGACAGACTGCGCCATTTCATTGCCGACGTTGTGTCATCCGAAACGCCGGAACATCGGTCATTCGACGAAACGGGGTGCAAGCTCGCGGCGACTGCGCTGTTCGTCCATATCATCTCGCTCGACGGTGCGCCTTCCGATGTTGAACTTCGCAAGTTGCACGAACTGATCGAAACCCGTTTTGAATTGGACCCCGGCACCGCCGACAAGCTGATCGAGGCGGCGACGCTGGTTGAGGGCGAAGCGGTCGACCTCTATCATTTCACCAGCGTGATCATGCGATCGCTGAACGATGAGGATCGTTTGCGCATCGTCGAAATGATGTGGGAACTGGTTTATGCGGACGGTCACGTCAGCGAATTCGAGGAGAACGTGGTGTGGCGCGCCGCCGATCTCCTGGCGGTCTCCTCGCGCGATCGCATCGAACTCAAGCACCGCGTCGGCCAGCGATCAGCGGCAGGTCGGTCAAACTGAGGAGCCGCGCGGCGTGAACCGCCGAGCGCGCCCGGTTTGTCAGGGTTTCCGGTTGCAAATGTAAAGCGGAATATTCGAACTGACGCTCCCGTCAGCGTGTTGAAGACCGTCCCGCTCCATGCTGAAACGGTCGCCCTCCGGCCGTGTTTTATTCACAGTCATTTTCAAGAGTGTGTATCGTGATCAATCCGGTGACATTGATAACAGGCGCGTCCTCCGGGATCGGCGCCGAATTCGCGCGGGTATTCTCCGCCCACGGGCACAGGGTGGCCCTGGTCGCCCGGCGCGCCGACCGCCTCAATGCGCTTGCGGCTGAAATCGCCGCATCGGGCCGCATGTCGCCGATCGTGATCCCGTGCGATCTCGGCGAAGCGGATGCGACAGACCGGATCGCTGCGGCACTCACCGCCGAGAGTGTCGAGGTCAAGTATCTCGTGAACAATGCCGGGTATGGATTGTTCGGCCGTGCTGCCGAACTGGATCGCGCCGATCAGCTTGCGATGATCGACCTCAACATCCGGGCGCTGACCGATCTGACATTGCATTTCGCCCCAAGCGTGATCCGGCTGCGCGGCGGCATTCTTAATGTCGGATCGATCGGAGGATTTTTGCCGGGTCCCGGAATGGCGGTCTATTACGCAACGAAAGCCTTTGTCCTGTCGTTCAGCGAGGCGCTGCGCGGCGAACTGGGGCCGCTCGGGGTCCGGGTCACCGTGATCTGTCCGGGGCCGGTGCCCTCCGGATTTCAGGCGCGGGCGGGGCTCAAGCCGGGCTTTGATTCCGCGATTCTCAAGGTGTCCGCAAAGGACGTTGCGGCGGACGGCTACAAGGCGCTGATGGCCAACAAGAGGGCCGTGCTGCCCGGGCGCGCGATCAAGATCGTGCCGTTCCTGCTTCGGCTGTTTCCGCGCGACTTCATCCTGTGGGGGGTCGCCGGTTTCCAGATGCGAAGGCGATCGTGACGTTTCGGCCCGCGGCTTCTCACCACACGTGGCGGATCGTGCCCTTGCCGGCGTAGGATCGCGTGACGTTGGAGAACTCGCTCTCGAAGGTGGCGGCCACCGACCAGTCGTCGATCCACTTCATCTCGGCCCCGCCGGTGATAAGCGCGGCGTCGGAGGCCATGGCCGCGCCGTTTACGACGAAGCTGGCGCCGGGCAAGGTCTGGAACGTCGCCACGACGGTACGGTCCGGATTGAAATCGTGCGCCCATGCAAGACGTCCGCGCAGCGTCAGGATCGCGTCCTGCACCGCGCAGGATTTGTCGGTGCGGATACCGACTTCGCTGCGGATATCCGTCACGCTTTTGGCATGGTTGGCCAGCGCAAAGGTGTTGGCGCCAGACAGAACACTTTCGGCATAAGCCGGCAGTTCGAAGGTGATGAACTGGCCGGCCGTATAAGGCGTGATACCGACGCCGCCCGTTGCGGAACTGACCGCGCGATAGCCGTTTTCGACACGACCCGACCATGCATCGGCGCTGAAACGCGCCTGCAACCGGTCTGCGCTGCTGATCGTCACGAGGCGGTTGGTGGTGACGTCCTGCCAGCCGTAAGCGAGCGCACCGGAGAGATAGGCGGAGCCGACAGTGTGTCGAAGGAAGGTGCCCGTCTGGAACAGGTCGGACCGTCCGCTTCCGTTGACGACATTGAAGGTGGTTCCGCCGCCCGCCAGCGCGAAGCTCGCGGTTGTGAACGGCGAAATGCGGTAGTCGGCGCCGACCGCGACGCCGGCGACACTGGAAGTCGCGGTACTGGACCCGAGCGACGTATTGCCGTCGGTGGTCTGCGAGCCGCCATAGCCCGTGGCCCACACGCTCCAGCGTGGGGTGAGGGGATCGGCCGTTGCAGGCGCCTTACGATAGATCGCGGCATAGGCGTCACGCTCGTAGCGCGGCGTGTCTCCCGGCGCATAGGCGCTGACAGCGTAGCGCCCTTCGGGATGGGCCGGCGCCGCACCGTTTGCGGTTGCACCATTGCCGCGGCCGGCGATGAAGGGATCGGTCAGGATCCCCAGGAACAGGTCCATCGCATTGAAGGTGGACTGTAGCGAGCCGGTCGCCGCTTCACCCGAGATATACGTCAGGCCCGCCGGCGTCAGCGCACCGAACACCAGCGGAATGCCGCCGGTGGTGTTGAAGGAATTGATCAGCGTAGTGGCGACGTTGCGCTGATTCGTGCTGAGGTAGGCACTCGCAAGCTGCGGAACAAAGTTCAGCGTCAGGTTGAGGTAGGCATGGGTCGGGTCATAACTCAGGCCGGTCGTGAAGTTCGCGGGAAGGTTGGTGTTGGCCAGCGAGCCGAACGTGCCGCTGATGTTGCCCGCGGTGAGGATGGTATATTGCTTCGAGATGTAACTGCCGTTGGCATAGATCGCCCTGACGGTGGCCCCACTGAGCGTCGCTGCACCCGTGACATGGGCGGAAGACGCGGTGGCGGGGTTGAGCATCACCACATACTCCGCGCCCGCTTGCAGGGTCAGGCTGCCGAGACTCATTGAGGAGCCCGGCGTGCCGTCGCCCGGCGCCAGCGTGCCGCCGCTGTTGATGCCGACGCTGCCGACGCTGCCGGTGCCGGCAAGCACCGCGCCGGTGTTGACGCTGACCGCGCTTGACGCCGCCAGCGAGCCGGTGACGTTGAGCGTGCCGGCATCAACCGTGGTGGCTCCGGTATAGAGGTTGGCGCTGGTGAGCGTCAGCGTTCCCGTCCCGGTCTTGATCAGCGTGCCGCCGGTGGCGCCAGTTGAACTACAACTCGAGCCTGATGGTCCGCAGTCGCTGATGACGCCGTTGACGGTGGTGCTCAGATTGTTGCCGCCAACCGTCAGTTGATTGGCACCGAGGTAGAATTGCCCGTTGCCTGCGATCGAGCCGGCGGAAAGCTGTCCGTCGTTGAGCGGTCCGCTCGACCCCGAGAAGTCGGTCGACGCACCAGCCCCATTGGTGATACTGGCGTTGCCGGCCGTGCCGCGGGTGGCGAATTGCAGAGAACCGTTGTTTGTGATGATAGCGTTGTCGGCCGTGCTGCCACCGAAGAAGTACAGGGTCCCGGTGTTGGTGATGTTGGCGCTGCCCGCCCTGGTGGCGTCATAGAACTCCAGGCTACCATGATTGGTGATGACGGCGTTGCCGGCCGTGCTGGTGTCGATGAACTGCAGGACACCGTTATTGGTGTCAGTGATGCTGGCGCTGCCGGCTGTGCTGGCGTGGGAGAATTGCAGCAAATTATTGTTGGTGATGTCGGCGCTGCCGTCGTTGAGGACGATTCCCCCGCCGGTGAACATCAGAGCATGGTCGCTGGCGAAGGTATAATTCGAAGCGCCGGCGTTGAAGGTCCACCCGCCCAGCGTGGTGTCACTCGAGAATGTAATGGTCGTGCCGGTCGACATGCCGAACGATGCGGTGCCGGTCGGCACGGTGGCCGGGGTCCAGTTCGCCGCGTCATTAAAATCGCCGCCGGGCGGAGCAGCGAGCCAACTGGCATCCTGTGCTGCCCCTGGCGCCGCCCACGTCAACGCCAAAGCGAGCCATGCCACCAAGCCCGACTTGTCCATTGACGGTCTGCCCATGCCCCGTTCCTCCGGCTGCGCGCTGGAGGTCGCCAGCAGAGCCGTGACCGAATCGTGTGACCGACATTATCATCTTACTTATGGCTAATATTATCTTACCTTCTGTCTGATCGGACATTCCGCACCGCTTCCGTGTGCCGGCAAGTGCTGATTCGACCGCGTTGTTGCCCCTGGGGAACGCATTGGCAGTAACCGCGCTGCACCATCCGCCATGCTGCGATGCATTTCATCCGCGAGGTACAACGCTGAGTTGCGGATCAGGGTCCGAATAGCTGCCGGCCAGCCGAGGGGGCGGCCCGGCCACAGGATGTCCCACGACGAATGACGTGGATTATGCGCGGTCCTGTCGAGCTTCACTTTCGACGATCGAGCGGTTCGAGCGAGCGCGTCGTGATCGACGGCAGCTCCACAGAATAACGGTTGCCTCTCCGGAATCACTGGTGGAGCCAGGCGGGATCGAACCGCCGACCTCGTCATTGCGAACGACGCGCTCTCCCAGCTGAGCTATGGCCCCGTCCACGGTCGGCGAACGACGCGGCGACCGGAACGTCGTCATTTACAATCCTCGTCAATGGCAAGTCAAGAACGGCTGAAACCGGCATTTCAGGCTCATTTTCCCGGACTTCCCTTGTTTGGCGGGAACCGAAACGGTATTTTAGCGGGCTCGTGTTGTCCGGATGCCAAGTTCGCCGCCGTCGCGTCACCACCCCAAGGGCGAACTTCAATTCCGGGAAGACGAGAGACCGATACTGCCGGTGTGGTTCGGTTCAGAAGTTCTCTTGACGGCCCTTCGGCCAAAGGTGAAGAGAACGGCTGAATCGCTGCACGAGTGGTCCCATTCTAATATTCGCGTCCGAGACGCGCGGCCAGGTGGGGTCGCGAATGTCAAACTCCCTCCACCGGTCGAATCCACGACCAAACCCGCGAGCCAAGTCCTCATGCGAGCCATACTGGATATCGTTCTCATCATCCTCGACCTCTATGTCTGGCTGCTGATTGCCTCGGCGATCCTGTCATGGCTGATTGCCTTCAATGTGGTGAATACCCGCAATCAGTTCGTGGCCGCGGTGGCTGAGTTCCTGGAACGGATCACCGAACCCCTGCTGGCGCCGATCCGCCGGATGCTGCCCAATCTCGGCGGGCTCGACATCTCCCCGATCATCCTGATCCTGATCATCCTGTTCATGCAGCGGGTCATCACCTATTACATCTATCCCGCCGTGTTCTGACCGGCGGCTTGATGGAGCCGTGGCGGTATTCTCCGGAGGGCATCAGCATCGCGCTCCGGGTGACGCCGCGCGGCGGCCGCGACGGGATCGATGGCATTGAGACGTTGGCCGACGGACGCCCGGTGGTGAAGATTCGCGTTCGCGCCCTCGCCGAAGGCGGCGAAGCCAATCGCGCTGTCATGGCGATACTGGCGAAGGCGCTCGGAGTGCGGAAAATCGACGTCCGGATACGTGCGGGGGCGACGTCGCGGCTGAAGCAGGTCGCGGTCGGCGGCGATCCCGTTAAGCTCGGCAATGCCCTTCGCGCATTGACCGCGGCCGAACCGGACTAGAGCGTTTTCGAGCGAAGTGGAATCCGGTTCGCGTGAAGAAACGCGTTAAACCAAGAAGCTGGAGGCTTTCATCGTTTCCATGAAACGGTGAAAGACTCCAGCAAGCCCAGGAATCAGCATGACGGCCAAAATCATCGATGGAAAACTCATCGCGGCAGATTTGCGCGCGCGGGTGGCCGATGAGGTGGCGCGGGTGAAGCGCGATCACGGGCTGACTCCGGGCCTCGCCGTGGTGCTGGTCGGCAACGATCCCGCGAGCGAAGTTTACGTCCGCAACAAGCACAAGCAGACCCAGGCGGCCGGCATGGCCTCGTTCGAACACGTCCTGCCGGCCGATGTCGCGCAGGCGGACCTGCTGGCGCTGGTCGCGAAACTGAACGCCGATCCCGCCGTGCATGGCATTCTGGTTCAACTGCCGCTGCCGAAGGGACTCGATACCGAAACCATCATTGCGTCCATCGATCCGGCGAAGGATGTCGACGGCCTGCATCCGCATAACGCCGGTCGTCTCGCCGGCGGTTTGCCCGCATTGTCGCCGTGCACGCCGCTCGGCTGCATCATCCTGACCAAGAGCGTGCATTCCTCGCTCGAAGGCATGGATGCCATCGTGATCGGTCGCTCCAATCTTGTGGGACGGCCGCTGGTGCAGTTGCTGCTCAACGAAAACGCCACGGTGACCATCGCGCATTCACGCTCGCGCAACCTGCCCGAACTCTGCCGCCGCGCCGATCTCGTCTATGCGGCGGTCGGCAAGGCCGAAATGGTGCGCGGCGACTGGCTCAAGCCGGGCGCGACCGTGATCGATGTCGGCATCACCCGCCTGCCTGCGGCCGACGGCAAGACCCGCCTCGTCGGCGACGTTGCGTTCGACGAAGCCATGAAGGTCGCGGGGGCGGTGACGCCGGTGCCTGGCGGCGTCGGCCAGATGACGGTGGCCTGTCTTCTCGTCAATACGCTGCGCGCCGCCTGCGCGATCGAAGGATTGCCCGCGCCGGGGATGTAGCGCAGCTACTTCCCCTTCGCACGCGCGATGGCTTCCAGGATCAACCTGTGCGCGTCGTCTGCGCCGCCCCAGCGCAACACCTTGACCCATTTGCCGGGCTCCAGATCCTTGTAGTGCTCGAAGAAGTGCTGGATCTGCTGCAGCGTGATGTCGGGCAGGTCGCTGTAGTTTTTCACCTTGTCGTAGCGCTGGGTCAGTTTCGAGGTCGGGACCGCGATGATTTTCTCGTCGCCGCCGGCCTCGTCCTCCATCAACAATACGCCGACCGGCCGGACGCTGATCACGGCGCCGGGGACGATACCGCGCGTGTTGGCGACCAGCACGTCGCAGGGGTCGCCGTCCTGCGACAGCGTATGCGGGATGAAGCCGTAATTCCCGGGATAGCGCATCGCGGTGTAGAGAAACCGGTCGACCACCAGCGTGCCGGCGTTCTTGTCCATCTCGTACTTGATGGGCTCGCCGCCGACCGGCACCTCGATGATGACATTCACCTCATGTGGCGGATTGGGTCCGGTCGAGATCGCATCGATACGCATCGGCCGCCTCGCGGTGGGTCTGGGATGGGAATCTGAAAAACGACTATGACCGGGCAGCGGGCGGGCTTCAATGGCGACTTGGGGTGCTGAAAAACTTTCGATCAATCCGGGGCGCGCCGGACGCGCGAACCCGGTATCTAAACCGGCCGATTGTCTTTAAGGGCATGATCCCGAAAAAGTGGAAACCGGCTTTCGGAAAGGATCATGCTCAAACAAAAAGGCAAGCGACGAGTCTGGTTCAACGCCGTTGAAACGGACCCTCGCATTCCCGGATCCGGAGCATGGCTTCTGCGGAGGCCGGAATGACGATGGCGCGATCTTTAAATCCGCTTCACTAACCGGCCCAGGCGAACGCCACCTTGTCGAGCGACTTCGGCCCGAACCTCTCCGATGAGCGGGCGACCATGCGGCCGCCGAGCGCGCGGTAGAACTCCGTCGCCGACTCGTTGTCGGACAGCGCCCAGGTCACCATGCTTTTCAGTCCGCTCTGCGTGAGGTCGCGCCGGGCGGCGGTGAACAGCCGTCGGCCGAACCCCAGGCCCTGGAATTCCGGGCGCAGGTAAAGCTCGTAGATTTCGCCTTCATAGTGCAGGCTGCGGGCGCGGTTGTGACCGTAGTTCGCATAGCCCGCGACTTTGTCGCCGAATACCAGCACGCTGATACGGCTGCCTTTGCGGATCGCGCTGTCCCACCAGTGTGGACCGCGCCGGTTGATCAGCTTCTCAAGCTCCGCGCCGGGAATGATGCCCTGATAGGCCGAACGCCAAGCTTCGTCATGGGTGGCGGCGACCGCGGATGCATCCGCGACCTTGGCCGGCCGGAGTTCGATCAGGGTCGTGCTCATGTCCCGATCAAAGCAAGTCGGCGCGCGGTCTTCAAGGTCCATCGTTAATTAAAGGTTAAAATGTGGATTCCCGGCACCACCGATGCGACATTTTGTACCGAAAGGGGACAGTCCGGGGCAACGCTCGGGCCGGCGTGGTCAAGACCGGCCCGCAGCGTCGTGACCTCCTCGTGGAGGATCGGTTCAGCTCGACTGACCCAGCAGCCGCACGAAGGTATCGGAGGAAATGACCGGCGCGAAGAAGTTGTTGATGCGCTCCAACGCACCCGCAAGCTGCTCCGGCTTCTGCGTCCCGGTTGCGTCGCCGATCACAATGGGCAGGTAGCCGTTGTCGCGCGCGGCGCGTGCGTTGCCCTCGATGCACCAGTCGGTGTGGATGCCGGTCAGGACCAGCACCTCGATCCGCTTGCGCGACAATTCGAGCGGCAGTTGCGTGCCGGCGAATGCGGTCTGCAAAGCCAGTTCATTGAACTCGAGATCGCCGGGCCGCACCAGCGCGCGCAGTTCGGGAACCAGCTCGTTGTCGGCCTTCTTTTTCTCCGGCGAGAAATTCAGCGCGCCGGTCCAGCTTTCATATTGCACCTTGTCGAACTCGGACTGCGGATAGTTTTCGCGGAAGACCTCGTAGCCGATCCAGTTGAACGACTTGAAGTTGGATGCTTTGCGCGCAGCGTTCACCACCTTGATCGTGGCCGCGAGGCTGCCACGCTCCCAATGCTTCTCGCCGGCCTGCGCGCCCCATGGCTGATACAGCGAATTGTTCTGGCTCACCGATGCGAACGCCGCCGGCTTGCGCAGGATCGCCGCGAGGTCCAGCTTCTTCCAGTGGGGAGCGAGTTCGGGGATCGCCTTCAATTCGTCGCCAGCCGCCGCCTGCGCGGCGCTCGCGCCGAGCGCGGACGCTGCGGCAATGCCGGCCGCGCCGGCGATGATGTCACGTCGAGATGCTTGCATCGATTGTCTCCCGCGAATTGCAATGCGCATCATCGTAGAAACCGATCGCTGCAAAGTGCTGTCAAAGATAGCCGGGTGAACAGCAGATCTTTCTGTGTTGCGCGCCGGCCGCAACCGTCCCCATCTTTTTTTGATCAGGCATGTTCCTGTCCGAAACCTTTCTTCACCTTGTGCTCGCGCGGCCCTCGGGACGGGATCGTGCTCTGGTGGAGCGATCAACGCTGGCTTGCCGCCTTCACCTCCCGCGCGGCCCGCTCGCCGCTGTCGCGCGCACCGTGCGCGGTGGAGAAGAAGTTCGCCGAGGTGGCCTCGCCCGCGAAGAACAGCCGGTTATCGACCGGCGCGGCGAGCGCCGCGCGATCGCCGGCATGGCCGGGCAGGGCGTGGGAATAGGCGCCTTGCGCGAAGGGATCGCGGGCCCAGCGCGATTCAGCGAGTGGCTTGAGCTTTCTGCGAAAATCCGAGCCGAGCAGCGCCACGATCTCGTCGATCGCCTGCGCTGCGAACGCGCCGTCGCCGGCGTCCTCGAGTTCGCGCGCGAAGCTGCCGCCGAAAAACCCCTCGATGCAGGGCTGGCCGAACGGGCGCAGGTGAAAGGTGCCCATCTTTGTCTGCATGGTGGCGCCGCGCAGGTTGCCGTCGTTCGGCAGCGCGCTGGCGGGATCGTCCAGCGCCAACATCACCTTGTCGTCGACGCCGAGCGGCAGGCCGGCCGCGGCGTTCACTTTCTCGGGCAACTTGGGGTGGAAGCGGATTGCTTCATTCGCGATCAGGTTTGTCGGCGCCGTGACGATCGCCCTGGTCGCCGTCAGCGTTCCTTTCGAGGTTTCGATGCGAAGTTGCAAGCCGGAATGATCGATGCGCCAGACGCGCGTGTTCAGCGCGATCGGGCAGGGTCGGCCGTAGGCTTCGATCAGCGCGCCGTAGCCGCCACGCACGCGCCAGTTGATGCCGGTGTCTTCATAGGCGTCGAGATCGTGGACCGAGACGGAATCGAGTTCGCAGCCGTTCACATAGCCGGAAATCGCATCGATCATCGGATTCCAGCGATTGCCCTGTTCGAGATAGCGGCTGGCCGCAGCGTCGACATCGTTCTCCGCCGCCTTCTCGATGCGCTCGTGGAATGCGTCGAGCGCGGCAAAAAAGTCCTGGCGTTCGGTCGCCGGAAATCCGGCGTCAAAGCTCTGATCGCGCCATGGCGGCCGCGTCCTGTCGATCGCGAAGCCGAGCCGGTCCGCGATGGCAACAAAAGAATTTTTGTCGGCCGAATGCAGCCAGCCGCAGCCGAGATCGAAGACGATGCCGGGAGCCGGCACGATGGTGTGGGCACGCCCGCCGACGCGGCCGCGCGCTTCCAGAACGAGGACCGAGAGACCGGAGCCTTTCAGCGCATCGGCCGCGCCGAGCCCGGCGGCGCCGGCGCCGATGATGGCGACATCGACAGTGGAGGGGAGATTTCGCGACATCGCGGCACGCTGATTACTGTTTCGGCAGTTTCGCCTTGAGCGCATAAAGCGCATCCAGCGCCTCGCGCGGCGACATCTCGTCGGGATGCAGGGACTTCAACGCGTCGATCAACTGTGCGGTTTCGCTCGGCAGCGTGGATTCGTCGGCTGAGCGTGAGGGCGTCGCGAACAGCGGCAGATCGTCGACCAGCGCGCGCACCGTCGATCCACGATCCTGAGCCTCCAGTTTCGCCAGCACCGATTTGGCGCGCGCGACGACCGGCGGCGGCAGGCCGGCGAGCTTCGCCACCTGAATGCCATAGGAGCGGTCGGCGGCGCCGGGGAGCACCTCGTGCAGGAACACCACCTCGCCGTGCCATTCCTTGACCCGCACGGTGGCGTTGAACAGTCGCGGCAGTTTTGCCGACAGCGCGGTGAGTTCGTGATAGTGCGTGGCGAACAGTGCGCGGCAGCGGTTGGTTTCATGCAGATGCTCGATCGCCGCCCACGCGATCGACAGGCCGTCGAAGGTCGCGGTGCCTCGTCCGATCTCGTCGAGGATCACCAGCGCGCGTTCCGATGCCTGATTGAGGATAACGGCGGTTTCCACCATTTCGACCATGAAGGTCGAACGGCCGCGCGCGAGGTCGTCGGCAGCGCCGACCCGCGAGAACAGCCGGTCGATCATGCCGATGCGCGCACGTGCCGCCGGCACGAAGCTGCCGATCTGGGCCATCAGCGCGATCAGCGCGTTCTGACGCAGGAACGTCGATTTGCCCGCCATGTTGGGGCCGGTGAGCAGCCAGATCTGTCCCGACGCCTGGCCCGGGCCGGGCGACAGATCGCAGGCGTTGGCGATGAACGGCTGTCCGGCGCGCTTCAGCGCCTGCTCGACCACCGTATGCCGGCCGCCCTCGATGGCGAAGTCGAGCGAGGCATCGACCTCCGGCCGGATATAATTCTCGTCGGTTGCGAGTTTTGCGAGCGAGGCCGCGACGTCCAGCTGCGCGAAGGCGTGCGCCGCGTTGCGCAGGTCGTCGCCGGCCTCGACCACCATTGCGGCAAGCCGGTCGAAAATCTCCAGTTCGAGGCCGAGCGCGCGGTCGCCGGCATTGGCGATCCTGGCCTCGATCTCGCCGAGCTCCGATGTGGTGAAACGCACCTGGCCGGCCAGCGTCTGGCGATGGATGAAGGCGGCGTTGAGCGGCGCGTTCATCAGCCTGTCGCCGTGCTGCGCGGTCACTTCGACGAAATAGCCGAGCACGTTGTTGTGGCGGATCTTGAGCGTCTTGACGCCGGTCTCCTCGGCGTAGCGCGCCTGCATCGCCGCCACCACGAGGCGGGAATCGTCGCGCAGTTTTCGCGCCTCGTCGAGCGCGCCCTCGTAGCCTTCGCGGACGAAGCCGCCGTCGCGCTTCGTCAGCGGCAGTTCGTCCCCGAGCGCCCGGCCGAGTTCGCGCGCGAGATCGCGGGAGGGGCGCTGCAGCGCCTGCATCGCTGCGGCGACGTCCTTCGGCGGATCGGGAAGCGCGGAAAGCCGCGCCAAAGCCTGATCGGCGGCAACGATGCCGTCGCGCAAGCCTGCGAGATCGCGCGGGCCGCCGCGTCCAACCGAGAGCCGCGCCAGCGCGCGCGACATATCAGGCGCCGCGCGCAACACGGTGCGGATGTCCTCGCATGCCGCGTTGTCGGATACGAATGCGGCGACGGCATCGAGCCGTCGCGCGATGGCGGCGTTGTCCGTCAGCGGCGCCGCCAGCCGCTGCGCCAGAAGCCGCGAGCCTGCCGCCGTCACCGTGCGGTCGATGGCGTCGAGCAGCGAGCCGCGCCGTTCGCCCGCGAGCGTGCGCGTCAGTTCGAGATTGGCGCGGGTGGCCGGATCGATCGCCATGGTGCTGCCCGAAGCTTCCCGCGATGGCGGCGACAGCGGCGGCCGTTTGCCGATCTGGGTGCGGTCGATATAGGTGACGGCGGCCGCGGCCGCGGTCGCCTCGAGCCGCGACATCGCGCTGAGACCGTCCATGGTGGCGACCGCGAAATAATCGCACAGCCGCCGCTCTGCGGTCGCGCTGTCGAAGACGTCGCGGGTCAGCGGCGTGACCGACGGCAATTCGCGCAGCAACGCACTCATGTCAGCATCGCCATGGAGCGCGTCGGACACGATCACCTCGTTGGGGTTGATGCGCGCGAGCGTGGCGGCGAGTTCGCCGGCGCCGCATTCGGTGACCATGAACTCCGCGGTGGAGATGTCGATCCAGGCCAGCGCGATGCGGTCGCTTCCGGAGGAGGCGCGTGCTCGCGCCAGCGCCAGCAGGTAATTGTTGGCCTTGGCATCGAGCAGCGTGTCTTCGGTCAGCGTTCCCGGAGTGACGAGGCGGGCCACATCGCGGCGAACCACGCTCTTGTTGCCGCGCTTGCGCGCCGCGGCCGGATCCTCGGTCTGCTCGCACACCGCGACGCGGTGGCCGAGCGCGATCAGCCGATGCAGGTAATCGTCCGAGCGCTCCACCGGAACGCCGCACATCGGGATGTCTGCTCCCTGGTGCTTGCCGCGTTTGGTCAACGTGATGCCCAGCGCGCGGGACGCGATTTCGGCATCCTCAAAAAACAGTTCGTAGAAATCGCCCATCCGGTAGAACAGCAGCAGGCCGGGATTGGCCGCCTTGATTTCAAGGTACTGTTCCATCATCGGCGTGACTCGTGCCGCCTCGGCGGGGGCGGCGGGGCTCGGCGATGTCGGGATGGCGCGCTGGATCGTCATGGCGGCGAAACTACAAAGTTTCGGCGCCGCTTCCTATGGCATTGCGGCGGCCTTGCGCGTTTTCCACGTCATCGGCATTCATTGCGCTGGGGGCGGGAGCGCTGCCTTTTCGTCATTCCATCACTGCGGCATGATCCGCGGAGGGCGCGCGCATCGCCGCCTTGGTCGATTTCAGGATCAGCGCCAGAGGAATAGCGCAGACGGTCACCAGAGCCACCAGCTCGAAGTCCTGCGAGAACGCGATGATCTGCGCCTGCGCGCTGACGATCAGATCCATCATTGCACGGCCGGTATCCGTATTGAGGTTGATGGTGCCGGTCACGTTCGGCATCTGCAGAGCGTTATTGAACGGGTTGACGTGCTCGGCGAGCACCGCATGAGCGCGCGTGGTGCCGCTCGTCAGTTGTGCGATGACGATCGAAATGCCGATCGAACTTGCAACGTTGCGCACCAGCGTCAGCATCGAGGTGCCGTCGGTGCGCAAACGATCGGGCAGCGTCATGAAGGCTGCGGTCGTCATCGGCACGAAGACAAGGCCGATACCGTAACCCTGGAGGACGCTGTTGATGACGATGGTTTGCACCGAAACATCGGCGGTCCAGCCGGTCATGTCGTAAAGCGTGATAGCGATCAGCGAAAGGCCGACGGCGATCAGTGTCCGCGCTTCGAAGTACGTCATGAGACGGCTGACCATCATCATGGCCACGAACGTTCCGCCGCCGCGCGTCGCGAGCAGGAGCCCGGCGGTCAGGATCGGGTAGCCGTAGGCGTTCTGGAACAGCGGCGAGGCCAGCGCCATGGTCGAGAACAGCACGACGCCGATCACCGCCATGAAGATGAGGGCGGTCGCGAAATTGCGGTCCTTGAAGATCGCGAACTGGACGAATGGGCGCTTGGTCGTCAGCGAGTGCACGAAGAAATAATAGAAGCCGACGGCCGAGGCGATGAACTCGAGCGTGATCTCCCAGGACTCCAGCCAGTCGAGCTGCTCGCCACGATCGAGCGCAAGTTGCAGCGCGCCGATGCCCACGGCGAGCGCGCCGAAACCGAACCAGTCGAATTGCAACTTGGTGTCCAGTCTGGTCTCGTCCATGAAGATCATGAGGCCGATGACCGTGATCAGGCCGAACGGCAGGTTGACGAAGAACACCCAGTGCCAGCTATAGCTTTCGGTGAGCCAGGCGCCGAGCGAGGGGCCCATGATCGGCCCCAGCATCACGCCCATGCCCCAGATCGCCATCGCCTTGGCGCGCTCGTGCAGCGCGTAGCTGTCGAGCATCACCGCCTGCGACAGCGGGACCAGCGCCGCGCCGAACATGCCTTGCAGCAGGCGGCACAGCACCATCTGGGTGATATCCTGCGCCAGTCCGCACAAGACGGATGCGAGCGTGAAGCCGGCCGAGCAGAGGATGAAGATACGTTTGCGGCCGAACCGGTTGGCGATCCAGCCGACCGGCGCGGTCATGATGGCCGCTGCGACGATGTAGGACGTCAGCACCCAGTTGATCTGGTCCTGCGACGCCGACAGCGACCCCTGCATGTAGGGGAGAGCGACGTTGGCGATCGTGGCGTCGAGCGCCTGCATGATGGTCGCGGTCATGGCGCAGATCGTCACCATGTTCCGGCGCAGCCCCGGAACCGCAGCCGAGTGTGCGGCGGCCGCCGGCATCGCCTTAGTCCTGCTTCGCGCGGGACAGGCCGAACAGGCCCGCGAGCGAGCGGCGGTGATTGGTGTCGATCGAGACGTAGACGCTCATGCCTGATTTCAGCTTGCCGACCCGTGCATCGTTCTTGTCGAAATAGATCCGCACAGGAATGCGCTGCACGATCTTGACGAAGTTGCCGGTGGCGTTCTGCGGCGGCAGAATCGCGAATGTCGCGCCGGTGCCGGGACTGAGCGACCCGACCGTGCCCTTGAAGACATGATCGGGGAACGAATCGATGGAGAGATCGACCGGCTGTCCGACGGCCACGTAGGTGAAGTCGGATTCCTTGGGATTGGCGTCGACCCAGGGGTGATCGAGATCGACGACGCTGAATACCGGCGTTCCAGCGGTCACGAAGCGGCCGAGCTGGATGTTGTCGACCTGCGTCGCGACGCCGTCGATCGGCGCGCGCAGTTCCGTATTGGCAAGGTTGCGCTGCGAGTCGGCCAATGCGGCCTTGGCTTGTGCGTAGGCCGGGAATTTTTCCAGCGGCAGATTCGGATCGCCGAGCAGTTTGTTGCGGGTATTCGAAATCTGTTGCTCCAGAATCTGGTTCACGCCCTTCGCCTGCACCAGCGCGCTAAGCGCGTTGTCGAGATCGAGGCGCGATCCGAAGTTGCTTTTCACGAGCGTCGTCTTGCGATCGACGTCGCGTTGCTTGACGTCGATGCTCTCCTGGGCGAGCGCCTCGGACTGGGCGTAATTGGCGAGGTTCGATTTCAGCGTGTTGTACTCGATGGTCGCGTCGTTCAGCTTCGCTTCCGCCTGCCGGACGGCCAGGCGGAACGGCACGGGATCGATCTCGAACAGCAAATCGCCCGCCTTGACGTGTTGTCCCTCCTTCACGGTCACGCTGTCGATCTTGCCGGAGACCTCGGGCGTGATCAGAACCTTCTGCGCGCCGACATAAGCGTCGTCGGTTGTCACATAGCGGCCGCCCGACAGATAGAAGGTCAGCCCGGCGATCAGCGCGATCAGCGGCAGCATGACCAGAAGCAGCGGCCGGCGGTAGCGGCGCAGCGAAGCCAGCAACTGCCGGCGCGGCTTTGCATCGGGGGCCGTCGGCGGCGGCGGCTCCGTCGGTGCGCCCTTCTGGTCGGGCGGAAATTTGAGGGCGGGCTCAGCCATAGTGCCGCTCTTTCGCTTTCTCACTGTCGACGGGCGCGTTGCCTTGCAGCGCGTTACGAACGTTGTCCTTGACGGTTCCGAGTTGCGCGATCAGACGATGCGCGTCGGAGATGCTGATATCGGCGAGCGCAGCTTGCGTGATTTCGCCGCGCAACACGGCGAGTTGGGCCAGCAGGGGACGCGCGGCCTTGGTCAGGTAAAGACGATTGATGCGACGATCTGTTTCGTCGCCGCGGCGCTCGATCAGGCCGGCCTTGCAGAGCTTGTCGATCAGCCGTGTCAGCGTGATCGGCTGCATTTCCATCAGCTCGGCGACATCTGCCTGCTTCAGCCCCTCGGTGCGCTCCAGTTTGGCGAGCACGGCCCACTGCGCCCGGTTCAGGCCGTAGCGCGACGCCTGCTTGTCGGCAAAGAGCCGGAGCAGGCGCTGCACCTCGAACAGGGTAAACAGAAAGTCGCTATCGACTGAACGGTCGGGCATATCGAGAACTCCTAACACTCGTTATAATAAGCAAGCTCATGAAAAGCATTCCCTCGCTATGAAAAAGCTGACCTGCGTGCAGCTCATGGCTGGCTTCCCCGACACCGGGAACCCGCCTCATGCCGGCTGCTTGCCGGCACATAATACCTTTGGAAGGCCGCTATGTTGCGCTGCAAGATGCGGGTATTCCGCGAATATGGCTGCTGAATTGAAATAGAGCGGCGCAATCTGCTCAAACGGTTTAGATAGACATCAGATGACAGCGACCAGACCGACATTCCCGGTGCCCGGGCACGATCACGACCGCTGCGCCTCGGAGGCGATCAGCCATGCGGAGAAGGTCTGTGCGCAGCGCGCGCAGAAATTTACGCCGATCCGCCGCCAGGTGCTGCAGGCGCTGCTGTCGAGCCATCGCCCGCTCGGCGCCTATGAGGTGATCGAGGAACTGGCGAAATCGATGCCGCGCCCGGCGCCGATCACGGTCTATCGCGCGCTCGACTTTCTGATGGAAAATGGTCTCGTTCACCGGATCGAAAGCCGCAATGCGTTTCTCGCCTGCGGGCACGACCATGATACGAGTGCGTTGGTGGCGTTTCTCATTTGCGAGCGTTGCGGGTCGGTCGGCGAGATTCCGGCAAGCCGCGTGGCGCAGAGTCTCAGCGACGCGGTGCGCTCCACCGGCTTTACGCCGAAACTCTCGGTGGTCGAAATCACCGGCACCTGCGCGCATTGCCAGAACGCGGCCTAGCGCCAATCATCCGATGCTCCGCCGATCACGATACGGCGGCGATCCGGCCCACCGGGGACCATTCAACGAGCGATCCAGCCCTGACATCCGCGAGCCGGCCGCTGAGCGCGGGAGCGATCGCCCTGATGCTGATGCTCTGCCTGAGCTGGGGCTTCAATCAGGTCGCGGTGAAACTCGTCCTGCCCGACATTCCGCCGTTTCTGCAAGCTTTCGTCCGCTCCTGCGGCGCCCTCGTCGTGCTGCTGGTGATTGCGCGACTGCGCGGCGTGGCGTTGTTCGAGCGCGACGGCACGCTTGGCCCCGGCCTGGCCGCCGGCGTGCTGTTCGGATTCGAATTCGTGCTCATCTACCACGGCCTGCTGCTGACCACGGCGTCGCGCGCCGTGGTGTTTCTCTACACCGCGCCGTTCTTTGTCGCGCTCGGCTCCTCCCGCATTCTCGGGGAAAGGCTGCGCGCGTCGCAATGGGGCGGCCTCGCGCTCTGCTTCGCCGGCGTCGCCTGCGCGATCGGCGTGCCGCAGCCGGATGTCGACGGCCGCGTGCTGCTCGGCGACGTCATGATCGTCGTCGGCGGCGCGCTGTGGGCGGCTACCACGCTCCTGGTGAAGGCGAGTTCGCTGATCTCGTTGCCGCCGGAAAAAACCTTGATCTATCAGGTCGCGGTTTCAATCCCGATTCTCGGCCTCGCGGCCTGGGCCGCCGGCGAGACGCTGACCCGGTTTCCGGAGCCGCTGGCGCTGTCGCTGATGGCCTATCAGGCCGTCTGGGTGGTGGGATTGACATTTTTGATATGGTTTTCAATGGTTAAGACTTATTCCGCCAGCAAATTGTCGGCTTTTACCTTCATCACCCCTTTGTTTGGCGTCGCGGCTGGCTATGTGATCATGCATGATCCGCTGACGCCGGCTTTCGGACTTGCGGCGCTGTTGGTGGTTGCCGGCCTTTACCTCGTGAACCGGCCTGGTGCGGCGGTTCAGGAGTTTCCTTTCCCTTCGCCGCATGGTTTGGAGGAAACTCCTGAACCCAAACCGCACTAGAATTTAAAATTTAGCGGTATCGCTTTGAATTCGAAGTTCGCAAAAGGCTAGCTGTAGGGTTGAGCGAACGTCGAATTCGGGATACCGCCCGCCATTGATCCGTTGCTGAATCTGACGAAAACCTGATATTTGAGACCCATGAACAAGCTCGAAAACCCGTCGCAAATCGACGTCGCAGGCCCGAGTCCGCGGCACAAAACCACGCAGGTCATGGTCGGCAACGTCGCCGTCGGCGGCGGCGCGCCCATCGTGGTGCAGTCGATGACCAATACCGACACCGCCGACATCGAGGGCACCATCGCCCAGGTTGCGGCATTGTCGCGGGCCGGCTCGGAAATGGTCCGCATGACGGTTGACCGCGACGAGGCCGCCGCCGCCGTGCCGCATATCCGCGACGGCTTGCGCAAGCGCGGCATCACCACGCCGCTGATCGGCGATTTCCATTACATCGGCCACAAGCTCTTGGCCGATCATCCGGCCTGCGCCGAGGCGCTCGACAAGTACCGCATCAATCCGGGCAATGTCGGCTTCAAGGACAAGCGCGACAAGCAGTTTACCGACATCGTCGAGACCGCGATCAAATACGGCAAGGCGGTGCGGATCGGCGCCAACTGGGGCTCGCTCGATCAGGAACTGCTGACGCATCTGATGGAAGAGAACGCCAAATCGGCCGCGCCGTTGGATGCCCGCGCGGTGACGCGCGAGGCGATGGTGCAGTCGGCGCTGTTGTCGGCCAAGCGCGCCGAGGAGATCGGCCTGCCGAAAAACAAGATGATCCTGTCGGCGAAGGTCTCGGCGGTGCAGGACCTGATCGCCGTCTACCAGACGCTGGCGTCGCGCTCCGATTACGCGATCCATCTCGGCCTGACCGAAGCCGGCATGGGCTCGAAGGGCATCGTCGCCTCCAGCGCCGCGCTCGGAATCCTCTTGCAGCAGGGCATCGGCGACACCATCCGCATCTCGCTGACGCCCGAGCCGGGCGGCGACCGCACGCTGGAAGTACAGGTCGCGCAGGAACTGCTGCAGACCATGGGATTCCGCACCTTCGTGCCGCTGGTCGCGGCATGTCCCGGCTGCGGACGCACCACCTCGACCACGTTCCAGGAACTGGCGCGGTCGATCCAGGACTTCATTCGCGACGAGATGCCGAACTGGAAGGCGCAGTATCCCGGGGTCGAGCAGCTTAACGTTGCCGTCATGGGCTGCATCGTCAACGGCCCCGGCGAATCCAAGCATGCCGACATCGGCATCTCGCTGCCCGGCACCGGCGAGGCGCCGGCCGCGCCGGTCTTCGTCGACGGCAAGAAGTTCAAGACGTTGCGCGGGCCGGCCATCGCGCAGGACTTCAAGGCGCTGGTGATCGATTACATCGAGCAGCGTTACGGCGCCGGCGGCAAGGCGCCGGCCGAAGCGGTGACCGCCGCGGAGTGAGATCAACAGGGCGCTACGCCGACGTTCTTCGTCATGGCCGGACTTGTTCCGGCCATCAAGGTCTTTAGCCCTGATTGCATATGATGATTTGACGGGGATGCCTGCGACAAGCGCGGGCATGATGGTGGCGGTGCATTCACGACGCTTGCGATCCTAAAGCGGCGTGTGCTTTTCCCGGTTGTCGACCACCGCTTCCTCCAGGTCGAGATCGCGCTCGATCCGGCGGCGGGTTTCGTCGGTGATCTTGCCCTCGCGCAAGAGCCGGTGCAGATGCGTGCGCTCGATGCCGATGATTTCGCGCACCATGGATGCTCCCCTCGTCGCCGGCGAATGTTCGTCGCCGTCCCGCGGCGGATCGGGCAGCGCCCGCATCCGGGTCTCGTGCCGCGCTTCGAGAAATTTGGCGAGGCCCTCGGGCAGCTTGCGCTCGGCGATGATGGTCGTGAGCGCTTCGCGCGCAGCCTCGATGATGGTTCGCCGCGCCGCTATTTCCGCTTCACGCTCGTTCAGCGCCTCGCGATGGCCGTGCTTCGAGATTCCGAGCAGGTTGACGACCACCGGCAGCGTCAGGCCGATGCCGAACAGCGTCACGAAGATCACGCCGAAGCTCGTCAACTGGATGAGGTCGCGATAGGGAAACGCCTCACCGCCCGGCAGCGTCAGCGGCAGGGCCAGCGCCACCGCGAGCGACACCACGCCGCGAATGCCGGTGAAGCCGATCACCACGACATAGCGCCAGGGCGGGGTCGGATCGCGCCGTTTGGCCCGCGCGCTGAGGACGCGGGTCAGGTAGGTGCCGGGGAACACCCAGATGAACCGCGCGGCGATGACGATGGCGGATGTCAGCGCGATCGCCACCAGCACCTCGCCGATCGGGACCGCCTTCGCTTTCTCTATCAGCACCCGGACCTCGAAGCCCATCAACAGGAACAGCACGCCCTCGATCAGCCAGATTGCAAGATCCCAGAAGAAGATGCCCTGAAGCCGCGTCGCCGCCGAGATCAGCAGCGGTCCGTTCCAGCTCACGTAAAGTCCGGCGGCCACGGTGGCTATCACGCCTGATCCGCCGAGATGTTCGGGCACCCAGTAGGCAAGATAGGGCGTCAGCAGCGACAGCAGGATTTCCACCCGTGCATCGTGGGCCCACTGGCGCAGCCGCAGGCTGAGCCAGCCGACGATGATGCCGAACGCCATCTCGCCGAACAGGATGAGGACGAACGATCCGGCGGCGGTCGGCAGCGAAAAAGAGCCGGTCGAGACCGCGAGCACCGCGAAGCGATAGAGGATGAGCGCGGTGGCATCGTTGGCGAGGCCTTCGCCCTCGAGGATGACCAGAATCCTGTGCGGCAGATGCAGACGCTTGGCGATGGCGAGCGGCGCCACCACGTCGGGCGGCGAGACGATCGCGCCGAGCACGAAGCCGACGCCCCAGGGCAGGCCGAGCAGCCAGTGCGTCGCAGCCGCGACCGCGCAGGTCGTGAAGATGACACAGCCGATGGCGAGCAGGGCGATCGGCCGCAGGTTGGATTTGAATTCGCGCCAGCTCATGGAGACGCCGGCGGAATAGATCAGCGGCGGCAGCACCATCAGCAGCACGCTTTCGGGCGCCATTTCAACGGGAGGAAAGCCCGGCACGAAAGCCAGCACGATACCGACCACCAGAAACACGATGGCGGGCGCGGTCACAAGCCGCCGGGCCAATGCCGCCGATGCGGCAAGAATGGTGAGAACGAGCAGGGATGTCAGAAAGGTTTCGGTCATGACCAATGGAATTCCCTGTCCTCCGCTTCGTATTGGGCAGAGCTTGGTCGCGACCGCAAGAATATTCTGACGGCTGAGCGGCCGCCGATCCGCCGAAGGCGGCGCGGCGGGTCGATGGGGTGTCGCAGCAAGGAACAGCTGACCGGCACATGTGGCCGGTCAGCCGGTGCCGTCACATCCGGTAGCGCAAACCGCCATAGATGGCGCGGCCGTAGCCCGGATTGAACAAAGCGGAGGCGGCGGTCGCGATATCCGCGGTCATCGTGCTCGAGATGTAGCGGGTGTCGAGCAGGTTGCGCGCTTCGACATAGCCGGACCAGCCGGGGCCCGCGTCGTAGCCGATCCTGAAGTTCAGCAGCGCGTAAGGGTCGATCGTCAGGCTGTTGGCGTTGTCCGCGAAGTAGGCCCGCGCCATCCACTCGACGTTCGGACCGGCATAGAAGCCGCCCGGATGCTTGTAGAGCACCTCGGCGCGGAGGATGTGCGGCGACACGCCAGGGAGACGATTGTTGCCCCAGCGCGCGTCGCCGTTGAAGAAGAAGTCGTTGTAGGTGTAGGCGAGGTTGAACCAGAAGCGGTCCTCCTGAACGAAGGCCGATTTGAGGAATGCGACGCCGAGCCCGGCCTCGACGCCCTGATGCACGGTCCTGTCCGCGTTCACCACGGTGCAGAGACTGTAGGGCGACGTTCTCAGGCATTGCAGTTCGTTCCTGATCTCGGCGCGATAGAGCGCGAGATCCCATGTGATGTCCGGGCGCCGGCCGCGGGTGCCGATCTCGTAGGTCGTCGCGGTCTGGGCATCGACATTCGAGGTCACGGGGGAGGTGAACTTGTTGGCGTCAAAGGTTGGCACTTCGGCGCTGCGCGAGATATTGCCGAACACCTGCCACGTCGGGTCGACGTCCCAGAGCACGCCGATTTTGGGGCTGAAGATGTCCCAGGTGCGGCGGCCCGACTGGTCGCCATCCGACAGGAAGCGATCCTGCTGATCGCGGACCGCATGCATGAATTGGCCACCGGCGATCAGGGCGACGCTCGGCGCGACGAAGAAGCTGTTCTCCGCATACACCGAATGGTTCTGTGACTTTTGCAGCGCGTTCACCAGCAGCGCGCCTTTCACGGCATTACCGGGGTTGTCGTACTCCTGGTAATCCATCGTGCCCGCGAAAAGGTTCACGCCCGTGACGAGGCGGTTGCGGAAGCCTCCGATCGGCCGGTCGTCGGTCGCCCGGACAAAACCGCCGTAATCGGCGACGGTGTAGTCGAGATATCGATAGATCGGATGGTCGACGTGGCGCTGGTGCGTGAAGATACCGAGGTCCACCGTGGTGGGACCGAAACGCAATGTCGTCTTGTTGGCGAGACGCGCCGAGTCGATATTGCGTTGCTGGTCTTGCCTCACGAACTCGGGATCGGCGCTCCGCGGGGCGTTCAGTGCGTCCGCCTTGGTCAACTCACCCGGCAGGCGCTGGCGCCATGTGTTTGCGTTGATGTAGAACCGCGTTTCGGCGTCCGGCGAAAACCGGTAGCCGAAGTTTCCGCTCCCGCGTTCCATATTGCCGCTGCTGTGATCGCGGAATCCGTCCTCGCGTTGCGCCGATCCGTTGACGAACCAGTCGTATGGTCCGCTGGCGCCGCCGGTGCTGAACTGCGATTTTACATAGCCGAAGCTGCCGGCGTCGAACCGCGCATCGAAGGCGCTCGCGTCCCGGCCGGTCGGCGTAACGAAATTGATCGCGCCGCCGAGCGAGTTGGCGCCGAACCGCAGCGCGTTGGCTCCCTTGAAGACCTCGACATAGCGATAGGCGGCGGGATCGATCTCGAACAGGTCGAACAGGCCGTCGGAGGTGTTGATCGGAATGCCGTCCATGTAGACGTTGATCCCGCGATTGCCGTAGTTGCGCGTCAGACCGGAACCGCGGATCGAAACCCGGTTGTCGATGTTCGACTTCGGCTGCGTGACGACGCCGGGCACCCAGCCGAGGACGTCCCTGATCGTGTTCGCAGGCCCGTCCTTGAATTGGGTATCGGGCACGACCGCGACGGCCCCCGGCGTGCGCTCTATGGCGGCGGTCGCCTGGGCGGTGGTCGGCACCGTCAGGCTGCCCCCCGCCGAGGGAGCGGATGGAACGGGCGGCCGTGAAGCCACGTGCCGCGTCGCGCGCGTCCCGGCGGCCGGGTGTGTCGCGCGGGCCGTCGCCGGTATCCGCTTTGCCGTTTTAGGCGCGGTTTGGACGACGATGGGCGGCAGTTGCGACTGGGCGAAAGCGGTTTCGGATCCAACAAGCGTAATTGCGCTCGCGGCGCATAGCGCGCGCGTAAGGCGTGACATAATAAGTCCTCCAGATGATGACGTAAGCAGAACGACGAAGGGTCGTGAGCTACGCGATCCGGGGAGGACCCTGAGGGAGGTGGGCGGAGCGTTGTTTGCTGACGACGACGCGCGCCGGTCGTGCCTGGACGGCAACGACCGTTTTGCTCAGGCGGACGAGAGCGATCGTGACGGGAGACGGCGCCAGGCCGCCTAGCGAGGCAAACGAACAGATGATGCACGGGTGATGGGCGGCGTGCGTAGTGCCGGCCGGGTGATCGCCTGTTCCCTCGGGAATGGTATGGCAGATCGCGAACGCGTCAGTGGGGGCGGTAGCCGCCATCTGCGTTGCGACGGCGGTGGCGAGAAACGCCTGAAAAGCGAACACGAAGGCCGTAAAGACCCCGATCCACCCTTGTAATTTGCGCCCTTGCCGCATCCTGCCCGCTGCCAGCCCTTGGCTGCCTATAGCAACCTTGCCGCGCCGCGTAAACGTGGCGTCGCGCAAGACATGGTTCGGCCTGCGCCGCTTGAACGTTTTGCGGGTTGCCAGCGTCCTATTCCGGGAGGACGTGGAGAATGTCCCATTCTGCCGATTGTGACCCGGCTCACAAAGTCGGAGCTTGATTTCGGGTAAGGCGGCGAGTGTGGTATCAATGAACGATCAGGATCTGCCGCCATGACCTTGCGACGATATCTCGGCTTGTTCGGATTTTTGTTTGTCGTGGTTTCGGTGCTGGTCTCTCAGCCTGCCTCGGCTGGGACCCGTGTGGCGCTGGTGATCGGCAACTCGGAATACCGCAACGTTCCGCGACTCGCCAATCCCGACAACGACGCGGCTGCTTTCGCCCGGACCATGAAGCAGGCCGGTTTCGACGTGGTCGAGGCTCGCCACGATCTGACCGGGGCCGACATGCGGCGGGCGCTGCGCGACTTCGGCGACAAGGCGCGCAACGCCGATATGGCCGTGATCTACTATGCCGGTCACGGCATCGAGGTGGAGGGCACGAATTATCTGATTCCTGTCGATGCGGCGCTTCAGCGCGACACCGATGTCTATGACGAGGCGGTGTCGCTCGATCGCGTGCTGGTCGCGGTGGAATCCGCCAGGCAGTTGCGGCTGGTGATTCTCGACGCCTGCCGCGACAATCCGTTCAACAAGACCATGAAAAAGGTCAGCATGCGCTCGGTCGGCCGCGGCCTCGCCAAGGTGGAGCCGACGTCGCCGAATACGCTGATCGCCTATGCGGCCAAGGCCGGCTCGACTGCCGCCGACGGCGACAACAAGAACAGCCCGTTCACCGATGCGCTGGTGCGGCATATCGCGACCCCAGGTCTCGACGTGCGCAAGGCGTTCGGCTTCGTGCGCGACGACGTGCTCAAGGTCACCAACAATCGGCAGGAGCCCTACGTCTACGGTTCGCTCGGTGGCGAGGACGTCCCGCTGGTGCCGGTCAAGGCTGCGCCTTCCGCATCGGGCGCTCCCGTTGCGGACGCGCGCGCCGACGTTCGCCGCGATTACGAATTGTCGCTACAGCTAGGGACGCGTGCCGCATGGGATACGTTCCTGAAGAGCTATCCGACCGGCTTCTATGCCGATCTCGCCAAAGGCCAGATCGACAAGATCCGTGCCGAAGATGCGCGTCTTGCCGCGACCGCGAAGGCGCGCGAGACCGCGGACGAAAAAGTGCGCCTGGCGGCCGAAGGCGCGAAACAGGGCGAAATTGCCAAGGCCGCCGCCGCCGCCAAGAGTGCGGAAGACGCCAGGATTGCCGCCGAACAGGCGAAGCGGGTCAAGCAGGCGAAAGTCGATGCGGCGGAGCAGTCGCGCGAGGCGGCGGAGCGCGCCGCCGATACGCAGGCTTCCAAAGCGGCAGCGGCAACCTCGAACACGCAGGCCCGCGGCCCGAGCCAGGCCGGCGCACCTGCATCGTCCTCTGCGCCGTCGGCTTCGCAGGCGCCGGCGCAGCAGACCGCCTCGCTGTCCCCGGCCGCCGAGCCTGTCGCGCAACCGGCCTTGTCGGCCGTTGAGATCAACAAATCGGTGCAGATCGAATTGCGGCGCGTCGGCTGCTTCAACGGATCGGCCGACGGTGAGTGGGGCAAGGCATCCCGGCTGTCGCTGGAAAATTTCAATCGCCATGCAGATGCGAAGCTGGACGTGAAGGTCGCCAGCCTCGATACGCTCGGTGTCATCAAGAGCAAGACGGCGCGCGTCTGCCCGCTGATCTGCCGTCATGGCTACAAGGCCGATGGCGATGCCTGTGCGAAGATCACCTGTGGCGAGGGCAAGGTGCTCAACGACGACAACGAATGCGTTGCGCGGAAGGAACGCAAGGCGCCTTCCGCATCGCGCGAGCGCGATAATCGTCGTCCCCGCCGCGCCGGCCGCAGCCGCTTCAACGACGAACTGGATGCGCCGCAAGCCGCCGCGCGCAGGCTGCCGAGCCGCGCGAGCGCGAAACCGGAGCAAGGCGGCGTTGTCTGCGACGATCATACCTGCCATCCGATCAAGCGCGGCTGCCGGATCGAGTTCCGTACCACCGCGCAAGGCGGTGGCATTCTCGGCGGTGGCAGCAATGTCGAAATTTGCCACTAGAGCCTTTTCCGCTTCTGACGGAATCAGAAGCGGGGCCCTATGATTTTGGTTCGACGCGTTTTCTTCACGCGAACCGGTTTCCACTTCGCTTGAAAACGCTCTAAGCCAGTAGTCAGATCGCGCTGGCTGCGATGTTGACCATCAGCGCCAGCAGCGCCGTGTTGTAGACGAACGAGATCACGCCATGCGCCGCGGCGGTGCGGCGGATGATCTTGTCGGTGATGCCGACATCGGATACCTGCGCGGTCATGCCGATCACGAACGAGAAATAGACGAAGTCCCAATAGTCCGGGTCTTCGCGCGCACCGTCCTTGCCACTGGGAAATGCGAGGCCGCCGGGCTCAGTCCCGCGATAGTATTCGTGCGCGTAATGCAGTGCGAAGGTGGTGTGTACCGCCGCCCATGACAGCGCGATGGTGAGCGTTGCCAGTCCGAGTTCGAGTGCGCCACGGTGCGGTGCGCCCAACTCGAACACGATCGCGGCGATGCTGGCGAAGGCGCCGATCGCGGTCACCAGCAGGATCACGAAGCGGCCGTCGTCCTGAAGCCGGGCGTTGCGTCGGATGTGGGCGAGACCGCCGCTGAACACCATGGTGAAGACCAGGATGAGATAGAGCGCGGCGAAAACGTCCCAGCCGATCAGCAGTCGCGTTACCAGCCGCAGCGAGTGCGGCAGCAGCAGGCATGCGACGATGCCCACGGCGAACGCAATAAAGGTGCGCCGACGGGCATAGACCACGCGCGCCGGCCTCGGCATCTTCTGAAAGCGAAGCAAGAATTCGTCGTCGGCATCCTTGCCTGCCATCGCTGCCCTTCAATTCTTGCGGTCGGCGACGAAATGCGCGGCGGCGCGCAGCACGTCGCCGCGCGCGCCGAAGGCCGACAACGCCTCGTCAGCCTTCGCCAGAAGGTCGCGGACGCGCTGCTTGGCGCCGTCGATGCCAAGCTGGGTGACGAAGGTCGTTTTGCCGAGCGCGGCGTCGGCTCCCGCGGGTTTGCCGAGCGCGGCGGCATCGCCTTCGACGTCGAGAAGGTCGTCGGCGATCTGGAACGCCTCGCCGAGCGCGCGGCCGTAGGTATCGAGCGCCTGATAATCCTTCTGCGAGGCCTGGCCGAGCAACGCGCCGGCGATGCAGCCGTAGCGGAGCAGGGCGCCGGTTTTCATCTGCTGCAAACGGGCGACATCCACCGGCTCGCGATCGCCGAAGCGCCCCTCACCGGCGAGGTCGAGTATTTGTCCGCCGACCATGCCGCCGATGCCGGCGGCGCGCGCCAGCGCGCGCGTCAGCAACAGGCGGACCGTCGGATCCTTGTGGACCTCGTCGCGGGTGATGATGTCGAAGGCGAGCGTCAGCAGTCCGTCCCCGGCGAGGATCGCCGTGGCGTCGTCCGTCGTCTTGTGCAGGGTGGGACGGCCGCGGCGAAGGTCGCTGTTGTCCATCGCCGGCAGGTCGTCATGGATCAGCGAATAGCAATGGATGCATTCGAGTGCCGCGCCGGCCAGCAGCGCGGCGTCACGCGGAACGTCGAACACCGCCGAGCTTTCGACCACCAGGAACGGCCGCAGCCGCTTGCCGCCGCCGAGCGAGGAATAGCGCATGGCGTCCATCAGACGCTTCGGGCGCGCGATCTCGTCCGGCAACACCGTGTCGCACAGCAATTTGCCCAGCAGGGCCTCGGTCTCGTCGGCCGTCCTGTCGAGGCGTTTCGCGAAATCGGTGGATGAAAGTCCTGACGTCATCAAAAAGGGGCTCCAATAATAGCTTTGAGGGAATGACGACAGGAGCGCCTCGACGGCCCGTCCGGTCGATTTTGGCGACAATCGTTCATGGTACCGGCTTCGTCAATTCCGTCCGATCCGGCAATATGCCGGTTCGGCTGTGATATGATCCGGCAAGAAGGAGTTCTCGATGCCAGCTTTCGCCGGCTTCAATGCCGTCAAAAGCGATCTGCTGAATGGTTGGGGCGGACCCGGTGAACCCGTCCAGCGGTCCATCCTCGCAGGCGACGCGGCCTGATGCGGCGGGCGATCCGTGTCGCGCTGCTGGCCACCGTCGGCCTGCTGCTTTTGCCCTATGTGCTGACGCCGCTGTACCGGACCGGCCATCCGGTCTCGACGCTGATGATATGGCGCAAGCTGTCCGGCGCGCCGATGTCGCGGCAGTGGATCGATTTCGCGGCGATGTCGCCGGCGCTGCCGCGCTCCGTGATCGCGTCGGAGGATGCCAAGTTCTGCAGCCATCACGGCATCGACTGGGACTCGCTGCGAGAGGTTATCGACGATGCCGAGGACGGCGAGGTGAGGCGCGGCGGCTCGACCATCACGCAACAGGTCGCGAAAAACCTGTTTCTGTGGCCGGGGCGCAGTTTTATTCGCAAGGCGCTGGAATTTCCGCTGGCGATGTGGATCGACGCCGTGGTGCCCAAGCAGCGGATCCTCGAAATCTATCTGAACATCGCCGAGTGGGGGCCGGGCGGCCAGTTCGGAGCCGAGGCCGGTTCCCGCTATGCGTTCGGGCGCTCCGCTGCCAGCCTGACGGCGCGGGAAGCCGCGCTCATGGCTGCGATTCTGCCCAATCCGGTCAGGCGCAGCGCCCGAAAGCCCGGACCGGGGGTGCGCCGGCTGGCTGGAACCTATATGGTCCGGGCGAAGGCCGCCGAACTGCGCATTTGCTGGCGCGACAATCGTGGCTCCCAGGCTGCTCCCGGCTATTTTGACCGATAGCAGCCCTAGCTTTGGGGCGTTCCTTCCATTATAAGCGCGGCCTTAATCAGCATTTCAGTTGGCGGCGTTCAGGAGCCGGGCGCACCTGACTATGGGCGTTACTCCCGGGAACTCCGACAACAACATCATCCTGCAAGGACACCGACATGGCCGTTCCAAGAAGAAAAACATCGCCCTCGCGGCGTGGCATGCGCCGTTCGGCGGACGCAATCAAAAAGCCGACCTATGTCGAGGACAAGGATTCCGGCGAACTGCGACGCCCTCACCATCTCGACCTGAAGACCGGCATGTACAAGGGCCGTCAGGTCTTGAAGGCGAAGACCGACTCCTGATCCGGCCTCGTTTCAGGCTTCCGGGAAAACAGGCCGGGGCATAATCCGGCATAAATAACCCGGATAAGGAGCGAGAAGGGGCAGGGTGGATTCGGCGCGAATTCGACCCTCCCGCTTGAATGAAGGAGGCTTGCCGATGTCCATGATCGGTTTTCCACTGCTCCTTATTCCTCTCGCGATCTGCAATATCATCGTCTTCCTGATGCCGGGCGTCCTGTTGACGGAGCCCGTTTTCACGTTGGCGCTGGTATCTGGCGTGGCATTGCCGGTGACGCTCGGCGACGTGCTGCTTGCGCTCGGCATCGTCCTCCTGCTGCTCGAGATCATCAAAAGCTCCCGTGCCGGCGGCAAATACCTCACCGACCACATGCTGGCGCTGATGGTGTTCGGCGGCGCCGCGGTGGAATTCGTGATGCTGCCGCAGTTCGGTACATCGACCTATTTCATGCTGACGCTGCTGGCGCTGGTCGATTTCCTGTCCGGTATCGCCTTGCGGGCGCGGCGGCCGGCCCGCGCGAAGGCCGCACCCTCGCCACCGGCGACCGAGGTCCCGGCGTCCGAGCCGCGTTTCGACCCGCCCGCTTCCACGCCGGTATCTGTTTCGCCGCTGGCGTCCGGCGGTCCGACGGTTGCATCCATCGCCGAACCGGTTGCGAACAGCACGCCGGAGACGGTGGTCGTTCACCTGGAAACCGCCGCAGACGGGCAGCCTCCTGATATTCCGGCGGCCGACGTCAAGCCGGGCATCGGGACGCCGACATTGTCCGGTGAGCCCGCTAAATCCAAGCCAAACCTGCCCTGAAGGATCGGACCACGAGAGGGCGGGGATAAAGTGCTCAGCGGCTTTCCGATCGCATCCCTTTACTGGAATGGATCATGTTCACGATTTTGGATCGATGCGATCTACAACCAGCGTGAACTCAAATGACGCGCAGCAGCCGCGGAGCCGCCTGCGCATTGGCCTGGTTCTGTTTGTTCGTTGAATGATAGGCGGCACGCGCGACCTGCGGCTCGGCTCGGCGCAACGTCCGCGTTTGCGGGCTGTGCTGTGCCATGGCGATCAGTTGCGTGACGAAGGACGCGTCGTGGCGCGCCAGGGATCGCGAAACCGGCGGACGCTCAAGCGGCGTGACGACGGATACCGCCGCAGTGCCGCCGGGCCTCGTCGCGATATTGTCGTCCCGCGCATGTGCGGTTGCAGCCGTCCGACCGGTTTGCGTGATCATCATCTGTTAACCTCGTTCCCGGCGGATGTGCTGTTTCGGGACAGGCATTCGCCGTTGCGATCAGCCTCGCAAGGGCCGTGCCGGGCGGCATCGAGGACGGGCGCGGCCCGGTTCCCTCGGTAAATGACCGGCTTTTTCGGGCGTTTATGAGCTTTGCCTGGCGGCAGGGAGGTCCTATGCTTTGGGGGAATCACCTGTCTGCGTCCCAAAACGAGGCAAACGTGACATCCGCGACCTCTCCCGCAGCCAAGTCTCCGTCCGGCGCAAGCACGCCGCAGATTGCTGACGGGCCACAGGGCTGGCCTGAGGTTTCATCCATTCTCGCCGCGCTCGGTCGGGCTGCCTTCGTCTGGGACGTGGCCAGCGATGTCATGACCTGGACCGAGGGGGCGGCATCGATCTTCAGGGATATCGAGCCTGCTTCGCTCGCAACCGGCGCCGGTCTGGCCCGGCTGATCGAGCCGTCCGGGTCGATCCGGGCCGACATCCTGTTGGGTACGGCGCCTGACCGGCGTCCGGGAGAGGGCGTGGCCTACCGCATCGAATACGGCGTGCGCGCCAGCGCCTCGGCTCCGATGCTCTGGATCGAGGAATCCGGCTGCTGGTTCGCCGGTGCGGACGGCAAGGCGGTGCGTGTCGAAGGTATCGTGCGGCTCGAGAATGAGCGGCGCGCCCGCGACGAGCAGCTTGTCAGGCTGTCACGAAACGATGCCCTGACCGGCGAACTCAATCGCACGCATCTGACGGCCGCGCTCGCGGCCGCGCTCGAGGAAGCGGCGCGCTACCGGTCGTCATTCGCGTTCCTGCTGTTCGGCATCGACCATCTTGCGCGCATCAACGACGCCTTCGGCTTCGATGTCGCCGACGAGGTGATCGGCGAGGTCGCCCGGCGTATTCGCGCGCGCATGCGCGGCGGCGACGTGCTCGGCCGCTTTTCCGGGAACAAGTTCGGGCTGATCCTGATGAACTGCACGAGCGACGACATGCATGTCGCCGCGGAGCGGCTTCTGGCCGGCATTCGCGACGAGATCGTGCCGACCACGTCGGGGCCGGTCTCGGTCACCGCCTCGATCGGCGCGGTCCTCGCCCCGCGCTACGCACGCACGGCCGATGAAGCCATTAATCGTGCGCAGGAGGTTCTCGAAGCCGCCAAAAGCCGCCGCAGCGGGTCGTTCGCGGTGTGGCGGCCCGATGTCGCTCGAGACGCGCAGCGGCGGACCAACATCCGGGTCACCGACGAGATCGTCACCGCGTTGAACGAGCGGCGCATTCTTACCGCCTTCGAGCCGGTGGTCGATGCACGTACGCGCGAGCCGGCTTTCTACGAGTGCCTGGTGCGGATGCGCCAGCAGGACGGCCAGTTCCTTCTCGCGCCGGACGTGGTGCCGGTTGCGGAGAAACTCGGCCTGATCCGCCTGGTCGACCATCGCGTGCTCGAGCTTGTGATCGCCGAACTTGCCGAAGCGCCCGGCGTCCGGCTCAGCATCAACATCTCGCCGGAGACCACGATGGATGCCGACTGGTGGGCGGCGATCGAATCGTTGATGGGCGCCCATCCCGGCGTCGCCGAACGCCTGATCGTCGAGATCACCGAAACTGTTGCGATTCAGGATATCGACGGCGTCAGGGAATTCGTCACGCGGCTGAAGAGCTTCGGCAGCCAGATTGCGATCGACGATTTCGGCGCCGGCTACACCTCGTTCCGCAACCTGCGCAGGCTCGGCGTGGATATCGTCAAGGTCGACGGCGCGTTCGTGCAGAATATCGCGGGCTCTCCGGACGATCGGGCGTTCGTGCAGACGCTGATCGATCTGGCGCGGCGTCTTGATATCAAGACGGTGGCCGAATGGGTTCAGGACGAGCAATCTGCCGTCATGCTGCGTGACTGGGGTTGCGACTACATCCAGGGACGGCTGATCGGTCTCGCTTCGCCCGCGCGGCCCTGGAGCGGCTCCGAAGCCATCCCGGCAGCGTAACACGGACGTGCAGCGGTGGCTCGGACATTTGCCGCGGGTTGTTACGTGGCGTCGACGCGGCGGAAACCGTTCCACATGGCGGTGGCGGCGCCCGACGTCAGCACCGGCAGGACACGGGCGGTCTGATAATTTCCGTTGAGGGAAATCCGCGGCAGCGCCGTCGGATGCTCCGCATTTTCGGCGAAGATCATGCCGGGTCGCGTGGTGACGGCTGTTTTGAAGCCGGCCGCGCTGGCGAAAGCGAACTCCCGCGGGCCGGCAGCGCCGCGGTCGCCGTAGGGATAGGCGAGATGGACCACGGGGTGCTGCAAGACCGCTTCGATCCGCGCCCGGCTGGCGGTGATCTCCTGAAGCGCCTGCTGCTCGCTCCGCTTTGCGAGGTTGCAGTGGCTGACGGTATGGGCGCCGATGGTGACCAGCGGATCGGCGGCGAACGGCTTCAGCTCGTCCCAGGACAGACACAACTCCCGGCTGATAGCGGCCTCATCGATGCCATGGCGTGCGCACAATTGGCCGATCGCGTGTGCGATGTCGCGATCGTCCGGAAGCCCGCGCAGCAGATCGTGGAGTTGAATGAACGCAGCCTGCTTGTCTTCGACCGTGCGGGTATCGAGACGGATGGCGGTGTCTCCGATCGTGCTGTCGATCCGGTCGGCGACCGCGATGATGCGTTCGAGCGCGACCCACCAGAGGCGACCGGCTCCGTCCGCGAAGTCGTTCGCGACATAGACGGTGAGCGGCGCATCGTAGTCGCGCATCGCCGGCAGCGCGAAGTCGCGGTTGTCGCGGTAGCCGTCGTCGAAGGTGAAGCACGCGAACCGCCGCGAGAAATCGCGTTCGCTCAAGCGGCGATGCATCTCGTCGGCGGTCACGATATCGATCCCGCGCGACCGGACATGGGCCAGCGTCATGCGCAGAAATTCGGGAGTCACTTCCAGGTGATGATTGGGCTGGAACGGATTGTCTCGGCGCGGCCGCACGTGGTGCAGCATGAAGATCGTTCCGATGCCCGCGAACATTGGTCGCAGCAGATGATGAGCGCCGCTGAAATACAGCGCCTCCAGCCCGGCGCGAATGACGGCGTTGCGGAGCTGCTTCATCGCGTTGACCAGCCGACCCTTATTGTCGATGACGTCTTTAGTCGGAAACGGTTGAAGAAACGGTTATCCGGGCCTCCGGCCCGCGGCGACGAGGCTTGCGCTTTATTTCCGGTTTGACAGCCCGGCAAGGGTTTGTTTTCTCTTCATTTCCAGCACGCCGCCGGCCGAATCGGCATCCGGTCTTGCCCGGTGCGCGCTCGGGATGATGCTGGCCCGGATCCCACGATCCCGGTCCGCCGGCGAGCCGGCAGGTTTGCGCGACACAGGATATCGAATGCGCGGATTTTTCAGGTGGAGCAGCAAATGGTGGCCGGGCGTCATCCCCCTTGTCATCCTTTGGGTGTTGGCCGCCTGGACCACCACGGGCCCGCTGGAAGCCGATCTGAGCGCGCATGCCGACGCCGCGCTCAAGGGCAGCGTTCTCGACAAGACCTCGATCAGCGCGGCCGGCAGGGACATCACGTTCTCCGCCGAGGCGTTTTCGGAGCAGGAACGCAGCAACGCGGTCGCCTCGGTCGAGGCCGTGCCGGGTGTGCGGCTGGTCAACGATCGAACCGCGCTCGTCGCCGAGGCCAAGCCGTTCGTCTGGACCATCGAACGCGGGATCGGAAAGGTGACGCTCAGCGGCAACGCACCGTTGCCGGTGGTCAGGAATAAGCTGCTGGATGCCGCGCGTGCGACGTTTTCCGGCATCGACATCGCCGACCGCATGAATTTGTCGCGCGGCGCACCGCCGCGTTTCGAAACGGCGGCCGCATTGCTGATCGGCGAAATCGGCAAGCTCAAGACCGGCAAGGCCACGATTTCGGATTTAACGGTGAACCTGTCGGGCATGGCGCGCGAACTCGGCGGCCGCGAGGCGATCGCGGCGGCGCTGAAGAACCTGCCGGAGGGATATTCGGTCACCAACGACATTCATGCCCCGCCATATATCTTCGAAGCCAACAAGGATCCGGTCGCCGCGACGCTGACGTTGACCGGCTATGTGCCCGACAATGCCGTGCATGCAGCGATCGTCGCATCGGCCGGCCGCAAGTTCGGCGAGAAGGTCGTCGACAAGCTCAAGGCCAGTCTCGGTGCTCCGGCAGGTTTTGACGCCGTCGTCACGCGGGCGCTGGGCTCGTTGTCGCGGCTGTCGACGGGACGGCTTGTCGTCTCCGACCGGGACGTCGAACTGTCCGGCGACGCGCTGTACGATGCGGCGGCTAGGCAGCTCCGCGCCGATCTGCCCAAGGACCTGCCGCGAGGTTGGCAATCGAAACTGGAAGTGTCGGTCAAACCGGCGGCGGCGCCGGTCGATCCGTCAGTCTGTCAGCAATTGTTCGCCGACCTGCTGGGCAAGCGCACGATCCAGTTCGAAACCGGCCAGGCCACGCTGGATCCGGATTCCATCGGCCTGCTGGACCGGCTTACGGAAACCGCATTGCGCTGTCCGACGGCCACGATCGAGATCGTCGGCTATACCGACAGCGATGGCGATGCCGCCTTCAATCAGACGCTATCCGAGCGGCGCGCGCAGGCCGTCGTGGACTACCTGGTGAAAGCCGGAATGCCTTCCGACCGATTCAAGCCTATCGGCAACGGCAGCACCCAGCCGATCGCCACCAACGACACCGACGAGGGCAAGGCCAAGAATCGCCGCATTGACTTCATTGTGAGGCAGTAAGGACATGGTCTATCTGGCGGAGTTTCACTGGGGCTGGCTCGCCGGATCGTTGCTGCTGGGTTTCGCCATGGGCTGGATCGCCGTGGTCCATCGCGGCCGCCCGGTCTCGAAGCGGGTCGCGCAGGCGCTGTCCATATTTGTCGCAGCGCTCGTCGTCACGGCGGTGACGCATGTGGTTCCCGGTCGGTTCGGTTACTGGCTCGACCTTGGTTTGGTAATGTTTGGAGCCTATCTTGTGGGATGCGCGATAGGTTCGTGGCTGCGCGACAGGGTTGTGTCGCGCCAGGCGGCCTCCGATGAGCTGTCCGGACGCTCTTGATTTGTTGAAACAACACTCTGATTTGTTGAGATAAAAGGCTTTATTAACGCCGGCGGAATTCCATTGGAGCATGATCCCGAAAAGTGGAAACCGGTTTTCGGAAAAGATCGTGCTCAAACAAAAAGGTAGGCGACGGGTCTGATTCAACGCGATTGAAGCAGGCTCTGGGAACCAATATCCGTTAGGACGTTGTCCACGTGAAAAAATGCGGAACGGCGACAGTTTTCGCCAGGACCGCAACTCGAGGTCTCGATGCTTGGATCAATACGCAGAGCGATCTCGGTTCTGCGCCGGAAGCAAATCCTGCACAAGCTCGGTGTTGCGATCAGCGTCACGATCATTGCGGTCGCATTTTACGTGCTGATCCATATCCTCAGGGACATCGATCTCGACGAGGTGATGGAAGCTGTCCGGGGAACCGAGGCGCGCTCGATCGCGCTGTCGGGTCTGTTTGTCGCCGCCGGCTATTTCACGTTGACGTTCTACGACCTGTTCGCGGTTCGAGCGATCGGCGTCGCGCATATTCCTTACCGCACCACGGCGTTCGCGGCCTTTACCAGCTATTCGGTCGGCCACAACGTCGGCGCCAGCGTCTTCACCGGCGGTGCGGTGCGCTATCGCATCTATTCCGCCTGGGGACTGAATGCGGTCGACGTCGCGAAAGTCTGTTTTCTGGCCGGTCTCACGTTCTGGCTCGGCAATGCGGCCGTGCTCGGGCTCGGTATCGCCTATCATCCGGAGGCCGCAACCAGCGTCGATCAACTCCCGGCCTGGTTCAATCGGCTGATCGCGATCGTGATTATTCTCGGTCTGGTCGGGTACATTGTCTGGGTCGGAATCCGGCCGCGCCGGGTCGGCAGCGGATCGTGGACCGTGGTTCTGCCGGGCGGCCCGTTGACGCTGCTGCAGATCCTGATCGGAATCGTCGATCTGGGGTTTTGCGCGCTCGCGATGTATGTGCTGGTTCCCGACCAGCCCAATGTCGGTTTCGTCTTTGTTGCCGTGATTTTCGTGTCCGCGACGCTGCTCGGCTTCGCGAGCCATTCGCCGGGCGGGCTCGGCGTGTTCGATGCCGCCATGCTGGTCGGCCTCTGGCAGATGGACAAGAAGGATCTGCTGGCAGGCATGCTGCTGTTCCGGCTGCTTTACTATGTCGTGCCCTTCGTTATTTCCATCATCCTGCTGACGTTCCGGGAGGTCGTTATCAGCGCGCGCATGAAGCGCGTGGGTGATGCGCGGCCCGGATCGGGTGTCGGGCCGACGGGTAAGGTGTCCTGTCTGGGGGAGCATGGCGACTCCGGCGCCTGACAGCATTCACGCGGCCGCGGAAGGAGCCGCTTCGCGGATGCCTGTGTTCGTTGCGAAGCCCGTGTTCTGGTCGGATCGCTTGCGTCGTTCGGCGCTCGTTCTGCTGGTTGCCGGACTGGTGCTGGCTGCGCTCGCCGTGTTCGGCGGTCTGCAGCCTTCCCGCGCCATCGCCGCGTTTGTCTGCATCGTCGCGGCGGCGCTGGTCCCCTGGCGGGTTCACGATCCCGCCGCATCGCGCGAAACCGAACTCGGCGCCAATCCGGTGGAGACCGCGGCGGCGTATGCCATCATTGCCGGCATGCCCGACCCCAACGTCCTGCTGGACCGGGCCGGCCGCGTCATCCATCTCAATGCCGCGGCGGCGCAGCTCGTGCCGGCGTTGCGCAAGAACGAGCTCGCGCAATTCGCGCTGCGGTCGCCTGAGATCGTCACGGCGCTGCGCGAGGCGATCGCAACGCGGGAAACGCGGCGGGCGACTTATCTCAATCATGTTCCGGTCGATCGCTGGATGGAATTGATCATCACCCCGGTTCCGGTGCCGACCGCGTTCGGCGGTATCGACCATTGCATGCTGTTGACGTTCCATGATCAGACGCCGTTGCGCCGGGTCGAGGAAATGCGCGCCGATTTCGTCGCCAACGCAAGCCACGAATTGCGTACGCCGCTGGCGGCGTTGTCAGGCTTCATCGACACGCTGCAGGGCCCGGCACGCGACGACCCCGGCGCCCGCGACCGTTTCCTCGGCATCATGCATGCGCAGGCGACGCGCATGGCCCGGCTGATCGACGATTTGCTGTCGCTGTCGCGGGTCGAGCTGTCGGCGCATGTGCGGCCCGACACGCTTGTCGATCTCATTCCGATCGTGCGCCAGGTCGTCGACGGGCTCGAGCCCTTGGCAGTGGAGCGTCAGGTCGAAATCGAGGTCGCGTTGCCGAGCACGCCGGTGATGATCGCCGGCGATCGCGAGGAGTTGCTGCGGCTGTTTGAAAACCTGATCGAGAACGCGCTGAAGTACGGCGCGTCGGGCGGCAGGGTCACAGTGTCGTCGATGATGGATGCGGCGCCCGACGGCGTCCCGGAATTCCGGGTGGTGGTGCGCGACTTCGGTCCCGGCATCGCGCCCGAACATTTGCCGCGCCTCACCGAACGTTTCTATCGCGTCGATGTCGGCGACAGTCGCGCCCAAGGTGGCACCGGCCTCGGCCTGTCGCTGGTGAAACATATCCTGAACCGTCATCACGGCCGCCTGCTGATCGAAAGCGTGCCCGGCCAAGGCGCCTCCTTCACGGCGGGTTTCCCGCCGGCGCAGGCGGTGGCCGCCTGAAGTTAAACGATTTGCAAGAGTTTGATCTCTGTCATCTCACTGTCGTCAAACCTTCGTAAAAGCAGCATCGACCGCGCTTAGACGGGCGCCATGAGCGCATTTGCGCTCTGCTCGATACGAGGGAGACCACACATGAATTTCTTCAAGGCCATCGCCGCCGCCGGCCTCATTGCCGCCTCGGCGTCCGCCTTTTCGCTTCCGGCGAGGGCGGCCGACATCACAGGCGCGGGCGCGACTTTCCCGTTTCCGGTCTATTCGAAATGGGCCGATGCCTACAAGAAAGAGACCGGCAACGGCCTGAACTACCAGTCGATCGGGTCGGGTGCCGGCATCAAGCAGATCCTCGCCAAGACCGTGACCTTCGGCGCGACCGATGCGCCGCTGAAAGCCGACAAGCTCGACAAGGACGGCCTGTTGCAGTGGCCGATGGTGATGGGCGCGATCGTCCCCGTCGTGAATGTCGAAGGCGTGAGGCCCGGTGAACTGATCCTATCGGGCGAACTGCTCGGCGACATCTATCTCGGCAAGGTCACCAAGTGGGACGACCCTGCGATCGCAAAGCTCAACCCGAAGCTCAAGCTGCCCTCGGCTGCGATTGCCGTCGTGCATCGCTCGGACGGGTCGGGCACCTCGTTCAACTTCACCAACTATCTGTCCAAGGTGAACGCCGAATGGAAATCCAGGGTCGGCGAGGGCACCGCGGTCGAGTGGCCGGCGGGCGTCGGCGCCAAGGGCAACGAAGGCGTCTCCGGCAATGTCGGCCAGACCCGGAACTCGATCGGCTATGTCGAGTATGCCTACGCCAAGCAGAACAAGCTGGTCTACGCCGCGCTCATCAACAAGGCCGGCAAGACGGTGCAGCCGACCGTCGCCGCTTTCCAGGCCGCGGCCGCCAACGCCGACTGGGCTCATGCGCCCGGCTACTACGTGATCCTGACCGATCAGCCGGGTGAGGCTTCGTGGCCGATCACCGCGGCAACGTTCATCCTGATGCAGAAGGAGCCGGTCGACAAAGCGGCCTCCACTGAGGCCATCAAGTTCTTCAAGTGGTCGTTCGAGAAGGGCGGCAAGATGGCCGAGGAACTGGACTACATCCCGATGCCGGAGTCGGTCGTCAAGCAGATTGAAAAAACCTGGACCTCCGAGATCAGGAGCTGATGTCGGCCGCGGAGGAGCGCCATGGCGCTCCTCCGTTCTTCAAGGGCTCCTGCGAGAAGGTGTTTCTCCGCAGGTTTGCCGGACATATGCGTGACAGGAAACAGGGGATAGGCGTGGCGGAAATCGCCGTTCATGGCAGCGCGATGGAGCAGGCGGGCTCTCACGACCGCACCCGCGCGCTGAACGCCTTCAGGCTCGGCGACAAGGCGTTCTACTGGACCACGCGGATCTGCGCGATCCTGGTCCTGTTGCTGCTCGGCGGCATCATTGTTTCGCTGATCGTCGGGGCATGGCCCGCCATCGTGCAGTTCGGAAGCGCCTTCCTGACGACTCAGCGCTGGGCGCCGTCCGCCGAGCCGCCGGTGCTGGGCGCGCTGAGTCCGCTCTATGGCACGATCCTGACCTCGGTCATCGCCATGGCGATCGCCATCCCCGTCGGCATCGGCATTGCGGTTTTTCTCACTGAATTGTGCCCGCTATGGGCGCGCAGGCCGATCGGCATGGCGATTGAACTGCTCGCCGGGATTCCCTCGATCATCTACGGCATGTGGGGATTTTTCATCCTCGGCCCGTTCCTTGCCAATACGGTGCAGCCATTCTTCATCGACCTGTTTGCGGGCGTGCCGGTCCTCGGCTCGATCTTCGGCGGTCCGCCGTCCTATTTGAGCCTGTTCAACGCTTCGCTGATCCTCGCGATCATGGTGCTGCCTTTCATCACCGCGATCTCGCGCGACGTGTTCGCAACCGTTCCGCCGGTCCTGAAAGAGGCGGCCTACGGCGTCGGCTGCACCACCTGGGAAGTCGTGCGCCACGTCGTGCTGCCGTATACGCGGGTCGGCGTCATCGGCGGCGTCATGCTGGCGCTCGGCCGCGCGCTCGGCGAGACCATGGCGGTGACGTTCATCATCGGCAACTCGTTCCGCATTTCGCCGTCGATCTTCGCTCCGGGCACCACGATCTCCGCGGCGATCGCCAGCGAGTTCGCCGAGAGCGACGGCCTGCATCAGTCGAGCCTGATGCTGCTCGGCCTCTTGTTGTTCGTGCTGACGTTCTTCGTGCTCGCGGCGGCGCGCTTGATGCTGCTGCGGCTGGAGAAGAAGGCGGGGAAACAGGCATGATCCGAAAAAACGAAATGCGGATTTTCCGGACGAACGACTTCGCTTGCTCAGAGATCGCGCCTGTTCGGGTGGAATCATGAATCCGATTTATGCGGCCCGCCGCGGCCGGGACATCGTCGTCCGCGCCTTGTGCTTTGCCGCCGCCGCTTTCGGCGTCACCTGGCTCGCGCTCATCCTGTTCACGCTATTCTACAATGGGCTTGCCGGGATGAGTTGGCAGCTTTTCACTCAGAACACGCCGCCGCCCGGCGCGTCCGAGGGCGGCCTTGTGAACGCCATCGTCGGCTCCGTCATCATGACCGTGATCGGGGTTGGCGTCGGCGCGCCGATCGGCCTGTTCGCGGGCACCTATCTTGCCGAATACGGCAGGCACGACCGTCTCTCGCCGGTGATCCGCTTTATCAACGACATCCTTCTCAGCGCGCCTTCGATCATCATCGGACTGTTCATCTATGGCGCGGTCGTGGTGCCGATGCGAGGTTTCTCGGCGCTCGCGGGCTCGCTCGCGCTCGCGGTGATCGTCATTCCGGTCGTGGTGCGCACGACGGAGGATATGCTGATGCTGGTGCCGAACTCGCTGCGCGAGGCGGCATCCGCGCTCGGGCTGCCGCGCTCGCTCGTCATCAAGCGCATCGCCTATCGCGCCGCGCGGGCGGGATTGATCACCGGCGTGCTGCTCGCGACCGCGCGCGTGGCCGGCGAGACCGCGCCTCTGCTGTTCACCGCACTGAGCAATCAGTTCTTCAGCGTAGACCTGACGAACACGATCGCGAATCTTCCCGTCACCATCAACAACTTCGTGCAGAGCCCCTACGTCTACTGGAAACAGTTGGCATGGAGCGGCGCGCTGCTGATCACGCTGGCCGTGCTGGCGCTGAACATCGGCGCGAGGTTGATCGGCTCTGAGAGGACCGCAAAATGACCGACGTTTCCGCTGCCGCCGCCGCCGCGCGCTCGGCTGTTCCGCCGCCGGTGCCCGACACTGATCGTCCCGCCAAGATCGTCACGCGTAACCTCAATTTCTATTACGGCCAGCATCATGCGCTGAAGGACATCAACCTGTCGATTGCCGCTAACCGCGTGACCGCCTTCATCGGTCCCTCGGGTTGCGGCAAATCGACTCTGCTTCGCATCTTCAACCGCATGTACGACCTCTATCCGGGCCAGCGCGTCGAAGGGCAGGTGCTGCTGGATGACACTAACATTCTCGACCCCAGGCTCGATCTCAACCTTCTGCGCGCGCGGGTCGGCATGGTGTTCCAGAAGCCGACGCCGTTCCCGATGACGATCTACGAGAACATCGCGTTCGGCATCCGCCTGTATGAGAAGCTTTCGAAATCGGAAATGGACGGCCGGGTGGAAAAGGCCTTGCGCGGCGGCGCGCTGTGGAACGAGGTCAAGGACAAGCTCAATGCCAGCGGGCTCAGCCTGTCCGGCGGTCAGCAGCAGCGCCTGTGCATCGCAAGGACAGTTGCGGTGCGGCCGGAGGTGATCCTGTTCGACGAGCCGTGCTCGGCGCTCGATCCGATCTCCACCGCCAGGGTCGAGGAACTGATCGACGAACTCAAGGATCAGTACACCATCGCGATCGTCACCCATAACATGCAGCAGGCGGCGCGCGTCTCGGATTCCACCGCGTTCATGTATCTCGGCGAGATGGTCGAGTTCGGCCCCACCAACAAGCTCTTCACTTCGCCCGCCGACCGCCGCACCCAGGATTACATTACAGGCCGCTTCGGCTGACGTTACGCGCGCACGCGCGGGGAGAATTGACATGGCTTTCGAACACACCGCCAGGGCTTTCGACGACGATCTGCAGGAGCTGACGCGGCTGGTTTCCGAGATGGGCGGTCTCGCCGAGCGGCAGATCGTGGAGTCTGTCGATGCGCTGATCCGCCGAGATGCTGCGCTCGGCGCGCGTGTCGTCGACGCCGACGCCGAGATCGATCAATTGCAGCGCATGATCGAGGAGCGTGCCGTGCGCACCATCGCGCGGCGACAACCGATGGCGGTGGACCTGCGCGCGATCGTCGGCGCCATGCGGGTCGCCATCGATCTGGAGCGGATCGGCGATCTCGCCAAGAACATAGGCAAGCGCGTGGTCGCGCTCGACAGCGATTTCCATCCGCTGAAACTGATCCGCGGTCTCGAGCATATGACGGAGCTTGTGCAGTCCCAGGTCAAGTCGGTGCTCGACGCCTATGCGGCGCACGACTTGCCGTCGGCGATGGCGGTCTGGAAGGGGGACGAGGAGGTGGATGCCATCTGCACCTCTTTGTTCCGCGAACTCCTGACCTACATGATGGAAGACCCGCGCAATATCGGGTTCTGCATCCACCTGATGTTCTGCGCCAAGAACATCGAGCGGATCGGCGACCACGCCACTAATATCGCGGAGACGGTGTTCTACATGATCGAAGGCCAGCAGATGCTCGACAAGCGTCCCAAGGGGGATATGACGGGATTTGCGTCGGTTCCGGGAAACTGAAACGAGCAGGCGGGACACCAATGGCTGCACGCATTCTGGTTGTCGAGGACGAGGAGGCGCTGACGACACTCTTGCGCTACAACCTCGAGGCTGAGGGCTACGAGGTCGAAACGGTGGCGCGCGGCGACGAAGCCGATACGTGGCTGAAGGAGCGCATCCCCGACCTCGTGGTGCTGGACTGGATGCTGCCGGGCCTGTCCGGCATCGAACTGTGCCGCCGTCTGCGGGCGCGTCCCGAGACCAGGCAGCTTCCGATCATCATGCTCACCGCCCGCGGCGAGGAGAGCGAGCGGGTGCGGGGACTTGCGACCGGCGCCGACGACTACGTCGTCAAGCCGTTCTCGGTGCCCGAGCTTCTGGCGCGGGTGAAGGGGCTGTTGCGGCGCGCGAGCCCGGAGCGGCTCGCCACGATCCTGAGCTTTGGCGACATCGAGCTTGACCGCGACAAGCACCGCGTCTGGCGTTCCGGCCGCCAGGTCGATCTTGGTCCGACCGAGTATCGCCTGCTGGAGTTCTTCCTCGAGCATCCCGGCCGGGTGTTCAGCCGCGAGCAACTGCTCGACAGCGTCTGGGGCCGCGACATTTACATCGACGAGCGCACCGTGGACGTTCACATCGGCCGGCTGCGCAAGCTGCTCAATCCCGACGGCGAGCCGGATCCGATCCGCACGGTGCGCGGCGCTGGCTATGCGCTGGACGAGCAGTTCGCGAAGGCGGCTGAGTAAATCGTCCGCTGTCGCCCTGTGTTCGCAGGGACGACATCATGCAAATCGTTTACCGCGCCTTCGGCGAGTGCCGCCGCCGGTCTGCGGCCGGCTGATAGGCGATGCGCGAGTGGTGCGCGCAATAGGGCAGGCCGGAGAGCGCCTTGCCGCCGCAGAAGAAGAATTCCGGTGTCGAGGGATCGCCGACCGGCCAATGGCAGGTGGCCTCGCTGAGTTCGAGCAGCGACAGCCGCTGGCTCATCGGCACTACATTGTCATAAGCGATCGGATCCGGCTCGAGTTCGACCTCGAAGGCTTGCGCGAGCGCGGTATTGCCGCGGGAGACGGGACGCGACACCCGCATCATGTGCTGGGCCGGGCGAGCCTTGCGCGGCCGCGGAACCGTTGACGAGGGGCTTTTGGCGCGGCCCGACAAGCCGAGCCGATGGACCTTGCCGATGACCGCATTGCGCGTCACGTTGCCGAGTTCGGCGGCGATCTGACTTGCGGAGAGACCCGCCTCCCAAAGCTTCTTCAGTTGCTCGACGCGGTCGTCGGTCCAGGTTATCACCGTCATCGCACGTTTTTCCTTGTGTCACGCGTGCCTGCGCCAAGGCCGCATCTGAAAAGCGTCCCCTGAAAACCCGTATCGGCAGAATCCCTTAGCCCTCGCCGGGCGGGAAAATCGCCCGGGCGCTTACGCCGACAACAGGGACCATCGAGGATCAAAAACGCCGCACGAGATGTCGTATCCGACGGCTCTAACGCTACAATATGGCGTGACTCACGCGCAAGAGTCAGGCCCGGCGGCGTCCACATGTTCTGCAGGAAAATCGGAAAATCGGCCCTTTCTGCGACTTTCACGCATCACCCGCGCGCAAGGGAAATATTGACAGTGATCGCGGCGCACCTAGAATAACCCTCACGTGCCGCCCGGAAAGGCGGCACGTTGCGTTTCCGGAGCCTACAGTTGATCGATCGCCGCAGCGCGATCGGATCAATCCGCTCCAACCATCAACCGGCAAACCGTCATGACCACAGCCGCGGCGTCTCATCTGTTGCCCGTTTTCGCAAGAGCCGATCTTTCGTTCGAGAGCGGCGAGGGCGCGTGGCTGATCGGTTCCGATGGCGGACGCTATCTCGATTTCACCAGCGGCGTTGCCGTGAACGCGCTCGGCCATTGCCATCCGCATCTCGTTGCAGCGCTTCAGGCGCAGGCGGCAAAACTCTGGCACGTCTCGAACCTGTTCAAGTCGCCGGACGGCGAGCGGCTGGCGGCGCGGCTGTGCGAGCAAAGCTTTGCCGATTTCGTCTTCTTCGCCAATTCCGGCGCCGAGGCCGTGGAGTGCGCCATCAAAGTGGTGCGCCGGTATCACGCCTCCAAAGGCCATCCGGAACGCTATCGCATGGTTACCTTCGAGGGCGCTTTCCATGGCCGCACGCTGGCGGCTCTGGCCGCCACCGGCTCGGCGAAATATCTCGAGGGGTACGGTCCGCCGATGGACGGTTTCGACCAGGTGCCGCTCGACGATATCGATGCCGTGAAGAAGGCGATCGGTCCCGCGACCGCCGGCATCCTGATCGAACCGCTGCAGGGCGAAGGCGGGGTGCGCGAGCCGTCCCATGCGTTCTTCCGGACGTTGCGTCAGATCTGCGACGAGCACGGCCTGTTACTGGCGTTTGACGAGGTGCAGACCGGCATGGGCCGCACCGGCGAGCTTTTCGCTTACAAGCGCATCGGCGTCACGCCGGACGTGATGTCGCTGGCGAAGGCGCTCGGTGGCGGTTTCCCGATCGGCGCCTGTCTTGCGACGGCGGAAGCCGCCTCCGGCATGACGCCGGGCTCGCACGGTTCGACCTTCGGCGGCAATCCGCTGGCGGTCGCCGCGGCCAATGCCGTGCTGGACGTGATGCTCGAGCCTGGATTCTTCGATCGAACGCGGAAGATGTCGCTGCTTTTGAAACAGAAGCTGGCCTCGGTCGTCGATCGCCATCCGGATGTGCTGAGCGAGGTGCGCGGCGAGGGACTCCTGATTGGCCTCAAGGCGGTGGTGCCGTCGGGCGATCTGGTCGGCGCGCTGCGCGAGGAGAAACTTTTGACGGTCGGCGCCGGCGACAACGTGGTGCGTCTGCTGCCGCCGCTGATCGTCGGCGAGACGGAGATCGAAGAATCCGTGCGGCGGCTGGAGCGGGCCTGCGCCAGGCTTTCCGGCGCGCGTGCAAAGAAGGAAGCGGCGCAATGAGCAAGGCGCCGCGGCATTTTCTCGACCTGTTCGACGTGCCGACGTCGGAACTGCGCGCGATCCTCGACGCCAGCGTGGCGATGAAGAAACAGCGCAAGGCGGGCCGAACCACGGACAAGCCACTCGACGGCAAGACGCTGGCGATGATCTTCGACAAGCCGTCGACGCGCACGCGCGTGTCGTTCGATGTCGGCATGCGTCAACTCGGCGGCGAGGCTATCATGCTGACCGGGGCCGAAATGCAGCTCGGGCGCGGCGAGACCATCGCCGACACCGCCAAGGTGCTGTCGCGCTTCGTCGACATCATCATGATCCGCATCCTCAGCCACGACGCGCTGACGGAGCTGGCGGCGCATGCAACCGTGCCCGTCATCAACGGACTGACGCGGCGCTCGCATCCCTGTCAGGTGATGGCCGACGTGATGACTTTCGAGGAGCATCGCGGACCGATCAAGGGCCGCACCATCGCGTGGACCGGCGACGACAACAACGTGCTGGCGTCGTGGGCGCATGCGGCGGAGCGCTTCAGCTTCAACCTCAACATCGCGACCCCGCCGGAGCTTGCGCCGAACAAGCTGCTGAAGGACTGGATCAGGTCGAGCGGAGCATCGATCAGGTTCGGCACCGATCCGGAGGCGGCGGTGCGCGGCGCGGACTGCATCGTCACCGATACCTGGGTGTCGATGGGCGACAAGGACGGCGAGCACCGTCACAACCTGCTTCGGCCCTACCAGGTGAACTCAAAGCTGATGGGGCTCGCCAGGCCTGACGCGCTGTTCATGCACTGCCTGCCGGCGCATCGCGGCGACGAGGTCACCGACGAGATCATCGACGGACCGCAGTCGGTGGTGTTCGACGAGGCGGAAAACCGCATGCACGCCCAGAAGGGAATTCTGGCCTGGTGCCTGGCGGCGGGATAGGCGCGGGGTTGTCCGCGCCCGCAAGGGCGATGATCGCCCGCCGAACGATGCTTACGCCACCAGGTCACGGGTCTTCTCGGCGCGCTTGCGCTCGTTGGGGTCGAGGTGCTTTTTGCGCAGGCGGATCGATTTCGGCGTTACCTCGACCAGCTCGTCGTCCTCGATATAGGCCAGCGCCTTTTCCAGCGTCATCCTGATCGGCGGCGTCAGCCGCACCGCCTCATCCTTCGACGTGGTGCGAATGTTGGTGAGCTGCTTGCCCTTCAGCACATTGATTTCGAGATCGTTGTCGCGGGTGTGCTCGCCGACGATCATGCCGCGATAGACCTTCCAGCCCGGCTCGATCATCATCGGGCCGCGATCTTCGAGCTTGAACATCGCATAGGCGACCGCCTCGCCCTGGTCGTTGGAAATCAGCACGCCGTTGCGGCGGCCCTGGATGTCGCCCTTGTAGGGTGCGTAGCCGTGGAACAACCGGTTCATGATGGCGGTGCCGCGGGTATCGGTGAGCAGTTCGCCCTGATAGCCGATCAGGCCGCGGGTCGGCGCGTAGAACACCAGCCGCAGCCGGTTGCCGCCGGACGGCTTCATCTCCGTCATCTCGGCCTTGCGCTCGCTCATCTTCTGCACGACGATACCGGAATGCTCCTCGTCGACGTCGATCACGACTTCCTCGACCGGCTCCAGCCATTCGCCGGTCGCCTCGTCCTTGCGCAGCACGACGCGCGGACGTGAGACCGATAATTCGAATCCCTCGCGGCGCATGGTCTCGATCAGGATCGCGAGCTGCAATTCGCCGCGGCCCGAGACTTCCATCGAATCCTTGTCGGCGGCTTCCGTCACGCGCAGCGCGACGTTGCCCTCGGCTTCGCGCAGCAGCCGGTCGCGGATCATGCGGCTCGTCACCTTGGTGCCCTCGGTGCCGGCCAAGGGTGAATTGTTGACCATGAAGGTCATGGAGACGGTCGGCGGATCAATCGGCTGCGCCGGCATCGGCGTCTCGACAACGGGATCGCAGAAGGTGTCGGCGACGGTCCCCTTGGTCATTCCCGCGATGGCGACGATGTCGCCGGCTTCAGCCTCGTCGAGCGGCGTGCGCTCGAGACCGCGGAATGCGAGAATTTTCGAGATGCGGCCCTGCTCGACCAGCTTGCCGTCCCGCGCCAGCACCTTGATGCTCTGGTTCGGTTTGATCGCGCCGGAGGTAATGCGGCCGGTGATGATGCGGCCGAGATAGGGATTGGCCTCGATGATCGTTCCGATCATGCGGAACGGACCTTCCTCAACCTGCGGCGGCGGCACATGCCGCACGATCAGATCGAACAACGGCTGCATGCCGGCATCCTGCGGTCCCTCTGCGCTTGCTGCCATCCAGCCCTGCTTGGCCGAACCGTACAGGATCGGAAAGTCGAGCTGTTCGTCGCTGGCGTCGAGTGCGGCGAACAGATCGAACACCTCGTTGACCACCTCGGTGGGACGCGCGTCCGGACGGTCCACCTTGTTGATGACGACGATCGGCTTCAGGCCGACTTTCAGCGCCTTCGACACCACGAACTTGGTCTGCGGCAGCGGACCTTCGGCGGCGTCAACCAGCACCAGCGCGCCGTCCACCATGTTGAGGATGCGCTCGACTTCACCGCCGAAATCGGCGTGGCCCGGCGTGTCGACGATATTGATGCGGGTGTCCTTCCATTGCACCGAGGCCGCCTTGGCCAGGATCGTGATGCCGCGCTCGCGCTCGAGGTCATTGGAATCCATGGCGCGCTCGGCGACCTTCTGGTTTTCGCGGAAGGTGCCGGATTGTTGCAGCAGGCGATCGACGAGAGTGGTCTTGCCATGGTCGACGTGGGCGATGATGGCGACATTGCGGAGGTTCATCGGAATGGTTCTTCTTGATCGGGGAAAACCGCGCGTCGCCCGGGTGTCGGGCGGCGGTTCATCCTGCGGGGGATAAGGTCACGAGAATGGGCGCGGCGTGATCGATTCACGCGGCAAAAGCGGTCAGGGTTTGGTCGCTTCCGGCCAGGTCATTGGCGCCACTTGTTGTCGGAAATGCCGGATAGATGCGAACCGCATAAAGCGGCTCCGGCTTTTTTCGCTGCGACGCTATATAGCGGGAAATCATCAAAAAACAATGCGCCGTTTGCCGTTTTGGGGGACTCATTTTGCCGGCGACAGGGACTCCTGCACAGGTCGGTCGTCTTCATTCGGGTAAACCCCGCGCAAAACCTCCTCGAAATGGCTTTTGACCGCGTTGTTGCAGAGACAGGCGCGGGCGGTCAGCGCATCCCGGTTCCGCACCAGGATAGCGCCGCGCCGCGTCTCCAGAACCCCCTCGGCCTTGAAAGTCTGGATCACGCGGCTGGCATAGCTGCGGCCGACGCCCAGCATGGTCGAGAGTTGCTCGTGGGTAAGCGGCACGAGTTCGCTGTCGGTCCGTTCGCTCGCCGCGAGAATCCACTTGGCCGTGCGCTGCTCGATCGAGTGGATGGCGTTGCAGGCGGTAGACTGAAAAACCTGGGCCAGCATGCAGTCGGCATAGCGCGCGAACAGGTTGCGCAGCGACGGGGATTTTGTCTTCGCGGCCTCCAGACTGGCGACGCGCAATCGCACGAAGGGCCCGCCGACTTTCACTGTGATCCGCGTATAGGCCGGCAGGAATCCCTGACTGACGATGCCGCCGACGGCGCCTTCTCGTCCGACCAGAATGGTTTCGGCATCGCGACCGTCTTCGTTGGGAACGAGAAAGGACGCAAGGCTCGCCGCGCAGGGAAAGTGGACGATTTCGACATTGTCTCCCGGATTGTAGAGCAGATCATCGCTTTCCGGGGTGGTGGTGACGAGACAGGGCTCGATCAGCTTGTAATCGGCCTCGCTGAGCTTGCGCAGGAGGTTGTTGAACGGGCGTTCCTGGTTCCCCGGCGAATCGTTCTGTGCGGCCATGCTGCGTCTCCTGTTCCCCAGGACCCTAACGAAAGCGACTGCTCAGTTATGTTCAAAAGTGAACAGACAACGCCGTGACGGTATGGTCGGTTCCGCCTGCTGGAACCGGCAGAGGGCATCCTCATCGGTGTCAGGAAATTTCAGCCATCATTGGATCACCCCATATGAAGCCCATCGGTTCCGATTCGTCGGCGGCGACCCCAGCCGGCGTCCCCGGCGACATCCTGATCGTCGAGGACGACGCCATCATCGCGCTCGATTTCGAGCAGACGGTCGCGGAATTCGGCGTGACGCGGGTCAGGATCGCTTCAAGCGTCGCGCAGGCGCTGGTGATGATCGCCGAACGTTCTCCTGACTTTGCGCTTCTCGATATCGGGCTCTCCGAGGAAAAAAGTTTTGCCGTCGCCAAGCGCCTGGCCGTTCTGAAAATTCCGTTCGCTTTCGTGACCGGCTACAGCGGCGACAGAGCCTTTCCGCCGGAATATTCGGGTCGGCCCAGGCTCTCAAAACCGTTTCTGCGCGACGAATTGTTCGCGGTTCTATCGAACTGGCGAACTGCGGTGCAGGATGACACGCATTGAGCCGGCTCCCGGTGTGTTGCGGGGTTTAGATCCTGCAAGGTCAAGGCGGCTTCTTCCTATACGGCCGGAGCGACGCTCAGGTTTTGCTTCAGCGCAACCTTATGCAGCGGTATCGCCGGTACCATTCCCCGCGGTCCACACCCCAGCCTCCGAGAAACTGGTATGATCGCCCGAACGACGGGAGATGCTCATGGCCATGCCAGCCGTGGAGAACGTGAAAAGCAGGCCGCTGGCGATCTGGACGATGGCCTTCAGACCGTTTTTCCTGATGGCCGGCGTGTGGTCGGCGGCGGCGCTTGCCGGATGGATCGCGATGTTGGTGACGGGCATCGCACCGCCCAGCCGCTTCGATCCGCTGACGTGGCATATTCATGAAATGCTGTTCGGGTTCGTTATGGCGGCGATCGCGGGCTTTCTGTTGACCGCAATTCCGAACTGGACCGGCCGAGCGCCGATCAGCGGCTGGCCGCTCGCTGCGCTGGCAGCGTTGTGGCTCGCGGGCCGCGTCGCATGTCTTGTGTCCGCATCGATCCCGTTCGGGCTTGCGGCTGTGATCGATCTCGCCTTTCCGTTCGTGCTTTGCGCGGTCTGCGCCCGAGAGATCATTGCCGGCCGCAATTGGCGCAACATGCCCATGCCGCTTCCTATCGCCGTTCTCGGCATCGCCGATCTTTTGATGTATCTGGAACTAGCCGGTTTCGCAGTGCCTGCGGGTCTTGGATGGCGGCTCGCCTTGACGGCCATCGTCGTTCTGATTTCGGTTGTCGGCGGGCGGATCATCCCGGCATTCACACGCAACTGGCTGACGAAGCGCGGAACGGCGGTTCTTCCCGTCGGGCATGGCCGGGTCGACATCGTCGCGCTCGCAGCGCTCCACGCCGGGATGATCGGCTGGGCATTTTTTCCGGCGCTTTCACCTGTCGGCGGGCTGCTCGTTGTCGCTGCGGCGCTTAATCTCTGGCGGCTCGTGCGCTGGCGCGGCATCGCCACCTTGTCGGAACCACTGCTGACGGTTCTTCATGCCGGATATCTCTGGGTCGTCATCGGCGCGGCTTTGCTGGGCACATCAATGCTGACCGGTCACGTGCCGGCGGCCGCCGCGATCCACGCCCTGACCGCCGGCGCCATCGGCACCATGACGCTCGGCGTCATGACGCGCGTTTCGCTCGGCCATACCGGCCGCGCACTCGCGGCGGACAGGGCCACCGCGCTGATCTATCTGCTTGTGATCCTGGCGGCAGCCGCGCGCGTCGCGGCAGCCGCCATTGGATCGCTGCCCGTGTTGATCGAGATTTCGGCCCTACTGTGGATCGGTGGCTTCGGCCTGTTCGCCCTGCGATATGGGCCGATGCTGCTGGCGCCCCGTGCGGACGCCGACCGAAACCACGGATGATGTCGTCGGCCTCGCCGCTTCGGCGTAATTACCGGTCCACGTTCAGCACCGCGCCGGTGGTGGCGTCGACGTCGACTTCCATATAGCGGCCGGAAATGTCTCGTCCCTCGATCTGCCACTCGTTACCGGCGAATTCGGTGTCGGAGACGGTGACAAGGCCGATGTCGGTTGCGACGGCGAGGGCATCCTGCATCGAAAGAAGGCTGCCCGAATCATAGGCCATTGCGGGAGTGGCTGCGCCGAGTGCGACAGCGGTTGCCAGAGACACAATGTAGTTTCGCATGGAATACTCCTCGTCGAGTTCGGTCGTTGCGCCGTCGGATGCACGCAACACCCGAGAGAACCGGCAGCCTTCCCATGCGTTCCGCGGCGACGCGCTTGTGAACGTCCGCGTCTGAGGCATTTTCCTGGCGGTTTCCCGGCGAGTGAAAGGCGAACGCATCACTTGCGCAGATCTGCTCCGCAATCGCCGGAATGGATACGGATGGTGTCAGTGGCCGTCGACGTTGCGCTCGATTCGGCATTGCATCATGCAATGCAGGCCGGTGGCGAGAAACGCGATCTCCGATTTTCCGTTGAACGGGCGCAGGCCGGCATTCAGGAGCTGCGTTCCGAATCCGGGCTTGCCCGACGTCGTGATAATCGGCCCGCCCGACTCGTCCCAGACGATCGACAGGATGTCGTTGGTTACAGTCCAGGAGACATGGAGCAAGCCGTGGGGGGTGGAGAATGCGCCATATTTGGCGGCATTGGTAGCGAGCTCGTGAAACATCAGCGCCAGGCTGATCGCGAGTTTTTCCGGCAGGAACAAGGGGTCGCCGTTCAGCGTAAAACGGACGTTGCCGTAGGGGTCGAGTTCCAGCCGCAGGAGATCGATGATGTCGCAACCGCGGCCGTCCGTGTTTGCGATCAGGTCGTCAGTCGCCGATAGTGCGCGCATGCGGCTGTCGACCCTGATCCATGCCGCCGGATAATCGCGGAGCGCCTGCCTGATCACGGCGTGGATGGTGGCGAGTTTGTTCCTGAGCCGGTGCTGAAGCTCCTTCATCACGAATTCGCGGTAGTGTTGTTCCTTGTCGAGGCGCGTTGTGAGCTCGCGATAGTGCGTCACCAGCGAACGGTGGCGTCGTACGCCCAGGATGACGAGCGCCGCGACGATGGAATAGACAGCGATGAGCACCGCCGCGGCCAGCCCCTGCGCCGCCCCGCCGAAATCCAGCATGAAGCCCAGAACAGCGCCGCCGATCGCAGCGGCAATTCCGGCCCGTTCTCCGCCGAACGCCGCCGCAACGAAAACAGCGGGAAGATAGGGGCTGTAAGGCACGTCGGGACGCAACAGCGAGATTCCGAACCGGAACGCGGTCGAGAGCGTCAGGCAGACTGCCGCGAGCCCGAAACCCAGAATCGCCGGAGGCTCGGAGAGGCCCTGCCATCCGCGCCGGAATTCCTCGGTCCACTTCCCCATCGGGCTCCCGATTGCATGCCACCACAGAACGAAAGACACCAGCGATGCGAGAGCGCACCTACTCAGCCAGCCAACACAGTCCTGAAGCGAACGTCGCGTAATGCAGCCACGTCGTGGAAGGCACTTTCTGTCGCGTTATTCATCGCACAGACCCGCGTTGGAGGATTCGTGCTCTCGATATGAGCGACATGATCGTCCAATTCGAACGAGATCACAAGTTCGTCAATCCACGGGCGAATGCGCCGGCGATATCTCGTTTTGCATTAATGTGCCCGCATTCCGCAGTGGACCGCTTGCCTTGCATCAATCCCTGCGCCGGCTTGACCTCGCGGAGACATCGACGTGGAGAGATCGAAATGAAACCGAGCTACCGCAAGCATATGAACATTCTCCTGCCCGTCGTTGCCATGCTTTGCGTCATGCTCGGGCTCGTGGCCTACGCGCCGAAAATATATCGCGTGTTCTGCAGCGCGACCGGATACGGGGGAACGACGCAGCGGGCCTATGCTGATCCGACCGTCGCCTCCAAAAAGACCGTTACGGTTGCATTTGACACCAATGTTGCGTCGGATCTGCCGTGGCGGTTCGAGCCGGAGCAGCGCACCGTGACGGTTCATCTCGGCGAGCAGAAGATGGTTTTCTTCACGGCCGAGAATCTGAGCAACGAGTCGATCGTTGGCCACGCGACGTATAACGTCACGCCGAATACCAGCGGGCCCTACTTCAATAAAATTCAGTGTTTCTGTTTCAACGAGGAGCGCCTCGATCCACATCAGAAGATCGAGATGCCGGTTGTCTTTTACGTTGACCCAGCCTTTGCGGAGGATCCGGACAACCACGCTGTCGATACGATCACGCTCAGCTACACGCTTCTCCGGTCGGTGAATCCGTCGCAAAGCAAGAATCTCGCGCGCTTCCTGCCCAATGCGCCGCCCGATCCGGTTCACGGCAAGCAGCTTTTCAGCGAGCGATGCACGGCATGTCACGAGTTGGACGCCAACAAGACAGGTCCCCGGCTGGGCGACGTGGTTGGCCGCCAGGCGGGTGCGGTCCCTGGCTATCATTATTCGCCGGCGCTCAAGAGCGCCGGTCTGGTCTGGTCCCGGGACAATCTGGACCGTTGGCTGGCCGACCCGAAGAAATTCGTGCCCGGAGCACGCATGCCGGTGCGTGTGCTCGATGCACCCTCACGTCACGATCTGGTCGCCTATCTGCAGTCTGTTGGCCGAAAGAGCAACGATCGGGCTGGTTCGAACAAGGGCGCGCCGGGCGGAGAATTCTAGGTCGATTTCGGACGGAAGTGCGCGACGCGACGATTGAACTCCCCCCGCCACCGGGGGGATGGCGGCTGCGTGCCCTGGCAGAACCGCTTTTGCCGAAAAGTTGAATGTGATTCGGTGTATATGTCACGCCGCCCCCCGGCGGCCGGGGCTGGCAGAAGATTTGCCGCGAACCTCATCACCGTCAGGAAATTGGCTGGATCGCCATGGACACATCACATTTAGCCGAACACGTCGGCACCGTCGGCAGTCTGGCCGCTTCGGTTTTCATTGTCGCCACTTATACCATGCGGACCATGATTCCGCTGCGTGTGTTCGGCATGCTGGCAAATCTCGTTCTCATGATCACCGCGATTCCATTCCACAGCTTTCTGCAATTCGGGCTCCACGCCGTGCTGTTTTGTCTTAACGGCTACCGCCTGCACCAGATGTTGCAACTCATACGCGACGTGAAGAAATCGGTGAACAGCGACCTGTCGATGGACTGGCTGAAACCCTTCATGACCGAGCGCAAATGTGAGGCCGGCGAAATGCTGTTCTACAAGAACGAGAAAGCGGAGACGATGTTCTACATCGTCAGCGGCCGCTATCGCCTGGTCGAGTCCGGCATCGAGCTTCCGGTCGGCGCGATCGTCGGTGAACTCGGCATGTTGTCTCCTACCAACGAACGCACCCAGTCGCTCGAATGCATCGAGGGCGGCACGGTGCTCAGCGTCAGCTATCGTCAGGTGGAGCAGCTTTACGTCCAGAATCCCGAATTCGGGTTCTACTTCCTGCGGCTGGCCAGCGCGCGGTTGTTTCAGAACATCGGAAAGCTGGAGGAGCGGCTTGCCGAACGTCAGGCGCCGGCTGTCGCGACGCCCAAGCTGGCATGAATTTCGGCGTTCCCAAGGCCGTCGGGTTTCTGCCTGCAATCCGTTCGATCTTCGCGGATGTTCTCGGCGACGATGACGATCCGATTCCGGAACCGCCCGCGGGCTTGCCCGGCGCAGTGAGGGCGGTTGCGACCGAAGCCGTCAACCGGTTGATCGATTATCAGGGACCGGGCTATGCGCAACTCTATGTCGCCCGGCTGCGACGCTTCATCGGCCGGCGTAACGTCGATGACACGGTGTTCGCCGAGATCGCGCGTCTTCTGGTCGTGCGCATGGCATATGATGACGCGATCCGGATGGCGCAGCTTAAACTTGCGGAGGCCGAAGCGGGGCAGGGCGTTCCGGCGGACGATGTCCGCAAGCTGCGTCTCGACGAACTGGTGTCGTCGCTGCCGGAAACCGTGGCCGACTACGCGCTGTGGATACTGGAGTATCCGGGATGGCTGCATCTGCCGGTCACCCTGCGGTTCAGCGCGGCAAGCCGCCTGGGGCGCCGCCGCCTGCGGATCGAAGCCTCGCTCAGGCGATGGCGGTTGTCCTCCCTCCGCTACGCCAGAGAGCGCGCCTGGGTCGAGCGCTGGCTGCACATGATCGATCGCAGCCTGACGAAGCAGCCTGCCGCGGTCGCCGCGGTGGTCGCAACAGCCGAGATGGTGCGGGGTCACGGCGACGATTACGCGCGAAGTTTGAGTGACTGGAATCTGATTATCGACCAACTCGTCAAGCCGACGCTCGAGGGCGCATTGTCCTGTCCGGATCTGGCAGGCGGCATAACCGAGGCCCGCGCAGCCGCGAATTTGGATCCGCGGCAGGACACCTTGAAGCGCGTCATCGCGAGGATCAGGGAGCGGGCCGGAGCCGGCGCATGAGCCGTGGCTCTTCAGAGTCCGACTTGACTAGGAGAGTCCGACTTGGCCAGGACACTCGCAAGAAACGGATGCGAATGCTAGAACCGGTTCACTAACAAGGGGCGTCGGGTGCTGCTTCCCTCATTGTCGTCGTCGATCGCGGTGGGTCCGCTGGCTGGCTGGATGGCCGTGCTGACCGTCAAGCACGTGATCGCTGATTTCGTGCTGCAAAATTCGTGGATGGCGATCGGCAAGGATCAAAAGACCGGCTGGGCGCTGCCGCTGCTTGCGCACTGCCTCGTGCATCTGGCGCTATCGCTGGCGCTTATTCTCGCGATCGCGCCGCGTTTCTGGCTCATCGCCTTTATCGATTTTGCGATCCATATCGTCGTGGATCGCGCCAAGGGCTTCCTCTCCTCGACCTTCGAGGTGACGCAGGAGCGTCGGCACCCGTGGTTCTGGACGCTGATCGGCGTCGATCAGGCGCTGCATCATCTCACCGGCTTCGGTCTGTCGGTGGTCATGGCCTTCAACGCCTGACCGGCGGCTCCGCGAATCGGACCGCGCCCGCCGTCCGATTCGGAACCGGATTGCAAGGCGCTCGGGCAGCTCTTTGTGCGGGTGGTTAACTTCTCGTTAGGAAATTGCGTTGCATCCTCTTGATCCAGGAGAGTCTCCATGTGGTCGAGTCAGGACGCTTTCGAGAACGACATATGTCCAGTCAAGGATGATCTGTTGGGCGCCATGTATCGGGCCAACGAGCATGGACTGCCTCAGCTCATCGCCAGCGTCGCTCCGGATGTACGAGCGATGCTGGCACTGTTCTGCTACCGCCGCAGCCACCTGCATACGCTGGCGCTGTCGATCGCCTCGAGCTGCTCCGAGCGCGATCTGATCCAGCTCGGCGGTCGCGTCGGCTCCACGCTGTTCGCGCTGTCGCGCGAAGTCCGGCAACCCCATGCGGCGCCTGCCGTGCACGGTCAACGCAAGCCGATCACGCTATCGACCAGACCGCTCAGCACGTTCGCTCCGCTCGACGACCGGATCGACGACGACGAGGCGGCGCTGCTCCCGGCATAGTTCGCGCCGCCGCATCGGTGATTGATCGGGGCACGCTTCGCAAGCGGCCTGGGTGCGAGCCTATTTCTTCTCCTTCACGATGACGCCCGGCAGCGTGAGATTGCCTGACGCAACCTTGTAGGTGCCGGTGACGCACAAAAGCGGCGCCTTGCCGGTCTCGTTGACCTGCAGATGCGCGGCGACGGCATCGAAGTTGACGTTCTCCGCGCCCTTGACCGGCATGGTAATGCGCACCGTCTTGCCTTTGATGATGGGGCTCATGCCGGGGCTGTCCAGCGCCAGCGGCAGGCCGGGGGCGGTGGCCGGCAACAAATCCTGGCCCGGCGAGATGTCCAGCACCTTGAGGCCGCCGGCACAGGCCTTGTCGCTGGCCAGCACCACCCAGTGCGAATGCCAGCCGGCGCCGTCGTTGGTCGGATCGCCGTCGCCGTTTTCGTCGAACAGCGGCGTATCGTCGAAATCCGGATGCGCGGTAATGGCCAGCGCCAGGATGCCCGAGCCCTTTGCAAATCCGACCGCCGCAGGGTCGAGCTTGGTCGGCCAGACATAGGCGTCCACCTTCGCGCCGGCGAGCTTGCCGACCTTTTGCGGCTTCAGCGAACCGGCGTCGCCGCTGACTTCCATGACGAAGGTGGCGAGCCGGCCATCGGTCGAGGCGGAGGCGCTGGTGACGTCGAAGGCCGGCGGCACGGCGGCGTCGGGCTTGGCGTGGATATCGTGGGCGAAAGCGCAGGTCGCTAACGCGCCCTGCAGAAGCACCGAGGCAAACGTTCCTGCGGAAGACCTGATTATTGACGAAGGCATGGAATACTCCGGTTGATAATATCGAGTCGATACTATACCTCTTGCTGATCATCGGGACGGAGTCAATGAGAAATAGCGAGTCGCTACTATCTTCGGCGCGCGACGCGGCCTCTCTGATCGGCCGGCTGGACCGGCTGAGCCGCAGCGGCGCCAACATTGCCGGCCTCAATCCCGCGCAATGGGAGGCGTTGCGCTATCTGTCGCGCGCCAACCGCTTTTCGCGCACGCCGGCGGCGCTGGCCGATTATGCCGGCTCGACCCGCGGCACGATCTCCCAAACCCTGATCGCGCTGGAGCAGAAGGGGCTGGCGTCGCGGCAGGCCAGCCGTCGCGACGGCCGCTCGGTCGAATTGGCCCTCACCCGGCGCGGCGAGGCCGTGTTGAGAGACGATCCGCTGAGGCGACTGGCAGACGACATCACGGTCGCCACCGGCGGCGATGCCGGCGAACTGCTGGCGACGCTGCAGGCCATCCTCTCGGCGATGATCGCGCGCAACAACGGGCGCGCCTTCGGCATTTGCCGCACCTGCCGGCATTTTCGCTGCAATGCCGCGCCGGGGACCGCTTCGCCGCATCATTGCGCCGTGCTCGACGAACCGCTCTCCGATGCCGACTGCGGCGCGATCTGTCAGGAGCACGAAGCCGCGGCCTGAACGGCACGTCGCGTCGGCCGCATGACACCGGCAACGGCCGTCCTGTCGATCAGGCGGCATCGACCAGAATGACGCGGATGTCGTTGACGTTGGTGAGCGTCGGACCGGTCAGCAGCAGGTCGCCGGTAGCGGCGAAGAACGCGGTGGCGTCGTTGTTGGCGAGATAGGCGAGGGGATCGAGGTGTTGCGCGCGCATCGTCGCGAAGGTGCGGGCATCGATTACGGCGCCTGCGGGATCCGAGGGGCTGCCTGCGCCGCCGTCGGCGCCGTCGGTATCGGCGGCCAGCGCCGAGATGCCGGGCGTATCCTCGAGCTGTGATACCAGCGACAGCACGTATTCCTGGTTGGGGCCGCCGCGCCCATCGCCGCGCACCGTCACCGTAAGCTCGCCACCCGAGAGGATCGCGACTTTTCGGCCGCCGGCGCGCGCTTTCAGCGTCAGTTTCGCATGCTCCGCGGCGACATCGCGGGCCTCGCCTTCGAGATCGGCGCCGAGGTCGAGCACCTCATAGCCGGCATCGCGCGCGAGTCTGACGGCGGCGGCGAGCGAGGCGCCGGGGCGCGCAACAATCTCGAAGCGCGTCCGCGCGAAGGCGGCGTCGCCCGGCTTGCAACTCTCGTTGGCCGGATCGTTCAAAGCGCGGATGATGGCGTCGTCGAGCGCGAGGTCGTACTTCGCGACCAGCGCGCGGGCGTCAGCAAGCGTCGTGGGGTCGGGCACGGTCGGGCCGGAGGCAATGTCGGCCGGCTGGTCGCGCGGCACATCCGATATCGCCAGCGTTACGATCTCCGCGCATCGTCCCGCCCGCGCCAGCCGCCCGCCCTTGATGCGCGACAGATGCCTGCGCACCGTATTCACCTCGCCGATTGGCGCGCCGGAGCGGAGCAGGGCACGGTTGGCCTGCTGCTTCTGCGCGAGCGATACGCCGTTCACGGGCGCAATCCAGTTCGCTGAGCCGCCGCCCGACAATAGCACCAGCAGCAGATCGTCGGCGGTCGCGCTGCTCGCGAGTTTCAAACTAGTGTCGGCGCCGCGCAGGCTCGCCTCGTCGGGCACGGGATGGCCGGCCTCGATCACTGCGATGCGGCGTGTCGGTGCGCCGTGGCCGTGACGTGTCGTGGCCACGCCAACCAGACGTTCTGGATCGAGCCCCGCAGCATCGAGGTAATGCCGTTCCACGACCGCAGCCATGGCGGCGGCGCTTTTTCCCGCGGCAAGACAGATCACGCGACCTTTCGGGGCGCACGGCAGGTGCGCATCGAGAATGCTGTCGGGATGAGCGGCGGCCACGGCCGCGTCGAAGATCGCGCGCAGCAGCTTGCGGTGTTCGGTCATGGCTCGGATCTTGCGCTCAGTCGGTGCAGAAGGACCGACGGGTGAACAGGCCGTCCGTTATCCGCCGGATTTGGCCGCAAGAAAACCCGTCTGGACGCCGGAACAATAACGTTTGCGCCGCAAGTGTCACGCTGACACGCAAGAACAGTGGAAGCGGACGGAGGCAATGTTCGGATATGCGCGCGATCCGAAGGCGCACCCGCAGGTGCCTCAACTCATACCAATGTCTAAAGCTGCTTTCGTCGTACCTTCGTTTGTTCCCTTTGCCGGCGGGTTGACCGCGTCGCGCCGCCCGGTCACTTTCTTCCAAGCAAACGGGAGAACAATCCGATGGCATCAAAATTCATCATTGCCGTTGCCTTGTCGGTCGCCGCCTTCTCGGCGCCTGCCGCCCACGCGCAGCAGTTCATCAACGTGCTGACCGGGGGAACCTCCGGCGTTTACTATCCGCTCGGCGTCGCCATCGGCAAAATATACAGCGACAAGATCCCGAACGTGAAAACCCAGGTCCAGGCGACCAAGGCCTCGGTCGAGAATCTCAATCTGCTGGAGCAGGGTCGGGGCGAGATCGCCTTCACGCTCGGCGACTCGCTGAAAGCAGCGTGGGAGGGCGATGCCGAGGCCGGTTTCAAGACCAAGCTGACCAAGCTGCGGACCATCGGCGCGATCTATCCGAACTACATCCAGATCGTTGCGACCGCCGACAGCGGCATCAAGACGCTTGCCGATCTCAAGGGTAAGACCCTCTCCGTCGGCGCGCCGAAATCAGGGACTGAGCTGAACTCGCGTGCGATCCTGAAAGCGGCCGGCATGGACTACAACGATCTCGGCAAGGTGGAGTATCTGCCGTTCGCCGAGTCCGTCGACCTGATGAAGAACAGGCAGCTCACCGCGACGCTGCAATCGGCCGGTCTCGGCGTCGCTTCGCTGAAGGATCTCAGCAATTCGAGCGATATCGTCGTGGTCTCGGTTCCGAAGGAGATCGTCGACAAGATCGGCCCGCCATTCGTCTCCGCGATTATTCCGGCCAATACCTACAAGGGGCAGGACAAGGACGTTCCGACTGCGGCCGTGGTCAATTACCTCGTCACCAGTTCGGCGGTGCCTGACGACCTCGCCTACCAGATGACGAAGCTGGTCTACGAGTCGCTGCCCGACCTGGTCGCAGCACACTCGGCCGCGCGCGGCATCAAGTTGGAGGATGCTGCGAAAGGAAGCCCGGTTCCGATGCATCCCGGCGCAATCCGCTACTTCAAGGAAAAAGGACTCATCAAGTAGAGCCGGCATTATTCCGGATGTGGCGCGGCGGGTGTGATCGATAGGTCTGCCGCTGATATACTCGTCGAAACGATTGAATTCGGACGGAGGATTGAAACAAGGACCGGACGCGATGTCCGGCGCGAGGTTCGAGATGTCGCAGACGCACGCTGCCGCGGCGCCCGTCAAGCAATTCGATAATTTCGAACACGGCTTCCCCGCAGGATTCGGTCCTGGCGGCTGGGGATACCTTGCTTACGCCGTCGGCATCGCCTTCGCCGCCTTTCAGATCGTGATCGCGGCCTGGAATGTGCTGCCTAGCCAGGTGGTGCGCGGCGTCCATGTCGGCTTCCTGATCCTGATGACGTTCGGGCTGGTGGCCAATTTCACCGCGAAGGGCAATGCGGGGCGCGCGCTCGGCTGGTTCATCGGCGGCATCGGATTTCTGTGCGGCCTCTACCAGTGGATCTTCTACGCCGACCTGATCCTGCGCGACGGCGACCCCACCACGCTCGATCTTGTGGTCGGAACCCTGCTCGCCGTGCTGATCTTTGAAGGCACCCGGAGGCTGATGGGTCTCGCATTGCCGCTGATGTGCGGTGCGTGCATCGTCTACTGGTTCTTCGGGCAATATCTGCCGGCGCCCTTCAATCATCGCGGCTACGCCTTCGATCAGATCGTCACTCACCTGTCCTATGGGACCGAAGGGTTCTACGGCGTTCCGATCTATGTGTCCGCGACCTACATCTTCCTGTTCATCATGTTCGGCTCGTTCCTCGAACGTGCCGGAATGATCCAGCTCTTCACCGACGTCTCGCTTGGGCTGTTCGGCCGCACCCGCGGCGGTCCGGCAAAGGTCGCTCTGCTTGCGTCGGGCCTGATGGGAACGATCTCGGGCTCCGGCGTGGCGAACGTGGTCACGGTCGGCCAGTTCACAATTCCGCTGATGATCAGGTTCGGCTATCGCCGCGCGTTCGCGGCCGGCGTCGAGGCCACCGCCTCGATGGGCGGGCAGATCATGCCGCCGGTGATGGGCGCGGTCGCATTCATCATGGCGGAAACGCTCGGCGTCGATTACTCCGTCATCGTCAAGGCCGCCGTTATTCCGGCCGTTCTCTATTTCGCCTCCGCATTCTGGATGGTGCATCTCGAAGCCGGCAAGAACGGGCTGGTCGGCATGGCGCGGTCGGAGATCCCCAGCGCCTGGAAGGCGTTTGTCGATCGCTGGTTTCTCGTGCTGCCGCTGGTCGCGCTGGTCTATATGCTGTTCGAGGGCTTCACGCCGCTCTACGCCGGCATCATCGGCCTGTCGCTGACGGTGGCGCTGATCCTGGGCGCCAGCATCGTGCTCGGCCTGCCCAATAAGGCGTTGCGCTATGTGTTCTGGGTCGGGCTGGCGCTGATCGTCGGCGTGTTGTCGCGTAACGGTCTCGATATCGTGTTTGTTTCTTACGTGATCGCAGGGCTGGTCGTGCTCAGCCTGTTGACGCGCGGGGGGCGGGCAACGCTGGTGGCCTGCCGCGACTCGCTCGCCGAAAGTTCGAAATCGGCGCTCGCGGTCGGCATGGCCTGCGCCATCGTCGGCACCATCATCGGCATGATGACGCAGACCGGCGTCGGCACTGTCTTCGGTGGCTGGGTGATCGGGCTCGGCGCCAAGAGCCTGTTCCTGGCGCTTATCATGACGATGCTGTTGTCGATCCTGCTCGGCACCGGCATTCCGACCATCCCGACCTACATCATCACGGCGTCGCTCGCCGCGCCGGCGCTCGCCAAATTGGGCGTGCCGCTGATCGTGAGCCATATGTTCGCATTCTATTACGGCATCATGGCCGACCTTTCGCCGCCGGTGGCGCTGGCGGCGCTGGCGGCCGCGCCGATCGCGAAGGAAAATCCGGACAAGATCGGCTGGGAGGCGATGCGGATCGCGCTGGCCGGTTACGTGATTCCGTTCATCGCGGTGTATTCGCCGTCGTTGATGTTGCAGGCCGGCGATCCGATGGCGGCCGAACTTGGCCTCTACGGCGCCGTTGCCTATTCCACCGTCAAGGCGCTTATGGCGATCGGATTGTTCGGCATGGTCGCGATCGGCTATCTGTTTACCCGGATGACGCCGGCCGAGCGGGCCATCGCGTTCGTCGCCGCGCTCTGCCTGCTCGGCGAGTTCCGGTATAGCGACTGGGTCGGCTACGCGTTGGCGCTCGTGATCCTGGTCTGGCAGTGGCGGCAACGATCCCGCTCCGCGGCGACCGCAACATGAGCCTTTGCCTGATCTCGGCGGGTGTCACCAAGACGCTGGCGCTTGCCGCATTCACGCTGGCATGGACTCATTCGATCGAGAAGACCGGCTGGCAGGAAGACTGGCGCGTCACGCCAAATGGCCTCGAACTGGTGGAAGCGCGCGTGAAGGGATCGGGCGCCGGCATGGAGCCGCCGCCGGAAGCACGATTCATTGACGGCTGGTTTCAATGGCAACCGAAGCGCGCTCCGATGCCGCAACTCGTGCTCGGCAATTCCGGTCTGGCCGGCGAATGGCGGCTGTGCGCGGACGGAAGCTGTCGCACCTTGTCCGATGTCCTGGGGCATCCGGTGGGCGTTCACGTCACGACGCTGCGCGCATGTGAGCAACCCTCACGTTGAGCCGATGATGCGGACCGGTTTCTCCCGGTCTGACCACCCGCTCAGCGGTTGGAGACCTGTCGTGTCTGGGGCAAGGCAGGGGAGCCTGCCGCGTCGGATACCCGGGCGCCGGCATTGCGGCTGTTCATCATCGCGTCCAGCCGGTCGCGTTCTTTCTCGAAACTGGCAAGGAGCGGACCCTCCAGCGACCGCCCGCGCGGAAGCCTGACGCGCATCGGATCGACAAAGCGGCCGTTGACCAGGATTTCGTAGTGCACGTGTGCGCCGGTGGAACGGCCCGTCGAGCCGACGAACCCGATCACCTGCCCCTGCCGCACGCGCTTGCCGGGCTCCATGCCCTTGGCGAAGGCCGACATGTGACCGTAGGCGGTTTCATAGCCGTTGTTGTGCTTGATGCGGACGTACTTGCCGTAACCACCTTCCCATTCGGCTTTTTCCACCACACCGTTTCCGGCCGCAAAGATCGGCGTGCCGTACGGCGTGGCCCAGTCGACGCCGGTATGCATCTTCACGTAGCCGAGGATGGGGTGACGCCGAATGCCGAATCCGGACCGCATGATGGCGCTGGCGACCGGCTTGCGGACCAGGAACTTCTTCGCGCTCTTGCCGGTCTCGTCGTAGTAGTCGACGACGGCGTCGTCGGGGGTCCGGAAGCGATAGTATTTTTTGGTCTCGCCGCCGACGGTGAGCGAGGCATAAAGCACTTCATTCTTCTCGGTCGCCGGCGTTGCCTCGTCGTCGCCGGCGTAGAAGACGTCGAACGAATCGCCCGGCTGGACCTTGCGCTGGAAATCGACGTCGTAGGAGTAGATGCGGACCATGTCTTCGATGATCGCAGGCGGCACCTTGTCGCGCAGCGCGGTTTCGTAGATGCTTTGATAAAGCCGGACGCCGCTGCCGTCGTCATCGTCATCGTTGTTGTCGGCAATCTCTCCGACCGAATTCATGCTTGTGACGTCGACGGCGACGTAATTGCCGAGATCTGACAGCGCGGCTACGGCCTCTATCGTCGAATCGTTCGCCACGATCACGCGATAGGGCTGAAGCCGCTGGCCGGGAGCCGCGGGCGCCATCAGGATGCGCAGCTTTTCGCCTTCGCGCAATCCGCCGTCGCGGCCACGCGGCCCGAGGGTCGCG
>Ga0209963_1000243_pt1 | contig 153327 bp, 119 predicted proteins | sample ThiBio_1000_biof_2_FD_183957 | JGI IMG/M metagenome (GOLD analysis project Ga0209963, IMG submission 183957) | Wastewater bioreactor microbial communities from Cape Town, South Africa - Thiocy_cont_1000_biof (SPAdes) | ecosystem: Engineered > Bioreactor > Thiocyanate-remediating >... | reverse complement strand
GCTGGCTGAGGTAGATTTAGCCCTTTACCGTTTAAGAATGGCAATGAGCCAGCTATGGCTGGCTCATCGTCCAAGACTTTCACTTGTTTGTTCATCCTTCCCTCAAAGTTCGGGATGATTCATGTTTGGCCTGAAAACGAATTAATTCTTGTCGATTTCGCGGGCCAACAAAATTGCCTCGGCAATCTCTCGCATGCTCTTGCGAGTATCCATGCTCAGCTTCTGGATCCGGCGGAAAGCGTCGGCTTCCTTCAAACCGTACTGGTCCATCAGGACGCCCTTGGCCCGTTCGATAACCTTGCGGGCTTCGAGGGTTTCCTTCAGGTCGCCCATTTCTTTTTCCAGTTCGCGGAATTCGCGGAAGCGGCTAAGGGCCACTTCAATCGCGGGCATCAATTCATCCTGGCGGAACGGTTTAACGATATAACCCACAACCCCCGCTTCGCGGGCCCCCGACACCAGTTCTTGCTGGCTGTAGGCGGTCAGAAGCAGCACGGGCGCGATTTTTTCCTCGGTGAGTACGCGGGCGGCCTGGATACCATCCATTTCCGGCATTTTAATATCCATAATAACCAGGTCCGGTTTTAATTCGCGGGACAAATTTATGGCCTGGCGGCCGTCTCCGGCCTCGCCTACCACCTGGTATCCCAGGCCACTCAACATTTCCTTGAGGTCCATGCGAATAATCGACTCATCGTCAGCAATAACTACTCTGGTTTGAGCCACCTTAGTAACTCCCTCTTTTTGAGGCCGCAAGCTCGGTACAGCAACCATAATTCTCCAAACCCCTTTCGGTAACAAACCATCCACGACAACGGGGGTATTACGGTGCGACTCCAGCGGCGCAATTTGAATAAAAAATAACTAAAATTGCTTTGTTAGTAACCCTGACCAAAAAATAAAATGTTTTGATCACGGTTGCAATTATACACCACCTTGCAACCTATGGCAATTTGTATAATTGACATTTCCGCTTGGGCAAATTGCACATATAAATAACTTTTTACCTCAAGGTGCCTTTTTCAGGGCGTGGTTTTTTATATATTTCCCGGTCAAATTGGAGGTAATATAAGAAATATGGATAAAATTATCTTAATTTAATGGAAAGAATTCTCATTCTTTATTCAAACACACTCTTGCAAAAAGGCTTGTTGTATGGCTAGAACAAATCATTCGAGGTCTATTTTTGCAAAATGACCAAGCGTATCCAGGAATAAAAAATGCCCTGGCAACCCGGCCAGGGCATAGGATTTTCTTATTGATTTAATTAAGTACCGCGACATGCGAAGGTTTGTGCGGGAAAAGAATATCGAGCAAGACCTGCGCCCCGCTGTTGGAGGCGAAGCAGTCCGGGAAGATATAACGCAATTCCTCCAGGGTCCGCCGCCCGAACAGCAAATCGAGGAAGGTCGTGCCGGGGAAAAGGGCGTCCCCGTCCTGGTAAGAGGTGGCCTTAAAGGGTGCGATTTCTTTCAGGCGCCCGTGTTCGAAATTGAGGGCGATCTGGTAACTGTAAAAGTTCAGACGCAGCGCCCCGGTGTGATTTTCCATAACGCTTCCGATCAGCCGTTTTTCGAGGACCGGGCGGATATGCATCAGGAAACCGGGCAAATCCGGCACCCGCACATAGAAAGCGTAGGGCGGAATGGTCCGGCTGAAAATATTGCCCAGGGCGGTATAGACCGGGTGGCTTTCCCCAAAATTGAAACTTAAGCCAACCATCGGCTCTTTGCGGTGTTTATTGTTTTCTTCGGCAATTTCTTTAAAAGCGCGGGCCAGGAACTGGCTGACTGCCCGCAACGAGTAGCCCGGCCTGGCAGCCAACTCGTGAATGGTAAAAGGCGAGTTCGGGTCGGGGGTGCCGGGAATGGCTTCCGTATAGCCCGCTACTTCTCCGTCAAGCGTTTCGACGATGTAGAACTGGTGATACGAGACCGATTTCTCGTTATTCGCGCTGAGTTCGTAGCGCCATTCGTTGTTGTCCCGGATACGCGATACCAGGCTGCTTGCGCAGTGGATGGCGTAGAGTTCGCTCAGGACCGGGATGTCCTCGAATTTGGCCGGGCGGAGTCGAAAGCTTTCCTGCGCACCGTTCTCCAGTTTCGGTACGGCGTGGAAATCCAGCCGACGGGCACCGCTTAGGTCAAGTGACATGCCATAGCCGTACTGGCGGTAATAGTGGGGTATCCCGGTAATCACCTGGACCATCTCGCCCCGGAAGGCGCTCAGGGCGTGAATGACCTCAAACTCGGTCCTGACCAGGCCGCGCCTCCTGTAATCGGGGTCGGTCCCGACTATTTCGGGCCGCCCTACCCGGAAGGGGATGCCGCCGTAACTCCAGGTCTGCGAAATCAGGTTCAGGGTAGAAGCGATTTTGCCGTTGCGGTTTTCGTCCACCACCACCAAAAAGTCGTGCGCCTGGGTGGTCGGGTGATTGCCGCTCATGAGCTCGCGGGTCCAGTTGGCGACATACAGGTCTGGCTCGGTAGGCGAGGACGAGTGAATCCGGGAGTTAAATTCGGCGATGGCTTCTACGTCACCGGGCCGTCCCCAGCGCAAGACCAGGCCGTCCCCAAGGCGGCGGGGTAAGTTAAAATTATCCACTACAGGCAACAATGGTTTCTCCTATACATGATTTCGCTTGGTCAGATGTTTATATTATAACAGGTCATCCAGGCTAATTCAACACGGCCTTATTCACCGCGCAGTTTGCTGTACATTACCAGGTCGTGGAAAGCGCCGTTACGCCACTGGGCTTTGCGCATCACGCCCTCGCGACTAAACCCGGCCTTTAGCAGGGCTTTTTGTTCGGGGATATTTTCTATATCGGTGCTGGCCTGAATCCGCATGATGTTGTAAGTACGGAAGAAATAATCGGCCAGGAGCGCCTGGGCTTCCACCCCGTAGCCGCGACCCCGGCGGTCGGGCCGGATGCTGAGACCGATTTCGTAGACCTGGCTGGCAGGGTTGGGCCCATAGGCCACCTGGTGATATGACATGTCACCTACAATTTGATCTTCCTGGTCAACAATAACCAGCATCCCCTGGTGAGGACCAAAAAGACCTTCTACCGAGAATCCTTTTTCCAGGTCAACGCTGTTCCGCAAGCCAAAGTCGTTAAATTCGCCGTTATATTCGGGGTCGTTCGCTACTTTCCGAAAAAATTCCAGGTCTTGTTGAGTAAGGGGGCGCAGGTTTATCTTGGTGCCGCGAATCATGATAGGTGGGAACCTTTCGTCGTTGCCTTATGAATTCAACCGGATAAAAACTGCCGAAGAAAGTACTAACCCTATTATACCAGCCCTTTCCTATATTCAATCAATCGATATTAGGACTGACCCGGTACTTTATAACTATTATTATAAGGCTAACCAAACTGAATTTATTTAATTCCGTCATAAATATGTATTATTGGCTTAACATTCCGCCTCTATAATCATGATTAACATTAGCCTATATGCTTTTCTGATGGGAAATCTTTCCTACCGGGGGAGTGGTCCTATAAACCATAGGAAATAAAGCGCTATGTTAAGGCACCTTCCCAGGTTCTTTAATATACGTTCTTTGTCTACTGTTCTATTGTTCCTGTCTTGTCCTGCTTAAAGATTTCTAACAACTTGCTAAGGATTTGCACATGTCTACGTTAGCACCTCCCTTAAGAACCTCATGGCATTTAAAGCTCGCGGTTTTAAGTGCTTCCCTCCTCTTTCTTATTATCCTGGCGACTGCCTTTGCCCAACCTGCCATGCGGCAAAATGTCCAGCCTTATCTGCTCGATCTGGCGCGGACTAATCCGGATAATACTGTCAGCGTAATCGTTCAGAAGAATTCTAAAGACGATGCCTCGCTGGAAAAAGAGGTAAACAGGCTTGGTGGCGTTGTCACCAAAGACCTCCACATTATTAATGCTTTCGCGGCGGAACTACCAGCCGGGCAGGCGGTTAACCTTTCGACCTATCCGGGCATCAAATGGGTTTCTTATGATGCGCCGGTCCAGAAAAGCCTTCTGGGTGGACTTATTTGCACCGATTGTGTCAGCACAACCCTTTTATCCAACGACTACGATTACTCGATTAACGCCAATAAGGTCTGGAACAACGCGAACAATAGCGGCGCGTGGTTGCAGGGCCAGAATGTTGGTGTGGCCGTGGTGGATAGTGGCGTTACAAACAATTTAGACCTGTATTCAAAAAACGCGCTCCTCAGATCGCGGCTGGTAGCCCAGGTAAAAGTAAATACCAGGGCTTCCAACGCCTACGACAACTTCGGGCATGGCACCCTCGTGTCGGGCATAATTGCCGGTAACGGCACCCTGTCGCTGGGTGGTTATATCGGCGTCGCGCCCCAGGCCAACATTATCGGGGTGAAGGTGGCCGATGACCAGGGCCTTGCCAGCGAGTCGGACGTGGTGAGCGGCTTGCAGTGGGTCAACGATAACCGGGATAAATACAATATCAAGGTCGTGAACCTCTCCATGAATAGTACCCAGGCCCAGTCTTACCTGGTTGACCCGCTTGACGCGGCCTGTGAAATTTTGTGGTTCAACAAGGTTACGGTCGTGGTCTCGGCGGGTAACAACGGCGCTGACGGCAAACCGGCAGTGTTCGCCCCGGCGAACGACCCGTTCGTTATCACGGTAGGGGCGACCAATACCTACGACACCGCTACCCCTACGGACGATACTATCGCGCCGTTTTCGGCCTTTGGCAAGGATGAGACCGGCGGGGTAAAACCTGATATTGTCGCCCCCGGCATCAACCTGATAAGCACGAAACCGGGTCTGGCGGTCAAACTGGCCCTGGACCACCCGGACCATCTGCTTGAGGCCAATATCAACTATATGCGGGTGGCGGGCACCTCGTTTGCCGCGCCGCAGGTGACGGCAGCGGCGGCCCTGCTGTTGCAATCCGAGCCCAACCTGACGCCCGACCAGGTGAAGTATCGCCTCAAAGCGACGGCCCTGGCAAAGAAGGCCAAAGGTAGCTGGGATACTCGTGCCTCTTTGAAAGCCTACGACCCGGCGACAATGGGTGCGGGCTACCTCGACATCTACGCGGCGGTGACCCAGAAGAAAATTACCGATAGCGCGAACCAGGGCGTGCCGGTGAGCAAGCTTTTGTGGAGCGGCGATTCCCCCGTGAATTGGTCCTCTGTAAACTGGTCGTCGGTCAACTGGTCCTCCGTGAACTGGTCGTCAGTCAATTGGAGCAGTGTGAACTGGTCCTCCGTGAATTGGTCGTCGGTCAACTGGTCAGGCGACTACTGGGGCGATTAACCTTTAAGCAGACATAAGAAAAGGCTGGCTTCGAGTTGGAAACCTCGATAGCCAGCCCTTTTTATTTCGCATTCGCCCCGCAGGTTCACTTTGATTACTCTTTTCCCCTGATTTAAGTTATACTGCAAAAAAGAAATAGGGTATGAGGCAGCAAACTTTACAGGCTGTTATGGAAAATGAGCAAAGAAAAGAAGGAGTTCCTGATGGTCTTCTCAGGTGATCATTTGCCTATCGAAGGTAAAAAAGCGACAACGAAAGAAGAAATTGTAGCGTTGCTTCAGGATGATATGAAAGGCGAACACGCTGCTATCATCCAGTATTTGCAACATTCTTATAAAATCGGTGATGACGCCGGGGAAGTTAACAGCGAAATTGAAAGTATTGCCCGTGACGAAATGCGCCACTTCCGCTGGCTCGGTGAGCTTATCGTGGAATACGGCGGCGACCCGACCATGCTTCGCGACCCCATCTTTCTCGATGCCCCGGACACGACCGACCTGTTAGCCCTGGATGTCGATGCCGAGCAGCGCGCCATTGAACAGTACCGTGACCACCTGGCCGCCATTGATGAACCTAAAGTGCGGCTTTATATCCGGCGTATCCTGATGGACGAAATCTTTCACCAGGGTAAGTTCCGGGGATTTATCGCGGAACTGGGTGGCGACGAAGATAAAGAGGTCAAACCGGGTGATACCGGGCCGTGGAACAAAGACCCCAATCCCGCTTCGCAAGACCTCGAACTTAACGAAAAAGGCGACGCAGTCCCTGCCGACATGCAGGACGCGAAACGGGATGACCATCCCCTGGTTAAACTGCTTAACAACCGGATTCACCAGGAGTACGAAACTATCCTGATTTATCTGCACCAGGCTTTTATCAGCCAGAACCCCGAACAGCGTAACTTCCTGATTAGCGATAAGGCGGTCTGGCACATGACGCACATGGGTACGCTGGGCGAGGCAGTCGCGGACATGGACGAAAAACCTGACATGGAACTAGACTTTAACGAAAAGTTTTTGGAAAAAGCCCCGGTCGAGCCGCGCCAGTTTAACCGGTGGGCCGTTACCCGCGAGCAGGAGCTTAACAAAATTACCGAGGAATTGCTGGCTCACCCGATATTTCACGGTTCCGACCCCGATGAAGACCTCCTTTCCGACCTCAAACGGATTAACGGGCACGGCAAATTCCAGGTGGAACAGCTTCAACTGGATGTTGATAAATAGGAAATGGCTGGAGAAAAGTTAGAGGTAGAGGAGAATTTGCGGTGAGTGATGCGGTAAATGACCGGCCCCAGGTCGGTATCATAATGGGCAGCGATTCCGACCTGGCGACCTTGCGGCCTGCCGCCGAGGTTTGCGCCGAGTTTGGTGTAAGCTACGAAATAAGGGTGGTTTCGGCCCACCGCACCCCCCAGGACATGGCCGATTATGCCCGGACCGCCCACGAACGGGGCCTGAAAATTATCATCGCCGGGGCGGGGGGCGCGGCCCATCTCCCCGGTATGGTGGCGGCTTTTACCCCGCTGCCCGTTATCGGTGTCCCCGTCCAGACCTCGACCCTGAGTGGCTGGGACTCACTTCTCTCCATCGTGCAGATGCCACCCGGTGTGCCGGTGGCGACCGTCGCGATTGGTGGAGGCCGTAACGCGGGGTTGCTGGCGGTCCAGATGCTCGGCGCGCACGACTCGCTTCTGTTGCAGAAAATGGTTCGCTACAAAGAGGATTTAGCCCGCCAGTCTCGCGATAAAAACCTCACCCTGAATCTCAAGTTGCAAGGCTAACTCGCACCGGGCTGCCGGTCTTTCTACAGGTTATCTTTGAAGACCGGCAAGTCCCGCGAGGGGAGCCATGGTGACAGAATCTCCACGAAAAGGGCCTTGAAGGTCGCGAACAGCTTCATGAAGAAGGATGTATCAAACCCTTCTTTGACCGTTAAAAGCCAGTTTGTAGGCCGTCCCGAACCGTACCACAGCAGCGTAGCGATATTTTTAAATACATAGCCAAAAATCGTAAAAAAGAAGATGACCGCCAGCAGCCCGATAACCAGACCGCCGACCTGGTCCAGGTTGACGGCCCATTTTGGTAAATCGAGATGCCGGATAAAGCTCCAGGCCACCAGGCTGAAAATAATCGACCAGACTATCCACAGCGCGAAGAACCAGACAACCTGGTTGGTGGTAATTGAGTTGGGGTCGCTTTTATTGGCGGTTATATCGGCAAAGATTTTGTAAAAGACTGCCGACACCTGCAAACCCGCGTACATACCGAGCAGGACGGTTACTACTTTCAGGATTCCTTGCACGAAACAAAAGTAAAGCAGCGCCATCATTCCCAGGAAAATGAATATGTCTACAAAAGTCATCGCAGGCAACCTCACAAATCGTACCGTATTAAGACGGGGCTTGCACTAATATTATGTCATCTTGATTTATTGTAAACCTAACTTTGGGCCCGTGCAATAGACCTAAATTCCCACAAAACCCCTCTTTTTAGAGAAAACCCCTGATTTTGATAGAAATGCTGGATAAATAAAGGACAAATAAAAAACCGGGTTCACTCGCTGCCTGAAAGCGATTGCCCATCCCGGTTTTGGTAGGAGAACGACACTGGCAATGTCCCGGCGGTGACTCACCGCACTATGGTGTCGTATCTATTATTTTTTAGGACTTTATTATTTATTGTGCCGGCTGATTGCCATTATCTTGCCCTAATTCCTGCAAACCCTGGGTAGACCAGGGCCCTAACCGGCCAGCTCCAATGTTTGAGGTTTCCACTGGCGGTTAGGTTGGAGCGGGTGCCCCTCGGTAAAGGTCCGCAGGTTGCTCAAACGGCTCGACCGGAAAGAGCGGATCTGCTTCCGCAGGGTGCAATACCCGGTCAACAGGTAGCCGTAGCGTTCGGCGGGCGGCACCGTTTCGTTCCGTTTAATATCGCGCCCATCGGTCAGCGCCATCACGTAGACCGTCCGGTGGGTGTGCAGGCCGTTTTCGTCCAGGTAATCGAACTCGGCCTTGACCGGTGTAAAGGAATAATCCATTTCGCTATCGGTTTCCGGCATTGTTTCTTCGGCCGGGTTTTTGGCTTTGAAATCCTCGGCCAGTTTAACTATTTCGCGGGCTGCCGGTGTATTTAATAAGGCCCGTGCGGCTTTCCACATTACCCCCGCGCTCTCCGGGTTGGTCTTCGCGGCGGCAATCAGGACCCGCAAGGCTACCGCAATATCTTCCATTTTATTTATTTTCTCCTTTTTCATTCTTTCGTTGAACGGATTTTTATGGGCAGGCTGGCTATTTTTGCCACAATTTACCTGCCGTTTTTGATACTTTTTCGTTTAATTTTCGCGCGTCGCAGGCTCAAATTTTTCCGTTTAACGCTACATATAGTATCTATAAATACAGCGAAAAGAGCCGTTTCAAGACCCAAGGGGTTGGGCGGCTTAACCAAAAGAAAGGCTAAATTTCATCATTTGTGAACGAAAAACGGCTGCTTTTTGCCTATAATGATAAGGGCTTTGCAAAGAGAAATCTTGCTATTGCCATAGCACCGTATTATCATGGACTGCTTTTTGCGGCTCTTTACTGCTGGAAACGAGGATAAAAATACACGGTTTGTATTCCAAAGGAGCTAAACCTAAATAATAAGAAATCTGATTTTATTTAGACCGGCTTTTAATCTATAATAACGAGGGAAAGTACAACGATGACTATTTATAAAGACACGGAACTGTCCAAACCTGCCAAATTTAAGCATTACAATGGAAACAGCAGATATACTACAGGCAGCCACCATTATAATTCCAGGAAAAGCCTACTTATGCCTCAATTTGACCGCTTAGTAACTGAAGAAAAGCAACCGGCCAACCCGGAAAGCCAGGCCGCAAACGCCGAGTTGGAAAGCTTAATCGGCCAGATGCTGACCTCGCTGGGTGAAGACCCCACCAGGGACGGCCTCAAGGATACTCCCCAGCGGGTCCGCCGCAGCCTCTCCTTTTTGACCGATGGCTATACCAAGAATGTCCAGGACGTGCTTGGTGAGGCCATTTTCGAGGAAAGCTACGATGAGATGGTGCTGGTCCGCGACATCGAGATGTACAGTATGTGCGAACACCACATGCTGCCGTTTTACGGTAAGTGCCATATCGCCTATATCCCGAACGGCAAGATTGTCGGCCTGTCCAAGTTGCCCCGGATTGTCGATGTATTCAGCCGCCGGTTGCAGGTCCAGGAGCGTCTTACTACCCAGATTGCCCAGGCCCTGGATGAGCTTTTGCACCCGCACGGTGTCGCGGTCGTCACCGAAGCCTATCACCTCTGCATGATGATGAGGGGCGTCCAGAAGCAGAATTCCAGCACGGTTGCCAGTTGCTTATTGGGTGACTTCCGCGATGACAGCCGGACACGCCAGGAGTTCTTGAACCTGGTGGCCGCCGCCGACCATCGCCATTTCTAATTTCGACCGTTTGTAACTACTCTGAAATTTAAAACTCCCTGGTTTTACTTGCTAAAACCAGGGAGTTTATTTTCTAAACCTAGCGCGGGAAGGCCTCTTTGACGCCTCCGTCCACCGGAATCATGGCCCCGGTGGTCTTTGTAGCGCGGGGTCCGGCCAGGAACAACGCCGCTTCGGCCACGTCCTCGGCGGTCACCTCAGCCTTTAGCAGGTTGCGCTGGCGGTAGAAGTTCGGCAATTCCGCCACGCTGATACCGTAGGCCGCTGCCCGTTTGGCCTTGAGATCCTCGCTCCACAGCGACGACCCCTCGAAGATAGCGTCAGGGTTGAGCATATTGGCCCGGATGCCGAACTCGCCCCCTTCTATAGCGACAATCCGGCAAAGCTGGGCTTCGGCGGCTTTTGCCACGCTGTAGGCCCCAAAGTCCTTACCGGGAGCCGTGACGTTCTTGGTGGCGTTGTAAATCAGGCTGCCCCCGATACCCTGTTTCTTCAGAATATCAAGACTGGCCCGTGTCACCAGGAAATGCCCGGTCGTATTGATGGCGAGGCTCAAATCCCATTCGTGCAGCTGCAACTTGTCAATTGCGCCGACCGGGGCAATCCCGGCGTTGCTCACCAGGATGTCGAGACCGCCATAGGTCCGGCAGGCCGTCTTGAAAGCCGCCTCGACCTGTTCCGGGTCGGTTACATTCAGGGTGAGGGCAATAGCCCGGTTGAGACCGTTCTTCTGGCGAATCTCGGCGGCGACCAGTTCCGCACCCTCCCCGTTCAGGTCGGTGACAATCACGTGCGCGCCTTCTTCGGCCAGGCGGCGAGCGATGGCCCGGCCAATCCCGCTGGCCGCCCCCGTGACCAGGGCAATCCGGCGGGCCAGGTCTTTTTCTTTTGGCAAGAGGGTCAACTTGTAGAGTTCCAGCGGCCAGTATTCGGCGCTAAAGGCGTTTTCCGGCGAAAGGGTGGCGTATCCACCGAGGGCCTGGGCGTTGGCGATAATCTGCATAGTGTGACGGTAGATGTCAGCCACAATCCGGGCGGCGCGGGAATCCTTACCCAGCGTCCACATTCCTACGCCCGGCACCAGCACGATACGCGGCAGAGCGTCCAGCATCGTTTCACCCGCTTTGGAGTTGGCGGCAAAATATTCCTGGTAGGCGGCGGCGTAGCGTCCGAGGGCCTGGGCCAGGTTGTTGCGAATACCTTCCGGGCTGGTTTCGAGCAGTTCGACTACCAACGGGAAACGTTTCGTATACAGGAGGTGGTCGGGGGTAGCCGGGCCGACCTGGGTCGCGGTGGCAAGGTCGGGACGGGCCAGGAATTCCAGCGTCTCAGGGCTGTTGTCGAATTCCAGGATAACCGGTTTGTCGGCGCTGAGCAGCCCGCGCAAAATCGGGGCAATTGTTTCCGGTTCGACCACCGGGCTCGCCGGGAATAAGGGAGCTCCCTGGAATTGCTGGTTGCGTTTGGCCCTGATAAATTCCTCGGCTTCGGTTACCAGTTTGATGTGATTATTATATGCTTCCTGGGGGTCGTTACCCCAGGTAATCAGGCCGTGGTTCATCAGGATGAGTCCTTCGGCGTCGGGGTTTTGCCGGGCCGCCAGCCCGACCGCTTTGCTCAATTTGAAGCCGGGCAGGTAGTAAGGCACCAGCACGACCCGGTCGCCAAAACATTCGCGGACGGTTTCCTCCCGGCCTTCGTTATTGGTAAGGGCCAGGATAGCGTCGGTGTGGGTGTGGAGGACTGCCCGGTAGGGGAGAAAGCCGTGCAAGAGCGTTTCAATCGAAGGGCGCGGGCTGGTCGGGTCCATCAGGCAGCGGGCCAGGTAGGCCACCATATCTTCGTCGCTCATTTCGTCGCGCTCGAAAAGCGGGCGGACCCAGTCGAGCCGGACGGCAGGGTACTGGGCCGGGACGATGCTTTTCATGTCGCTGCCGCTCCCCTTTATATACATGACCTCGACCGGTTGGCCCAGCAAATCGAGGGCCGGTTCCTTCACGCTGTTGTTGCCGCCACCCCACAGCACCAGGCTTTCTTCTTCACCGACCATGCGCGACTGGTAGACCAGTTGGTCGAGGGCGCTGGCGTTGAGGACTGGCCCGGTTTGCCACCTGTTTAACATTCAAAAACCTTCCTTTGTCTGAAATAGTTCGCAAAAAATTAAAGATTCTTTCTCATACCTGCTGGGTTTCAATTATAACATTCAGGGCGGGTTTGAGCATTTCGCCCAAATAGGCCGGGATAATTTGGAGGTTTTACCTTATTTTAATTTCAGGCAGACTAACGTGATATAATAGTTGGGCGATGAGGCGGGCGACACCGGAAAGAACCGGTTTATTTCTATAAAAATCCAAACCTGATGTGACGTTATGTACAATCCACTTCTTGAGCGACTCGATAAAGGCGTTATGCTGGCCGATGGCGCTATGGGCACGATTCTTTTCGACCGGGGAATACCTTATACGGTCTGTTACGAAGAACTGAATGTTACGCGGCCAGAACTGATTTCGGAAATTCACCGCAGCTATATACAGGCGGGCGCGGAAATAATCGAGACCAACACCTTCGGGGCGAACCGCTTCCGGCTGGCAAAATTCGGCCTTGAAGATAAGGTCCGGCTTTTCAACCTGAAAGCCGCCAAACTGGCCCGAGAAGTCCGCGATATTTCCGGTGAACCGGTCCTGGTAGCCGGGTCGGTCGGTCCGCTCGGTCAGACCCGTGGCCCCGCCCTGCAACCCGATGCCATGCGGGCCGCTTTCCGCGAACAAATCGAAGCGCTCATGGAAGGCGGCGTCGACTTCATCCTGCTCGAAACTTTTTACGATTACCAGCAGATGGTCCACGCCCTGAGTGTCGCCAAGACGATTACCGACCTGCCGGTGGTAGCCCAGATGACTTTTAGCGAGGAAGGCCACACCTTCTCCGGCCATACCCCCCTCGAAGCCGTCACCATGCTCAAGGCGCGCGGGGCGGACGTTATCGGCCTCAACTGTCACGTTGGGCCGCAGGGTTCGCTTTCGGTCCTCGAGCAGCTAAGCGCCGCCGGACCTCAGTTCCCCTATCTTTCGGTAATGCCCAACGCTGGGACGCCCGAACGGATTGATGGCCGCATGTTCTACCACGCCTCGCCCGAATATTTCGCTTCTTATGTGCCGCAGTTTGTCGAGGCCGGGGCGAAAATCGTGGGCGGGTGCTGCGGTACGACCCCGGCCCATATCGCGGCGATGCGGGCGGCCCTGGATAAAATCCGGCCTGAAACCGCGACTCCGCATCACTTCACGGTTCAGGCAGTAGCCGAAATGTTCGCGCCGCCCCACTCCGAAACGGTGGAGAACGGCACCGCCCTGGAAAAGACCATCGAAAAGGTTAACAGGGTCGAGCCGACCAACCTGGCGAAAACCCTGGCCGCCGGGAAGTTCGCTATCAGCGTCGAGCTTATCCCACCCAAGGGCATCAAGCCGATAAAAATGCTCAACGCCGCCAACCAGATGGCCGAACTGGGCGCGGACACGGTCAATATCACCGATAACGCCATGGCGACGGTCCGCATGAGCAGCCTCGGTTGTGCCATGCTGGTCCAGCAATCGGTCGGCATCGAGGCTATCGTCCACTACACCACCCGCGACCGCAACCTGATGGCCCTACAAAGTGACCTGCTGGGGGCGCACGCCAACGGTATCCGCAATATCCTGGCCCTGACCGGCGATCCGCCCCGCATGGGCAGTTATCCGGGCGCGAGCGGCATCTGGGACGTGGACGCGATTGGCCTGATTGATATTCTCAGTAAGTTAAACCAGGGCTCCGACCTGAACGGTACCAGCATCGGCTCAGCGGCCAACTTTAACATCGGGGCGGCCTTCAACCCGACCGCTACCGATTTACCCCTCGAAATCGAGCGGTTGCGCCGGAAACTGGCGGCGGGAGCGCAATTCATCATGACCCAACCGGTCTTTGACCCCGCCCTGCTGCGCGATACCCTGGCCGAGGTTGGGGAAATCAAGGTGCCGGTCCTGGCCGGTATAATGCTGCTCCACAACTATAAACACGCTGAGTACATGTATCACGAGGTGCCCGGTATCGTGGTGCCGGATGCGGTCCTCAAACGGATGCAGAACGCCGGGGAAAAGGGCATGCAAGAAGGCTTGAAGGTGGCAATCGAGGTGGTCGAGCAAATCCACTCGCTCATCCAGGGGGTCTACATCATGCCTTCGCACAACAAGTACGAGGCCAGCGCTGAACTGGTCAAGCTCTTACGCAGCTAGATTTCTCAAAGTTTGCCTAGTAGTCAGGGTAGGACGATGCCGGAACAGGACGACCGGGCGAAAACACCGCAAATCTTTTCTATCGGCCATTCCAACCAGCCGGTCGAGGAGTTCCTTGACTTGCTGCGCCAGCATTCAATTGAAGTGCTGGTGGATATTCGCTCCTACCCCTACTCCAAATTCGCCACCCAGTTTGATGGTCCCGCACTCAAGAGTGCCGTGTCTCGCGGCGGCCTGAAATATCTTTACCTGGGCAAGCAGTTGGGTGGCCGTCCCGCCGACCCCGCCCTTTACGATGAACAGGGCCGGGTGGAATATGCGCGCCTGGCCGAGACCCCGCTTTTCCAGGAAGGTATCTCCCGGTTACTAAAAGGTATCGAAAGCTACCGGGTGGCCTTTATGTGTACCGAGGAAGACCCGACCTACTGCCACCGTCACCTGCTGGTATCGCGGGTGTTGACCGAGCGGGGCGTTGAAGTCAGCCATATCCGGGGCGATGGACAGGTCCAGAGCGAAGCCGAATTGAAAAACCAACCTGCCGAAGAAACTGCCCAGTTGTCCTTATTTCCCGGCGAGGAGTACACCGAATGGAAATCTATACGACCGGTTTCACCCAGAAAACTGCCGCCCGTTCTTCGAAAGCCTGAAAAAAGCCGGTATCCGGCAACTACTTGATATTCGCCTGAATAATTCCTCCCAACTGGCCGGGTTTGCCAAGCGGCCCGACCTGGCCTATTTCCTCAAGGAAATCTGCGCCGCCGCCTACCTCTACGAACCGCTCCTGGCCCCGACCCAGGAAATGCTCGATAAATACAAAAAGCAAAAAGGGGACTGGGCCGTCTACGAAAAGGAGTTCCTGGCCCTCCTGTCCGAGCGTAAGGTCGCGGAAAAAATCGACCCGGCCCTGTTCGAAACGCCGACCGTCCTGTTATGCAGCGAACCGACCGCCGAGCATTGTCACCGCCGCCTGGTGGCGGAATATCTTTCCCAACACTGGGGTAACGTCCGAATTATTCACCTGTAAGTCAAGGCTGGAAGAAATGCGGATTGTCGTTAATCACCTGACGCAGCTAAATCCCGGTTTTATTTGCGTGGCCGGGCTCGACCTCGAAACCCGCCAGCACGTCCGGCCCCGTTTGCGCCAGAACAACCTGCCCACGGCCTACCTGACCAAAAATGGGGGTTATTTCGAGCTTGGGGCCATGCTCGACCTCGATTGGGTTGAAAAAGCCCCGGTCGCGCCCGAAATCGAGGATGTGCGGTTCAACCCGCGCCGGGTGAAGGTCTTGCCAAGGGGAACGCCTGGCTATTTCTGGAATTTCCTCAAAAGTGTCGCCAGACCGCACCTTCCCGCTATTTTTGGACCCGATTTGCAGTCCCTCGACTATAGTGCGGTCGTGCCCGAAAGTAAGGGGATGGCTTCTCTCGGCTGTCTTTACCTCGAACGCCTGCCCGAACTCATCTTAAACACAAGAGGACGGCCCCGTCTTTCTCTCAATGACCCGCCTTTCAAGCTAAATCTCCCCGTGACCGATTTTCGCTTTTACGATGGTACGCCGGAACGACTGAACCAGGCTGCTTTCGAGCAGGCCAACGCGCTCATCCGGCAGGGTGGCCCGGCCATCCTCAGTGTCGGTCTATCGCGGGCATGGCGCAAAAATGAAATTGACCCGGCATACCATTGGCTCCAGGTCAATAATCTTCATTTTGAAAATGGTACTTTTTAATTCGGGATTGGTTTAACCAGAAGCTGTTGGGCTGACTGGCGGACTTCCTCGTAAACTTGCCGCCAGGGTCGCCCGGTCCTTTTCGCCAGTTCGGCCACGCTATCATATTCCGGGACCGCCTCGATTATTTCGTCATCTACGATTTTTAGTTTGATCTGGGCCGTCCCGGCGGAGGTCTCGACCTGCCGGAACTGCCGCCCGGTGGTGTAGCGGTTCATCCGGTAGCAGCGTACCCCAAAAGTGCTGCTTTCCCTGATAACCAGGGCCGCCAATCGCGCCTCGTCTGCCGGGTGGACGACCACGCTCAATTTTGTGGCGGGCCGGTTCTTCTTCATCATAATCGGCGTGAAGTAAACATCCAGGGCTTTCGCAGTAAGCAACTTTTCCATCAGGTAGCCGAGGGCTTCCCCGGTCATGTCGTCCAGGTTCGCCTCGATTAGCGAAACTTCGCCGTGACCGAAATAGGTTTCCTGCCCATTATTGCTTTCGAGCGGGCCGCTTTCGTGATAGTGCGCGGGCGCGGTATGGCCGTTTAATCTGGGTAAATTTGCTTCCGCCCCGGCCAGGTCGTGCGCAGGTTCCGGCTCATTCTCGATGTGTTCGTGAGAGTGGGAATGGCCTTCGTGGGAGTGGGTGTGCCCATTTTCGTGCGAGTGGCCGTGATTTTCCGGGTGGTCGTGCGGGTGGGTATGTTCCTCGCCGTGGGAATGGGTATGGTCGTGGGTTTCGCCATGAACATGGGCGTGCGAATGGGAATGGGTGTGCCCATCTTCGTGAGTGTGGCTGTGGCCTTCGTCGTGCGAATGGTCGTGGTCGTGGGTGTGCCCCGTCACCAGTTCCGAAACAGTTGTTGGGGTGGTTGTCGTGTTAGAAATCCGGGTGCCGAGCCAGAGGCGCAGGGCGTTCGGCCAGGCAAATTCTTTGCTGCCAAAGCCGTACCCGGTCCCGGTAATTTTCATCGTGGGACGCTGCCCGATACCGTCCTGGCAGAGAGTTGCTACCAGGGCTGCCCCGGTGGGCGTGACCATCTCGGCCCGCGCCGGGTATTCCGCGCCGTTGCCGAGCGTGACGGTCGGGGCTAAAGCCGCCCCGGCCTCGGCCAGCAGCTGCAGAGTGGCGGGTGCCGGGACCGGCATCAGGCCGTGAGCCGCCCGGACGAACCCGCTCCCGACCGGCAAGGGGCTGCAATAAAACTCGCTTATATCGAAATATTCGAAACCGATGCACGACCCGACAATATCTACGATGGCGTCCACCGCGCCGACCTCGTGGAAATGGACTTCTTCGGGCGGCAGGTTGTGAATCGCCCCCTCGACCCTGGCTAAATTCCAGAAGACCGCCAGGGCCCGCTCCTGGACCCGTTCCGCCAGCCCGCTCCCCCTGATAATCTTCTCAATATCAAGGACAGAGCGGTGGGCGTGTTCGTGGGGATCTAAGAGGTTTACTTCCATTTTCAAGCCGGTAATGTGGTGCTGTTCGACGGTCTTTTTTTCGAGCGAAAAGCCGGGCACTTTTAACTTTGCCAGTTCGGTCTGGAGATAGTCGAGCGGCAGGCCGAGGTCGAGCAAAGCCCCAAGCGTCATATCCCCACTGAGGCCGGAATAAGCATCAAAATAGAGCAGGTTAGCCATTGTTATAAAGTTTCCTGGGGCTGTTTGGCGGCCCGTTTCAGTTCGGCGGCGTCTTTTTCCACTTTTAGCTGGCCGCACGCCGCCTGGATGTCCCGGCCCTTTTCGAAGCGGACGCTGTTCGGGATACCAAAGCGGGTGAGTTCGGCCTGGAAAGCCTTGACCCGTTCCCCGGTCGAGCCGCGCTGGCTGCTTCCCGGCACCGGGTTCATCGGTATCAGGTTGACGTGGCAGAGCATCCCCTGTAACAACCGGCCCAGTTCGCGGGCCGCTGCCGGGCTGTCGTTCTGCCCATCCACCAGGGTATACTCGAAACTGACCCGGCGGTTGCTTTTTTCGATATAGTCGCGGCAGGCTTGCATCAGTTCAGCAATCGGGAAGCGGTGATTGATAGGCAGCATCGAGCCGCGCAGGGTATCGTTAGCGGCATGGAGCGAAATCGCCAGGTTGACCGGCAAATCTTCTTCGGCAAAGCGGCGAATCATCGGCACCAGCCCGACCGTCGATACTGTCATCTTGCGCGCCCCCATGTTCAGACCGTCGGGGTCATGGAAGCGCCGGATGGCCTTCCAGAGGTTGAGATAGTTTGCCAGCGGTTCACCCATGCCCATAAAGACCAGGTTCGACACCCGCTTGTGGCCCATCGCGGCCTCATCCTCGGTGGTCGAGAGATACCTTTCGAAGTGCAAGACCTGCTGGACGATTTCCCCGGCCTGCAAGTTGCGGAAAAGGCCGAGTTGCCCGGTCGCGCAGAAAGTGCAGCCCATGGCGCACCCGGCCTGGGTTGAGACGCAGACAGTGGCCCGGTCCGGGTAGAGCATCAGGACGCTTTCGATTTCCGCCCCATCGGCCAGCCGGAACAGCACCTTGCGGGTCTGACCGTCCCCGGCGACTTTCTCGACTACCACTTCCAGGGGAGCCAGGGGCGCTTTCGCGGCCAGTTTTTCGAGCAGGGGCCGCGGCAGGTTGCTCATCTCGCCATAATCGGCGGCAAATTTCTGATAGAGCCAGCCCCAGATTTGTTTGGCCCGGAAGGCCGGGAACCCCAGTTCTTTGACCACGGCGGTCAGCTCCCCAAAATCGTAATCGAGCAGGGTCTGGCGCGGTTTGCGGCTGGCGGCGAGAGGTAGGGCGTCTTTGCGAGGCAGATTAAGGGCCTCGATAGCGGCTAAATCCCGCGCTAAACCTTCCGGCGGGTTATTTACTTCTAAAGAAACGGTCACTTCTTCCAACTTTTTAAATATTCAGACGCCACTTATCCGCTAAGTTTGACCAACTTACGAACCGGCCCTGAAGCTATATTACTGTAAGCTCTAAAAAGGATGAGCCTGTTTTTAATAAAAAAGGTTGCCAGTTTTTTACGCTGGCAACCCCTATTATACCATACCCTCAGGTTGAAATAGCCTGGCTATTCCCGGCTACTCCTTGATGGTAGCGTCCGGTTGCAAACCGTTCGGGCTAAACGCGATATTCTGGAAATTGATACCCACAATATCGCCTTTCGCCCGGCTGGCCCCCACGAAGCTAATCGTCAGGCCGTCCAGGTTAAAGTCAAAGACCTCCGGCTTACCATTGTCATAGCTGAACAGGATTTTGTTATCCCACCAGAAGAAATGATAATGGTGCGGCCACTTCTGGTCGTAGGAGTCGGGTGTCCCGTAGCGCCGGATTTTGTCACCGTTTTTGAAGTTGGCTTCAAGCATGGACGCCATCGCGTTTGGCGAAAGGCTGAAATCGTGGATAGCCCCGAAATCATAGTTCTCGCCCTTGCTGTTGGTGAACCGGACATAGTTCTTATACCCGGTCCCGAAACCCATGACGCAGTTGCGGTCGTTTTCATCGCAGACCGGTACGAAATCCAGGTCGAGGTTGCCCGAAGCGGTCAGCGCGCCCGGTTTGGTCGAGGCCCCTGCCAGGTAATCGTTGTTCGGGTTGTCGCTCCAAAAAGTCGGGTTAACCCTGGCCCCCAGCAGTTTCAGACTCTGGCTGTTTTTGCCGAGCGTCAGGCCGATACCCTTATCGTTCTGGTAAGTCACCAGCGGAGTGGTGACACCGGGTAGCGTTTCGAAGGTCTGCTTGGCCGAAACCACCTCGTTACCGTAAATGTCCTTGCCATGGACCCGGTAGTAATAATCCTGGCCCGGTGTAAGGTCGGTAAGGACAAAGGTATGGCTGCTGACCATATTGTTATCAACGCTAGAGGTCTGCCCGTAGCGGTCGCTCAAGCCGTACTCGACCCAGCCGTTAGTAGCGACGTTGGTGCTCCACTTGATAACCACGCCGTTATGCCAGGCTCCCGAAGCGTTCACATCGGTAATCCCGGCGGCGGGCGGCGCGGAGCCTTCCCAGAGGAAAGTGACATCGAGCTTACCTGCCGATGCGCCTTTCAGACCCAGGTCATCCCAGTAGGTGCCGTCCCCGATGTCGATGCCGCTCGGGTTGCCGACCGGGACGCCGCTTTCGTTCAGGCCGCCGTTATGGTCATCGTAATAGGCTTTCTCAGCCTGGGGCACTCCAACCGGCAAATCCTTGAATTCGTAGCGGGGGTTGTGCCAGTAGTTATCCTTGAAATTCCAGGGACCTACGTCCATTACCGGGGCGATGGCGGTCCGGCCATTGGGCGCGGTAATCTTGACCATGTAATCCGAGGAACCCAGGTCGTTCAGGGCCGTCCAGCTTGGCAGCGATACGAAATGGTCGTTCTCCTGGATGATGTGCCCGTTAGCGGTGCGCCCGCCGACCATCCCTTCGCGGGTGCCGTAGACCGAGAAGGTCGGGGCCGGGACCGCCTGAGCGGTCGGGCTATCCGAAGTGATGTTGGAGAGCGAGAAATAGCTGGCCGTGATGACATTGTTCAGGTCGCGGCGGTTGGCTTCCAGCTTAATGTCGCCCAGGTTTGGGGTTTTACCGGCGGCATCCGAAAAAAGGCGAGCCCGGTACTGGGCGTAAAGGAAGGCGTTCGAGGCTCCGAAAGAGGCTGTCTGGCCGCTGGTGTCGAGGGTTTGCCACAACGTCCAGTTCTGGTTGTCCGGGCTGACCCGCACGTCTACCTCGATACTGGTCCCCGCCGGTTGCTGCCCGGTCCAGGAGACATCCAGGTTGTTAAAAGGTTCGTCAAAGCGCTTGGGCTGGCTGGTGTACATTCCATAGTCGGCCCAGGCTCCACTCCACCGGGGCGGCGCATAGTTGTCGCGGCCCAGGCTCAAACTGTCCCCGTTTGTCAGGCTGGTATTGAGCAGGTTGGTATATCCTGCCTGGCCGAGCCGGGCCGGGTTTTCGGCGAGTAACTGTTTGGTTTGGGGAGTAGTGAGCGGTGGGAAGTTGGAAACCGGTATCGGGGCAGCGGTAGCCGTCCCTAAACTTAGACTGGCGACCAGGTTCAGGGCCAATAAACTGACCATGAATCCGGCTATCCGGCGCGACCGGGCCGGGCGGTGGGACCCTTTTTTATTTTCTATCAAAAATCCTTCACTCCTGAAGTCTTGCCCAGACGAGAACCCTCCCGGCGAGCTACCGGGTTAGCGAGAAGAAACCTGAGATAAATAAATGTCTGGCGCAAGCTTCGCTGGCCGTAAACATCGTAAAACAGCGCCGGGTACTTAAACTTACTACTTACTTCGCCCGGACCGGTTACTTTAGTGGCTACGCTGCCCCTTGATGTTAGGCGGTTAACTAGATAACCTTTTGTAATGACCAAATTTGAGTATGCTTATAATGCGCTATTACAATATAGCATATCAACGCAATAGGGTCTAATTTTAGGTTAATACCATTTGAAAAACCGAATTTTATTTCTAAAATTCTCCTGGTCTTCACATAAGGCGGCATTATAACCGAGGTAATTGTTTCATGCAACCGTTTCATTATTTCTCTAATCTTCTTACCGGCTAACAAAGTTTATCCGGCAACCACAAGCGGGCTCATAAATTGCAAAATCCTCTCAAAGCTGGCAATATAGCCCCGACTTTTGGAAATGGCCTTTTAAAGTGTTACAAATCCTCTCTGGCCCCTTTTTCTTAGAATTATGGCCCTGCCCGGTGTTTTGCTACGCTGCCGGAAACGCCTGACTGAAAGGAAAATTGGAAGGAAAAAGTATGGTTAAAGTTTTCAAAGACCGGAATGGCCTGGTGCCTGCCCGGTTGGTGCTCTCTTTTGTTGCCCTTTTACTATTGAACACCCTTTTGCTGGCCTTTACGCTAAAACCGGCCCACGCCGCCGACCCGGCTCCGCTCGAATTGTCGGCCCCAAGCGGCCCGACCGGCACCATTCTGACCGTTAAAGGGACTATCCCAAAAGATTATTCCTATCTGAACCTGATGAGTATCTTTGTACAGTTGCCTTCGGATACCGGTTTTTATTTGCGCATGGGCGCTGCCCCGGTCAAATCGGATGGCACCTTTACCTGGAGCGGCCCCCTGCCCAGGGCCGGGATAGCCCTCTCCGGCGATGGCTCGGCGGCTCCGCATGAAATAACCCTGCCCAACGGCCCTGTCACTATTGTTTATGGGGTGGTTCCTTCCTTCGAAAGCGCCCACGTCACCTTTACCGTCACCGACAATGCCAACGGCCCTTACGCCGACCCCACCGGCACCGACCAGGTCTATTATAACTGGGCCCGCACCGACGACCTGGTGGCTTCAGGCGCGGTCAGCCGGAGCTGGCTGTGGGGTCCGGCCAGTTACGAAGTTTTGGAACCTTACAAAGAATCTCCTAAAGGGTGGCGCTATGTCACTTATTACGACAAAGCCCGTATGGAAATCACCAACCCGGCAGCGCCGACCGCTAATAATGCCTACTATGTAACCAACGGCCTGCTGGTGCGTGAAATGGTCACCGGCCAGCTTCAACTGGGCAATAATACCTTCGAAAACCGCAAACCTGCTGAAGTACCGACCGCAGGGGACTTTACCGAGGCTAACAAGACGCCCCATTTCGCGGCTTATACGGCCCTTCAGACGGTCAATAACAACAAGGAAGGTCAGGTTATCACCGACCTGCTCGACAAGCAGGGCAAAGTAACGCCTAACCCGGCCCTGGCCCAGTACAACGTTACGGCGACCAACCTGGTTGACCAGACCAAGCATTACATCGCCAGCCCGTTCTGGGCTTTCTTGAATTCGAGTGGACCTATCCTGGTCAATACGGGCACTTCCGACCAGATGCAGCAGAATGGCCGCATCTTCGACCCGCTTTTCAACGCCACGGGTTACCCGATTACCGAGCCATACTGGACCAAGACCGTTGTCGGTGGTGTCGAAAAGGACGTGCTGGTCCAACTCTTTGAGCGGCGGGTGCTGACCTTTACTCCCTCGAATACTGCCGCTTACCAGGTGGAAATGGGGAACGTGGGTTCGCAGTATTACCAGTGGCGCTACAACGCCAGCTTCCAGTAAGTTTTTTACTGGAAAACTTCTGGCAGGTGGTTGACAAACCGTATCCGGCTGTCTAAACTTGACCTCAATTGCGAGGTTGAGGCGGTTTTTAGTTTTGAAGCGGGCGAAAAACAATGACAGCACAGGATACGGGGGCGGCCTGGTCGCTGAAAGGTGTGCCGGAAGGGCCGTTAATAATTGGAGTGGCCGGGGGCAGCGGTAGCGGCAAAACTACCGTTGCCCAGCATATCGTTGATAATATTGGGCCGGAACAGGTCGCCCTGCTCGAACACGATTCCTACTACAAAGACCAGAGCAACCTATCTCCCCAGGAGCGGCTCAGCGTCAATTACGACCACCCCGATTCGCTCGATAACGCCCTTTTAGTCCGGCACTTGCAGGAGTTAAAAGCGGGCCGGGCCGTCGAAGTCCCCACCTACGATTTCAAACTATATTCCCGCACTCCTGAAACCATCCGGGTCGAGCCAAAGCCGGTTATCGTGGTCGAAGGCATCCTGATTTATGTAGACCCCCGGTTGCGCAAGTTGATGAACCTGAAGATTTTCGTGGATACCGATGCTGATTTGCGGTTTATTCGGCGGTTGCAGCGCGATATTGTCCAGCGTGGCCGGACGGTCGAGTCGGTGGTCGAGCAGTATCTTCAAACTGTCCGGCTGATGCACCTGGAATTTGTCGAACCCTCCAAACGTTACGCCGACCTCATAATCCCCGAAGGCGGCTATGAAGTCCCGGCCCTGCTAAATAAAGTCTTCCGGCTGGTCCGCCTGATGAACCTCGACGATTAATTTTAGGGGTTCATCTTAAAAGGCTGGCCGCCCTGGTATTTATAGGGTTTGCCCTGCCGGTAGATGGTTACCCAGCCGCGGCCCAGGACCTGCCAGTCGTTGCCGCGCCCGCCAATCGCCACTTTCTCATCTATCCCGACTAAAAGCGCCTTGGGCACCAGTTTCTGGACGTGTGCGGCCCATTTGCGGCCTGGCCCGTTGAACTGGGGTATAAACACAGTATCAGGAAACATCCCCAATCCCGCGCGAATTTTGGCATTATCAGGGTCGTAGAGATGCTCCATCAGCACCATCCCCCCGGCGTTTGCTCCTACCAGGGTCGCGCCCCCGGCGAAGGCTTGCCGGATGGCCGTCCAGGCCCGGCTGTCGTGCAGGGTTTCGAATAAAATGAGAGGGTTGTTTCCGGCCAGGTAAATAAGGTTAGCCCCGGCCAGAAGAGCGGCGGTGTCTTCGCGGTTGGCCCCGGCGTGGTCCGGCAGAGGTATGGTTTCTACGGTGGTTGCACCCAGTCCGCGCAACCAGTTTAGCCCGTTATTCGCGAGTAGGGTGCCGTTAGTCCCGGCGGTTACGATTAAAACTTTGGCCTCTTTCCCCCCGGCCTGTTGGAGCGCGAACTGGTCGGCCTGCTCCAGGCCTTTCTGGAATTCGCCGCCGCCGCTCAACACTAAAAACCCGGCCATATGTGACTTATTTCCCTTTTACAATTCATAATTTTTAGCGCACAATAGATAAGATACCTTAAGGATATTCCAAATCGAATAACGAAATAAGCATTAGGAAGCTGTATGTTATAATACAACAAATTCGCCGCCTTTAGCCCTGGCCCTGCCAACCCGGGTCTCATATTTAAAGGCGGTAGTATCTTTACTAATTAGGGTAAGGAAATAGGAAACGAAATGAGTAAAGTGCTGGTCGTGGACGACGACCCCGGAATTGCCCTGTTATTAAAACGGATAATATCAAAAAAAGGTCATGAAATTGTAACCGCCGGGAATGGTTGGGAGGGTCTGAAAATGGCCCAGCAAGAAATCCCGGACCTTATCTTCACGGATGTGAGGATGCCCGATTTAGGCGGTGTGGAACTGGCCGGGTTCTTAAAGGCTGACCCCAGCTTGCAACATATCCCCGTAATAATTCTCAGTGGTACGGCTTTTTTGCTCGAACTGGAAAAAACTTCCGCCGATGATATTTTGACCAAGCCATTTGACCTGAAATCGGTCTATGCCATGCTGGAACGATACCTGGGGCCAGGCACCAATCCCGGTGCGCCTCAAAATAAAGAGCCCCTTAAAGACCATAAAAAAGAAGGTCCAAACTTGGAAGGCGAAGGAACTGATTCCAATTATCCTTCCGTATCCGAACCTTCTCAGGGGTTTACCAACCATTAAAATAGCTAACCTGCACCGTAAAAGCCAGGTTGTCAGATTTAATGGTAATTATTCAGCGCTACGTTGATTGCGGTTAAAACCGCCCCGGCCTCCGGCCCCTTCTTCACGCGGCCGCGCTTCGTTGACGGCAATATCCCGGCCAATGAGATTGTAGTTGTTGAACATCTCGATTGCCCGGTCTGCTTCTTCTTTGCTTTCCATTTCTACAAACCCAAAGCCTCTGGACCGGCCCGTCTCCCGGTCAGTAATAACCCGCGTGGAAACTACGTTACCAGCCTGGCTGAACAACTCTTGCAAGTTGTCCTCGGTAGCTTTGAACGATAAATTACCAATAAATAGCTTAACAGCCATAAAAGCTCTGTCCTCTTTCTCTCACGCCGCTCAAAGCAAATTTCAGGTTATATTAAATTTTACCCTTAAATTAGATGTCGGCTGACCTAATAGTATAAAGGTGTTTATCCGATTTATACGAGATTGACTAACGAATGAAGGAATGCGATTTCCTCACCGCAAATTATAACAACGCTTAAAGCTAAATGTCAATACCAAATTAAAGGATAATTAATTTAATCGGTAAATAAATAATCAATTTTCATCTTAATATTTTGGCAAATTCCGCATAAGAAAAGCCAGAATGGACTTATCTCTTTGAATTCTTACTTTTAGAGAATTTTTTAACCGTTTAACTGCTTATAAACTAAAAAGGACCGCCGGGCGGTCTTCTTTAGGTTAGTTGAAATTTGAAAACGTTTCCATTTTCAAGCGCTTAGCGTCATCGGGCGGCGACTTCGCCGATAGAGCAGGCTATCCGCCAGCATCAGCAGGGTCTTGTCGTTATCTTCCTCTTTTACGATGAAATAATCTATCCCGGCTTCGTAGGCGCGGACCATATTCTTTAATTTGTTATCTTTGCTGTACATGATAATCGGAATAGACCGGGTCTGGAAATCCATTTTTAACGATTTACAAAAATCAACCCCATCGCTATCCGGTAAAAAGGCATCAAGAATAATCAACGCCGGTTGAGCTTCTTTCAAACGAGAAATCGCTTCGTTACCGGTGGCCGCGATTGTTACCTGGTAATTCTGCTCCTCCAGGCCGACTTTCAGCTTTAACGCCTGTCCAATGTTGTCTTCTATTACCAGAACCTTGTTCATTCGAATCTACACCTTTTTACCAGGATACTACAAAAATTATTCTAACCGGGATACTCATAAAAAAAAATTTAGAAGTCCCTTACTGTTATATAACTATTATAGGTTAAAAATGTTTAGTGTAAATTGGTTTTTAATAAAAGTCATCACACTGTTACACGACTGTAATACTGTTTTGCAGAGGTGTGCATAAAGAAAGGATTATGGTTGGAGAGAGACCCTTGCTAACATGAATTTCAGGTAACGGCCTTCTAAAAAATGGGCCGGAACGGGGTGGTCGAGCGGTTGCCCGGCATCGTGCAAGATTTGCAGCCGCTTGCCGGAGTTGGCCGCCGCCGTCGCCAGCATATCCCGGAACATTTCGGGCGAGACATAGCTGGTGCAACTGGCTGAAGCCAGCAGACCCCCCGGTTCGAGCAAGTTCAGGGCAAGCTGGTTCAGCCGGGTATAGCCGCGCAGGGCGCTATAGACATTCTTTTTGGCGTGGGCGAAAGAGGGCGGGTCGAGGATAACCAGGTCGAAGCGCCGTTTTTCTTTACCAAAACGGGTAAGCAGTTCGAAACAATCCTCGCTTAAAAATTCGTGCTGGTCCGGGTCGAACCCGTTCAGGCGAAAATTCTCGACAGCGTCGGCGGTAGCCTGGGCCGCGATGTCGCAACTGACGACCTGCCGGGCACCACCCTGGACCGCGTACACCGAAAAAGCTCCGGTGTAAGAAAAACAGTTCAGGACCGTCAGGTTGCTCGACCAGTCCTGGATAAAACGCCGGTTCTCGCGGTGGTCCAGAAATAACCCGGTCTTTTGCCCTTCAAAGAGATTGGCCTTGAACTTCAGACCGTGTTCTTCCACGACCAGGTCGCGCGGGGGCAGGCGGCCCCATAATGCCTGGAGTTTACCGCCGCCCCGCTCCTGGCCGGGGTCGTCACTCTCGGCCTCGCTATTTTTGGGTCGGGCCCGCTGCAAGATGCCTTTGAGCGGTACCAGCGCTCGCAATGCTTCCACCAGCCAGTCTTTGAGCGTTTCTACCCCGGCGGAATAGGTTGCGACAACCGCATACTGGCCGTAGAGGTCCACCGTCAGACCGGGTAGGCCGTCGCCTTCCCCGAAAATAAGCCGGTAAGCCTCGGTCCGTTCGTGGGCCGGGGCGGTATCTCGCAGGTGGGCCCGGTTTTCCCAGGCCGCCGCTACCCGTTCCAGTAACCAGGGATAATCCGGCACCTGGCGGGTCGAAAAAAGCCGCACCGCGATAGGACCCGAATTATCCCAGAGACCATACCCTGTAAACCCGCCGGAGCGGACCTGGACCCAGCTACCGGTTGCCAGGCGAGGTGTGCCACCTTCGCCAAGTTGGTTGCGATAGACCCAGGGGTGGCCCTGGCTCAGACGCGTTTTAAGATTGAGCGGCAGTGACAAGACCGGCAGGTTTGTAGAGTTGGTGTTTGGCATCGGTTATTTTACAAAGCCCCCGATAATCGGCAGCGAATACATTTCCCGGTTAAAGAAGGCCCGTACCCCGGCAAAAGCCCCCGCCAGCACCAGGACCAGGTGCAGCAGCCCGACTATTACACCGCCAAACAAAATATCCTGGACCCCGGCTGCCGGAATCAGAAAGAAAAGTTCGACTACCAGCCGGATTACAGTATAAGCAATCAAAAGCCAAAGGGCCTGTTTGGCGTGGAATTTGACCAGTTCGCCGGTGGTTACCCCGGAAATTACCGCCAGGGGTAGGGCGAAAGCGATAAAGTAGCCCAGGTTCAGGCCAAAAGAAACGGTGTAAGAGATACCCCCACCGAGAGCCCTTAACGCCAGGGGAGTGTCTCCCAGGCCTAACACGCCTGCCGCCGCGCAGACCGAAAATAGGTAGACCAGCAAAGTCAGGCTTCTTTCGAAACCGTCGGCGGTCACCTGCCGGGCCGGTTGTTTGATGGCGGCAAAAGGTGGGACCGGGGCTGGGCCGGGCGTATAGCCGGGTTGACCCGGTTGAGGCTGGCCGTAGGGCGGTTGGGGCTGGCCGTAAGGTGGTTGAGGCTGCTGGTAACTGGGAGGTGGCGGCGCCCCATAAGGCCCCGGGACGTACTGGGTCGGTTGTTGGGCCGGGTTGTCTCTACCGCTACCCGGTTGGCCGTACTGGGGAGGTTGCCCCTGGGAACCGCCTTGATTTTGACCTTGACCGTACTGAGGCGGTTGGTTTGGGCCTCCGCCTGGTTGACCGTACTGCTGGGACATTATTCTGGCTCCTTTCCACTCCAATAGAAGTTTGCACCGACAATGCGAGCTAAATCAAAAGAATCCAACTACTTTGCTTGACCCCTGCAACAAGTCCTGCTAATAAGTTATTACGCTGCTAATTATAACATAAGCGCCGGGCTTAACATTTTGTGCGCCTCTTAAACAACTGTTAAAAAGGCGTTAACCAGCCCTTAAAAACCTTCAGGCAAAATATTGTGGATTTGGTGATGTAGAAAAAAACTTTTTTATGGGTTATAATGGCAAAAGTAGCGCAACGAAGCGGCTTTCCCCCAAGTCACCGGATTGGCGTTCTCCGCGCACACGTGTGTTCCAATTTTCAGTTTTAATGTGGGTGCCACCCGGCCCTTTAAGCCCAGGAAAGTATATTGCGATATGAGTGCAGTAGATAGACCTGATTCTAAATCTGCCCAACCTTTTGACGCGGCCATGAGCACGCAGACGGACGAGGTAGTGACTATAACTCCGTCCAGCCAGACCACTTCACCTGACGAAACCTTCTCAAACTCTACCTATATCCGGCGGCGGCGCTGGCAAAACTTCGGCTGGGCCCTCCTCTATATGGCCCCGGCCCTTATAATTTTCGCGGCCTTTACCTTCTGGCCGTTTTTCCAATCCATCTATCTTAGCTTTTTCGTCACCGACCAGGCCGGCCAAACCGTGCGTTTTAATGATGTCCAGTATTACAGCCGTATTCTAAATCTCGACGGCAGTGGCCGGACCGAGTATTTGCAAAGCATCTGGGTCACCATCGAATTTAGCCTGATGGTAGTCCCCCTGGGTATCGTTGTTTCGGTGGCCCTGGCGGTCCTGGCAACTGCCAAAGTGAAAATTATCGGCGTCTTCAGGACTATCTTTACGAGTAGTGTGGCTATTTCGGTCGCCAGCGCCAGCGTTATCTGGGCCTTGATTTACAATCCCAGCGTCAAAGCCACTCAGTGGCTTGTAGATGCGTTGCACCTGAAAAGCCAGGGTTTGCTGCTGGACGCCTCCACCGCCCTTCCTTCGGTCGCCTTTATGACCATCTGGACTTCCCTGGGCTTCAACTTCATCATCACCCTATCCGGCATCCAGGCCATTCCCCAGGACCTTTACGAAAGCAGCAAAATTGACGGCGCGAACGGCTGGAACTCTTTCCGCTTTATCACCTTACCGCTCCTGACGCCGACCTTGCTCTTTTTGTTCATCATCTCGACGATTAGCTGTTTCCAGGCGTTCACCCAGTTTAACGTCTTGATTGCCAACGAAGGCCCGGATGGCTCAACCAACGTAATGGTTTACCAGCTATTTACAGCCTTCTTCAAGGACACACGTTACGGGTTCGCCTCGGCCATCGCTGTCGTGTTGTTCCTGGTCGTCCTGGTGCTGACCCTAATTCAATACAGATTGCTCGATAGGAAGGTACATTATCAATGAGCGCAGGCATAACAAGTAACGAAGCCCATTCCTCGACTTATAGAGCGGCGGAAATGGCCCGGACAATCGGCCTCTACATCTTGCTCATTGTAGCTTCGCTGGTTGTATTATTCCCGATACTCTTTTCTTTGTCTCTGGCTGTTCAGGGTGATACCCTGGCTCCTCAACTCGTCCCGGACTTTAGCAAGCTCGATTGGAGTGTCTTCTCCCAGGCTTTCAACCAGGAGCCGAACCTGGGCCGCTGGATTATCAACTCATTTGTGGTTTCCCTGGCGGTAACGCTGGGGCAGTTGATAACTTCTTCCCTGGCCGCTTATGCCCTGGCAACCCTCGACTTTCCGGGTAAAAGCATCTTTTTTGTAATCTTCCTGGCGACCCTCATGATTCCCTGGGAAGCGACCGTCATCCCCAACTACCTGACGATTGCCCGCGACCTGCACTGGAAAGATAGTTACCAGGGTTTGATTGTGCCTTTCCTGGGGAGCGGATTTGGTATCTTCTTACTGCGCCAGTATTTTATGACCATCCCCAAAGACCTATACGAGGCGGCAGTAATTGATGGCTGCGGGCGGACCCGTTATTTGTGGTCAATTTTGATACCACTTTCCCGCCCCGCCCTGGGTACCCTGGCCGTCTACGCTTTCTTGAACACTTACAACCAGTATTACTGGCCCCTTTTAATAACCGACAGCCCGGAGTGGCGTACTACCCAGGTTGGCATTACGGCTTTCCGGCAAACCGAGTCAGCCGTGTTCAATTTGCAGATGGCAGGCACTTTGATTGTGATGGTGCCTACTTTGCTGCTTTTGATAATCGGCCAGCGCCAGTTAGTGCGAGGTCTCACTTCGGGTGCCCTCAAAGGTTAGTTTCTGCGTTTTGTTAGGTTTGGAGAGTTTTTCTGTCCCGTGTGTCCGGGCAAGCAGGTCGGAGGTTGGGCCTGTTCGCACCGGGTAAAGCTTCACTGTTTGAGCGATTATGTCTCGAAAAGGAGGGCCGGTCCCGCAGGGCGGGGTTGCCGGTTTACTCTTTCAAATACTGAGGAGGATATGATGTCTGAAGAATCAAAAAAGCGGCTGAGTCGCCGCAGGTTTGTGACCCTGACGGGTGGCGCCCTGGTTGCCAGTGGCATTCTCGCGGCTTGCGGGGATAATACTGCGACCACCGCCCCGGCAGCCGCAACTACCGCCGCCGGTAGCGCGACCACGGCAGCAGGTTCGGCCACTACCGCTGCTGCTGGCGCGACCACAGCCGCCGCAACTACCGCCGCCGCGGGTGCTACTACCGCCGCCGCGGGTGCTACTACCGCAGCAGCCCCGGCCCCAACCGCTACACCCTACCCGACCGTGGCCCAGGCCGCCGGTTCGACCAAAATAGTTTTCTGGCACGGGTTCACCGGGTTTAACGCCGGTATCCTGCAACAGATTGTAAACAAGTACAACACCACCCAGCAGAAATATTACGTGCAGACTGTGGCGAACTCCAACTATGACGATACCATCGCCAAGTTCCGCACCGCCCTGGCCGGTGGTGACCTGCCGAACGTGGTCCAGATTTACGATATCGGCACCCAGGCCATGATCGATACCAAGAAAATCATCCCGGTATCGGATTTCATTGCCAAAGACAACCAGCAGGCTATTGTTGACGACATCGAACCGGCAGTTGCCAGCTACTATACCGTCAACAAGGTCCTTTACTCGATGCCTTTGAACAGCTCGACCCCGGTTATGTACTATAACAAGGCAGCTTTCAAAGAAGTCGGTCTTGACCCCGATAAACCGCCTACGACCTTTAGTGCCGTGATGGATGCGGCCAAGAAACTGGTCAAAAAGGATGGTGACAAGATTACCCGTGGTGGTGTCGACTTCAGCCTTTACGGCTGGATCCTGGAACAGGAGCACGCCGAGCAGGGTGCTTTGCTGGCCGAGCCGGATAATGGCCGCAGCGGCACTCGCGCCAACAAACTGGTCTTTAACGGGGAAGCCGGGCAGACTTACCTGAATTTCCTCAAGTCTATCCTCGATAACGGGTTGGGCCGCAGTTGGGGCCGTCATAGCGGCACGACCGCCAATACCACTATCGCTTCTAACTTTGCCACCGGCCAGACCGCGATGACTTTTGAAAGTATCGCAACCCTGCGAAGTTTTATCAGTTCGGCGGCAAGTTCCGGGAAGGGCGTAGACGTGGGGGTGGCCCCGTTGCCCAAACCGGATAACGCGCCGGGTGGGGTTATTATCGGGGGCGCTTCCATCTGGATTACGACCCAGGGTGACGCCAATACTCAGGCCGGGGCCTGGGACTTTGTGAAGTTCACGGCTCAGCCGGAGCAGCAATCGTTCTTCGCCTCCAATACCGGTTACTACCCGACCCGCAAGGCTGCCTACAATCTCCAGGAGATGAAGGACGCCCTGGCGAAGTACCCGCAGTTCCAGGTGGCGATTGACCAGCTGCACAATACCAAGGCCAGCCCGGCTACTGCCGGGGCGGTCTTTGGCAGTTTCTCCGGCTCCCGCCAGAACGTCGAAGCGGCCATGGATAACTTCATGACCGGCAAGGCGTCCTCGGCCAAGGCCGCTCTCGATGATGCCGCTAACAAGGAGAACGACCGCCTGACGGAGTACAACTCGACCGTCAAATAAGTCGCACGCTCTTTAGAATCAAAAAACCAGCCCTTCTTCATTGGCGGGCTGGTTTTTTGATGAGTAAAGCTGGATAAAAGCGAATGGTCAGGCTACTTGCAGAATGTTAGCTAATTTAGGCTGGTCGAACCCGATAATAAAATCCGGCTCGGCATCGTCGTACTGGATTTCAGTTACCGGTACACCCATTTGCCCGGTTTTTGCGACCATGGCTTCCGCTTCCTGGCGGTTCTGGTCCACGTACACCAATTCGTAATTCACCTTGTTTTTATCCAGCCAGTTCTTTTCCATCTTGCAATAAGGGCAAGCATGGGTCGAATACAGTTTAACCAGGGTGGGTTTTAAGTCACCTACTCCCGCCGCTTCCTGGATAAGCTCCTTCAATTGAATTTCGGCCTGGGAGGCCAGGTCGGTTATTGAAGCGTTCTGGGTAAGCGCCTTGATGATAGCAGGTTGGCCTGTTCCGACCAAAACCTTTCCTTCTTTTTCAAAGACACTAATCGAACACGGCAAAAACCCCAGTAGGTCCTGGTTCTCGGCCAGGACTGTTTTCACCCATTCCGGGCGGCAGACCAGGACCATTTTGCCCATCTGGTCCGGCAAATCTATCGAGCCTAGCATTTTCCAGCCCTGGCTTTGCGCTTTCTGAGTGACTTTTTCAACGGTTTCCTGGAGCGAATAATTACTCTTACGGAAATAGGCAATATTCATTTAACACCTCTTAATAACAGCCTGTTAGGCTAAAGTTTGAATAAATAATGTTTTTGTAGCTGGCTTCTCATAGGAAGAATCTTCGCGCCGGGACTCTTTCAGGTGGAAATTAGCGGCCCTGGACCCTACCATTGCGCACATCTTTGCCCCAGAAGGGCTCACCAAACAGGGGCGCAAAAAGACAGAAATCGGCTACTCCGGCCACCAGCGGGACCAATCCAACTGCTGCCAGGAGCCAACCCCAGGAATTGCCTATCCCAAATAGACCCAGCCCGATCAGGATTAACCCGGCGACAATTCGGATAGCCCGACCTACCGAGCTAACCATAAATAATGTGAATGCCATTTTAATAACTCCTTTTTCTATTTTGGAGATTTATATTTTAGGGATTTTTGGAAACATCCCCACCAGGTTTCTCGGTCTTATTTTAAAGACGAGATTTGAAGTAAATTTAGGGAAAGTTTAAAGAAAGTTTGAATTTTTATACCGAACTTTTTTACATTTGTCCTGAAGTTATTATTCGAGAGATTGTGGGCGGGAAGCGAGGTACCCTGGTATAATACGCGGGCAAGCTTTTGGAACTTTGTTCAGAAATTTCCGTAGAATATAGGAGCGAAACGGTTGGCGACTGTGCAAGAAGCAGGTGCTAAAGGCCACCTCTTAATGGTGGTCGGCTCGAAAAACCCGGTCAAAATCGGGGCCGCCCAGGCGGTTATGCAGCGGGTAGTTGCGCAGGAGTTGCTGCCGGGTGTGACCGCCGCCACGGTCCGGGGGGTTGAGGTAGCTTCCGGTGTCAGCGACCAGCCTGTCGGTGACGAAGAAACCCGGCGAGGGGCGCTGGGCCGGGCCCAGGCCGCTTTACAGGCTACTCCCGGTGCGGATTATGGGGTTGGTCTGGAAGGCGGTATTCTCAAGCTGGAAGGCGAAATCTTTACCTGCGCCTGGTGTGTTATAGTCGACCGGCGCGGCAATATTTCGTCGGGAAGCGGCCTGGTGATGCCGCTGCCGCCACCTATCGTGCGCGACCTCGAAGCCGGGTACGAACTGGGGGATGCCACCGACCGTTTATTCGCGGTAAAGAATAGTAAGCACGCGGGCGGGGCGCTTGGTTACCTGAGCAAGGGCTTAAGAAGCCGCCAGGACGCTTACGAAAGTATCTTTACCTATGCTCTTGCCAGGTTTCTTGACCCGGAGCTTTACGAATTAATTTAACAAGAGTGGGTATGAATTTTCTGCTCTAGTTTCAGGAGTTTACGTGAAATGATTATTGCACTTATCGTCTGGATTCTAAACATTCTGGCAATCGCGATTATTATCCGGTCGCTTCTTTCCTGGGTGGACCCGATGGGCCGCAACCCGATAAGCCAGGTTCTCATTCAAGTGACCGAACCGGTCCTCGCCCCTATTCGCAACATGATGGGTGGTGGTATCGGCGGATTTGACCTCTCGCCAATTATAGCTATACTGTTAATCCAGGTGATAGCGCGGGTGTTGGCGGGTAGTGGAGCCGCCTTCTGACCGGGCTAAAAGAAAGTTAGTCCTCTGGAGGGAGCGGTAAAATGGCGATTGTGGCCCAGGTAGGTTACATCCTCTTATTCATCTTGTTTATCCTGATGATGTTGCGGGTAATTTTGTGGATTATCGGCATGTTTATCCCACCGCTCATGGATAACTCGTTTGCGCGCCTGATAACCAGCATGACCGAGCCGGTTATCGCGCCCTACCGGGCCATTTTGCCAGCCGTCAACGGCATCGACTTTTTCTCTTTTATTTTTTCAATCATCATAATCCAGATTATGATGAACTTTCTCAACCATTTAGCCGCTCTATAACTCAATACGCAAAGGACTAGCCTCTCCATGACCCAGAGCCGCCTCTTTGATGACGAAGTGCCGCCTGTTGCCGGGGCGGCTTTTACCGGGCACACCCTGGAAGTCGCGCCCGACGCGCCCCTGGCCGCCCGTATGCGCCCTCAGAACTTCGATGAGTTTATCGGCCAGGAGCATTTGACCGGCCCAGCCGCCGCCCTGCGGCGGGCGGTCGAAAGCGACCGCCTTTCCTCGATAATCCTTTGGGGGCCGCCCGGTGTCGGCAAGACTACCCTGGCTGAAGTTATCGCCGGGCTGACCCGCTCCCATTTTGCCCGGTTGAGCGCGACCTCGGCGGGGGTGGCCGATTTACGTAAAGTCGTCGAGGAGGCCCGCCAGCGTCGCAAAGCTACCGGGGGTCGCCAGCGCACCATCCTCTTTATTGACGAAATCCACCGCTTCAACAAAGCCCAGCAAGACGCCATCCTGCCGATGGTCGAAAACGGCACCGTCACTTTAATCGGCGCGACTACCGAGAACCCTTCCTTCGAGGTGAACGCCGCCTTGTTGTCGCGCAGCCGGGTCTTTGTGATGCGGGCCTTGAGCGATGATGAAATCCGGCTGGTCCTGCGGCGTGCCCTGACCGACCCGGTGCGCGGCCTGGGCAAAGAAAAGATTGAACTAAAGCCGGACGCAGAAGAAGCCCTGGTAAACCTGGCGAACGGTGACGCCCGGTCCTCCCTTAACATCCTCGAATTGACGGTCACGACCGCCGTCCCGCCTACCAACCCCACCGACCCGCTCGTTATTGACGTGGAAGCGATTGAAAACGCGGTCCAGCGTCGCTCCCTCCTTTACGACAAGGGCGGCGAGATGCACTACGACATCATCTCGGCCCTGCACAAGTCGGTGCGCGGTAGCGACCCGGACGCCACCCTTTACTGGGTTGCCCGGATGCTAGAAAGTGGCGAAGACCCACTCTATGTAGCCCGGCGCCTGGTGCGAATGGCGGTCGAAGACATCGGATTGGCCGACCCGCAAGCCCTCCCGGTAGCGATGGCGGCCCAGCAAGCCATGCATTTTCTTGGTATGCCCGAAGGTGCGCTGGCCCTGGCCGAGTGCGCCGTCTACCTGGCGACCGCCCCCAAGAGCAACCGGCTCTATACCGGGTACGGTCAGGCCCAGGCCGATGTCCACCAGACCCGTAACGACCCGGTGCCGCTCCATCTGCGCAACGCCCCGACCCAGCTCATGAAGAATCTCGGCTACGGCAAAGAATACAAGTACGCCCACGACTACGAAGGCGGTTTCGTCTACCAGCAGAACCTGCCCGATGCGCTGGAAGGCCGCCGCTATTACGAGCCGACGGACCGGGGTTACGAGGCTGAACTGGCGGCCAGGTTAGCCGGGTGGCGGACCCAGGCCAATGCTGCCAGGAACGAGGCCGCGCAAAATCCTGGTCCTGCACCTGCCATACCTTTGAGCGCGACCTCAGCCCGGCCTAAGCCTCCCGCAGAACAAGGCAACCCGGCTTCTGTTCCCGCCGCCTCACCAAAACCGGCGCAGGCTTACCCGGCGCAACCGCAAGCCCGGCCCACTCAGGCTGCCGTTAGCCCGGCAAGACCTGTTTCACGACCTTTGCCCCAGGTTGCCGAGCAATCAGAAGATTACGACCCCGATCCGCCGATTTAAGCCCCTAACCTGTAAGACATTATAAGAAATGAAAAGCCGGTCCCTGTACCGAAAATACGGGGACCGGCTTTTTTCTAACTCGATTCGCGACCGGGACCGACCGTTACGGCTGGCCCTGGTTGTCTACAAGATGGACGGGTTGGCCCTGGACCAATAACTGCCAGGTCGTGGTGTCGTTCGCCAGAGGATTATCACTACAATCACTTTTAACACATTTAAGAATATAGTCAATTTGGAAGTAATAACACAGGTTCTCCGGGACACCGTTTGCCTCACAACTGGTTTTATAAGCTGCATAGGTTGGGGCATCGGGTAATTGGAAGCTCAAGAAAGCCCATTGGTCGTTGTAATAGGCTGTAGAGCCCACCCTTAAGTGTTGAACCGTTGCCTGTGATACATTTGAGCTGTAAATACATTGGCTCAAGTTATATGGACATGCCGTCAAAGATGTTGTTAGAGTTATACCCAAAGGTACAGTCCATTGATAAGTGCCGCTGGAGTTGGTAGGACTGGCTGACGTGCCTGTTTTTACCCTTGGTCCATAAGTTGAAGGAGCCAGGATGCTGACATCGAGTTGCCCGCTTACGTCACCAGAGTCAAAGAGTTGTACGATACCTTGCGTTCCCGCGTATTCTGGGGGTATATAAGCCAGGTCAAAAACTACATCTTGTTGAGTAATTCCTTGTCCAGGGAGAATTTTACCATTGGCATAAATAGTCATCGCCGTTAAAGGATAGACCGACGGTACCGGCGTTACTGCTATGGTTTTAACTCCATCGCTAAGAGTATAGGTTATTGTTTTTGGATTTTCATACTCCGCCTTCAGGGAATAACGGTTTGCTGCTGCTCCGCTAAAGGTTTGAATATGGAGCATGTACGACCCGCTCCTGACCGCCGCCGTATTGGCTGTAAGGTCGGGGTTAGCTACCAGAGAACTACCACTCCAGGCTATGTTGGTCAGGTGGAAATAAGGTTCCAACCCAAAGTTCCTGCTAAATCCGGAATTATTAGAACTTATGGAACAGGAAGTACCACTTTTAGTAAAAGTATAACCTGGGAAATCCTGGAAGGCTCTACAGTCTGTAGATGATGGCATATCACCAAGCAAGACTTTAGTGGAGTAATCAACCGAGTCTAATCCAGGATGCCCTTCGACAAAAGCTTTATCAAATTTGCCGTAATTGCCAGACGAATTTGCCCAGAGCTGGCGTTCCTTTAAAGAAAGTGAGGGGTTGGAATCACTTGGCATTTTACTGGGGTCTTGTAACGGATTGCCGCGCCCATTAAACGAGCCGGGTATATTAGGTAACGAGTCGGCAGTATAATTGCTATCAAAATCCCAGTCACAACGCCAGCCGTGAAAACTGTAATAAAGGGTATAGTATCCGGCAATTTTACCGGTTGCAACTGGCCTGGTTACCGTTGGACTTGCGGTTGTCCATGTCGTTGAAGTAATCCAGGCCCGGTTAACCAGGGGATCGCCATACGCCATGTTGAAGGGAATCCGGTTATGGCCCCATAATGGATCAATGCCAAAACCTGATGAAGTTCCTGTAGTGGTATTAAGGTCTACAGCCCCCCGGCGACAGTCCTGGTTAGGGTCAACAACCTGGCTGAAACTACTTGAGGTTGGATCCCAGATATTAGCGTTGTTGGCTTGTGGGTCAGCCTTGCTGATATTGGTCCCGTACGAAAGAGTGCCCGTGACAATCGGGTTGAGATAAATGTCGTAGGTCGGCGTAATGGAAGTCGTCGGGGAAACCACGTCAAAGATTTCCCTGGCAATCGTCCGGTCACCGGTGTTATTGGGGTCGTAATCAACCATCGCGCCATAGCGGGCGGTCGGTGTACCCTTTAATTGATTCCAGCGGAAATCATAATTGGTGCCGCCGCTAGTAGTGGCAGGGCAAACATAGGCGTAACGGTTGTTAGGGTCTCTTAAAGTACCTAATTTTGAAGTAGTAGGAACCGAAGTATAAGCATAATCCGGCCCATAATATTTGGTCGTGGTGGACCCGGTGCCGTATTGGGGCGATTTTTGGGCCTCGTTATTGGTATCAGGAAACTGGGTATTATCCCAGAAAGACTTGGTATCATCAAAAATGAAATAACAGAAACGGTTATAAGTCGAACCACTCTCAATGGGGGTTTGAATATTGCTTTGGCCCCCACGTATGCTCATGTCGGTTATTTCCATCTGCCCTAATTTATAAGGCAGCACATTCTGGTAAATCGAGGGAATAGCCGGGGTTGGTGGTGGACCGTAAAGGGTCAAACGGGTTCGTAAATCGTTATAAGTCAGTTCCAGGTTATTTCTATCTGGGAATCTAACACCCTGGTAATTAGGATCATTAGCGTTGTCATAATTAGCTGATTTATCAGGGCCATACCAGGGCACAGTTAAGTCTACGTTCGTAGCTCGCGGTGCGGTTGGATAGGACGGCGAACTCAAACTTGCCGAGTCACAATAACTTGTATTGGCTAAACTGGTAGTACCAGGTGAACATAAAAGTCTTTTAGTAGACCAGGAATTGTTTGAAGTAACTGTCGTTGGTAAAGTTACCGGGTTGCTATTTGTTACATTTTGGAACCCCCAACCAGAATAAGGCAAAACAGCTCCATAGGAATTACCTCTTGCCTGGTAGTTATCCGCCGTACCGAAAGCTTCACCACCCTGTTCGTTTTCTGCTCCATCGTAAATTGTGATATTCAGGTTGGTATGATTTGCGACATTGGCCTGGGTATCCGTATACGACCAGATTGCCGCTGGATCAACATCAACTATTATTTCCGAACCAAAACTTCTTTGACCGTTAGGGCTGTCAGGGTGAATATCACCATTTATTATAGGGGGGGTAGTGCTGGCATTATAAGCAGGACAATTTGTTCCGGTACCCGCATAAAAAATATTACTTATAAACCAGGTAGAAGGGTCATTGGTATGCAAACAGTTCTCGAGGGAACTTCCTGATTTATCGCCAATACTTAACCCGTTCACACCAGCCGAACCTGTAGAAAATTGGGCACCCCCGTCTCTTATAGGATTATAGGCATCCCCGTTGGTATGCAAAATGTCTTCACCGCCCATATGGGCCCAGAAACCGCCAATACAGGGGGAGGGTGGGTTATCCTGTTCGCAACGCATCAGGACATATTTCTGGTAGGTTGCACCCCGCATATTTAATTGACTAACATCAGTTCCATCGCAGTTAGCCATACTGGCCTGATCACAGCGCATATAATGGTCGTCAAGAACCCCGTTGGAACCGTAATAGTTAAACGAACTACCAAATTTTACCCGGTGGAAATACTCGGCAGTCGAAGTTCGGACTATCGGGTAACTGGGAAAACCTAATATTCCCAGGAAGAAACGGTTCTCCATCTTGGAAAGGGTTACCCGGTAAAGAATTGCCAACCCTGTCGGCACTTCACTATCAAAAGAGTAATACTGGTCGGGTCCGTTCTGGGTGACGGTGGTATAGGACGCCCGGCGGCAGCGCTGGTTATAAGCTGTAGTAGAAGCCTGGCCGGTATCGTAGTAGCAAGCGACTTTAATGCCGTTGGCTTCGGCGGCAAGCTGGGCGCGGGCGTCCCCGACGGCCCGGTTGTCGGGCAGCCAGATAACCCCGGCCAGGGCGGCGGCATCGGCGGCACGTTGCATCCGGGTGGCATCCAGGTAACCCAGGCCCCCGTCAATCGCCAGGCCGACCATCGCTACCATCCCGACCGCTACCAGCGCCACTAACACAAGAGCCTGGCCTTCTTCGCCCCGGCGGATGGCCGAACGGTCCAACTTTTTAAATAGAAGCGGTGTTAAAAAAACTGTGCGCATTGCTACCTCGAACTAAACCTGCCTCAATTGGAGCAGCTTAAACCATTTGAGAAGTGCGGATTAAACCTATAAATACATTTTAATTCTAAATTCAGCCCCTACCTTAGTCAATATACTAAAAAGTCCCAGGTCCCTCATAATAGCGGTCCATATGTACTAGTACTTTTTCCCTATTAGCCCACTTTTCCACGTTGCTGGTCCTATAAAAAGTACCATCTATTTCACGCTAAGACTGCCGGAGCCCGGTAAAAGCGCGTCCAGGTAGCGGCTGCCCTGGATGGTTGAAAGGGTGAACGCGACAGGCTGGCCGTTGACCGTAAGCTGGGCCGGCGCGGGTTGGTCTGCCGGGAGAAGCAGATGCAACTGGACGGATTGGGTCTGCTGCCCGCCCCAGGTCATCTGGATAGTCTTATCCGGGGAGAGTTGCCAGGTGTAGCTGAAATAGGCCTCGCTGGCCCCATAACTCAAGGTTACGGCGGCCCGGGGCCGGTCGGTGATAGCCCAGGTAGGGGCAAGGTGGACCTCCCGGTAGAGCTTGAACTGGTCGACTACCCCGGCCAACCCTTCTACCAGGGCATTGAGCATTTCCGAGGAACCCCACCCATCGGTTGGCAGGGTCGAGGTAGTGCCGATGCCAGGGGTGCCGTCCGGGTGATACCATAGATACGAGCCGCCCGACTGGTCAAGCAATTGCCAGTAGCGGCGCAAAATGTCCACGCCGTAATCTTCAAAGCCATAGGCGAAGGCTCCCCGCGCCAGGGCTCCCCCGACCAGTGGCATTATCCCGCCGTTGACGTACTGGCCGGGATAGCTGAACCCCTGCTGGAAAGGTGGGTCGATGCTGTACCACTCGGCGAAGACTTTGGGGCCGTAAGCAGCCCGCCGCGCCTGGTAGGTCTTTATTAGAGAAATAGCCTGGTCGAGGGTCAGGGTGTCACGCTCGAGGGCGTAGGCGTTGGAGAGACTAAGCTGGGTCTTTTCGTCCACGCCGGTCGGGTCCACCGGGGTAAGATGAACCTGGTGGGTATAAAACTGGCCGTTCCAGGCGTATTTGTTCAGGTTTACCAGCAGTTGGTCGGCCCGGCTATCCCATTTAGCGGCTTCCTGGTCCCGCCCGAAATACCGCTCGATCCGGGCCAGCACCTTTGAGGCGTGGTAGAGGCCGGTATTATCGCCGTGCATGATGCTCCACCGGGTTTTGTTGTCAAAATTACGCCGGATGTTGGTGCCGTCGCTGCCCTGCTCGAAATCCCAGGTGTCAATAGTAAAGGCCCTCTTGACCAGTCCGTGTTCGCTATCCCAGCGTTTTGGGTCGGTGTAGGTATATTCCAGACCTCGTTCCATTGCCGTCAAATTGTCGCGCAGCCAGGCGTCGTCCCCGTTAGCCTGCCAGGCCGTCCAGACCCCCTCGACGAAAAGATATTCACGGTCGGCCTCGACCTCAATCTGACCTTTGTAAACATCCCCGCCGGGGAAGTACTGGAAATAATCGTCGAAGCTGCCGTCAGGATGCTGGGTCGAACGGAAATAATCGAGGGCCGATTTCATGTTCTTCTCAAAGAATTTAAACCCCTTTTCCTGGTAAACGTGGTCGCGCAGCCAGATATAAGGCGTATCCGGCGAGCGATAGCCCAGCACCGGGCTGTTATCCAGGGGCGAGTAGTAGGTGACGGCGTCTTTTTCAAGAAAACCCTTGACGCGAGGATAGAGACCGTCCCAGATAGGGTCGCCGGTAACGATACCATTCTGGGGTGAGGCCAGTTCGAACCAGTCCCAGCGCCCGGCCACGACCTGCCCGTCCCGGTAGAGTTGGGCGCCCTGGGGTCCGGGATTCCCGGCAGGATAGATGGTAAGCGGTGTATTGGCTTCGAGCGGGTAGGTCGCGTAGACCCGGTTTTGTCCGTCAAAAAGTTTGAGTTGACCGCTCGTATCGCTGTTAACCTGGAACGGGGTCAAAGGCTGGACTTTCCCTGCCGGGCCGCTTACGGTGAGTTGGACCGCCTGTTCCTGGCCCGACCAGCGGTCGAACAGGGCCGGGTCGAGATTAGCGGCCCGTTCACGGCCCAACAGGCTCAGCAGCACCGCGTAGGGTGTCCCCGCGTTTTCCGGGTGAAACTCGAACACGGCCCGCTCGAAATACTGGACGGTCAATCTGGTGGCCGGGTCGGTCTGCTCGGCAGTAATCGGGTAGCCAAACTGGGGCAGACCCCCGTTTTTTTGCCAGTAGTCTAGGAAGGCCCCACCTATCCCGAAATTGGTTTCTTTGAAGAAAAGACTATCATCAGAGGCGTGGGCAAGCCCGGCAGTTGCGCCGTTCTGGGGATGGGCGGCGGTTTCAGCGTCGAGTTTTTCTCGCCCTAACAGGCCCAAAAGCACTTCGTAGGGTGTCCCGGCGTTTTCGGGATGGTATTCGAAACGGTTGCGTTCGAAATACTGGACCATGTAGCCGTTTTCATAGAATTGAGGGGTGATGGGAAAGCCAAAGATAGGAAGGCCCCCGTGGGACTGCCAGTATTCGAGAAAAGTCCCCTGGAGATATTGCCCGGTTTCGTTGAAATACATGCTGCCACCGCTGGGGGCGGCCTTTGCGGCTGGCTGGGAAAGGGAAGAAAGGGGGCTGCCGGTCAGGATTAGCAAAATCGCCAGGCTTGCCAGCAGAAATTTAAGAGGACGCACTCTTTGGACCAGGCGCAACCGGGCTATTGACTCTTTCAGACAAGGCTCCTATCTATCCCACTAAGGCGAACCCCTTTGACACCTGACAATATTCTTGCTCTTCTTATACCTTAATTTTTTCTTTCTTTCAACTTGCCCAAGCTGGTCAAACGGCTGAGCCTGCCCCAGGTTGGTGGCATTTGGGGCGGTAGTTGAACCGCCCATATTCAGACAGTTATGCTAGAGCAAGGGTCGGGATTGGGATATTGTTAAGGTTGGTTTTTACTATATTGCAACTAATTTTCAAGCGGCTCGTTCTAAAAGAAGGAATTATTTGAAAATTTAAATATTTGGATGCGGATATTTTTGTGGTCTGTGGGTTCATGTGATTTCCCCCGGAAAGTTGAAAATAGCTGGGAGTGGGTTTATGCGAATTTTAAGGAATAAGGTTGGTTTTACTATCTGGGTACTGGCGATGCTGCTGGGCGGGTTATTTCTTGGCTCATTTACCCCGGCAAAGGCCGCTTCCCCTGCTCCTTTCCAATTAACAACTGATGAGTCTCCTCACTGGTTTCCACGGACCGATGGCAAAACCGTAGTTTGGACCGATGTTCGGAACGGTGACCCTTATAAAAGTAAAATTTACGCCCTGACTATCGCTGACTGGAAAGAATTTCTCGTAGCTGATAATTCATTCGAACAGAAAATGCCCGACATTGACGACAATATTGTGGTCTGGGAGCAAGGACCTACCTGTGATATTAATGACTATGGACCGATCGGTCCCTATACCAGTGGGTCAATCGGGTGCCACCGCGACATCTATGGCAAGAACCTGGTGACCGGCCAGGAATTTGAAATAGCCGCCTCAAACGGGCAAACCGATGAAACCGACCCGGCTATTTCGGGCCGCTGGGTAGTCTGGGTTTCGCGAGACGTTTCAGGCGCTTTATGGCTCAAAGGTCGCGATATTTCGACAATGGCCCCGGTGGTCACGCTTACCGCCTTGAAAGATGAAGCCTATAAGCGCCCGGCTATTTATGGTGACCGGGTAATCTGGAGTGAATTGACCAACCATGTCAATCTTGATGCGGACTGGCGGTTAGAAACTTTACAAATCGGGCCAAATGCCGTTACTACGCTTGATACCGGGCACGGTGATAACTTTATTTTGTCTTTCGATATTCATGGCGACCTGGTGACTTATGCTTCTTTGAGCGATGTTGGATGGGTATTAAAGATATTAAACCTGCACACAAGTAACCGCCAGGTCATTGTGGGTGCTAAAGATACTCCTTCCTACCCTTACGAACCTACTACCGATGGCCGTTATGTGATTTTTGAAGACTTCTTACATTTTTACGCGCATGTCGGAACTATTAACCTGCGGGCTTACGACACTCAGACCGGCAGTTATTTTGCTATCCAGGATGATGCTGGTGCTCATGCCTATGCTTCTTTGCGAAATGGCTACCTGGTTTGGAACAACCTGGTAGGTGCTAATACCTCTGTTTTTGGCGCACCCTTGGAAGGATTTTTGCCGACCGCACCTCAGCCTCAACCAACCAATTCACCTGACCACTACTTCTTCCCGGAAACGGGGCATACCCTGGCGAACGGTTTTAAAAACTTCTGGGATAAAAACGGGGGTCTGGCGGTCTTTGGCTATTCCCAGACCGAGGAGTTTGGTGAACTTAACCCCGACACCGGCAAAATCTACACGGCCCAGTATTTCGAGCGGCAGCGTTACGAGTATCACCCGGAAAACGCCGGGACACCCTATGAAGTGCTCCTGGGCCGCCTGGGTGTGACCGATGCCATCCGGCGCAACCTCTTAAGCACGCCCGACTTCCAACCTGCAACAAGTTCCGGGGCCGCGAATTGCTTCTACTTTCCCGAAACTCAGCACCAGGCCTGCGGGGATTTTCTGGAGTACTGGCGTTCGCACGGTCTTGACCTGGGCGAGGCGGGCAATTCCTATCGCGAATCTTTAGCCCTCTTTGGCTATCCGATTTCCGAAGCTTATACCGATCCCCAGACCGGCTTTCTAACCCAGTATTTCGAGCGGGCCCGGTTAGAGTATCACCCCGAAAATAAAGGGATCCTATATGCGGTCTTGCTCGGCCTGCTGGGCGACCTGGAATTGCAGGACCGGGGTTGGGTTGCTGGCACATAAGTTGCCCTATAAATCCTCGAAAGAGGTTATTGGTGACGGCGCCCGGTCTGGCCGGGAACCCGCTTAGAGAGGATGGTTGTTGAAATGGAAAAGAATACCGACGACGAAAACCTGTTTAAAAAAGTCTATACCAAAGAGAATGTTTCCGAAACCCTGGCCGAAAAGAACGACTGGGTAAAAACCCCTGTCGACGATAAGGTTGAGGGTGTGCCGCCTTCTGATTCGGCTATAAAAAAAGCTCAGGCCGGTAAACAGACTGTTATCCCTGACCAGAATGGCCGAAACAGTCACCTGGACGACGCCGAGAAACTTGAGTACCAGGCCGTCCATAACGAAACCCCCACGCCTGACTATCACGATGAAATTTACCGTGAAAAACCGGTAGAGGGTCGGGTAGCCAATAACTGATACCCAGGCACTCGACCGGGCGGCCTTTGCCTTTTCTTGAAAAGCCGCCCGGTTTTTTCTGCCGGAACCAAAACCCTGAAGGTTTAATGAAAAGGAGAATATCTCGTGAGTAAGATACGAATATCAAAAGATGAGGCGCACAGCCAGCTTAATGAAAACACGAATACTTCCGACGATTTCGACCGCGATTTGCACCCCAACGCTTAGCCTGAAGATATAACCACGTTGGATGAGACCAATTTCCGGGAAACCGCCTTCAACAACAAAGAAATTGGCCGGGCCAACCCGCAACTGTCCAAGGACGAGCTAAAACGGTTGATTATTTTACCGGAAGGCACCGCCCTTGAACAGGGCGCAACCTATTTCGACCTCAAAAACCGGGAGCGGGGCGAGTTTACGGCAGCCCACGGCAATAGCGCCGGGGCCGAAAACTGGTACGTTGCCAAGAGCCAGGTGGATTATCCTCTCTGGAACCGCTTAACCGGCGTTGATAATCCGGACCGGCTAGACCAGCCGACCGGCGAAGCTTTGCAGTAACCTTTTCGGCAGACCTGGCGCCTATACCCGGTGCCGGCCTAAACGCTGGCTATGAAAATGCCGCTCGGTTTGCTGATACGGAAGAAACCGTGGGCCTCAATCTCCCGGTTGATGGCCCCGGTCAACTCCGCTGTCTGTTGCTCGGTCGGTTTGGAAGTTGAGGCGGCGTAAGCCACAGCGGCTTCCGCTTCGGTAACGCGAAGCTCATCCTCGTACAGGCGCAACTCCACCTTTGAGAAGAAAGCCCCAAGCTGTTCAGCCCCGTTTTCCAGGTTAAAATCCAGTGTCCCGGCCATCAGACTGACAATCCCGAATTGGCTCATCAAGTCCCTCAGTTCGCGCATGTTACCGCGCCCGATAGTCGAAGCATACAACCGGCCTCCCGGTTTCAAGACCCGGCGGATTTCCGAAAAAGCGCGCGGTTTATCCGGCACGTGATAGAGCATATGGTTGGCAATCACTGCGTCAAAACTGCCGTCCGCGAAGGGCAGGGCCTGGGCGTCGGCCTGCCGGAAGGTAAAGGGCCGGTATTTCAAATGCTGGCGGGCGGTATTGAGCATACCTTCTGAGAAGTCGGTCAGGGTTATATCCCAACCGGGTGGCACTCTTTTCCAGTTGCTGAGCCACAGCCAGCCCGGACCGCAGCCCAGTTCGAGCAGACTGGCCTCGGCGGGAAGCTCGAAGCAGTCAAAGACCCAGTTATGCCAGCCGTAGGGGTTGACCGCAAAACGGCGATGCAAATCCACGCGGGCGTCAAACTTTGAAGAGTCTTTATACTGGTCTTTTACAAGTATTGATTTTTCGGTTTCGCTCATATACGTTTCCTGGGTAAACTATAAAGTTGTTATCCGGCTAATAAACCACCCTACGAACGGGGTGGACGGGGCTTAAACTCACTCACCAAATAAGTATAGCTCAACAATCCCCACAGGGCGCTTTTTACCGCGCTTTTAAGAAAAATCGCGATGGTTAGTAACCCGGTAAATTATACTATCCGATACAAAAAGAGTAGTTTAGACATTTTAACTACTCTCTAAATTCATTAAAGGGAAAGCCGGTTAAAACCAGGGTAAAAGAGGAGAGAATTTTTTCTTTGCAGCCTTTTAAAACTAAAAGGACGAAGCTCTAAAGCCTCGTCCCAATTTCTGGTTATTTGCGTTTCCGCGAGTGATTATACACCCAGGGAAGCTTCGAACTTAACCGCGTCTTCGATCCATTCAATGCCCTTGGAAACAATGTTGTCCAGGACGGATTTCAGGTTTTCGAACTCAGGTACGATTTTGCTCTCAAAGGAGCTGCGGGTCTTGTCAGCCGACTCACCAATCCAGAAGCTGGAGGTCTGGCGATAGATGTCGCGCATATCGTTGCTCTTGTTGGCGACCTGGGTGTTCTTCTGCTGGTGCTGGTCGAACGAGCTGCGCATCTGCGAAGGCTCGATCTGGGCGCGGTCGGCCACGTTGATTTTGATGCTGATTTCGACGAAAGGCGGGGAGCTATAGTCGCTCTTGGCACCTTCGGGGGCGAATTTCTGCACCAACTGGTTGACCACGTCACGGCAGGCGCTGTTGAAAGCGTTGTTAGCGGCTACGACCGCATTGCCAACCTGGTTGATAGCCTGCTCGGCCAACTTGATCAATTCGCCGAAGCCGATGGCGAAGGTCAGAACGGACACGGCTTCCAGGATTTCGGTGACTTCCTGGATGAGTTTGAGAAGGTCCTGGGTCGCTTTTTCCATATCCTGCAAGGTCTGGAACATCTGTTTAGGTTCGAGAATAATGCTACCGCCAGCCATTTCTTTATTTCCTTTCTTTCCAGGGCGCTCGCCCGGAGTTACATTTACAAGCCTTAATAATTTGTAATTTTGACGTTGGCGCCGGTTCCCAACTTTTTTAACCGGCTGCTTTTGTTTACATTTGCATTGTAAAGCCACAAGCTGGAAGTGAGAAGGGACAAAACTTGCCCATAACTAGGACATTTGGAGCGGTTAAATCGTAGAAAGTAGGACAAAAGTCTTGTCCTAGTTGGGCCATCAGTCCACAAAGGGTGGTCCGGCTCCCAAAAATTGCCGGAGAATATAAATTGGGACAAAACCAGGAGCGGCTTGTTGGGGCCGGACCGGTCGGAGTGATTAGTTAACCTTGAATAGTTCACGTGACTTTAATTAGTTATACATGAACTATTCCATATAGTCAGCGAGTAAATTAAAATTTTTGCTAGTGACGGTACTATCTTTATACTGCATACAGATTTCTCCTGTTCCCCAAATTTATAGCAAAATGGCTGATAATAAACGCAAGGGAAGGCTGTATGATGGTCGGGAAGAATTTGCGTGAGCCACCATGGAACAACCGGGCTATAGGAGATTCAAGACAAGAGGATTGCGGAAATGGAAAATTGCGAAACTGAAATCTCGGACAGCCACCAGGCTGAAATAATTGAAAGGTGCTGCCCGGTCCTTGAATTGCGCCAGTATACCCTGTACCCTGGCCGGCGCGACGTTTTGATTGAGCTTTTTGAGCGCGAATTTCTTGAAAGCCAGGAAGCGGTTGGTATCAAGGTCGTGGGAACTTTTCGCCGGTTGGATGCTCCTGACCAGTTTGTGTGGTTGCGGGGTTTCCCCGATATGGTCAGTCGCGCCCAATCTTTACAATCCTTTTATGGCGGCGACACCTGGAAAGCTCACTGCGACGCCGCTAATGCCACCATGATTGACTCGGATAATGTTTTGCTATTACGCCCGGTCGGACCGGGCAGTGGTTTCAACCTGGCGGGTCTGTCCCGTAACCCGGTGGGAGGGCCGCTTCCCGGCGGCCTGGTGGTAGCGAACATTTATTATTTTGCCGGGTCTGTCCCAGGGGCTTTCCCCGGTTTTTTCGAACGTGAGATGAAGCCTGTGCTGGCGGAGAGCGGAGTTACCCCGCTGGGCGAGTTTGTGACCGAGGCCAGTCCCAACACCTTTCCGGCCCTGCCCGTCCGCGAAGGGGAGAACGTTTTTGTGTGGTTCGAAGGTTTTCCAGGTTTAGCCGCTTACAACCAACACCTGGCAAATCTAGAAGCTAATGCAAGCTGGAAAGGACACCTGGCCGGTAGGCTTACCAAATTTCTAGCTAAAGAACCGGAGGTCTTGAAACTGGTCCCTACCGCACGTTCTCTATTGAAATAATCTTTTTCTATTTACAATAAAAGGCCGGTCTATAAAACACCAATCCCTTAAAAGAATTGGGGCAATTTGCCGTTTTTGGTCGAGCCTTTTTCGTGGCTAAATATCGCTTTGCCAGGCCGTTTTGGTTAAAATGCCCAGGGATTTCCGGCTAGGCAAACTGCCTAAAATTCTCTGCACAAACTTAGTCAAAAGGTCCAAATGGTTATTGACAGACCTGGCTATTACACATATAATTCTCACAAGCTAAGAAAGTTTACAAATCAATGTGGCCGGTAAATTTCTAGCTCTTCCGAAGGGTTCTCCACCCTTTTTATAAAATCACAAAACAGCACAAAGCTCGTCTATAGCAATCTCTAAGGACAGTCTCCCCTGACCTGGCGGCGGTTTAGCCTTAGAAGACAGCACCAATTAAATATTTTTTGCATAGCCGCAAATCCCCCGACCTCAAAGAAGATGTCATCCCAGGATTTTTAAAAGCGCCGTAGTCTGCCGGTTTTAAGAGGTTGCCCGTAATTTTTCGGGTTAATTTCACTGAAGCCAGGCTACAGGCTTGTATTCGCATACCCTTTTTCCGAAGGTGTTACTACCATATATGAGTAACAATTTGGGACACAAACTGCTTCCGCCTGGATTACAAATGGCACAAGCTGTTGATGGGAGAGGATGAGGATTAATGAAACAGTCTATTAGTGGAGAAGATAACCTAAAGCGGGGTGCAAAATTACCCCTGGTCACCCGCGCAAACTTCAAGAGTGACGAAGAAACCAGCCGAAACTGGTTCGCCGGTATCGAGGAAACGCCGGTCGAACTGGTCAGCGAGTGGGCGAATGAGGACGCTTCGCCCTTCACCCCTTTTGGCAACGAACACGACGCCTGCGCCCTGATAAGCGTGGTCAACCGCACCGGCATACCGACCCGCAACAATATTACCCGCACCCTCGAAGGGCTGGTCAAAATGAGCCACCGGGCCGGGATGGTCAACGGTGAAGGCGACGGCTGTGGCGTGATGGTGGACATCCCCCGCGCCCTCTGGCAGAGTAAACTGGCCGCTACCGGTAAAGACGGTGGGCTGGCCTGGCGCTCCGATTTCTGGCTGGGACATGTCCTGGTTAAACGGGGTGTCCCTGCCGCCGAGATGATGGAAAAGTTTGCCGCCGAGTTCGAACAGCAGGGTTTCAAGGTTCTTTACAGCCAGCGCGGCGAGACTGTCACCGCCGTCCTGGGGCCGCAGGGCCAGGCCGAAGAACCGACCTTCTGGCAGATTGCCGGGGTGACACGGTTGGGCCAGGAAACCGTCGAACCGAACCGGGTCCTGCTGCAACTGCACCTGGGTCTGGAAGCGGCCTATCCGTTGCAGTTCGCCTCGCTTTCCTTCTTTACCGCCATTTACAAACTGCGCGGCTCGCCGGATATTCTCGACCGTTATTACCCTGAGTTGAATAATCCTTTGCTGACCTCGGCGGCGACGCTCGGTCACAGCCGCTACTGCACCAACACCGTTTCGAGCTTCTTCCGGGTCCAGCCTTTCCCGGTGCTGGGGCACAACGGCGAAATCAACACCGTGGCCCGGCTGCAACAGGAGGCCCGCATGCTGGGGGTCCATTTGGCCGACGAAAGCAGCGACTCGCAAGACCTGAGCCGCCTTATCGAAACCCTGACCCACGAATACGGCTATGGTCTCCTGGAAGCGATGGAAATCGCCTTCCCGCCGATTGTAAACGAAATCAAACAGCTCGAACCCGACCTTCAAAACCTGTACGTCTTCCTGCGCCAGGCTTTTGGGCCGTTTGCCCAGGGTCCGGCGGGCATTATCTCCCGGCAGGATAACGAATGTGTCTTCGCGGTAGACGCCCTTGGTCTGCGTCCGCTCTGGGCAGGTCAATTGGAAGATGCCTACTTCTTTAGCAGCGAGAAAGGGGTCTTCGCAGTCGAGGACATGGTAGCCGACCCGCGTTCGCTGGCCCCCGGCGAGAAGGTCTATGTCCGGCTTTCCGGCAGCGAAAAAGAAAACGAGGTCTGGAACTACGCCCGCATCCAGCAGGAAGCCCTCAAACGGTTGAGCGAACGGCTGGTTATTCCGAAAGATACCGCCCAGCTTATCCAGTTCAGCCAGCCCCCGGCGGTTTTGCCCGGCGACGACACGGCCCTGCAAATCCTGCCCGAATTCCATATCAACCACCCCGACGAAACCCGCACCGAGGTTATGCTGGCGGCCCTTGGTTGGAGCGGCGACGATTTGCACTATATCGAATTTCTGGCCGATATGGCGGCGGAATCCATCGGGTCGCTCGGCTACGATGGCCCGCTGGCAGCCCTAAACAAAGAGCGGCGCAACCTGGCCGACTTCTTCAAGGAAAACGTAGCGGTCGTGACTAACCCGGCGATTGACCGCGAACGTGAAATCGAGCATTTCTCGACTCGCGTGGTCCTGGGGGCGCGGCCTTCCCTGACCGGACAGGCCAATGGACGCATCGCTAACGGCAGCGCCAGCCGTTTCAAGCCCCGGCCCAGCCGTATGGTCGAACTTAGCAGCCCGATTCTGCTCGGCGGACACGCCGGACAGGCCCCGCTCCTTTCGCCCGACCGCTACTGGGAAGCGGCCCGCCGCACCGAAACCTATTTGCTGGAAGAACTGGTTGAGTTCGTGACCCAGAACGGTTTCCGGCCTGAAGCGGTCTGCGTGATAAGCTGCGGTTTCCAACCCGGTGAAGAACCGCTTGAAGCTCTCAACCGGATGGGCCAGGAAGCTATCGGCGCGGTTGAAGCGGGCGCTAAAATTATCCTGGTTGACGATACAGCAGCCCTGAGCGGCGAACTTTTGTGGCTCGACCCCCACCTGGCAATCGCTCACCTGGATGAAGCCCTTCGCGGACACGAAATTACCTGGCGCTCCGGCGAAACCTATCGCAACTTGCGGCGGGAAGCCAGCCTGGTGTTGCGCAGCGGGGCGATTCGTAACCTCCACGACATGATTATTGCCTTCGGGGTGGGCGCGGACGCTGTCAACCCCTACCTGATGATTGAAGCCGCCGTTACCAAGGCCCGCGTCGAGAACGAGGGTGCAGCCCGCGACCACCAGGTCCAGAAACGGGTTGAAAACCTGGTGGAAGGCCTGAAAAAGGGGCTTGAAAAAGTCATCAGCACGATGGGTATTCACGAGTTGCGCGGCTACGGGCGGCTTTTTGCCTCAATTGGCCTTTCGCCCGAAATCGCCCGCATCTTCCAGACCCGCAACTATGCCGGGTCGAGCCAGGGCGGTTTTGGCTGGGAAAACCTGAAAGCCGACGCCGAAGCGCGCCGGAAAGTCTTGCAGGGCGAGGTTGACCCGAAAATGGCCCGCGACTTCCATCTCTACCCGAAAATCTGGAAGACAGCCGGGCAGGTTGCCAGCGGCCAGGCGCCCTTTGAGAAATACGAGCAACAGGTGCTGGGCCTGGAAGCGGAAGACCCGATTGCCCTGCGCCACGTCCTCGATGTGAAATACCCGGTCGAGGAAAGCGGCATCAGCCCGGAAGAAGTCGATATTTCCATCGAGCGGCACAGCCTCCCTTTTGCAATCAGTTCGATGTCGTTCGGGTCGCAGGGTGAGACGGCTTATAAAGCCTACGCCGAGGCCGGGGCGCTCCTGAATATGGTCGCGCTTAACGGCGAGGGTGGCGAAATCAAGTCAATCCTGGGCAAATATTACAATACGCGGGGTGTCCAGATTGCCAGCGGGCGGTTCGGGGTCAATATCGAACTGCTCAATTCGGCCCACCTGCTCGAAATCAAGGTCGGCCAGGGTGCGAAACCGGGCGAAGGCGGTCACCTGCCGGGTTCGAAAGTGTCGGTCAAGGTCGCGGCGGCCCGTAATGCTTTCCCCGGCGTGGACCTGATTTCGCCCTCGAATAACCACGACATTTATTCAATCGAAGACCTGGCCCAGTTCATTTCCGAGCTAAAAACGGCTAACCCGGACGCCCGTGTGGCCGTGAAAGTGCCGGTCGTCTCCGGTATCGGCACGATTGCCATCGGTATCGCCAAGGCCGGGGCCGATATTATCACTCTCTCCGGTTTTGACGGCGGCACCGGGGCGGCCCGGACCCACGCCCTCAAATACGTGGGTCTACCCTGCGAAATCGGCGTCTACGAAGCGCACCGGGCGTTAGTCGGGAGCGGGTTGCGCCAGCAGGTCGAACTCTGGGCGGACGGTGGCCTCAAGACCGCGACCGATGCCCTCAAACTGATTTGCCTGGGCGCGAACCGGGTCGGCTTTGCCACGCTGGCGATGGTCGCGATTGGCTGTACGATTTGCCGGGCCTGTCAGAAGGACACCTGTCACGTCGGCATTGCTACCCAGATTGAGAGCGAACACGAAGCCAAAGAGCGCGGCCTGAAACGGTTCATCCCGCAGGAAGACAACCGGGCGGTCCGCCAGTTGGTCCACCTGTTCAGCGAAATGGGCGAACAACTCAAGGCGCACGTGGCCCGGCTCGGTTTCCGCCGCCTGCAAGACCTGGTAGGCCGGACAGATTTGCTGGTCCAGGTGCGCAACCTTGAACAACTCGACTGGACCGACATGCTGACCGCGCCGATCGAATGGCTCGAACAGCAGCGCGAACTGGCCGTCGAACACAACCGCCAGCCTCAAATCGTCTTCCCCCTGGCGGCAACCCCGGTGGCGATTTCGGTCGGGGAAACCTCCCGCCGCATAACCGAGCAAGTCCGGCCCCTGGCGGTCAGCCAGGCCCTGGCCGGGACAGCCGCGAATAATGCCGGGGTTGCCCTGGCCGGTAACGGCGGATCGGGGAATGGGCGTGAAATCCGCTACATCGGCGAACATCTCGGCTCGGTGGACCGGGCCGTAGGGACACACCTGGCCGGGGCGCTTTTGCGGGACGGTTACGGGGCGGGGCCATCCTTTGCCCGGAATATCGCGGCGCGGGGGCTGCTAAATTTGCAGGGTGTGGCCGAGTCCGAGGAACCTGTGCGCGGCTCTGAAACCATCAACCTGCATCTCAATAGCGGCTCAATTCCCGGCAACGGTCTGGCCGCCTTCAACAACCGCGAGGTCAAAATCGTGGTCGAAGGCGGGGCCCAGGACGGTGTCGGTAAGGGGTCTTTGGGCGGAGAAGTGGTCATCCTCAAAGGCAAGAACCGCTGGGGCGACCGCGTAGACGGCTCGGTCGGCAAGAGTTTTGCTTACGGGGCCCAGCGCGGCCTGTTCATCATCCAGGGGAACGCCGATAGCCGCTTTGGTATCCGGCTTTCCGGGGCCGACATTGTTATCGGAAGTGAAATCACCGAGCCGGTGGACGACAGCCTGGGTTATATCGGGGCCCGCTCCAACCTGAAAGGCTTCGCTTTCGAATATATGACCAATGGTCGGGCCCTGGTGCTGGGCGACCCCGGTCCCTGGATTTGCTCCGGTATGACCGGCGGGGTGGTTTACCTGCGGTTACAGCCGGAGATGGGCCTCGACCTGGCCGCTCTCAAACGGCGTTTGGCGAAAGGTGCGAAGGTCGGGATGAGCCGTCTCAACGAAGCCGATAAGGCCAATGTCCGGGAACTGCTCGGCTACTATTTCAAGGAATTGGAAGAAAGCGGCCAGTCGGACGAGGTGGGCCGTCTTAAAACGCTACAGGCCGCCCCTGAATCGCACTTTGTCAAAGTCCAGCCGGTCAGCCAGCAGGTTGACCCGTCAGTTTCGACCGAGTGATGTTGTTTGTCCCCAGCCTTGCAAGGGTCAGGGGCAAATTATCTCTTTTTCCTCGAAGGGAATGGGGATAAAAAAGAAGTAATAAAAATTGGCCCAACCGGGCCAATTTTTTTCCTGCTAATTAAGAAATCCAGCCTTTGGCGCGGGCGACCTGCTGGCCGAGTAGACCAAGCTCGAATTCGGAAGGCGTCCCGGCGTTTTCGGGGTGCCACTCGAAGCGGTTGCGCTCGAAATACTGGACCGTATAGGTCTTGCCATCGGAAGGATTGACCTCCTGGAATTCCTCGGTTATTGGGAAGCCGAACTGGGCCAGCCCGCCGTTATTTTCCCAGAAAGTCTTGAAGCCGCCCCGCAAACTGTGGCCGGTCTCCTTGAAATAATCTTCCCCGGCGGTGCTGTTAAATGGCGCGATAGGTTGGAAAGCCGTCTCGCCGTTGTCGCGCCGCCCGTTGGTTACGGTATTCCCCAGCAGGCCGAGTAGCACCACGCTATCGCCCTGGTTTTCAGGGTGATGCTCGAAGCGGGCCCGTTCGAAATACTGGACCGTATAGCCGTTTTCCAAAAATTCTTCCGAAATCGGGAAACCGTAGATGGCGAGGCCGCCTTTACGCTCCCAGTAATCCTTAAAGATATTCGAGAGGTTGTGGCCGGTTTCAGGGAAGAATGTGTTATCTGTGGTGTCGGTGCGCGGTTCGGCCCGGTTAAAAGCGACCCGGTTGAGTGGAGCCTTGACGTTGTAAAGCTCGCCCGGCTGGGTCTGCAAAATCACCTCACCATTTTCGAGCCTGTTAAAGGCGGCCTGGCCCCCGCTGGCCGTGGTAACAACAATATCCGCGCCCTGTTTCCACCCTGCGAACAGACTGGGCATATCGAGCGTTACATTTCCCGCCGCCGTGGTGCTGACCCAGACCTCGCCGTCATTGTCGTCCGACCACCAGACCGACCAGGGCGCGACCGCTGATTGCTGCAACTGGAAGCGCTGGTCGTTAAAGTCGGAGCCGTTGCCGAGCCGGGCGTTGTTGGAGGACCACATATAGCTGATGGTGACCCCGTCAAAGGTTTCGAGACGCTGGAAGTCCCCGCCGACCTGGGGATTGGCCGCGACCATATGCAGGACGGCCCGGCCAGAGAAGTACGCCGGTTTAGGCTGGCCGTTGTTGTCAAACAGGCCGAAATTGTTCTCATAAGGGTTCGCGCCACCCACGAAGTTGTTCAGCATCCATTTAAAACCCCCGGCGTAGTTGCGCCCGTACAAAAAGAGCCAGACGGACGCCTCGTAGGAAGCGGTCTTTAGCATGGGGATGTCGTTCTTGCCGTCGTTGTTACTGTAGCCGAATTCTTCCATAACCACCGGCTTACCCACAAAGAATGACTTAAGATAGTTAATCATCGAAAGCGTTCCGGCCAGCCCTTCCGCCGCATCGCCGGGGAAGCGGTGAAACGAGATAAAGCCGAGGGAGTTATTGGCGGGCAGGCGGGCCATTTCAGGGCGGTTCCAGCCGATAGTGGTCAGGCGACCGGGGTCGGCCAGGAAAATTGCTTGCTGGCGCACGTCAATATAGCGCTGGATGGTCGCGTTGAGCGCCCCCATAAAAGGGTTCCACTTGGTCGACTCGTAGCTGCTGAAGTAATCCATGTCGGTCTGGCGGTCGGCGCTGTGATTGACCACCCAGGTATAGACATCGTTCTGGAACTGGTCGTACAGCTTAAGCATGTTGACATAAATGTAAGCCTGGCGGGCGTTCAGGTGGCTCGGTATCTTATCCGCCCCATCCCCTTTGCGATAGGCGTCCACGGCGGATTGGCTCATCTTTTCCCCGTAAAACCGGATTAAGTCATCGGTCTGGAGTGGGGCCGGGCCGCCCGGATAAATCGAGTAAAGGAGTTCCGGCAATTGCAGTTCGTTGCGCAGGTCATAACCGAGAATGACCGGTGAGCCGGCGAAATGCTGGGCTACCAGCCGGTCTACCTGGGCCAGCTTGGTCAGGTCCGGTTCATAGTAATCGGCAAAGGTTATGAGGAGACGCAGGCCGTTTTTCTGGGCCAGTGCGGCCACGGTATCGAGTTTATCCCACCGGTTGGCCAGGAGGTCGTCTCGCAGGCTATCCTGGATAAAGATACGGACGGAATTGTAACCCCCGGCGGCGGCCTGGGCCATGTTCTGGCCGATTAGATTGGGGTCGAACTTGTCGTTCTGCCACATCGTCCAGGCCCGGTCGGTCGGCCCTTCGTAGTTTATCCCGGCCACGAAGTAGCGCACCCCGTTGCCATCCACCAGTTGGTCGCCCCTGGCCTGGATTTTCCCGACCGCTGCCGGGCCAACCCCCATCAGGTGTTCGACCTCGCCATATTTTTCGTTGGAAAGGGTAGATGCGACACCGGAAGTTGGCGGGTTCAGGGCCAGGTTGGGCCTGGCTGCGCCATTACTAAAACGCTGGCTTTCGGCCAGGCTGGTAGGTGCGGGAGGCGGCAGTAAATTGACCGGGACAGGCTCGGCGGCGCGAACCGACTGGCCCAGTTGGGGACCGAAGAAAGAAAATAATAGTAAGTAGGTAAATAAAATAATGGCGACTCTAAAAGGCCGGGTACGGGAGCGGTACGCAGTCATACTTGGAAATTCCTTCAAGAACGGGTGTAACTAGGCAATATTGTTATTCTTTGACAAACCAAAACCATGGACAGGTAAAATTAACCCCTTAGAAAACAATGTCCCTCGCCCAATATTGGATTAGAAAGGTAAAAATATTAATTTAGCTATGAGTAAATTAAGTAGCTTACTTTTTAGTTTAACATAACAACTTTGCAAAGACAATCGCCTGAAATTAATTCTTGCTTAATCGAGCAGTTCATAGATTACAGGTTCGCGGCTGACGATAAAGTTGAAGACCCCGTTGACCATGAACTGCTGGAAATGGGGAGAAGCCCGGTGGGCGTCGAGCGCGGCCTGGCTGGTATACTGCTCGTAGAAAAAGAACCGGCCCGCTTCGCTGGGCGAACGGTGGACCAGGTACAGCAGGTTCCCCGGTTCGGCCCTGGTCGGTTCGACCATTTGCCGCAATAAAGCTGCCACTTCTTCTTCGTGACCTTCCTGAATCCGGTAAGTTACCGCCAGACAGAGCATATTTTCTCCTTATCAGCTTGCGTTAAGCGTGCGATTGACTTATCATTAAACAGTATAAACATTTAGTGGCAATCTCTCTATAGTACCACTTTCCCGGTGTAAATAACCCGGAGTCCTTCTGCCACCACTCCATACCCGGTTATACGTTTGCCCGGTGAAATATCTGGAATAATAAGTTAGTCAAGTAAATTATGGTTTATTGTATCAACTGCGGCAAACAAAATAAATCCGAATTCGATTTCTGTTATAACTGCGGGGCCAAACTGGTTAAAACGGATGAAACGGCTGTGCCTGGTCCGCCCTTGTCGAACGACCAGGGCACCGGGGCCGAGACCGAAAAGAGCCCGCCCCCGGTGGGGGCTAACCCGGTTCCCCCTTCATCACCACCGTCCGGCCCTTACGTGGTCCCCCCATCAACCTATACCGGCACTTCCACTGGCAACCCGGACTATCGCCCACCGTTTCCCTATGGCTACCCGCCCATTCCCCGCCGTACCGAGACGCAGCGGTTTCCGGTGGCCTCTAACGGCAAGCCTTATGTGGTCATTGACCATCCCGAATCTTTTTACGGTTACAAAAACGATGACGGCAAACAGGTTTACGCGGCTTATGCGACTATCCAGGCCCGTATAATGGCGGCGTTGTTCGATACCTGCATCCTTTTTTTACCCTTGCAGACCATCGCGACCTTTATCACGGTCAATTTCAGCCAGGAGGCCCGGCGTCTTCTCGAAAGCATGACTACCTCACCGGACCAATCGCAGCTTGAGGATATAAGCGCGCTTGTACCGGGCTGGGCTATCCTGGCCATCTATTCGGTCACGCTAGCTTATAGCGTCCTGTGTACCTGGAAATGGGGCCAGACGCTCGGAAAAAGGGTCCTACGTATCAAGATTATCGGCAAGGACGGCAAGCCGCCCACCTTCCAGGCCGCCCTGACCCGCAACCTTTTCGGCTACGCCTACGGTCTCGGCAGCGTGGCGTTTGGCCTGGCCGGGTTTGGGAGTGTCCTCGGTTTTTGTCTGCAACTGATGGTCATCGCGGGTTTTACCGCCGCCTTTTTCAACCGGCAGCGGCGCGGCTGGCACGACCGCCTGGCCGAGACTTATGTGGTCGGTAAACTTGAACTGGTCCAGGGAGAGAATTATTGATTTATTGCGTGCATTGTGGGGCCGCCAATCCCCAGGAAGCGCGTTTTTGTTACCGTTGCGGACAGGCGATGCTGCCGACCCCCGCCGCCCTTTCCGAGTCCTCTCCGCCTCCCTCTTCTGTCGCCCAACCAACCGTTTTCATGCCGTATACCCCGGTCGCGGCCCCTTTCTACAACCGGGCCAGCCCCGAACTGGTAAAATTCCATCCCCTGGCCGAAGGAATTTTGGGTTTCCCTCATGACCTGGAGGCGCAACCCCAGGAGTTTTACAGTTACGTTGATACCGGGGAGCGTTTGGTCTTCGCCCGGCGGGCCGGGTTCTGGAAACGAGTCCTGGCGGTCCTACTTGACCTCGTTTTTCTATTAATCCCGATTATGTTTCTAACCTACGCCAATTATACATTTTATGAGCGGGGCAACACGGGGGCGCTCGAAATCTCATCGCGCTCGACCCCCAATCCCGACGCGGCTACCCCACTCTCTTACGTATTCCTGGTTCTGGTTATAGTCTACTTTTTCCTGACCGGGGTTCTATGGACGGGGCAGAGTATCGGCAAACGCGCCTTGAAGCTTCGCGTCATGCGGTTGGATGGGCAAAAACCGGACTGGCTGACCGGGGCGGTCCGCTACCTGGCCGGGTACTTGCTCAGTACCAACTTTTTAGCGGTAGCTGTTGTGGCTTTAATCGCGGACGGGTTTGGTTTCGACACAACTGCAAGCGGGTTAATCGGGATACTTTTCTTTGGTTGGGGTTTCTGGTGGGTTGGGAGAGATGCTCTCAAACAGGGCTGGCACGATAAACTGGCTCGGACCCTGGTGGTGGATACCCGCGAGTATGTCGAGGGTATCAATTTCTTTCGAGAACCTAAGGGTTAATTCCTCTATTCGCGGTTTTTAGCCGCCTCACGCTTTTTCAACACTTCATCTAAAAGTTCTTCTACGCGTGCCATCACTTCTTCGCGGCTGAGATGGTCGGTAAAAATAGGGGTCGCGCCGGGCGCCAGGACGAGCGGGGCCACCGCCCGCTGGCTGTCCACTTTGTCGCGCTGTTCGAGGTTCTGGCGGGCCTGCTCCTGGTCCTTATCGGCCTGCTGGCTGCGCCGCCGCGCCCTCACTTCCGGCGAGGCGTCCAGGTAGATTTTCAAATCGGCGTCCGGCAAGACCACGCTGCCGATGTCCCGCCCCATCATGATGATACCGCCGGGAGCCTTCCGGCTCATTTCGCGCTGCCTTTCGACCAGTTCGGCCCGGACCTGGGGGATAGTGGCGACCGTCGAAACGCCGTTTTCCACGTCAGGTGAGCGCAGTTCTTCGCTGACATCCCGCCCGTTCAATAACACAGTGTACTGGCGCTGGTCGGCGGCTTCTGCGGGTGTAGCATCCCGCGAGACAAAATCGAGGGTGTGGGCCAGTTCGGTCAGGCTGGCCGCATCCGGTGGGTTCAGGGAAATGTTTTTTTGCAAAGCCAGGAGAGTGACCGCCCGGTACATCGCACCCGTATCCAGGTAAGGTATAGAAAGTTTGGCCGACAACATCTGGCCGATAGTGGTTTTACCGGCTCCGGCGGTGCCGTCAATCGCAATCAACAAACGGTTATTGTGGTCGTGCTGTCCTTCCGCGCCTACCAATTCGGCCATGCTGCCCGGCACCTGTCTTTCTATAATTTTTTCTACCCTATACCAAAGGTATTTTTCTGGACCCTCTTGAACATTTAACGTTGTTTCGTGCCCTTTATGGGCAAACGTTCAACGTTCAACGACGCGCGTCTATTCATCCCGGCCCTGGCGACCGCCGCCAAAATTGCGCGGTCCGCCGGTACGGCCTCCTCGCGCCGGGCCGCGACTGCCCCGGTTGGGAGCGTCAGACCCCGACTGGTTGGACCTTGCCGGGGGACGGCCTCGCCCTGGGGTCGGCGCGGACCGTTCTGCCGCCGGGACGAACCCGCTGGGATTGGGCCGGAAACGGCGGTCGGCGGTCGGCCCGGAGCCACCTCCCGGTTTGTTGGCCGGGCTGAATTTCCTGCCGCCGGAATTGTAGTTCCGGTTGCCCGCCGGGCCTTCGCTATCTCTATCTTGCCTGGGGCCAGCCTCGGTTGGTGGTCGTCTGTCGCCGGTTGATGGCCGCCTGTCCTCGAATGATGGGCGACCTGTCCCGGTTGTTGGCCGACCCGGACCAGTTGAAGAGCGACCTGGACCGGAGCGGAACGGTTTTACACCCTCGCCCCCATTCTCGGCATCCTGCCTGAAATTCCGGCGCGGTGGTGCGCCCCGGTCGCGACCCTGGCCTCGTTCGAAGTCATTTTCACTTTCCCGGCGAGGGCGGTCAAAGGTGCGCCGGGCTGGGGCGGAAGTCTCGTCCCTCTCAAAGCGGGAGGGGCCTGCGCCAGGACGCTGACCACCGTAAGGGCGAGAAGGGGCGTTTTCGTCCCGCTCGAACCTGGAATTTCCGGGGGCGCGACGGGTAGATGGGGCGTCATCGTTACGCTCGAAACGCGCTGGGCCGGAACGCGGACCACGGTTTGGGCCAGAAGCGGCGCTACGGCGATTGTCGCCCCGGTTAAAGCTGTCTTCCTCGAACCGCCGCTCTCCGCTGCGGCGGAACTGCCCGCCTCGGCCTGCGCCCGTACCGGTACCGGGTGATTTGAACGGCGCTACTCGCCCGCCAGGAGCGCCGGGTTCCGGGCGAGTCCGGCCTGCCGGGGCCGCGCTACGAGCCTGGGGGCGCGGGGCGACCGGGGCCTCGGTTTCCGCCGGGGTCGCGCCCGGTTTGGAGGCTTCCTCTAATTCGGTTACTTCTTTTTTGGAAAGATTGCGGAATTTCCCGCTGGCGAGGTCGCCCAGTTTGACCGGGCCTTGCCGGACCCGCCGCAACTCGATTACCGGGTGGTCGACCGCATCGGCCATCAGGCGAATCTGGCGTTTCTTGCCTTCCTTCAGGATAAAACGGACCAGGCTGTTCGAGCCTTCGTGCCGGATTAAATCTACTTTGGCCGGTTTGGTCACCTGCTCGACCCTTTCGCCGGTCTCGCTATCTTCCACCGGGATAGCTACGCCCCGGCGCAGCCTTTCGATGTCCTTCATGGCAATGATGCCATCCAGCAGGGCCACGTATTCTTTTTCGACACCAAAACGGGGATGAGTCAGGGCGTTGGCGAAAGCGCCGTCATTGGTCAGGATTAAAAGACCCTCGGTGTCGGCGTCGAGTCTGCCGACCGGGTACAAGCGGCCCAGTTTCTCGGTATCGAGCAAATCCATGATGGTCGGGCGGCCCTGGGGGTCGCTGACGGTCGAAAGATAGCCCGCCGGTTTGTTCAACATGATATAAACTTTTTGCGGGGCCGCGCTGACTTTGACCGATACCGGCTCGTCGTCTACCGTCACCTTGTCCGTAGCCGGGTCGATTTTGGTACCCAGTTCGGTCACAATTTTACCGTTGACCTTGACCCGCCCGGCCATAATCAGTTCTTCACCACCCCGGCGGCTGGAAATCCCGGCTCGTGAGAGAGCCTTTTGCAATCGCTCCCCGTTTTGTTGTGTCATTTTTCACTTCTTTTCGTATGTTTAGAAGGACCGGCCTCCACAAAGGTAAAAAAGGCGGGCCCCGGTTAATCTTCAGGCGGTATTATACCAGTTTGCCAATTCGGGTGCCAAAGAGATGTTAGATTTCGTTTAAACTCGGAGAAATGTCATTTTATTGTCACCTTGAGCGGCTAAACTATAGCGCGGAATTAAGAAGACCAGGAAAAATTAAAATATGAAAACAAAAATTGTAATCGGTAAAGAAAGAGGAGTAAGTTGAGTAATCCAATACAAATGACCCCGGTCACCCGGCAGCCCCGCCAGGTAAAATTTATTGGCTGGTGGCAGGCCCTGCTATTCATGGTGGCCGGAGGTGTCCTGACGATAGGGCTGGCAATCTTATATTTAGTACTTTTTGTAGGTTCCCCTCAAAATAATACCCCCTTAACCTTGCCGCCCGTTAGCGGTAAAGCCGACCTGACGGCCCAGGTCAGCCAGGAATATGTTAATCGCGAAATTGCTTCGGCTTTAACTAAAAAGCCTGTCAATATCCTGGGTGTGGTCGATGTAAAACAGGTCGTGGTGGAGTTCAACCCGGATTCGGTCCTGGCTGCCGATGTACGGATAGCCGCCTTTGGCCGCCAGCTTGATTTTAATATCAAAGATATTGTCCAGGTCAGGGGTAACCAGGTTGCCCTCACACTCAAGGAAGACCCCAAACTGGGCGGGTTGGGGCTGCCGCTGGGAATTTTGAACGGCGTGTTGGACCAGGTAAATGTGAGCGTTGCCAGCCAGCTAAACCAGCTAATAACCTCACTCGGCCAGGCTAAAGACTGTACGACCGGCCAACAAATCGGGCGCGTGCCGACTTTGCTGGCAATTAACTCTCAGCAAGGGGTGCTGAACGCCCAGTTTAATATCGCAATTACCACTTAACTTAAAATGTGGTCAGATCAGGCAGGCTTTTTATAAATTCCTCAAAATTGTAACGCGGCTGGTAGCCAAGCCGTTCCTGGGCGTGCCGGGTGACATACACGCGGTCAATAGTTTGAGGTAAAGGCCAACCCCTGCTTTGAAAGATTTTTTCGATACCGGGAAAGTATTGCCTTAGCACCGGTTGGGGGGCGCTGAATAACGCCGCCATATCGCTTTCTTGAAACGGGTGGTTGGCCGAAATATTGAAAATGTCGAAATCAATATCCCGGTTGCTGGCAGCTAAGACGTGGGCCTGGGCTATGTCCCGCACGTCCGCGCCCCGGTATAGCCGGTATAAGGCCAGTAACCGGGCGGGTTCGGGGAAAAACCGTGAGGTCCGAAGGCAAATTGTTTTCAAGCCTTTTTCCAGCGCAAAAAGCTGGCACAGGTTTTCGGCAGCAATCTTGGTAACATCATAAATATCACGTGGTTGCGGAGTCACCTTTTCGGTTACCCAGACCGCCTGGTCCGTTGGGACCATAGCAAAACCGTAGACGGAGGTCGTGCTGGTATAAACGAAGCGTTTAACCTCATTCCGCACGCATTGTTCGAGGAGTTGCAACAGGCTTGAGATGTTGACCCGGATAAAATCTTCTTTTGAATGAGTATTGAGGTGGCGGGCGTGTAAAGAGGCTGTATGGATAACGGTTTCGACACCTTCCAGCAGTCCGGCCAGGGTTGGTAGGTTGCCAAAATCGCCCAGGTGGTTTGTATACTTGCCGGGTATCAGGTCAAGGCCAATTACCTGGTTATGGGAAGAAAGTTGCCGGGCAACCTCGTTGCCAAGTTGCCCGGAACTGCCGGTCACTAAAACTCTCACAAAACCTGTTACGAATGATGTTGCATAAACTCGATTTCGCTGAAAGCCATCAGCTTGTCGAGGCGATGCCGCGCCCGCACGTCCCGGACGGTGCCGGATTTGCTCCGCATGACCAGCGAGTGGGTTTCGAGACCGTTCTCGTGATACTTCACCCCGGCCACCAGTTCGCCATTCGTGATGCCGGTCAGCGACACGAAAATATTTTCGCCCTTGGCGAGGTCGTTAATCGTGAATAGCTTATTAAAATCCGCGCCCATTTCGCTGGCCTGGCGTTTTTCGTCGTCATCACGCGGATACAGGCGGCATTGAATATCGCCACCGATACATTTAAGGGCGCAGGCGGAAATGACGGCCTCCGGCGAGCCCCCGATACCCATCAGGATGTCTACCCCGGTCCCGTCCAGGGCTGTCATGATTGACCCGGCCACGTCACCATCGGTAATCAACTTGATGCGGGCCCCGGCCTGGCGTACCTCGCGGATAAGTTGCTCGTGGCGGGGGCGTTCCAATATAACCACGGTCAACTCGCTGACATCCATTTTCTTGGCCTGGGCCACGCTCTTGATGTTCCATTCGACCGATTGGTCCAGGTCGATGTGGCCTTTCGCGGCGGGCCCAACCGCGATCTTGTTCATGTAGAAAATGCCGGGGCTGTGGTAAAGCGAACCTTCTTCGGCCAGGGCCACAACCGAGATAGCGTTGGGCAATCCCCCGGCCAGGAGGCGGGTCCCATCAATTGGGTCAACGGCAATATCAACTTTGGGGGGTTCGCCGGTACCGATTTTTTCCCCGATAAAAAGCATAGGGGCCTGGTCTTTTTCCCCTTCTCCGATAACTACTGTCCCATCCATTCCGACGCTCGAAAGCGCAATCCGCATCGCCTGGACTGCCGCGCCATCGGCGGCATCCTTATCTCCCCGGCCCATCAACCGGGCGGCGGCCATGGCGGCAGCCTCGGTCACGCGCACCAGTTCCAGGGAAAGGTTCCGATCTATCTTCTCAGGCATTGTTAAACCATCCTTCCTAAAATTTACTCACCATTGAATAAATTTTGCTAACAGTGGCAATAAGGAATTTGCCGGAAGTCGAAATCTTTTGCAAAATGTTCCAATCAAAGGGTTCGTTAAAAAGAGTATCACAAACCAATTTTAACTGTCTAGGCACACCGTTAAAAAACCAGGCCAGGTTCGATAGAGATTATTAAGGGGAAAGATTAAGAAGGAATATGGATTAAACGGCTAATCTTATTTCAGCCATTTCCAGGCCCGGTGGGCCAGGGTCTCTCCCACCCGGTGGATTGCCCGGTTTTTACTCAAAAGCCGGTTGACTTTATCCGCAAGTTGGAAGCGCAGGGTCTGGTCATAGAAGGTGACTTTCTGACGCAACTCAGAAAGTTCGGGGTCGGTCCCGGTAAGTAACTTTTGCTGGGGGAGCGGTTTTTGCCGGGCCAGGGACCGCCGCAGGGCTTCTTCCAGTTCGGGGTCAGTCCCCCGGTTTTCAAGCGCTTCCAGGTTTTCAAGAAGACACCAGCGGGCGGCTACGGTCAGGAAGTCAAAATTGACCAGGTACTCTAAATCGAGCGGAACGGCAAAGGTCGGGCAATGGTTGAGGAGGCCAGCGGCGCGTAAGCTGACCATGGTGTAGAGACATTTACGGCAACGTCCGCAGTTCAACTCGTTTTCAATATTTTCCCAGCAGACCCGTAACGAGCTTAACATAATATTGTTACCTTCCATAAGCTCGATTTTTTGCAGCCGGGTAGCTTCCAGACCGTCATGGATTACTTCCAGGGTTTCGGTGCCCCATAGGGGGTCGAGCAGGGGATGCACCCCGTTTGGTTCGAGACTGGCGTAGGTATAATCGCCTGCAAGGTAAATTTTCGAAATGTAAGGGGTCAGGAATAAAGCCAATGCCATGATGGCCGCGCCGTGACTGTATTCCCACTCGGTGTAGGTATCCAGGAAATCCCGGAAGTTACTCTTGATAATAATGAGGGGTTTGCCCAGCCGTTCGGCAGCTTCTTTTATCTTGCCAAGCATCCTGGCGCGGCCTTCTTCCCTGGCCCAGGGATTGTCGAGATGAATCAGCACATCAATCTTGTCCCGGTACTTCAGGATAGTGTAAAAGGAATCAACCCCGCCGGAGAAAAAGCAAGCCGTCTTACCCTTGCCGTTAAAGCCGGGGTCAGGTCTGGTCGGGGCCGAAACCTTTATTTTCTTATAGGTTGCATCCCAGGTGTTAAAGATGGATTGGATAGCAGGTAAGTTTTGCAGCAAGCGGGAGGAGACCGGGTGGGTAAGTTCGAGGTCCCTACCCGCGCACATCGCCGGGAGCAATGCCAGCACCAACCAGGGGTCGAGTTCCTCGCTCAGGGGCAACAGGTCACCATCGAAACAGAACTCTAACTGCCAGGTCTGGTCTTTACTCCATTGGATGGTATTGCAAATTTTTATTTCTCCGGTGCCATTTTTGGAGATTGTGGGGCAAGACGAAATAGTTATCGGTGACATTTAGCCTCTCAACACTTTGTGGCAGTAAAATATTTATTTGGTGTTTTGTTGCTAATCGAGCAGCCATGAGCATAAAGCTGCGCAGTTTATTTCAGAAAATGCCAGACCTTATGGGCCAAAAATTCCCCGGCCCGGTGAATAGACCGGTTTTTATTTAAGATCCGGTTGACTTTATCGACAATTTGAAACCGGAGTGGTTGTTCGTAATAGGCCACCTTCCGGCGCAGTTCTTTCATCTCATCACTACCGGGCATACCTTCAGGGCCTTTTGCCGGGACCGCCAGGATTTTGCTTTTACTATTGACCAGGGCCTGGCGCAAGGCAGCCTCTAACTCCGGGTCGTCGCCCCGGCTTTCCAGCGCGTCCAGGTACATGTCCAAAATTTGATGGCTGAATTCGAAATGAAAATTAGCCAGGTATTCAAGGTCGAGCGGGACGGCGAAAGCCGGGCAGCGGTCGAGGACACCTTCCAGCCGCAAACCAACCATTGTAACCAGGCATTTCGAACAGCGCCCGCAATTTTTTTCATTCTCTATATTTAACCAGCAGACGCGTACGCAGTCGAGAAAGATTTCGTTCCTGGCCACAATATGGGTTTTAATATATTTATGCGTGTCGGCCCCATCGTGAACAACTTCTAAGTCCTCGGTACTCCACAGATAATCGAGTAATGGATGGGTACCGTTAGGTCTCAGGTCCGCATAGGTATAGGCGCTCGCCATGTAAACCTTTGAGAGATAAGGAGCCAACAGGTGCGCCAGGGTTAAAAGAGCCGCTCCGTGGCTGAAATCCCATTCGGTATAGTTATCAAGGAAGTCCCTGAAATTGCTTTTAACGATGATGAGTTCTTTACCGAGCCGGTGGGCAGCTTCTTTTATCTTGCCAAGCATCCTGGCGCGGCCTTCTTCCCCGGCCCAGGGATTATCGAGATGAATCAGCACGTCAATCTCGTCGAGGTGGTTCAGGACGGTGTAAAACGAGTCAATCCCCGCCGAGAAGAAACAGGTCGTCTTTCGTTTGGCATCATAAATGGGTTTTGAGCGAGCCGGGGCCGTGACCTTTATTTTGTTATAGGTTGCATCCCAGGTGTTAAAGATGGATTGGATAGCAGGCAAGTTTTGCAGCAAGCGGGCAGAAACCGGGCGGGTAAGTTTGAGGTCGAGTCCGGCCTGCATGGCAGGTAACAAAGCCACGCCCAGCCAGGGGTCGAGTTCAGCGGTCAGGGGTAGCGTATCGTTATCGAAGGTGAATTCCAACTCCCAACTCTGGTTAGTACCCCAATATAACGTGTTACAAATTTTAATCTCCCCACCCCCTTTTGTTATCCGAGGGTGGGGTCCAATTGTGACTGGGTGCATAAAGTCTTTGTAAATCTGATGCCAAAACCCCTGTTACCAGGGTTAATTTTGAGTTTGATGGCCGCCCAACCTTTCAGGAGCAATAACTGGTGGGCGGCCTTTAGAGGTACAAATATACAGACGGGTTACCCCCGTTTACCGGGTTTCGTCCAGCACCCGCAGGACATCGTCGATATTGGCGCGGACCTGTAAGGGGCGGTTGGCGTCCGGGGCGGTGCTGTCAGTGTCGAAGTGGTAGTGCACGATAGCATCGGCATCTTTGAGAATATGCCCGGTCAGGATGCCGACCACGCCCTCGCCCGGTTTAATCGTGCCGCTGGCGGTCAGTTTGCGCAGACCGGCCAGGGTCGCGGCGGCGGCGGGTTCACCACCGATACCGCTCCGATCGAGTTCGGCCTTGGCGGCAAGGATTTCGGCGTCCGAGACTTCCTCGACAATGCCATCGGTCCACTGAAGGGCCCGGACCGCCTTAGGCAGGTTGACCGGGTTGCCGATGCGGATGGCTGTCGCGACCGTTTCCGGCTGTACCGGCTGGTAATTTTTGAAGCCGTTTTTGAAATATTTATAGAACGGGTTGCTGCCTGCGGCCTGGATGGTCGCAATCCGGGGCAGTTTGGGCCCGATAAGGCCGATTTCGCGCAACTCGTAGAGAGCTTTGCCAAAGGCGCTGGTATTGCCCAGGTTGCCGCCCGGCACCACGATCCAGTCCGGCACCTGCCAGTTAAGCTGTTCGAGGGCTTCAAAAATGATGGTCTTCTGACCTTCCAGGCGGAAAGGGTTGACCGAGTTGACCAGGTAGACCCCACGCTGCCGGGAGACTTGCCGGACCAGTTCGAGGGCGTCGTCGAAACTGCCTTCGCTGACCTGGATGGTCTTCGCGCCGTAAGCGACGGTCTGGGCCAGTTTGCCGACTGCGACCTTCCCGGCGGGTACGAAGGTCAGGGCTTGCAGCCCGGCGCGGGCGGCGTACCCGGCCAGGGCCGAGGAAGTGTTGCCGCTGGAAGCGCAGGCAACATACTTCGCCCCAATCCATTTGGCGTGGGTGATGCCGACAGTCATGCCCCGGTCCTTGAAAGAGCCGGTCGGGTTCTCGCCTTCGTGTTTGAGCCACAGGTTATCCACCCCGGTGAAACGGGCCAGGCGGGCGTCCTCGTAAAGGTTGGTGTTGCCTTCCCGGCGCGTCACCAACGTTTCGTCCGGGAAAGGAGCGACCAGTTCGCGCCAGCGCCAGACCCCGCTCTGGTTCGGAAAAGCCCGCGAAGCATAGCGTTCTTCCACCCACTGGCGCGTTATAGTGCCTTTGAGGGTTTCGAGCGGGTGCTGGACTTCCAGCAGGCTGCCACAGTCCAGGCACATATCGTTGGCTTCTTGGATTGGGTGTTCCCGGCCACAGGCGATGCAGCGGACCGCCGCCTGGCTGGCTTTCGGTGAAGGTGATTGCTGTGTTAACACGTTATTTTCCTTTATAGTTTTCCTGGGTAGTTCCTGTATAGTTACTAAAGCGGAAAGCTACCGGTAGATTCTAATACAATCCAAGACCGGATTATACTCTAAAACTCGGTCGCGCTGTTGAAAGTGAAACGGCGGCAATGTATCGCCGGGACCAGGTTGCCAAAAGCGAAGGACGGCAGCAGCCTACGGTCGCTGCTGAGCGCCACCACTTCGTTGAGAGCTTCGACAGCGCTCTGGGTGAAGCGGAAATTCTTGACCGGGCGGGTAATTTCGCCGTTCTCAATCAGGAAAGTGCCATCCCGCGTCATGCCGGTTAAAACGGCCTTTTCGGGGACGAGAGGGTTGACATAGTGGAAGCGTGTGACCCACAGCCCCCGCTTGATGCTCTTTATCATTTCCTCTTTGGTCTTGTCACCCGCCCCGATAAACATATTGAGGGGGATAGCGCCCACGTCGCCCTGCGCCCCGCTGGAATGGCCGGTGTTGTGCTTGCCGATTTCCCGGTTGGCGGTGTAGCTATCGTAGACGACCGCGTTGGCGACGCCTTTATCAATCAGGGTAACTTTGCGGCGGTGGACCCCTTCCGCGTCGAACGGCGACACGATGCCTTCAGGGCTGTTGCCGTCATCATAGATGGTGACCAGCGGGCTCATGATTTGTTTGCCAAGTTCCATAAAGCTGCGGTCTTCCTGGATGGAAAGCGCCCCGAAGCCTAGATAGGACATGTAGTTGAGCATTTCGGCAACGGCGTATTCTTCCAGGATAACCTCGTATTCGCCGGGGTCAAGCGCGATAGGCGACTGGCTGCGCAGGGCTTTGCCGACCGCCTCTTCCGCGACCGCTTCGTAATCAATCTCGCCGACTTTCCGGCTCAAGCGTTCGCCCCAGCCACTCCCGGCGTCGCCCATCACGACCGTGTTCAGGTGGCTGCTGGTCCCCTGGTAGTAGCTGGCGAGGCCGAGCGAGTTGACCACCGCTTCCTCGACACCGGTAGTCTCGAAAGCCCCGGCGGCGATAAGGCCGTTTGCGACCGCTTTCCGGCAAATCGCGCCCGCCCCGTCGGCCCGCAGTTGAGGGTCCGAGAAGTAGGTGGCCTGGTCCGGTTCGGGATAAGAGAGTTCACCCGTGTTAGCGTCCGGGCCGGGCAGCGAGACAAAATCGGGGTCTTCTACCTGTAAGCGGGCCAGTTGCTCGGCCATTTTGATGGTTTCTTTTATGGCCGAGGCATCGAGCCGGTTAGTGCTGGCCGAGCCTATTTTGCGACCAAAGACCGAGCGCACCCGGATAGAGGTGTTGCTTTCGTTGACGTTCTGGTGGATGTAGTTGTTGGCAAAACGGGTCAGGCTTTTGCGCGCGCCACCGAAAGTTATTTCGGTCTGGTCGGCGGTGGCAGCGCTTAGCCCATCCTGCAAAAGTTGAATTACCTTGTCGCGTCCCAAAATTTCCGACATTTATTTTCACTTTCTTCAAGAAGTAGTCAGAAGTTAGAAGTCAGTAGTCAGTTTCTTAATAATGGGCTGATTGTTCATTATTTCCAAGTATTCTTTTAGTTCAAACGTGTATTAAATCCTGGATTAAAATTTCAATTTGCCCAAATAACTGGTATTGCCTTCTGATTACTGACTTCTGACATCTACGCTCCAAAAATCTTAATATTGTGGAAGCGGGCCGGGGCCGCGCCGTGACCGACATGCATACCCTGCATCGGTTCGCCCTTACCGCAGTTCGGTACGCCCCAGACCGTCCAGTGGTCGCGGCTGCCGATAAGGTCGCAACTGCCCCAGAAGACCGGGGTCATGCCGGTGTAGGCGGGGTTGCGGTAGAGTTGGCCGCGCTTGCCGTTTTTGATTTCCCAGGCCGCTTCGAGGCCGAACTGGAAGTTGAGCCGTTTGTCGTCAATGCTCCAGCTTTTGTTGGTATCCATAAAGATGCCTTCGTCGGTGGCGGCGATAATATCTTCGAGGCTCCCGGCGTTGCCCGGTTCGAGGTTGATATTGGTCATGCGAATCATGGGGATGCGGTTCCAGCCATCGGCCCGGCTGGTGCCGTTGGACTGCTGGCCGAGCGTTGCGGCGGTCTCACGGTCGGTGATGTAGTCCTGGAAGATGCCGTTGAGGATGAGCGGGGTCCGCTGGGCCGGGACACCCTCATCGTCGTAACCGAAGGTGCCGAGGCCGCGCGGTACGGTTGCGTCGGCGTATACATTCACCAGGTCGGAGCCGTAGCGGAAGTTACCTTTTTTCTCGGTGGTGAGGAAACTGGTCCCGGCAAAGCTGGCCTCCATACCCATGACCCGGTCGAGTTCTACCGGGTGGCCGCAGCTTTCGTGGACCTGCAAGGCGACCTGGTTGCTGCTCAAAATAAGGTTGGTGACACCGGTCGGGCAGACCGGCGCGGTCAGCAGTTGGATGGCTTCCTCGGAAATCCGGCGAGCGTGGCCGGGCAAGTCAAGTTTGTGGACGTACTCGAAACCGCCGGTCTCCCAGCCGCCGCCAAAGGCGTTCGGGTAACTCCGTTTCTGGACGCCGTCCTCGTTCACGGCGTAGACCTCGATACCGGCCCCGGACTCGCTCAATTCCTGCTCGATATAGCTCCCCTCGGTGCTGGCGAAAATCTTGCTCGTTTTGAGGGTGCTAATCATACCGTTGGCGATGCGGATACCTTCGACCCGGCGCATTTCGAGGTCGGCTTCCAGCAAGATTTTTATCTGGTCGTCGAGCGAGACGCTGAAAACGTCGATGTCGGCGGGAGTGACATAGCGGTCCTGGATGGAAATCGGGTCACCGAGTTGGACCGGTTGGCGGAAGACCGAGGCTGAGGCGCGGGCAATCTGGACCGCTTCGGCGGTGACCCGCTCGATTTCAGCCCGGGTCACGAGGCTGCTGCTGCTAAAGCCCCAGGCCCCGTTGACAATCACGCGGACCCCGAAGCCCTGGCTCTCGTTGTTGGAGAGGGACTCGACCTTGCCGTTTTTAACGCTGACGTTGCGGCTGCGGTCGGTTACAAAGCGAATATCGGCGTAACTGGCGCCCTTCTGCTGGGCGGTATCCAGGGCTACATTTGCTAAATCGCGCATTGAGGGCGACTCTCTTTCTTTATATTAGTGGAAAGGGGTCAGGCGAGACCGGGGACCGGCTTTAAGCACCTGACTCGGCAATTCGTGGCCGACAAAATCCTGGGCCATCCGGGCACATTCCAACAATTTTTCCAGGTCAATGCCCGTCTGAATACCCATGTCATGCAGCATGTTCACTAAATCTTCGGTCGTAATGTTTCCGGTAGCGCCCGGCGCGTAGGGACACCCGCCCAGGCCGCCGAGCGACGAGTCGAAATAGGTCACGCCGCGCTGTAACCCGGCCAGGACGTTCGCCAGGCCCGAACCGCGGGTATTGTGAAAGTGGAGCGAGAGCGTCACGTCCGGGAATTTTTCCTGGAACTCGCCCACGATGCGGTCAACTAAAAGCGGGTTTGCCATGCCGGTGGTATCGCCCAGGGTGATGCGGACCGGCCTGGGATTCAGCTCTAATAGTCGTTCCGCTACCCACATCACGCGCTCGACCGGCACATCACCCTCGTAGGGACAGCCAAAGGCGGTCGAGATTACGGCGTCAAAAGGCATTTTGGCCTCGCCTAAAATCGCGGCGATTTGATGAGCGGCTTTGAGCGACTCGGCTACCGGCATGCGGACATTTTTAAGGTTGTGGCTCTCGCTGGCCGACAGGAAAATCTCGACCTCGTCCATCCCGGCGGCGACAGCCCGGTTGGCCCCGGCGGCGTTCGGCACAATCGCGCTGTAAACGACGCCCGGCACCCGTTCGATTCCGGCCACGACCTCGGCGGCGTCCCGCATCTGGGGGATGGCCTTGGGGTGGACGAAAGAGACCGCCTCAATCCGTTTGAGGCCGGTATTTGCCAGCGCGTTGATAAAGGCTATTTTTTGTTCGGTCGGTACCCAGGCCGACTCATTTTGAAGGCCGTCACGGGGGCCGACCTCGCGGATACTGACCTGGGCCGGATAATTTGCCATTTTCTTTCCACTCCTTCGTGGCTATTTACAACTTCACCTTTCGGTATTTCAAGGTAGGTTTTGATGTCCCGAAGGTAAATCGTATTATAACATGTGTTTTAGGGTTGACGGCACGAGATTCGCTGAATTAAAGGCGGGTCGGTTTATAAGATGCTTGACATTTCGCTTAAATCTGCCCGACAATGAAACAAGTCCGGTCCCGTAAAGTATAATAATTGCTAACAGGTAGGGGAGAAGTCTTTGAAAAAGATAAAACGAGGTAGTTTCCTGGCCGTATGCTGGCTGGTGACTTTATTGGCCCTGGGCGCGTGTGGCGACAGCACCGCTACGACCACTGCGAGTGCCACGAGTGTTCCCGCTACTACCGCCCCTGCTACTACGGCGGCTTTTACGACTGCCGCCGCAACCACCGCCCCGGCTACAACTCCAGCCACGACTGCCGCTGCTGCCACAACAGCCGCGCCCACTACCCAGGCTGCTACCACCGCTGCTGCGACTACAAGTGCTGCGACCACCCAGGCCCAGCCTTTGAACATTCCCTGGGTCAAGAACGGCACCTGTTACGAGGTTTTCGTGCGGAGTTTTTTCGATAGCAACGGGGACGGTAACGGCGACCTCAACGGCCTGATTGCCAAGCTCGACTATATCAACGATGGCAACCCTAACTCGACCAAGAGTCTCGGCGCGAACTGCATCTGGCTCATGCCAATTACGTCGTCACCGAGCTACCACGGCTACGACACGACCGACTATTACACCATCAACAAGGACTACGGCACCAACGACGACTTTAAAAAATTCGTCAGCGAGGCCCACAAACGCGGCATCAAAGTCCTGACCGACTTAGTGCTAAACCACACTTCTAAAGACCATCCCTGGTTCCAACAGGCCAGCGCCGACCCCAACTCGCCCTACCGCAACTATTATATTTTCCAGCCCAACAATCCCGGCTATGATAATCTGAACGGTGGCAAGGCTTTTTATAAAAACCCCAAGGGCAACGATTATTATTTCGCCCAGTTCGGCGGGGATTTGCCCGACCTGAACTGGCGCAACCCGGCGGTCGTGACCGAAATGGAAAAGGTCATCAAATACTGGCTGTCGGATATGGACGTGGACGGTTTCCGGCTGGATGCCGTCCGCTACCTGATTGAGGACGGGCAGAACCAGGCCGATACGCCCGAAACCAAGGCCCTGCTGCGCGACCTGTCGAAATATATTAAAAGCGTCAAACCGGACGCCTTCACAATCGGGGAGGTCTACACGAACCTTCCGATAGATTCGTACTACCCGGACCAGCTTGACGAGTATTTTGCATTCAACCTGGCCGACCAGATGGTCAAGAGCGGGGCCAGCGGCACGACCGGCTTTATTGATACGGCCAAGACCCTCTATAACTCGCTACCTTACCAGCGTTATGGCGTCTTTTTGACCAACCACGACCAGAACCGCATCCTCGACGCGCCCGGCATCTCCTTACCAAAGATGCAAGTCCTGGCAACCTCTTACCTGACCCTGCCCGGTCTGCCGTTTGTCTATTACGGCGAGGAAATCGGGATGCTGGGCCGCAAACCGGACGAGAAAATCCGCACACCCATGCAGTGGACCGATGACAAGAGCGGCTTTACGACCGGGACACCCTGGGAAGACCTGAATACTGGCATCACCCAGTACAACGTGGCCTATCAGGATGGTAAACCCGATTCGCTGTTGAACCTTTACCGCAAACTGATTCACCTGCGGAGTAATACCCCGGCCCTGGCGGGCGGCACCTATACCCCGTTTGAAAGCACCAATTTTATCGCCGGGGCCTATATTCGTCACGCCGAGAATAGCAACATCATGGTCGTTATCAACATGGACACCTCGGACGCCACTGCCATCAAGTTTTCGATGAAGTCGAGCGACCTGCCACCCGGCGAGTATAAGGCAACCGTTCTGGTAGACATCAACAACACCAACGTGACCTTCCCCAACCTGACAGTCGGGGCGAACGGCGCGGTTAGCGGCTATACCCCGATGGCAACTATTCCCGCCGGGAGCGCCTATGTCCTCGAACTCAAAAAGGCTTCATGAGGTAAGTTATGAAGTATAATGTAGATGGCGGCAGCTTTGAGGACCGCTCAGTACAAAAGGAGTTTTACCTGTGGCCTTACCGGTAAGAAATTTTGACTTTAAACGCACCTATACCCCGGCAGAATTTGAAGCGCTGCCGGAGTTTGAGGAGCTTTATGAGTTGGTCAATGGAAAGCTGGTGAAAAAGCCGATGCCCGGTGACGAACATGGCCGGATTGCCCGTCGTATCAGCAACGAATTATTTATGCTCGACCCCCAGGAACAACTCGGCACCCTCTGGCTTTCAACCACTTTCGATGTTGGCACCGGTTGGATGCCGATTCCCGATTTAGGTTTCGTCCGAGCGGAGCGGGTTCCGGCCAAAAGTCGGAAAAGCATCAAAGCTGTACCTGATTTGGTGGTCGAAATTCACTCGCCCACCGATTTGCGGAGTAAACCCGAACGTGATGCCGCCGCTCAGAAGATAGCCGAATGGCAAAAAGTAGGGGTCAGCCTCATCTGGGCCATAAATCCCCAAAAACGAGAAATTGAGGTCTATCATCCCGGTCAGGCCAAGCCCGTCCGAGTCCTCCATCCCCAGGACGAGCTTGACGGTGAAAAGGTAATCCCCGGCTTCAAGTTAAAGGTAAGCCAGTTATTTACCTAGTTTCAGTAATTACCTTTAAGGTCGCGGCGGCAGTTTCGGCAATATCCTTGTCAGGGTCGGTTTGTAAAGCCGAGACCGCCGCCAGCAGTTCGCTATCGCCGGGGTAAACCACGCTCTGCAAACCCATCAGCGCCCCGATTTTCCCGGCTTTGTCACCGTCGCGGAGTTGTGCCAGCATAAAATCGCGGGCCTGCTCTAAGAAGTGGTTTTCCAGGGCCGGGGTTTGCTCACACCACTCCCGCAGTTGGGTCTGGTCGGCCTCACCAGGTGGGATTTCGTGACCCCATTCTTTCTTACATTTATAGAAAATCCCCTCGACCAGCGGCGTCCACTCGTCATTTAATTGCTCCTGGTAGAGTTTGACGCTCTGGTACTTGGTGCCGGTGTAGCGCCCGCTTTTCAGGACTAAACCTAATGTGGCCGCCCATAGGACAATTGCAATCAGGAGGCGGGTACCGGGCGGTCCCTGGGTGCCGTCAGGGTAGCGCACCGGCATGTCGTAGCCGAGCAAAGGTTTGGAAGGGTCAGGCGCCGTAACCGGGTAGACCATGGGGTCTTTGAGCGGAAAAGTGATAGGCCGTTGGGTCTGACGGGTCTGACCGGAATGGAACAGGCCGTGGTCAATCACCTGCTGGACGTAATGAGGGAAGGTTAGCTGGGGGATTTCGGGGCGAATATCCCGCCCGTACAGGTGCAGGCTGGCGATTTTTATCAGGGTGTTCAAGACGTTCGGGCTGGCTGTATCCAGCAGTTGCGTTTCGGCGGCCGGGTGGGCGTCCAGGCCGATAGTGCCGAACTGGCGGCAACATAACACCACTTCGTTAAATTTTTCTTCCTCCTCCGGTTTGATTTCCTCTTTGAAGATGGCGAACAGGTCCAGGTCGCTCGAATTGTTGGTCGGGCCGGTGTCGATGGCGTTACCGTCGCTATAGCTGCCGCCCAGGTAGTACGCGCTAATCCGTTCCGGGAAGGTAAGTTCGCACAGGCCGATAAAGCCTTTCAGGATGTTATCTATTTTGAGGATGCCGGTGGGGTCTAAAAGGTCGGGTAAAGTCATGAAATTACCTCCGAAGCTAATCTGGTTGAGGCTTACTCCACTTTGCGTATATGTATAATTATAGCGGTGCTAACTTTATTTTTGCTTAAAATCAACCTGAATAACCGCGATTTTCAATCGTTCCCCCCATTCCAAAATGCTAAAAAATCTAAATTGCCGGCCCTGTCCGGCCCCCAGGAAGGAGTATGGCCGGTGAGTTAAACGGCCAGCGCCCGGTTCCGGCTATCCCGGTGCTGAATCGGATTGCGTGCCTCCAACAACGCTCTTACCGGGACCAATCCCACCTTTTCTACAGCGAAGGGGTCCGAAACTTTATCGCCGCGCTCGATAGCGGCTGCGAAGTGGAAACCCTGGTGTATAGCGAACGCCTCCTGACCTCACCACTTGCCCGTAAACTCGTCCGGCAGACCAAACGGGCCGGGGTACCTTTTGCCACTTTATCGCCCGAACAGATCCGCCAGGTTTCGCTTAGCGAACGGGCATCCGGTGTGGGAGCCATCCTTCACCAGGCGATAAGACCTCTCCCCGGCCTCACACCTCGCCCGAAATCCTGCTGGATAGCCCTCGAAGATGTGCGGTTGCCCGGCAACTTTGGCACGCTCATTCGGAGCGCTTCCGCGACCGGGGTAGATGGTTTCGTGCTGCTTGGCGACCGGATTGACCCTTACGACCCGGCGGTAGTCCGGGCCAGCATGGGGGCTATTTTCGGTCAGCGCCTGGCGCGGGCCACCTTTGACGAGTTCCGGCGGTGGGTCCGGCAGCACAAGTTGCACGTGGTTGGCGCTTCGCCGGACGGTACGGTCGATTACGACCGGGTAGAATACCGCCGGCCCACTGCCCTGATGCTCGGTGAGGAACGCAAAGGGCTTTCGGCCCGGCAGCGTTCGCTCTGTCACCAACTGGTGCGCATCCCGATGCGGCCCGGTTCCGACTCGCTCAACCTCGGCGTGGCGGGTAGTTTGTTGTTGTATCAGATTTTGCGGGAGTAGCAGGTAAAAAGAAAGACTCTGAAGAAGTTGGTCAGGAAGCTTGAGTCTGGTCCCAGTCTTCCAGGGCGGCGGTGCTTTCGCCGTCCGGTTGCCATTCTTCGGGACTGGCGATACTCTCGGTAAAGGTATCCTGGGCGGTCTGGCTGACATCCTCGGCCAGGGCCTCGTGTTCTTCCTGTCCGAAAAAGAAAGACATCTGGGTTGGTTTGTGGCGGAGTTTTTCGGCCTGTAACAGGCGGCTTTCGTCGGTAATGCCCACGATTTCGCCGTCTTTCCAGTCGAACAGGCTTGGTTGTTTGCGCTGCCCGCGCACCAGGGGCGAACTGGCCCGCATCAGGTCTTCGGGGTGGATGCCCTTGCGCCCGGCGACCGCTTGCAGGCTGGCGCATTGGCGCAAAAAGGCGCAGCCCTGGCACTTGTACATGTTCGAGGCGAGGGGAAACTGTTCTTTTTCGATGGAGCGGCCTATCTTGAAAATTCGTTCTCTCAAGACCTGGCGTTCGCCGGGGCCACGTGAGGTCGGAATATGGGAGCCGTCCCGCACGTTTTCGACGGCGAACTGCCGGGGCGCTGCCGGGTAGAGCAGTTCGACGGCCAGGTCGTAGCAACTGAACTGGGTATCGAGTTGAAGGGCGGCGGGTGGCACCATCTTGTTGCCCGATTTATAGTCAATAACAATCAAATGACCCGCTTGCTGCCCGCTCTTAAAGAGGGGACGGCTCTCTTTGATGGCTTTGCCAAGGTCCTGGGCCTGGTAACTGGCAGGCAGACGGCTCTGGCGCAGTTCGAGACGGTCAATATACCCCTGCAAGGCGTAACCCCGGCCATTCTGCTCGTTGGTGATGTTAACAATGAAATACGCCTCTACCAGCAGGTGTGAAAGCGGCACCTGGATATTGCGCTGGTAGAAGTCGTAGCAGATTTTGTAGCCGAGATTGGAGAGTTTTTCTTTTTCATCGGACGACCGCCACAGGATGGGCGCCCTGGGCCGGCCTTTGGGGGTCCGGGCCGGACTGTCGATATTGAGCCAGCGGCCCCGGAAGACATTGGCAAAATTGGCCGGGGATTGGAACATTTTCAGGTCGGGGTCGCGCCGTTTGAAAAAGTCATAGAACATCGCGTGGACGACTGTACCAAACTCGAAAGCGGCCAGGCGGGGTTGCAATTCCGGTTCGGGATTTTCCAGGTAATTGAACCAGAACCGGGCACCGCAGTCCTGGTAAACCTTCATCATCGAGTCGCTGAGGACCAGTTGCCCGGCCCGCGTGTACCGCATAATTTTCTCCTGCTGCCCCATGGAATTGCCCGGGTGATTGATTTACAAGGGTGATATTAGCACAGGAGTTCTTTTACTGCAACGCCAGAAGTCAGTAGGCGGAGGGCAGAAGTCAGTAGTCAGAAATTCGAAGAAGCCGGGGTTTTCCACAAAAATAAGGAGTTGATTTGTATTTTGAACCGAATCAACTCCTGGAATATTTACGCTTTATTCGCCTTAAAAACTGCCCTCTGGCTACTGTCCTCTGCCTACTTCCTCGTTTTTAACCACGGCATAAGGTAAGAAGACCGGGCGGCCCGACGCGGGGTCTGTCACGATATGGGCTTTTATATTAAAGACCTTTTCCAGCACTTCCCCGGTCATGACCTCGGCGGGGGCGCCATCGGCCACGATGCTCCCCTTCCGCAGCACCACCATCCGGTGAGCGTACTGGGCGGCCTGGTTCAGGTCGTGAAGCACCATCACGATAGTCATGCCCTGTTCCCGGTTGAGTTGCCCGACCAGTTCCAGCACTTCAAGCTGATGGCCGATGTCGAGAAAGGTCGTCGGCTCGTCCAGGAATAGCACCGGGGTAGCCTGGGCCAGTGTCAGGGCAATCCAGGCCCGTTGGCGTTCGCCACCGGAGAGATTTTCGAGCGGGCGGTTGGCGAATTCGAGGGTGCCGGTCAGTTCGAGGGCCCGGCCAATTGCTTCGTGGTCCTGTTTGCGCAACATCCGCATCGGCCCGGCGTGCGGGTAGCGGCCCTGCTCGACCAGTTCGCCCACGGTCAGCCCGGCAGGTGCGGTCGGGGCCTGGGGCAACACGGCCAGGCGGCGGGCGATTTCGGAGTTCGCCATCTTGGTCAGTTCTTCGCCTTCGAGAAAGACCGTCCCACTATGTAATTTTAAGAGGCGGGCCATGCCTTTGAGCAGGGTCGATTTGCCGGAACCGTTAGGTCCGACCAGGGCTGTAATTTCGCCACGCCGGATTTCCAGCGAGAGTTCTGAGAGAATGATTTTCTCGCCATAGCCGACCCGGACATTTTCGGCGGCCATCGCCGCGCCTCTGGTTTTTCCGGTTATAGTGGTGCTAATCTCTCTTAAAGAAGTTTTGTTATCGCTGCCCATCTTATGCTTTTACTCTCCTGAAAATAAGATACAAGAAAAATGGTGCCCCCAGCAGGGCTGTAATTGCTCCGACCGGCAAAGACCCTTTCGTAATGGCCTGCACTATAAAGTCGGATAAGAGCAACAGTAGCGCCGTCACTACCGCGCTCATCGGGAGCAGTCGCCGGGCGTCGTCCCCCACCAGGCGGCGGGAGATGTGCGGCCCAATAAGGCCAATAAAACCAATCGCGCCTACAATAGCGACCGCGCTGGAAGCCAGCAGCACCGCTATAAAGAAAAGTCCGGCCCGCGCCCGCTCGACGTTCTGGCCGAGCCCGGTTGCCACGTCGTCGCCCAGGTTGAGGGTGTTCGCCAGTCCCGCGCAACCGAGGGCCAGCGGTATCCCGACCAGCGCCCAGGGCCACAGGGTATTAAAGTGACTCCAGACCCGCCCGTTGAGCGACCCTATCAGCCATAAAACGATATTGGCGGCCCGTTCCTGGTCAAAAATCAGGACAATGGACGACCCAGAGTTGAGAATGGCCCCAAGCAAAATGCCGTTGAGGGCCAGTCGCAGGGGGTCGCTCCGGCCCTGGCGGCTTAGAAAGTAGACGGTAGCCCCGACCACCACGCCCCCGGCCAAGGCTACGAAGGGCAGGGCCGGGCCACCCGCCGCCAGGGGTGGAATGAAGGCGATACCCAGGACAGAGGCCAGCACCGCCCCGGCGCTGACCCCGGTCAGGTCGGGCGAGGCCAACGGGTTGCGGGTGATGGTCTGCAAGATGGCCCCGGCTAGCCCCAGCATGGCCCCGACTAAAATCGCCACCAGCCCGCGTGGAAACCGCAAGTCCCAGACAATCTGGCGGTGAAAGGTTTCGACCGGTTGGTTTACGAGAGCCGCGATAACCTCGCCGGGGGAGAGTGAAACGGTGCCGAGGCCGATATAAAGAATCAGCAGGACCACGATAGCCAGCAGACAGGCCACGAGTAGCGGCAAAAAGCGCCGGGCCAGCGGGTTCGCCGGGATTTTTTCGGCGAATGGTTTTTCTGGTGCGACTCCGGTGGAAAGGCTCATTGTTTGGCGCTCCTCATCTGGCGGCGTAGCAACACCAGCAAAACCGGACCGCCGACCAGGGTCGTCCAGACTCCTACCGGCATTTCGACCGGGGAGAGGGCCAACCGGGCCAGCAAATCGGCCATCACCAGGAGGGCCGAGCCCAGCAAGGCCGCAACCGGTAAGACCTGGCGGGCGTCGCTGGTGCCCAGGATACGCCGGGCCAGGTGCGGGGCCAGCAGCGCGATATAGCTTATCGGGCCGCAGACCGCCACGACCGACGCCACCAGCCCGGCACTCAACAGGGCAATCAGGAAGCGCATCCGTAACACTTTCAGACCCAGGCCTTCGGCCATATCGTCACCCAGTTGCAACAGGTTGAGAGACCGGGCGCACAACAAGGCCAACGGGATACAGACCACCAGCCAGGGCCAGACGAGGTTTACATAGTCCCAGGTCCGCCCGGCCAGGCTGCCCAGCAGGAACAGGTACAGCACCGCCACGTCGTTGGGTGAACCCAGGCTAATTATCGAGATAACCACGGCGTTGAGCAGGGCCGTAATAGCCGAGCCGACCAGGGCCAACCTCGCCCCGTTGGTGATACGCCGCATCGCCAGGATGACTACCATCCCGCTCATAAGACCGCCGACCAGGGCCAACCAGGGCGTCAGGCCAAAAGCGAACGGCAAACGGAAGACCGTGATGGCCGCGACGACAGCGCTTGCGCCCGAACTGACCCCCAGGAGTTCCGGTCCCGCCAGCGGATTGCGCAAACTGTCCTGCAATAGCACTCCCGCCAGGCCGAGAGCCGCCCCGGCAATCAGGCCCAGGAGCAGGCGCGGCATTCTCAGTTCCGTGACGATGAGATGAGGGACTTTCTCACCGCCGTTCAGGAACAGGATTTCATTTAGTTGGCCGAGAGAAAGGACTGGTGAGCCGAGCATCAAGGCCGGGAAAATCAATAAAAACAACAGGAGGACCAGCAGGCCGCCGACCAGCCAGGGCCTTGCACCAATCCGTTTTCTTACAATAGGCGTAGCGGCGACACTCATGCGACCGCCCTCCGGCTATTTTCCCGGTTTACCGGCCAGAGCAAGGGACAGGGGCCGCATTTCTCCGCGCCGGGCACTTTGTACCAGAGACAGCAAGAGGTCCGTATCTGGGCCGGGCCGGGTCTTTCGATAAATTCCAGGGGACGCGGGCGGGCGGGCCGGTAAAGCGGGTTGGGTCCGGCGGCAATCGCGGCATGTTCAAGGGTCTCAAAAAAGGCCGGGGCGTCTTCATGCCAGGCGACCTCACAGCCGAGATTTTCACACAGGTATTCCCAGAACAGGTAAATCCCGTAGCTCAGGTTACCCCATAGCACCCTGGGGGAAACGCCTGTGGTAGTCTGGAAGGCCTCGAAAAGCGGCCCGAAATGTTCCTTGAAAAAAGCCCGCCCGACCTGCTGGTGCAATTCGGCCAGGCTTTCTACCGGGAGGGCGTGGGCGGCAACCTCCGGGTCTCCGCAGCGGGGCGCATATACAACCGCCGGGCAATCCTCGAAAATCAGGCGGACCGGGCGGCCTTTGCCGTCCATCGGTTTTGGCAGGGCTTCCCGGCTCAACACGACCTTTGTGCGGGCCAGGGTCAGGTCGAGGCCAATCCCGCCGAGCGACATCGCGCCCAGGACCAGCGGGTAAGCGGTCAGGCAGTAATATTTTGACCAGAGCGCTCCCGCTACCTTCAAGTTATTGGAGCCGAGAGTGCGGTCCCATTCCATCAGCAAACTTCTTAGAAAATTGGGGTCTAGCAGTTGGGTGGCCGGGATAACCTCGCCTTCGGCGGCGGCTTTTTCCAGGTCGTTATCGGGCTGAATCCAGTAATTGTAATAGTTCAGCCGGTCGCGATAAGGCGCGAACACCTTTTCAAGCTCGTTAATCTCCAAAAGTTGCGGCAACGGAAGCTCCTGTTAAATTTTATTTTTCGGGGGCCGGTTCGCTTGTTTCCTCGCTGACCCAGAGCGCGTGAGCAGTCTTGCGCCCCAGGGATATTTCGTTTTGCTCGTTGTTGACCAGGGTGATAGTTTCGTCAAAAGTCCATTTTTCTTTTACTTCAAGATGGACTCCCGGTACCAGCCCCTGCTGGAAAAGGTAGCGCAAGAGCCCGGCCTGGTGTTCGCCTTCTTCACTGACCCGGACAATTTTTACGCGGTGGCCCGGTTCGACCTGGTCGAGCGGGCGGCTATCGCCGGGGCAGACGTGCCCGTTGCCGGGAATGACGTTGCCGTGAGGGCAGGTCGCCGGGTAGCCCAGGTAGCGGTTCAGCGCTTCCTCCACCCCGGTTGAAAGGACATGTTCCATTTCGCAGGCTTCGGCGTGGACTTCGTCCCAGCGCAGTCCCAGGTGGTCGAGCAAGAAGCGTTCGAGCAGGCTGTGCCGCCGGGCCAGCTTCAGGGCAATGCCTTCACCTGTTTCGGTCAGTTTGATATGGTGGCTGTGCGGGTCTACCATCACCAGCCCGCTTTTTTGCATCCTTTGGATGGTGGCAAAGACTGTCGCGGCGGCTACGCCCATCCGGTCGGCCAGGTGGACCGACTTGACCGGACCTTCGCCATCGGCGGTCAGGTTATAAATCGCCTCGCAATATTCTTCAATCGTTTCGCTAATTTTTACTTCGGGCTGCTCGGCCCTATCAGCCGTCCCGTTAATTTTGAGTTCGGTCATACTGCTTCACTTTATTCTGTTACTAACCGGGCCTTTGGTTTGGTCCAGGCAGGGATCAGGCCGGGTAGCTGGGTTCTCAAAGCCGGGGAGGAAGTTTCTAGCAAAACTTCTTTTTCGGCAAGCCAATAAGTCTATTATAGCTGATCTAAATCTTTTCGCAAAGTATTGACAAGCTGTATTTATTAGTATATGCTAATTCTACACTTTAGTCAATCCTAAAAACGTAAAATTAACCAGGAAGTACCCTAATAGAGAGGAGAATACTTTGCGTTTCATAAACGGGATTGTCGCTAATATTTTTATTCGGCAAACCTGAGAGCAGCGCAGCTATGACGCTGCTGACAACTCTTTTACTGGCGGCCTGCGGGGACAATACGGCTACCACTCCCGGCCTTTTTTGCCGCCACCGGAATTTTAGCTTTTCTTATGAGGTAACCCCTGTCATGAAAAATCACGAGGTTTCATATCCCCGGCTTATCGCCGCTAATACCTATGGTTGGTGTGTCTATCGCCAGGCTACCGACCGGGTCCACTTCGACTTCGGCCAGACCGGTCTGCTGCTGACATTGGCCGAGTTCAAGGTCCTGGGAGCCATCCTGGAAGACGCCTGCCACCCCCGCGTGGCCCACAACAACGGGTTAATGGCCGGGACCAGTTCCACGAGGGCGATTTTCAGTTGCAGCCATCACCAGGTGGCCGTCCTGATTTTTGACCACGCCGTCTTTCGCTTTCAAAGCCGCGACCTGCCCTTGCTTTTAGAGCTGTGGAACCAGGCCGCCAGCGTCTTTGAACTCAACGCCACCAGCGAGATAGTCGAATATAGCGTTCCTGACCTGACCCATTTTTCGGCCAATTAGGGGTCAAGTCCCAGGAAAGAGCCAGGTCTGTAACTGTAGGTATGGCTGTAAGTACGACTTATGGCCTAGGTCAAAATCGGTCCAAGGGCCGCCCTGTGGCGTGAAGCCGGTCACATTTTTCCTTCTGGTAAGGGGTTATATTATAGCCAACCGAACACAGTTCTTATAAAAAACGGTTAGATATAAAAAACTCTTTATTAAAAAATGTTTGATGTTATGAAAGGAAAAACTGTGACCACTTCCTACGAATTTACCAACGATACCCACGCCATTAGCTTTCCCTACGCCATGCCGGAAGGCCCGATCCTTCCTATTAATCAGTTCGTCATTCGGGGCAGCGAAAAAAACATTATGCTTGACACCGGTCCGCTGTTGAACGCCGAAGGCACTATTGCGGCCCTTTCCAGCGTAATGAACCCGCAGGACCTGGATTACATCTTCCTGACCCACATGGACCTCGACCACGTTGGCGGTCTGCACGAAATCTTGAAACTGGCCCCGAAAGCCCGCGTTGTTGGAAACATGACTGTTATGGGCAAGGGTTTGAGCATGTACAACATCCCCCCGCACCGGTTCGCGGCGGTCTTCCCCGGTCAGGAAATCAACCTGGGCAACCACGTCCTGCGCGTCGAGGAATCGCTCCTGGAAGATGGTCACACCAGTTGGCTTTTCGACAAAACTACCCGCACCTTCTTTACCAGCGACGGTTTTGGTTCGCTCCAGTTCGGCCAGGTTCCGCAGTACGCCGAAATGGTCGATAGCAACGCGTACGCCCAGGGTTTTGCGATGTGGCAGCACATGAACTTCCACATGCTGCCGCGCCTCGATATGTCGCAGTTCCGGGGTATCATTAACTACATGCGGAGCCTCGATGTCCGGCAGATTGCCTCGGTCCATGGCCCGATTGTGCGCGAAAGTGTCCAGGGTATCTTTGACCTGATGGAAGATGTGCCGGGCGCGGAATTGCCGCCGCACCCCGAGCTTCCGGCCATTTTCCACCTCTAAAATCTTTACCGTCCCTAATCGAAACCCCCTCCAACCGGAGGGGGTTTCTTCGTTTTTAGGTTAAAAATAGGAGCGTCCTAACTTACCGGGCTAACCTCTCTTGGTTTTCCCACTTCCTCTTTGATGGAAGAATAGCACTCGTACAGGTAGCTGCGTAAATCGGCCCAGCTTTTGTTCAGGTCGGTTGTTTCCTTGCGGATAATTTCATCAATGGTGTTGTTTGCCAGGACGCGGGCGTTGGCGGAAGGCCGGGCCTGTTCCGGCGTCAACTCAAACAGGGCGCTGTGCAGCCGGGTGAGCGTTTCGATAAACTCGGTCTTGTCGGGTTTACCCACCAACCGGCGATGGACATCCCAGTAAGCTTCTTCCAGTTCGGCCACGATGTTGGGGTCGAAAGACATACCGGAGTAGCGCCGAGCCAGGCGGTAGTAGCGGGTAATATAAGCCAGAACCATTTCAGGCCGGTTGACCTTCTTGGCCCACTCGGCGGAGGCCCGCGCAATATAGTAGGCCGCCTGGAAGGCCCGCCAGAGCGGCAGTTTGAACTGCTGTTTGCCCACCTGGGTTATTAACCAGAAGAATTTTAGCCAGTTGTGCTGGTAGTAGGCTTCCCAGCCTTTGGCCTCGTAATCGGCAAGCTGGCCCGGCACGAAGGTTATTTTACGTCGCGAAGCGCCCCGGTAGCGTAACAACTCCTGTTTCAAGCTTTGTTCGCCCTGCCGCATGGCCCATTTGTGATTGGCCGAAAAGATGGGTTTGAACAGCCAGGAGAAGTTTCGCAGGAGCGGTTTATCGGCTCGAATCTTCCAATCGTAGGTGATATTTACAAAATTGCCCTCTTGCTCGAAGGTCCAAATGCCTCGGCCCACAAAATCACCCTCCGCCACAAGGGTAAAGCCATAAGGATGGCGCGATTCGGTAACTTTAAAATTCCACTTCAGGGTATAGGGGAGCCAGCCCTTGGTGTACAGGCCAACCACTTGCCCTACCCCGCCACTGCCGGGGGCGGCGGGTTCAAGTATTTTCACCGCCAGGTAGACCGAAGGCCACCAGCGTGGGAGATCGAGCGCGTTGTTCAGGATATTGTTTATTTCGTCCAGGGTACCTTCGATGCGCCACCTGGTAATAAAATGATAATCGGACGTAGCCATAATTCAACCTCGCCTTAACCCTTATTTTTAGTTTACTTAACCATTAGATTGAGTATAGTAAAAAGACTGGAGTTGTCAATCCAGTAACATTTATTCGAAAACCGTTTTGAGTATAAAGAAGTGTCGTATCAATAACGTATCAGGCCAATTATGAGATTTATATTTTTAAAATAATTAAATTTGGAAAAGGGGGAAATAAGGTGACAAAGTAACTTTCAATACTGCCGGTAGTAGAGGGCATAGTGATACTCGACCCGGGTGCCGGCATGCCCGGCCAGGATTTCGTTGCCGAGTTCGCCCGGAAATTCAAGCCGCACCACCTTTTCCAGGTCGCCCCGGCTTTCGAAGCGCCATTCGCTCTCGATTATTTTGAGCTTGAAACCCTGCCCGGTCCAGAAGGCTTCGAGGTCGGCCTGGTGGTGGTCGGGCCAGTAAGGGTGTTTTTCGAGCCACTCCGCAAAGGTGCCCGCCGCCAGGTAATTATCAATGATAAAGGCCCAGCCGCCCGGTCGGACGACCCTGGCAAGCTCTTTAAGGCCCGGTTCGCAACCCGGTCCCCAGAAGTAAGCAAACCGGGCGTGGACGAGGTCAACCGCGTGACCGGGAAGTAAAATCTGTTCGGCGGACCCGGCCATTACCGAGACTTTTTCCAATTTTTGGCGGGCCACTCTCTCCATTATTTTGAAGCGCGAAGGGGCATGGGGTTCGACCGCGATAAGGTGGCGGGCGGCTTCGTGAAAGTTCTTGAGGTGAAAGCCGGTGCCCGCGCCCAGGTCGAGGACGGTTTTACCTGCCCAGGGGGAAATTTCCTCGATAAACTTTTCGATGAGGTTGGTGGGGTCGGCGGCCCGGTTTTCGATTTCGTAAACATCCGGGGCGCCCTGGATATTCGGGGCAAGATGAACCCCGCTCAGGTTGGCGGGGTCGAAATTTTCAGGCTGATTCATTTTGTTTCCTGGCTGACTATCTCTTTAGAGCGGCTGCCAGACCGGTGACACTACCGATTCGGCGATTAACCGGGGCCTGGGTGGCCGGGCTGAAACATCCGTGTCGGTAGTATAGACCTGGCCGTCGCCGCCGGAAGTCAGGCTGATGTCAACCAGGGCCGAGCCGTCGCTGTTAAAGCTGGGGTCATACACGTTGGTCAGGCAGCGCGACCCGCCACCATTGGCCTGGACCAGGCAGGTAGCGGCGTTCGCCCCGTTATTGACATAATAATAAACGTTACGGCTGTCCGGGGTCCAGCTTAACCGCTGGGAGCCGCAGTTAAGGCCGATTTTGCCCTGGAAGCTCGCGCTGGCCTTCGCCAGGGGCCGTTTGGGGTCAAGCTGCCCTTTGCTCAGGTCATAAATAACGGTCTGGTAACTGCCGTCGGCTTGCAGCTCGAGGTTTGCCAGTTTGTCGCCTGCCGGGGAGAGCGCCGCCGCCAGGCAGGTGTTGGTGAAAGGCAGTTTGAAAGTGCCAATCGTGCCGCTATCCGAGTCGTAAACCCGGTCCTGGCCGATTAATAGCCGGGTGCTGTCCGCGAACCACTGGGGCGCAAAAGTGTCGGCCAGGGTATTGATGTTTGTAACGGTCCGTTTTCTGAGGCTGAAAATGGCTGGTTTGCCGGAAAGTGCTCCGTTTTTAACCGTGGCCGGACCGGCCAGGAAGGCGATGGAAAGATTATCCGGCGACCAGTTGGGCGCGAACCCATCGGCCAGTTCTTCCACCCGCAGCGGGTTGGCAATATCCAGCAGGAAAATGCTGCGATTGCCCGTATTGGTGTTGCGACCCACCGCCACCAGGAGTTTTCCGTCATTCGACCAGACCAATTCTTCGTAGACGAGGTTGCGGTTGACCGTCGGGTCACTGATAACCTGGTCGTCGCTGCCGTCCGCCTTAACCAGGTGAATCTGGCCGTCCGACTGGTCCACATAGGCAATCCAACCCGGCGCCGAGGCGCTGGTATCACCCGGTGTAGGCGGGACCGGCGTGGTAGTGGGCGGCACTTCGGTTGCAGCCACTGTCGTAGGTTCAGGGGTCGGCGCGACCGTTTCCTCAGGCGTGGCCGGGGTCGTGGTCACCGCCGGGGCAGTGGTAACTCCGGTCGTCGGTGCGGTGGTCGGCTCGACGGTAGGCGTCGCGGTGGGTCGGACCGGGGCCACCGTGGTTTTGTTGGCGCCAGGCGTGTTGGTCGGGACCGGGACCGGGGTCGCGGTCGGGAGCGGTTTCTGGGTAGGGCCGACCGGAGTCTTCGGTGGCGCTGCGGTTGCCTGGACGGCGGTATCCGGTCCGGTCTCGGTGGTGCCGTTAGCGGGCGTCCCGGCGGGTTGGGTTTCCGGTTGGTTGGTCGGGGCGGGTGTAGCTGTCGGCTGACCCTGGGTCGCCGGGGGCGTGGTAACCTCCGGGGTGGGGCTGGTGTCAGCCTGGGGAGTCTGGCTCTGGATAGCATCCTGGGTCTGTGCGGCCACCATTGCCTGGGCCGTGACCGTCCCGTCCTTATTGTTCTGGCCGACCTGCTGGCTCACCACCAACAAAAGGACCGCAACCAACCCGATTAAAAGGGCCGCCGCCATGCCCCCGGCAAAGTTATAGGCGAAGCCGGCCCGCCGTGACGGGCCAGGTTTTTCCCGGTCGCCTGTTAACGGATTGCCCGGTACAACCGAAAGTCTACTCGTACTGCGGGTCGCCGCAAGGGTTGGGCCTTCATCCAGGAAAGCGTAATTCCGGCGGTCGAACCGCGGGGCCGGGATAGCTTCAAAATAGTCGTTCAGGGAGCCGTTCAGCGCCTGGAAACCGATGTTGATAGCCCGGCATTCCGCGCACGCCAGCAGATATTGCTCGACGGTGGCCGCTTCTTCTTCGTTAGCCTCCCCATCCTGGTAGAGGGAAATAAGCGGTTCGAGGAGCCGTTGGTGGTTGGGATGTTCGGCGGTTAAATCCGGCTGGTACATTTCCCAGTTATGCGGGTTGTTGTTATTCTCGGCCATGCTAAACCTGGCCCTCCTGCCCTTCCGGGTAATAACCGTTGGCGCTCAGGGCGCGCCGCAGGCTATCTTTAGCCCGGAATATTTGCGACTTTACGCTGGAGAGCGAATCACCCGTGATTTCGCAGATTTCTTTGTAAGAGAACCCGTCCATATGTAGTAGCAAGGCTGTCAATTTATCGCGGCCTACCTTGTTCATAGCTTTCTCAAGCTCGTCGCGCAACGCTGTGCGAGCCTCCAGGTTTTCACCAGGTTCGACCTGGGGCGTATCGGCCAGGCCGTCGAGTTCCTCCTCGGTTCCGGTCGAGGAGTTGTTCCGGTGTAAAAAGGGTAAGAACCGGACTACTTTACGCCGCCGCATTTCGCTTAAAACCGCGTTGCGGGCAATCGTATAGAGCCAGGCGGACATATTGTTCTGGGATGGGGGTTGTTGCCAGTTACCGCTGTCGCTGTCCTGGTCGAATTCCCCGGCGGCGGACCTCCGGCAGAGGTTGCGGTAGGCCGAGAGAAAGGTATCCTGGGTCAGGTCCTGGGCCAGTTCGGCTTCGCCAACCATCGCGTAAATGAAACGGTAAATCCGGGTCTCGTAGTGAGCGATTACCCGTTCGAAATAAGCCGGATTCCACTCCGAGTCCGCATCATATTCAGCGTGGTTGTTAATTTTTGACATTGGTTCAACTGATGTTGAGACCTGGGTCGGTTGGGCCGGTCTGACGGGCGTCCTTTTTAACGTTTCCGGGGAAGCGTTTGCAGGAGAAAGCGGCACCGTAAAAAGCGGCTTGATATTTAACATTTCCCTCCGCCGGGCATTTAATGATCGGGCTTACAGCGTTGTGGCCGGTTAAATGACCTTCTCTGAAATAGGGCTCTTGTGAAGACAAAAAAGCCGGTACGAGGAGAAGAGCCAGATTACAGGGTCCGGCTTAAGCAAAACCGAAATCCTTCATCTGCTAAATGCACGGCAGAGGGAGAAAGTTGCAAACTTTGACGCAGGTTCTAAAAAATCGTATTAATCCTGGTGAAGTATTGGTATTTCCCGCCCACATTCATTGTGGTTTTTTAATAATAACACAAATTCGAGGCTGATTATCTCAGACTTTCGACTTATTTGATTTGTTTAGTGGTATGTTAAGTTTGCCGGGTGTAATTTTAACCGTTGAAGGGTGAATTTTGGAGTCGTGAGAAAATCAAAAGGTTGTAAGGAGGAGGAAAAGATGGATGGTCGGGGCGATAGGATTCGAACCTACGACTTCTTGCTCCCAAAGCAAGCGCACTACCGGGCTGTGCTACGCCCCGACGATTTACCCCAGGTATTCTACACTTACGCAGGCTCGAAGTCAATGAATATTTATAAAATGGCCTGGTCCTGCCATCAGGCCATTTTATAACTTTACTTTTTCTTTATCTGGCCCGCAACCATATAAGCATCTGGCCCGGTTCGCGGTTGGCCCAGGCGTAGTAGGGCACCGCTTTTAGCTCGACCGTTTGAGGCTGCGCCGATTCGACAGCCGTAGTCAGGGGCCGGTAGAGCCTATCCTGCCACCCGGGACCGGGCGCTGCCACCTTCGCCTGGCCCCGCAAGGTCACGACCCCGTTTAACAGGTCCGGTTCGAACTCCGCCGCGAACACCGTGCCTTCCGGCACCACCAAATCGCGCAAATCGAGGCCGGGGTTGTCGGTCTGCTCGAAACAGTAAAGCAAGGGACCGCGCATAAAGGCCACCCGCCCCCAGGTTTCCAGCGAATAGGGATGCGCTTCCAGCCGCCGGACCGCCATCGGGAGGTGCAGTCGGACGGTGTCACCCGCCTGCCAGTCCCGCCGGATGGACGCGTAAGTGCCGGGTACAAGCTGGCCGTGGTACTGCTCGCCCGCGACTTCCAGGCCGATTACCCCTTCGCACCAGGCCGGAATCCGCAAATTTAACTCAAAATTCCCGGCTGACTCTACCGTGATGGCAATGTCGCCGTCCCAGGGGTAGCGAGTGTTAGTGGTTAAACGGACCGGCTGGCCTTCCAGCGACCAATCCAGTTTGCCTTCGGCGTAGAGGTTCACATAAAGGCGGTCACTGTCACTGCTGTAAAAATAGCCGGGCAACTGGGCCAGCAACCGGGCTACATTAGGCGGACAACAGGCGCAGCCGAACCATTCCTGGCGGCGGTGGGTGCCGTCGTCGGCCAGGGGGTTCTGGTAGAAATAGAGTTGCCCATCCAGCGAAAGGCCGGGCAGGACCGCGTTGTAAAGGGTATGTTCAAGCAAATCGGCGTAGCGGGCCTGACCGTCCAGGGCCAGCATGCGGTGGTTCCACATCACATTGCCAATCGCAGCGCAGGTCTCCGTATAAGCCCGGTCCGAAGGGAGTTCGTAATCCTTGCCGAACATCTCGTTTTCGTAGCGCGACCCTATCCCGCCCGTAACGTACAACTGTTTGGTGACCATGTGGTCCCACAGCCGTTCGAGGGCCGCGACCAGGGTCTGGTCGCCCGTTTCAAGGGCTACGTCCGTGACACCAGCCGCCAGGTAGACCGCGCAAACGGCGTGCCCGACCATCCGGTCATACTCGCGGTAAGGTTTCAGTTCGTATTCAGCCCCGTTCATGCGGCCCATACCCCGGCGCACCTCTACAAAGAAACTGGCCTCGTCGAGATATTTGCGTTCGCCGGTGGCCCGGTAGAGTTCGACCAGGGCCATTTCAACTTCGGGGTGGCCGTCCGCCTCGGCCTTCTTGCCAGCTTCCGCCGGGCCAAAAGTGTCGCAGATGTGGTCGGCCAGCCGCCGGGCCACGTTCAAAAGCCTGGTATCGCCGCTGGCCCGGTAGTGCGCCACCGCCGCCTGGATAAAGTGACCCGCTACGTAGAGTTCGTGCATGAAGCGGGTGTTGGTCCAGCGTTCCGGCTCACGTTCAAAGGTGAAATAGCTGTGAAGATAGCCGTCTGGTTGTTGCATATCCGCGATTTCCACGCCGACCCGGTCAATCAACTCGACCAGTTCGGGTGAGGGGTGCGAGGCCAAATCCCAGGCAGCGGCTTCCAGCCATTTATGAATATCCGAGTCGTTAAAATGCCAGCCTTTGAAATCAACTTTCTTTTTTCCAGCCGCCCTTCGGATATTATCCATGCGCCCGGTATCCTCGATATGGCGATACTGGGAGGGGATGGTCTGGTCGCGGTTAATCCGGCGGCGTGGCTCCAAAAAAGTATCCGAAAGCTCAACCGCGTTAAGGGGCACAGGTCTCAGGCGGGCGGCGGGACTATTAGCGGTATCCACAACCACCGGGGAAGTTTTTAATTCGGTTGACAATAACGACTCCTTTGCAACTATATTTATGGTTTATTTGCAAAAAACCGGCCTGTCCAACATTTAATCGGTGGAGGACAGGCCGGTATCAGCCGGGGCTTTACCCGGTTAGTAACTGGCGACGGACATCTGGTGGCGGTACAACTGGTAATACCAGCCGCGTTGCGCCAGCAGTTCGTCCTGGCCGCCCATTTCGACGACCTTACCCTTGTCCATCACGATAACCTTATCCACGTCTTTAATGGTACTCAGGCGGTGCGCGATAATCAAGGCGGTGCGGTTTTCCAGCAGCTTTTTAAGGGCTACCTGGATAATCGCCTCGCTTTCGGAGTCGACGCTTGAAGTCGCTTCGTCGAGGATAAGAATCGCTTCCGGGTTGAAGGCCAGGGCGCGGGCAAAGCTCAACAACTGGCGCTGCCCCACCGAAAGATTGGCACCGCGTTCCTCAAGCTGGTACTCGTATTTTCCGGGTAACTGCTCGATAAAGCTGTTCGCCCCGACATGCTCGGCGGCCTTGTAAACCTGCTCGTCGGAAAGGTTCGGGTTACCAAAGCGAATGTTATCCGCGATGGTTCCTTTAAATAGAAGCGGGTCTTGTAGCACCAGGGCCAGGTGCTGGCGCAAGTCTCTCTGGGCAACCTCGCGGACATCTACCCCGTTGACCCGGATAGCCCCTTCCTGAATGTCGTAGTTACGGCTGAGCAGGCCCATGAGACTGCTCTTACCAGCCCCGGTCGCGCCCACGATGGCAACTTTCTCGCCCGGTTTGATGGTAAACGAAACATCTTTGATAACCCGGTAGTCCGGTTTGTAACCAAAACCAACCTTTTCAAAGCGTACCTCGGCCCAGTTCTTCCGGTCTGGTTCCACCAGGGTCTTCGGTTGGGCAGGGTCCTGGATAACACTTTTCTGGTCGAGCAGCCCAAAGATGCGTTCGCAACTGTTGGCGGCAGACTGGAAAGTGGTGTAGCGTTCGGCCAGGTCGCGGATAGGCTGGAAAGTCCGGTCCGTATACTGCAAGAACGCCACCAGCACACCGTAGGTCACGCCCTGGTTGCCCATCAAAAGGTAGCCACCGACCAGCAGCAACAGCGCGTTCGCCGCCGAACCGAGGAAGGTAACGAAGGGCAGGAAGAAACCATTCGCGTAGACAATAAATTTATTACTCTCGTAGTAGCGGTTGTTCAACTCCGAAAAGTACTGGAAGTTTAGCTTCTGGCGGTTGAACAACTGCACGGTCAGCATCCCGGAGTAATTTTCGGCCATATAACCAACCATGGTCGAATGGCGCCGCCGGGCCCGCCGCCACGCCCGCCTGATAATTTTGCGGAAGAAGAACGTCACGATAAATTGGAGCGGCAGCACCGACAGGATAACCAGCGTCAACCGCCAATCCAGGATAAACATGGTCGGAATCAGCACCGCCAGCACCATGAAGTCGGCCAGTACCGCCGACGCGCCGTTGCTTAGCAAGTCGTTGATAGATTCCATGTCACTGGTGAGACGGCTGATTAACCGCCCGACCGGGTAGCGGTCGAAAAAGCCGAGCGATTGGTGAAGGAGATGGTCGAACAATTTCACGCGGAGGTCCCGCACGACATACTGGCCGAGCGTTTGCATGAGGTAACCGCGCAAACTGCGCAGGAAAAAGATACCAACCGTCGCCAGTGCGAAAAGGACCATAATCAGGCCCAGGCCATCGAGTTTATTCGGCGTGATGTAGTTGTCGATGGCGATTTTGGTCAGGAGCGGGCCGGACATTTCCAAAAACGCTACCACGATAGAAATCGGAACGACCAGCAAAGTCCGTTTCCAGTAAGGTTTGAGGAAGGTCAGGAGGCGGGTCAGTTTCCCGCCCTGGTAGTCGCCGCTAACGAGTTCGTCCTCGTCGTCCTCGTCATCATCGGCAAACCGGGATTTAGCCGGTTTTTCCAGGACTGCCGTGGCGGTCGCCGGGTCGCCCAGTACCGCCGACTCGCGCCCTTTCTCCGGTACCCCGACCGTCGCCACTTCCTGGGCCGGGGCTTTCGGTTTGGCGGTTTCAGCTTTGGGGTCGAGGGCGATGTCATCCAGCAATTCGTTCTTGCCGAGTTCGACTTCGCGCCGGTACATCCGGGAATAAAGACCCTGGGACATGTTCATTAACTCGGTGTGGGTGCCTTGCTCGACCATGCGGCCCTGGTCGAGGACCACAATCCAGTCGGCTTCCGTTACCAGGGTCAGGCGCTGGGTAACGATAAGGGTGGTCCGCCCCTGCTCGCTGAGGGTCCGCAGGTTCGCGGCAATCTGGTTCTGGGTGCGGGCGTCCACGCTGCTCAGGCTATCATCGAGGATAAGCACGCTGGCGTCGGGGACGAGGGCGCGGGCAATCGCGGTGCGCTGGCGCTGGCCGCCACTCATCGAAACGCCGCGTTCGCCAATCTGGGCATCCAATCCGCCCGGAATTTGCGGTAAGTCCTGAGCCAGCCGCGAAAGGTCGGTCGCCCGGTGAATTTCGGGGTCACTGGCGCTCTCTTTGCCGAAAGCGATATTCTCGCGCAGGGCCAGGGAAAAGAGGACCGTTTCCTGCGGCACGTAGACTATTTCCCGTCGCAGTTCCTCAAGAGGCAGCAGGCGCACGTCCACCCCTTTGAGTTTGACGCTTCCCTCGTTGGGGTCGTAGACCCGGCCCACCAGCGAAGCCAGCGAGCTCTTTCCGGCCCCGGTGGAACCTACCACTGCGACGGTCTTACCGGCTTCCACTCCAAAGTTGATGTCGCGCAGCACCCAGCGGTTACCCAGCATCAGGCCGGTATTTTTGAACTCGATAACGTTGCGGGTTGCCTGGAGCGAGGCCGGTGTCGGTTCGACCGGTTTGGCCGGGTCGGTAATCAGGGGTTGGATCAAAAAGACCCGCTGGATGCGGCCCATACTGGTTATGGCTTGCTGCCCAAGCGTAATGACGTTACCGAGGTTCGAAAGCGGCCCGGCTAGCAACAGTAAATAGGCGTTGAACTGGACGAACTGGCCGATGGTGAGGCGTCCATCGGCGATTTCGTGACCACCGACCCATAGCAACACCGCCGTAATGGTGTTCATAAAGGTCGCCACGAGTGGGAAAATAATTACGCCCAGCCGGATAAATTTGGTGCTGGTATTGACCAGTTTCTGGTTTTCAGCGAGATAGCCATTGACCTCTTTTTCCTCGGCGGTATAGGCTTTAACGACCCGGACACCGGTAAAAATTTCCTGGGCGCGGTCGCTTACCTCACCGAGTAATTCCTGGGCGGCCCGGTAATGGGGGGCCATTTTCCGGCTCAGCCACGACAGCGATACGGCCAGGAACGGCAACAGGATAACCCCGATTATGGCTAACCGCCAATTCTGCATGAACATCAAAGCCAGCGCCAGCACCCCTAAAAACAATGAGTTAAAACCGTTGGTTACACCCTGGATAACGAAGTCGCGCTGGACAGTGATGTCGGAAGTGCTGTGGACGATTAAGTTGCCGATACTGGTCTCGGAGTAGTAACTGCGGTCAAGCTTCTGAAGCTTGGCAAAGAGGTCGCTGCGGAGTTCGGTCTCTACCTGGTAACCAGTGCGGTTGATAGCCCAGCGTTGCAGGAAGCCCAACCCCAATTGGGCGAGGCCGACTCCCACGATTACCAGGCACAACCATACCAGGAAGTTACCTTGTTGCAAGTTATCAATTATTACCCTGAGCAGGTAAGGTTGGACGAGGGTTATTGCTGAAAGGACCAGCAAAATAACAATACCGGCCACCAGGCTAACAGTGTGTTTTGCCAGGTAAGACCATAAAACCTTTAAATTTCGCATTTTCCTTCAATTTGTAGCCCCTCAGTCTGTCTCTCACCCCTTTGTCAGGAAGTATTGAACGGCTACCGATATTAAATTATTGACTACAAGCCTTCACTAATCCCCGGAGGGATAGCAGTTAGTGAAAACAGAAAAATTTTAACTATTATACACTAAAGGATTGAGTTTACTTGCCGCAATATCCCCGGTTTTTAAGCCAGGCAACCAGCTATTCAGGTCGTTCACCCGGTTACGATTGTCGGTCTCCCCGATTCGCACACCATCGGCGAAGTAAATAATGGTCATGGCTTCGCGGGGCCGGTCGGTCGTATTGGCCGGAGTGCCGTGTAAGGTCCACCCGGCGTGGAAGGTCGCATCCCCCGCTCGCATCGGTTCGCCGTACTTTAACGACAACTGCTTCTCACTGATAAATCTCTCAAAGATGGCCTGCGATTCGTCCGAAATCGGCACTTTGCCCAGGTAACCCAGTTTGTGTGAGCCGCTGGCGAAAGTCATTGGTCCCATTTCAGCCGCGACATCAGTCAGGGGCATCCACATGGTTACGAAATTGTCGGTCACGAGCGGCCAGTAATACTGGTCCTGGTGCCAGGGGGTCGGACCGCCGTGGGCTTCCTTAAATAGGGCCTGGTCGTGGTAAATGCGGACCCCTTTGACACCCATCAGTTCGGCGGCAACTCTGGCAAAGCGGCGGGCCATGACAAACCGGGCCACTCGCTCATCGCGCACCCACAGGTTCATAATCTGCAAAAAGGCTCTGCCATAGGTATCACGCTCGGAAAGGGGCCGGGTCTCGGTGTTGTAGTGGTAGGCCGCCTCGCGGATAACCGGGCGGTAATAGTCCATCTCGGCCTGGTTGGCAAGTTGCCGCAGCAAAATGTGCCCGTTTTGCTGATACCCGGCGATTTGCTCCGGTGTTAAAGCATAATCTTCGGCCAGTTCGGGACCGGCGAGCGGTGTATTAACCTCTTGCAAAACTCTCTCTCCTCTCATCTTTGTCAGGAAAATTGTTTGTGCGGGTACTTTAATTTTACCAGTAAACAAGCTGAAAATATACCCACAAAGCAACCAAAAGAAACAATTTAATGGAAATTGAAAGAACCTAAAAAGAAAATTTGACCAACTACAAAAGGCCGGGTTGGGGCGTGGGCTAAAACCGCGCTTTCTTCCGGCCTCTATTTCGTTAGTTCAGATAATCGCGCTTTTTTACCAAGCGTACTCCTGTGAGCGTCCGGCCCCGGAGAGGGCTAGACCCCGGCGACCTCGGGCTGGAGGGCGAACTTCAAAATGCTATCTTCGGTGCCGACCGGGCAGGGGTCGAGGCTGCACAGCTTTTTCTTTCTGAACTGCGGGTTCGAAAGAGCGTTAAAGCAGATGATGAACGACCGGCGATGATAGTCCGAGTTGTTCGGCGCAGAAGTGTGGAGCAGGAGGCTATCGAAGAACAGCACCGTGCCGGGGGTCATTTCGCAGGTCACTTCTTCAAAATATTGCGAAATCTGGTTCAGCCGCTCCATGTCGGCCCCGGTCTGGTCGCCAACCGCCCCGTGAGTCAGGCGCCCCAGTTTGTGAGAGCCTTTCAGGACCCGCAGACAGCCGTTTTCGGCGGTGGCAGGGTCGAGCGCCACAAAAGCGCTCATCATGCGCGGAAAGACAAACCCCTGGTCGTACCAGTAGCCATAGTCCTGGTGCCATTCCCAGGCCCCGCCCGACTGGGCTTCTTTTAGCATCACCTTACCGTGAAAGAAAGCGACGTCTTCGCCTTGCAAAATACGGATGTTATTTACAATCCGGGGATGGGTCGAAGCAGCGGCCCAGACATCGTTGTTCAGCGAGTGCCAGATTGAAATCTTAGCCCGGCGTCCCGAACCGTCCAGCCTTGCATTTAGATAATGGTTCACAGCCCCGCCCTCATTCTCGATGTCTTCGAGCATGATCTGGACTTCTTCCGGGCTGAACAAGTCTTTAACAAAAATGAACCCGTCACGTTTATAATTGACTACATCTTCTTCTGAAAGATACTTCACGGTCAACTCCTTTGTCTTTCATCACAGGCCGGATTTGAACTTAAATCCTGTAACGTTTTCTGCTACCTGCCCCAGGTTGTTGAAAAGAAGGTTTGAAATATAGTTGAGGTAGGCAGAGAGTTAGCAGTAATTTATAAGTAGGGAATTTTTATAGAACTGTCCCATTTTAGGTTATAATGGGCCGGGAGGTAAATAGCGACAATGGTTATCCGCACATCGGATTCTGCTATCAACAGGTCAAATATTATCCTCGATGATGGTCCCACCATGGGGATTCTGCTGGCGAGTCATTTCCAGAAAGAGGTGGGCTATCACGTCCGCCGCACTCATGGCCGGGAGGATTGGCTGTTGTTTTTTACAATGAGCGGGGCCGGGGTTTTCCAGCACGAAAACCGCCGCCACCAGACCCGCCCCGGCGAAATTACCATTATCGCGCCGGGTTTACCCCAGGATTATGCCACCGCTTCCCCCGAGGAGCCCTGGGATTTTTACTGGGCTCACTTCGTAGCCCGCTCCGACTGGCTGCTCTGGCTTAAAGAATTACCCCAGCAGTGGCCCGGTCTTATCGTCATGCAACCGGACGGCCCGGCCATTCTGGAACGGCTTGAAATCGCCTTTGAAAGACTCCTGAAAGATAACTACCTGCTGACCGGGTTGCAGGAAGCCCTCTGCGCCAACGCCCTCGAAGAAATGCTGCTCCTTTTGGCCCGCCAATGCCAGCAGGCTTCCAGCCTGGATACGCGGGTCCAGCAAATCCTGGAAATCCTCTCCCAGCAACTGGCCGAGCCGCTCGATGTGCCCCAGATTGCCCGCCGCCTGGCCCTCTCGCCCTCGCGGGTAGCCCACCTTTTTAAGGAAGCCACGGGCGAATCTATCATGGCGACCCTGACCCGCCTCCGGCTCAGCCAGGCCCGCCGTTTGCTCGAATTTACCAACCGCCCGGTCGGGGAAATTGCCCGGAGCGTCGGTTTTCAATCGAGCTACCACTTTTCGCGCCAGTTTAAGAGCTCCTTTGGTTTAAGTCCCCAGGTTTACCGCCAGCAGTTCCAGGAAAGTTAAGCTTTGCCTATTACTGGCATAAAAATTGCTTAATAAACACTTTGTGTAGCGAACAATCCTCTTTTCGCTTTCATACACAAAAAGTTCAGTTCGTGGCCCGATAATTGCTATAGTTTTAGTGGGTCTTTTTAAGGCCTTTTAAAGAAAAAAATATTAATCGTAGGCAGGATTGTAAGCGGGGTATTAACGGTCTTCGGACCAGTAGAAATTATCTTATTTTATTACTCCTCTACCCCTTAATTGTGTATTCAATTCAATCCTCAACAAGTTGCTTATGCAACTCTCCTATGATACAGCCAGTGGCCGGTATTCGCTCTACCGGCCATTTTATTTTATATATGTAAGATTTCATATGTTATAATGGTAACGAATTGCTTATTACCGCTTTATGTTTTGTCATAAGTTTCTATGAATCAGGAAGAAGGCCACAGGTGCAACTGGAAAAAGTGCGGTCTGCGCACATTACCCGCGATACCCTTGAAACCAATATTGATATTGAGGTCCGGCTGGATGGCGACGGCACCAGCCAGGTTTCGACCGGCATCGGTTTTTTCGACCATATGCTGACCCTTTTTGCCAAACACGCCAACTTTACCCTGACCATTAAGGCCAAGGGCGATAACTGGATTGACGACCATCATACCGTGGAAGATGTCGGTATCGGTCTGGGCCAGGCTTTGCGCCAGGCGTTCGGCGACAAAATTGGTATCAACCGGTACGGTCACGCCTATGTGCCAATGGATGAAACTCTCGTCCGCACCGCTCTTGATATTTCGGGGCGGCCTTTCCTGGTCTACGAGGTAGACGGGTTGCCGGAGAAAGTTGGCCAGTTCGATTGCCAGCTTATCGAGGAATTCTGGCGGGCGGTCAGCTTTAACGCCGGTCTGACAGTCCACGTGGATAAAATCCGGGGCAAAAACGCTCATCACATCCTGGAAGCCATCTTTAAGAGTTTCGCCCAGGCTCTGCGCGAGGCGGTCCGTATCACCGGCACGACCCTGCCCAGCACCAAAGGCAAAATCGAATAAATAATATGAAAATTGCTGTAATTGATTACGAAGCCGGGAATATTCGGAGCGTCCAGAGGGCCTTGCAGGCAGCGGCTGGACCTGAAGCTACCGTGGAAGTCACTTCAGACCCGGCCAAAATCCGCGACGCCTACGCGGCGGTCTTCCCCGGACAGGGTGCCGCCGGGCAATGCATGACAAACCTTAATACGACCCATCTTTCCGAGATTGTCCGCGAACGGATAAACAGCGGGCGGCCCTTCATGGGGGTCTGTGTGGGGCTACAACTTCTTTTCAGCCACCTCGAAGAAGATGACACGGCAGGTCTGGGGGTATTGCCCGGCGAGGTCCGGCGGTTCCCCGACCGGCCCGGCCTGAAAGTTCCCCAGATCGGTTGGAACGAGGTCAGGCAGACCAATCCTTCACCTCTGTGGGAGAATGTGCCCAACGGCTCCTACTTTTATTTCGTACACTCTTACTATCCCGACCCGGCGCTATGGGCCAGGGATAGCGTGGTCGGAGTGACCGACTATGGGTTCGATTTCGCCAGTGCTTTTACCAAAGATAACTGGATGGCAACCCAGTTTCACCCGGAAAAAAGCGGCAAGTTGGGCTTGCAGCTTTACAAAAACTTCTTAACATTCGCCGGCACGCTTTAAATTTGCTTGACACAGCCAAAACCCGCAGTTAAAATGCCTTATATGACGACACCTCGTTCTATGCCTATGTCATTTTTCCTGCTCCGGTTAGCTGTCAACTTGCCGGGCCGATTTACATTCTAATGAAGTATACTTCTAAGAAAGTTTCATGGAGGTCATTTAATATTGAATAAAAGAAGATCGTCGCTCGGTCCCGGCGGGAAGCTTATCGTTGGTGGCCTTGGGGGGCTGGTCCTTCTCTTTTTGTTGTGGCAGTTTGTCATACCCTTTTTCTTCAATTCTGCTCAAGCTACTCCGGGGACTACCAATCAAGCCAACAACAGCCCTAATGCCAGTACCACGCCGGATTTAGTAGGCTCTGTGGTAGATGCCACTTCTACCTCCCCACTCACTCAGGCTGTTATAAAAGGAGCCGATGGTACCGTAATTGCAAAGGCCGATGATAAAGGCCAGTTTACAATCAATAAATTACCTGCCGATAAAGATAAATTGACCGTCTCCGCGCCCGGCTATGAAGCCGTGCCGTTACCTCTCACGAATGACGCTGCCAAGTCGATCCAATTAAAGCAGCGCGTTACGACCGGCACTCTCGTTGATAGCGATACCCAGCAGCCGATTGCCGGTAAACTGGTCCGGGGTGGCGATAAAGCCGCCGTAACCGATGACTCTGGTAAATTCACTTTCACCGGCCTCTCCGACGATGACAAGATTGCCGTAGACCTCATTGGTTACCAGAAGGCCGAACAGACTGTCGGCACTTCTTCGACAGCCCTGACGGTGGCGATTAAATCTACTTCATTTAGCGGCAGTCTGATTGACGCCCAGACTAATAAGCCGATTGCGCACGCCCTTGTCAAGACCCTGGATGACAGCAACATGGCGACGACCGGCCAGGACGGCAAATTTACCTTTAGCGACCTGACCCACGACGCCGACACTCAGTTAAAAGTGCGCGCTCCCGGTTATAAAATTCAGACCTTCAAAGCCTCCGATCTGGCTAAAGGCGCCAAGATGGACGAGTTCAAGGTAAACGCGGTTTATGTACCGGGGGTTTTTGCCATCCGGGCCAATTACCAGGATTTGTTCACGCCTTACCTTGATATGGCCGATAAAGGGATGATAAACGCCATTGTCGTGGATATGAAGTTTGACGACAACGGCACCCTCTGGTTTGATAGCCAGACACCCCAGGCCAAGCAGTACAAAACCATTCGGGATGGCGGCGCAAACCCTGACGTTTTGATTGACGTCAAAGCCATGCTGGCCGACGCTCACAAACACGGTCTCTACGTCATTACGCGTATGGTGATTATGCGCGACCCGGCGATTGCGGGGGCTAACCCGGCCTGGTCGCTCAAAAGCAAGGCTACCGGTCAACCCTGGAAGGATACCAACGGGCTGGTCTGGCCGAACCCGTTCGTTCCCGAAATTGCTGACTATAACGCGGCCCTGGCGAAGGAACTATCCGACCTGGGCGTGGATGAAGTACAGTTCGACTACATCCGCTTCCCGACCGACGGTAAACTGAGTGACATCCAGTACAAGCCTGACCTGGACTGGACCCAGCTTTCGGACGACGAGAAGCTGCGCGAACAGACCATTGATGGCGTGGTCAAAAAGACCTACGACCTTCTCAAGACCAGCGATACTTTCTTGTCGCTCGATGTCTTCGGGATGAGCCTCTGGAGAGTGGACGACAACAACATCGGTCAGCAGTATAATGACCTGGTCTTCCTGGCCGACTATATCTGCCCGATGATTTACCCGACACACTTCGAGACCGGTACACTCGACCAGAAGGAATATCCCGGCCCGACCGGCAATTACCCCGGTGTTATAATCACCAAGAGCGGGGAAATTGCCAATAAGCTGGAAGAACAGCTTAAACCGATTGCCAAGTACCGGCCCTGGCTGGAAGATTTTAGCTTGCCCCCGGTGGTCCATACCCCGGAGCGGGTGCGTCTCCAGATTCAGGCTGCGAACGACCTCGGTTCCTGGGGTTGGACCCTCTGGAATGCTGCCGGGAAATACTCTACTACGGTTCTACAAAATTTTGCCCAGGCCAAAAAGTAAGTTTACCAACGCCTCCTGGGTAATGGTCTAGTCCCGTAACGACCTCTAGCTGTTCTTAATGAACAGCTAGAGGTCTCTCCACTTGTTAGCGGGTGATGCTAGACCGGCCAGGCTGGCAATGAGTCTATAAGGAACGAAAGCTCATGCGACGCCGCAGGCGAACTCTCAGCCGTTTGCCCACCAAACCGAAATTAACTCCACTATTTGTATATATTTTCGTGGCATTGCTGTGCGTTGGCGGCCTTTATTTGAGCAAGCAAAATTTAGTCAAGGTGGTGAGCGGCAAGGTGGTGGACGCCTATAGCGGGCAACCTCTCGGCGGGGTGACCCTCGTGTTGACCAATGACCGCCAGCAAGCCCGTACCGCCGGGGTGGTCCAGACCTTCAAAGCTTCGACCGATAATTACGGTGCCTTTCAATTCCCCCAGGCTACCGATACTTTTTCCATCTCGGCTGAAAATAATAACTACAAGCCCTACCAGGCAACCCAATCCGGCCAGACAAATTTGGAAGTAAAAATGGTGCCGACTCTCTTGCGGGGCCAGGTTAAGGACGCCCAGGGTAACCCGCTACCCCGGACCCAGGTTAGTCTCGGTAGTAAGACGGTCGAAACCGCCGCGGACGGCAGTTTCAGTTTCTCAGATGTGCCGGAAACCGGTGTAATCCAGGCGCGAGCCTCAGGCTACCGCAAAGGTAGCGTGACCTTTAATAAGAGCGTGCGGGCCGATATTACGCTCCAACAATTCAACGTTAAGGCCGCTTTTATCGCTCCCGCCGATGCCGCTGTCACCAGCAATTTGAATTCGGTCCTGAGTTCGCTTAACAATACTGAATTGACGGCGGTCGTGATTGACCTCAAAGACGAGTCGGGCAAAGTCCTTTTTGATAGCAAGGTGCCGGAAGCCTCAGCCGCTATTGCCGCGAACGATAAAAAGATTCCCGACCTGGCGGCCCTGGTCAAGACCTTACAGGATAAAAATTACTACGTTATCGCCCGGATTGTCGGTTTCCAGGACCCGGTTTTGACCGATGTAAAGCCGGATTGGACTCTCAAAAGTAAAAGCACCGGCAAACCCTGGGCCGATACGGGCGGCTATAACTGGATTAATCCCTACAAACGCGACTCGTGGGAGTATTACCTGGGTCTGGCCGACGAAGCCGCCAAAGCGGGTGTAGACGAGGTCCAATTCGACGGGTTCCACTTCCCGGTCCTCGGAGCGCTCAACGACATAAATTATGAATTGCCCGAAGGCCGGACCAGTAACGAATCGACCCGCATGGATACGATAAACGCCTTCTTCAAGGCGGCCAGGGACCGCCTGTCCCCGTTGGGCGTCTATACTTCGGCGACGGTATACGGTACGGCCCTGGTGGAGGCCGACGACCTCGGCATCGGGATGAACGTGGCCCAGTTGGCCCCCCAGGTGGACTATATCTCGCCCCTGATTTACCCCTCGGAATGGAGTCCGGGCGCGTTCGGGATTGACCAACCGGCCCAAAAGCCTTACGACCTGGTCCAGCAAGCCATGTTGAGCGCTAAAAGCGCTTTAAAAGAGCGCATTTCACAGGTCCGGCCCTGGTTGCAGGACTTCAACCCGCCCAACGGCACCTATGGCGCTTCCCAGGTGCGTGACGAAATCCGGGCGGTCGAAGAAGTCCAGAAGACCAGGATAGGTTGGGTGCTTTACAATTCCAACAGCCGCTATAATGTAGACGCAATCCCGCCTAAATCATAACCCCGCTTTATAACTCCCGGCCCTGTCAGGGTACCGGTTTTGGCCCGTATATTGCATATAAGTTTGTCCTGTGTTTATGGGGCAAAACGGTTTGCAGGGCCTTTTTTGGGCGTTGCTAGACTGAAAAGTTAGTTGTATAATGAAAATCGCTTGCCCCGCCCGTCGGGATCGGTTCACTTTATGTTTAATTCAGGACAAGCTTAATTGCTAGAAGAAAAGAGGGTACTATGCAGCTCGTAGTGCAATCAGGTTCGGAACCAGGGCGTACCTACGATATCGCAGCATCCCAGAAGATTAGAATGGGTCGCCAGTCTGGTAATGATGTCGTGGTGCCCGATGAGCAGGTATCGCGGCGGCATGCTGAAATCGAAGAACGCAACGGTGGTCTGGTTGTAACCGACCTCGGTTCTTCTAACGGCACTTTCGTCAACGGGACTCGCATAACTTCGCCCCAGAGTTTGACGCCCGGCGATACGGTTCAGGTGGGCACTACCGTTTTGAAGGTGGTAGGTTCACCCTCGGCGGGCGGAGCAGGTGATTACGACCAGGGCGCTACCCAGGTATCCGGTTACAAACCGAGCGGCCAGCCGAGCGGCCAGGATTACGGCGGCTACGGTAGCCCCGCGGCACCGAGCGCTCCCTCGGCTAACGATTACGGCCAGTCCGGTGGCTACGGCCAATCCTCCGGCGGTTACGGCCAGTCTTCCGCTTATGGCGGCTCCGGTTCTTCTTACGACCAGGGGCAAAACGCTTACGGTGGCAGCGGGTCGTCGTCGGCTGCTCCCTCGTATGGCGGTGGGGCGGGTTCCTCCTACGACCAGGGCCAGAACGCCTATGGTAGCGGTCAGGGCGCGGGTAGCTACGGCCAGCAAAGCCCCTCTTCTTACGACCAGGGCCAGAATGCTTATGGCGGTAGTGGGGCTTCGGCAGCGCCTTCTTACGGCGGTTCGGGTGGTTCCTACGACCCGGCTAACCCCGGCGCGGGCGCGGGTGGCTACGGCGGCCAGCAGGGCAGCTATGGACAACCGGCTTCCCAGAGTCCTTACGGCCAGAGCGGCGCGAGTTACGACCCGGCCAATCCGAGCGCCGGGGCTTACGCGGGCGGCGCGGGCACTTATGACCCGGCTAACCCCAGCGCTGGTGCCTACGGCCAGCAGGGCGGCTATAACCAGGGCCAACAGGCTTATGGCGGACAGCAGGCTTACGGCCAGCAGCAGGGGCAGTATACCCCTGGCGGCTACCAGCAGCCCGCAGCGGCGGTGACCCCGGCAAAAAAGGGTGGCCTTCCCCTACCAATCCTGATTATCGGTATCGTCGTGGTACTGGTCATCCTGGGTGTGTTGGCCTTCTTCCTGTTCTTTAACAAAGGTGGTGGTACGTCCATCGGCAGCGATATTCCGAACCCGCCGAACTCGACCAAGCTGGATGTCTCGGCCCAGGATATTGCCAAGATTGATCCTACCGCAAACCAGCAGGATATCAGCAAGATTAATTACGGCTTCTTTACCAGCACCGATACGCCGGCGACGATTCTGACGTTCTACCAGACCGAAATGAAGAATCGCGGTTGGACCCCGGATACCACCGTGTCCGATACTTCCCAGGCCCTTTTCAAAAAAGGTGATAACAATACCGGGGTTGCGGTAGTTCCGATGGCGACCCAGGAAATTGTGACCGGTTTCGAAACCACCATACCCGCTTTGAAAGGTAAGCTCAAGGTAGGGCAAACCCTGGTCATTGTCGCAAGCGGCCCGGCTAGCGTATTCAAGACCACACCCGGCGCGTAATCCAGAACGTAAACCGGATAAAAAAGAGGCAACCTTCAGGGGTTGCTTCTTTGTTTTATTTCGCCTCTATTTTATGGAGTTACCTGGGAAAATTATTTGTAAACTACGCGGCGACGTTTGAAGCGGCTGACCAGCAATTCCAGCAGAAAAATAACCAGGGCTAAAACCAGGTTGATGGCGGCGGCAAAGGCGAAAATCCAGGTCAGGTTGCCCATAAGCTGGCGCAGGGTCTGCTGCCAGTCCTGCGGCAACGGCGGTAATATCCCGGTTACCGCCAGGACGAGAATAAGGGCTCCCGGTAGTATCAGGCCGAACAGCCAGGGGCGGCGGTCGGGTTTACTCGGTAGCATCCCGTTACTGACCGTAAAGACCAGGTATAACCACAAAAAGTTGAGGGGTTTCTGGACGCTGGCGGCAAATTCCGTAGGCAAGCGCGAGATACTCTGCCAGACACTGTCGTCCTGCGGTGAAACCGGGTTGATGCCGGTATTAAAGTTCAGAAGGGCTGCCAGGAGCAGCAGCACCAGGATGCCGACCGGCAGGGGCGCGAGGCCGATAAGGCTCTGGCGAACCGGGTCGGTCTTAAAAATTTCGACATATCCCAAAGTGACCGGTCCCCCCTGGGCCTGTCCCTTCTGACCTTTAGGACCGCCTTTAGGCTCGGCGGGTTGAGGCCGGAAAAGGGCAACATCCCTGGTCGGAACGAACAAGACACGGGCCATCAGCCAGTGACTTATTTCGTGTAGAACTACGCCGGGGGCCAGCAGGTAGAAATAAAAAGTCGAGGCGGGCCGGGTGCGGTTGGTAATCAGCAGCACCAGGCCCTGGATATGCCGTCCCAGCCACCATTGTATTCCCCAGAAAGCCAGGAAAGTGATATATAGCCACAAAACTGCCGTTGCCCAGACGGTTGCGCCGCCATCCATCAATGATTCTTTCTCGTATCTTTATTGGACCAATTTGGCTGAAAGAAGGTAGCCTTTTCGGGCTCGATTATAGCGTTACGGTCTGGCCCGGTCAAACCGGGCAAGGTCAGACCAGACTTAAACCAAATTTCCCATTTGATTTTTACTTCTCCTTAAGCCATAATTAAGGAGTCAGTAACTCAGAGATAATAAGATAACCACGGGAAAGCAGGAGAAACTAAACAATGGCTGACGGGTCCGCAAATCTTGGAAAAGGTAGTCGCATTGGCCCCTACGAAATCTTGGGCGTGCTGGGGCGGGGCGGTATGGCAACCGTCTACAAAGCCTACCAGTCTTCGCTCGACCGGAACGTGGCTATCAAAGTTATTGCCGAGCGGTACGCCAGCGACCCCACTTTCGCGGAAAGGTTCCGCCGGGAAGCCCGCTCAATTGCTCGCCTGCACCATCCCAATATTCTGACCGTCCACGACGCGGGCGAAGATAATGGCCTGCTTTACATTGTCATGGAACTGGTAGAGGGCGATACCTTGCGGGACGAAATGAACCGCCAGCCCTTGAGCCTTGAGCGCAGCGCGAAAGTGTTGAACCAGGTCGGGGCCGCCCTTAATTACGCCAACAAACAGGGAATCATTCACCGCGACATCAAGCCCTCCAACGTCTTATTCGACGCTCATAACGACCGGGCGGTCCTTTCCGACTTCGGTATCGCCAAGATGCTCGATAATACGGCGGCGGGCCTGACCGGCACCAACGAGGGTCTCGGTACCCCCGATTATATGAGCCCTGAACAGGCTAACGGCAGTCCCCTGGATGGTCGCAGCGACGAATATTCGCTTGCGGCGATGGCTTTCGAACTGGTGACCCGCCAGACCCCCTTTCACGCCGATACGCCAATCGCCATCGTGATGGGCCACCTCTCGAAGCCAGTCCCTTCCACCCGCCAGCTAAATCACGATATTCCCCCGGCCCTCGACGCGGTTATCACCAAGGCCCTATCCAAGAGCCCGAACGACCGTTACCCCAATGTAGCGGAATTTGTCGAGGCTTTCCAGAAAGCCGTTACCAACCCGCAAATTCAACCCCAGCAGGTCGCGCCGACCATTGGGATACAGCCGACCAACTATAACGCGACCCCGAACCAGGGCAGCGGCCCTTATTCGGTCCAGCAGACCAGCAACCCGACCTTTGTGCCGCCTGCCCAGCCCGCCTGGAATTCTGCGGGGCCGCAGGTCCCGCCTTACCAGCAGCGCCCGCCGACACCGCCCCCGACCCAGTATCCGCACCCGCCGACACCCGCGCCGCAGCAGTATAATACCCCCTCCCAACCCGGTTATAACCCGGGGTATAACGCTTATCAGCAGCCCTATACCGCTCCTAAAAAGAGCAATATCGGGCTTTTGCTGGGTGGAATCGCGGCTATCGCGATTATCGCTATCATTGTACTGGTGGTAATCCTGGTCTCCGGGGGAAACAAACCCGGCAACCCGACCCCGACCTCCACGGTCGCGCAGATTACGGCGACCCCTGGCGGTGATGCCACTGCTACCCCCGCCAATACCGAGGAAGCTACAGCCACCGCCGACGCCAATAACCCAACCGATACCCCGGAGCCGACTACCGGCCCGGAACCGACCCAGGGCGGGGCCGGAGACCTTACGCCGGGCGGGGTCCCGGTTGAGGAGTCGTTAAAACCGATTACCGCCGATGCAGCCGCCCAGAAATCGCTGGAAGCGCCTTACGAAAACCTGGGTAACGATGTGCACGTCTTGCTCTACACCTCGTCCAAGTCGATTGACGACCTGAAAGCTTATTACAAGGGCGAACCGGATGGCTGGGTCTTTCTCCAGGAAACCAGCCAGAGCAATTTTGTATATGTAACTCTGCTCAAGGACGGCAAGGGTGGTCTGTTCGGGGCGGCTCCCATAACTAAAGTCTTTATTAACGCCGCCGATACACCCGCCTCGTTGCGTCCTCAACTTAAAGAGGGCGATACTTTCGTCTTCCTGGTGGATAACCTCGATTATTCGAAGGCCGGCGCGACCCCAACCACTTCCGCCGTGCCGCCCAAAGCCGCTACCAGCGGCGGGTTCGTGGCATTGGGGGCCGGGGCCAATAATATCAGGAATGTAGAAACGGCCCTGGCCTCAATTTATCGCAAAGAACTATAACCACCAAACCCAGGCGCTGCCGCCCGTAGCGCCTTACTCGCCCTTATTTGCGGCACCCGCAAGCAAAAAAGCGATTAAACTCGTCAGAACTTGACAGTTGCTTGTCCGGTGCCGTAAAGTTATATTAACCATTCTAAAACCAAATTTACAACAAAATATTCAGAAGTACGCCGACTGGCTGGTCGATGCCGATCAGGAACCAAGCAGGAAAATTTAGGTTTCCACTGGCTTTTCTGAATCGGGAGTTAGTTTTTTATACGGAATTCAAGAGGGGGATGTATGTTAGTCGAAAACTCTCGGCCCCATCTGTTTGATATATATAATCCCCAAACCAGCCGTTTTTTTGACGAAATGTTCGCTACGGACACAACGGTTCGGGAGCATTATGAAATCCTCTTTAGCCGGTTTAACGAACTTAGTCCGGCTGAGATTGAGGCGCGCAAACAGATTGTCAATGTGTTCTTTCTGAACCAGGGCATCACCTTTACGGTCTACGGCAATAACGAAGGCGTCGAGCGGATTTTCCCGTTTGATATTATCCCGCGTATCGTGCCCGGACGAGAATGGGATATTGTCGAACGGGGCCTGACCCAGCGTATCACGGCCCTGAACCTTTTTCTCCACGATGTCTACCACGACCAGAAAATCCTGCGTGATAAGGTGGTCCCGGCGGAACTGGTGCTGGGGAGCAAACACTTCCGGCGCGAGTTCGTGGGGGTCAATCCGCCCCTGAATGTCTACATTCATATCACCGGGACGGATATTATCCGCGACAAAGAGGGCAACTACCTGGTCCTGGAAGATAACCTGCGCTGCCCCAGTGGCGTTTCCTACATGCTCCAAAACCGCCAGGCCATGAAAAGGGCTTTTCCGGCCCTGTTCAGCCACTACCGGGTGCGCCCAATTGAGGATTATCCCCAGGAGCTGGTCAGGGTCTTGCAGCAAATCGCCCCGGCGCACAACGAAAATCCATCCATTACTTTGCTTACCCCCGGCATCTACAACTCGGCTTACTTCGAACATTCTTTCCTGGCCCGCCAGATGGGTATCGACCTGGTGGAAGGGCGCGACCTAATTGTCAACGACAACCGGGTTTATACCCGCACGACCAGGGGTCTAAAACGGGTCGATGTGATTTACCGCCGGGTGGATGACGATTTCCTCGACCCGCTGGTCTTCCGCTCCGACTCGCGCCTCGGTATCCCCGGCCTCATTAACGCCTACCGGGCCGGAAACGTGGCCCTGGCGAACGCAATTGGGACAGGTGTGGCCGACGACAAGGTCATCTATAGCTTTGTGCCGAAGATTATCAAGTATTACCTGGACGAAGACCCTATCCTACCGAACGTGCCGACTTACCTGGCGAGCGACCCTCACGATTTGAGCTATATCCTGGATAACCTCGACAAACTGGTGGTTAAGGCCGCCAACGAGTCGGGCGGCTACGGGATGCTGGTCGGGCCGCACTCGACCCAGGCCCAGCGCGATGACTTCGCGGCCAAGCTGCGGGAAGACCCCCGCAACTATATCGCCCAGCCGACTATCGCCCTTTCGCGCCACCCCGCTTTCGCCAATGACAACAGTTTTACAGGTTGTCATATCGACCTGCGGCCTTACGTCCTTTACGGCGAGTCGGTCAAAATCGTGCCGGGTGGCCTGACCCGTGTCGCGCTTACGCCCGGTTCGCTGGTGGTCAACTCGTCCCAGGGCGGCGGCAGCAAAGATACCTGGGTGCTTTATTCATAGATTTTTATTTTCCTAAAAGGAATTTTAACCCTATCCCCAACCCTTCCCCTACCTGGGGAAGGGAATAAGAAAAGTTATAACCCAAATGGTTCCCCTCTCCAAAGGCGGGACCAGGGGTGAGGGTGCCTAATTTAAGGAACTTTAACGGGTTCCAGAAAAAGATAGTAAGGAAAAGAAGATGTTAAGCCGGGTTGCCGAATCCATGTTCTGGATGAGTCGCTATATCGAACGGGCCGAGAATACGGCCCGCTTTCTGGACGTTAACTTTCACCTTTTGCTCGACCTGGATAAGATTACCGATGTTGACTCGCGGTCCTACTGGGAACCCCTGATTATGGTCACGGACGACCGCGACCGCTTCTTATCGCTCCATAACGAGTTCACTGCCGCCGCCGTCAGCGATTTCCTGGTCTTTAACCGCAACAATCCCAACTCGATTTTCTCCTGTATCGCCCTGGCCCGCGAGAATGCCCGGAGCATTATCGAAACGATTGCCAGCGAGATGTGGGAACAGATTAACCGCCTCTATCACTTCCTCAATACGGCGGACCACGATATTTTGCAGACCGACCCCTATAATTTTTACCAGGTTATTAAAAATGGTTCGCACCTGTTCCAGGGTATCACAGACGCAACCTTTAGCCGGGGCGTGGCCTGGGACTTTGTCCAGGCCGGGCGCTACCTGGAACGGGCCGACAACACTTCGCGCCTGGTGGACGTGAAGTATCATCTCCTGGCTAATTCCTCGACCAAGGACGAGGTGGACCCGGTGGACAATATCCAGTGGATGGCCGTTTTGAAAAGTTGCAGCGCCCTGGAAGCCTTCCGTAAGGTCTACCTGTCGCGGATTGAGCCGGAAACGGTTATGCAATACCTGGTGCTGGACCAGTATTTCCCCCGCTCGATCTACTTTTGCGTCCAGATGTTGCAGGAGGCTCTCTGGCACATTTCGGGGAGCCGCCAGCGTGAATTTGCCACCAATGCTGATCGTCTGGTGGGTAAGCTGGAAGCCGAATTAAATTACACCACTATCGAGGATATTTACCAGCAGGGACTTCATTCCTGGCTAGAAGAATTGCAGAAAAAGCTGGCCCGGATCGGGGACCAGGTCTACGAAAGCTATTTCTCCTACCATACCTTTTCGGATGGGGAGGACGTAGCCCTGGGGCCCCAACGCCAGACCCTTTCGCCGGGCCGGGTCAGCCGGGCGGTCTGGAGCCAGTCCGATAGCTCGCAGCAACAACAGCAGCAATAGACTGGAAACTGGAAGGCGCGGGCGGTAATTGCTTACCGCCCTTTTATTTTTAAGGACGGTGCGCAGTTATGAATGATGCCGCCAGAAGCTTTATAGAATCGCTTCAAAATAACCCCGATGTCCTGGCAATAATCCTGTTTGGTTCGCGGGCCAGGGGTAATGCCCGTCCCGACAGCGATTTTGACTTAGAGGTAATTTGCAAAGAGGGTTTTAACAAGACTATCGAGTACAGCGGGGGCTATGCCTTCGAGATAATCTACACGACCGAAAGCGGTCTGGCCGAGTACTGGCAGCAGAATAAAGACGATTGTGTGGAATTGTGGCGGGCCGGGAAGATTCTTTTTGATAGAGATGGCACAGCGGCCCGGTTGAGAGAGTTTGGCCGGAAGATTGAGGAGGCCGGGAAACCCCCTTTAGGCCCCCAAGAGCTGCACCTGCTCAGGTTCAATGCTGCCGACCAGCTAAAAGCCATCGAGGGGTTAAAAACAAACAACCCTGTAACCGCCAGGATGCTCCTGACCGCCCTGGTCTTTCACTTCACCGGGTTTTTCTTTGAGATAAATCAATACTGGTCGGTGCCGCCCAAGCAAAGGTTGGCGGCCATCAAAGAACTAAGTCCCGCCCTGGCAGAGTTGATCGAGGCTTTTTACCTTGAAACCGGCCTGGCTGAACAAATCCAGTTTGCTCACGCCATGTTTGCCCGGATTTTTACAACGATTTAATTTAACCGCTAATCGTGCAAAAACTGCTCAAGGTGAGCCTGGGCGACCTGGCGGGCGCGGGGATGAAAAGTCGCGGTCAGGTGCCCGGTCGGGAGGGCTACCAGGGGCGTACCCCACTCCCTGGCGAAATTATCGGTATCATCGGGGAAGCAGACCCGGTCGGCGTTGGCTTTCAGGACCAAAATGCGCCGGGCCTCAATGGCCGGTTGGTAACGTCCGGGGCGAATGACTTCGAGCAGGCGGGAGGTGGCGGCTTCGTCCAGGCCCTGCCGGTCCAGGTCGCGCCGGATAAGGCTGGTATAGGTGCTCTGCCAGATAGAGCTTTTAGCCCCGGTAGCCGGGACTGCCAGCACCCCGGCGTCCAGGTTCGGTTCGGAGGCAAGGACCATCGCCCCGACCAATCCGCCCAGGCTTTTACCTATTAAACCGATAGGGCGCTCCGGTTGCTGGGTCCTGAGCCAGTTTATGGCCTGGCGTACGTCGCTCACGGCCTGGCCCATCGCCTTGACGGCCAGGGGCAGGTTGCCGGTTATCGCCAGTTCGCCGCTCAGTTTGCCGGGCGGGGTCCGTTCAAAGTGGAAGGGAAGGTGCAGGGCCAGGATATTGTAGCCGAGCGGCCCGGCCCAGGTCAGGGGCAAGCGCAGGCTAAAACCCGCCTCAAATTCCATCCAGCCATGTAGATAGACCACTACCGGGGCCGTTTCCTGGCCCGGTCTTTCAAGGTAAAAGCCGTAAACCCGGTCGTTTCTGGTAAACCCGGTCGCCACCGCGCTCGGATATTCGACGTTGTAGACCCGGTAATGGCGCAGTTGGGGTCCGGACTGTAATAGCAGGGTGTGGGGCTGGCGGGGCGTCATTTTCAGGTTGGGATACGGTGGACCTGGAAAAAGTTCTTCCAGCTTTTCGACCGGGCCGAGTTTTTCGTTAAGACGGTCCAACTCGTCTTTATCCGAAAGATAGGGCGGTTTGCCCGATTTCTCCACTAAATAGCTTGAAAAGGAGAAAAAGGCTTCATCGAGGTTACCGAGCGCCCATTCGAGCGGTCTTTCGTAGTTTTTATTTTTATAACTGTGCATACCCGGCCTGGCTTTCACTAACTTACTTTTAAGGTCTTTTGAAGATTTCTAATAGTTACTTTCAAAAGTTCTTTCAAGGCTTTAATTGTAGAAATTTGCCCTGCCCCTGTCAATAGATTGCCTAATCCGCCCGCCCTCGTTATAATTTGGCGCGAATTGATTGATATTGAACAGCCAGAAGGACAAAATGCAAACTACCCGCCCTGAGATTGCTTCCACCCCCTATACCGCGCCTTCCTTAAAAATCCTGATGTTGACCTCGTCTTACCCTAAATATCCTGGCGACGTGACCGCGCCTTTTATCGAGGCGATTGCCCAGTACAGCCAGGCCCAGGGCCACCGGGTGACGGTAGTTTTACCATATCACCCCGACCTGAAACGCCAGCCTGTCGAGAAGGGGGTCAGGTTTTACACCTATAAATACGCTTTACGGAAAAGCTGGAATATCTGGGGTTACGCTGCTTCTTTACAGGGGGATGTAAAGGTCCGCAAGTTGATTTATTTGCTACTGCCGTTTGTCCTGGTGAGCAGTTTTATAAAAATGTGGCGGCTGACCGGGCAGGAGAAGTACGACCTTATCCAGGCCCATTGGGTCATTCCGAACGCCCCGGTGGCGGTCCTTGTAGGTTTATTACGACATATCCCTACAATTATCAGTTTACATGGTTCCGATGTGTACATGGCCGAACGGATAAAGCCGGTCGGGTGGGTAGCGCGCTGGGCCTTCCGGCGGGCCGCTGCCGTCACGGCCAGCAGCCACGATTTGCTCCAGAGGGCTCAACGGCTGGGTGCGCCGACAGCACCAGGCCGGGCCGAGGTGATTCCTTACGGGGTTGACCCTGCCACCTTTCAGACCCCCGCCCGCTCCCGCGCCGAAATTCGCCAGGAGTTGGGTTTTGCGCCGGATGCGCCGGTCCTGCTTATGGTCGGGCGGTTGGTTTACAAAAAGGGTTTTGAGTACGCCATCCGGGCACTGCCAGTGGTTCTAGAAAATTACCCGGCAGCCCGCCTGGTGATTGCAGGGGGTGGCGATTTGCTGGAACCGCTCAAAGGGTTGGCGGCCAGCCTCAAATTGGGGGATAAAGTTCTGTTTGTGGGTCCGGTGGCGCACGACCGGGTGCCGGATTACCTGGCGGCCTGCGATTTGTTCCTGCTGCCCAGTATCGTGGACGACCAGGGCAACGTGGACGGTCTGCCCAACACCTTGCTTGAAGCGATGTCGGCCCAGAAAGCGGTGATAGCCTCGGAGGTAGCCGGGGTTCCGCTGGCCGTCACCGATGGCGAGAATGGCCGGTTGGTCCCCCAGCGCGACCCGGAAGCCCTGGCAAAAGCCATCATCGAATTACTAAACGACCCAGCCCTGCGTGAGAAATACGGAATGGCGGCCCGGCGTAAAGTTCTCGATGAACTAAACTGGACCGCCATTTCCGCCCGCTATGGCCGGGTCTTCCAGGCCGCCGCCCGGGCAGTTTCCCGCCCGAAACAGCCTTAATTTATTTTTGTCATTCTGAAGCATCGCTTCAGAATCTCGCGCCGTTGGCAAATATCCGTTACGCGCTTGTTATGAATGCTTTGTAAACCTTATTAATGAGGGTTAGGGGTTTGAGCCTGGTCGTTGTACTGGTTGGTCTCCCCACCTTCGGGACCACTACCCAGGTTGCCACCACCCTGGCCGACGCTCTGGTGCGTCCGTACATCGGACATGCCCGAAGTGCTGGACGAGGTCGCAGTATTCCCTCGCGTTTGTAGACCGCCTTCGTGGTAATTGGGCTCCTGGTAGGCGTTTTGTTTATCGTTGAGGCCTTCTTTTTCGCCACCGTATCCGGTAACCCCTTCTTGCAGGTTACTCGCCTTCTCGTTTGTTGCGTTTTGCTGCTGGTCACTCATAATTGATAAACCTCCCTTATAGGAATTTGTTAGCCCCTTTTACATCCTGAAATCGGATTGGGGTTCGGGCGGCAGATTCTGGCCTGTAGGAGGCAAGCTCTGCGGACCCGGCAAGGTCTGGTTGTTGGCGGGTTGAGCCGCCTGGGATTGGTTGCCGCCAAAGGCTTTGTTGGCCGCATAAGAAACCAATCCACCCAGCGCCGCCTGGGCAATCGGGTTGTTAAGAATATTGCCAAAACCACCCAGCCCGCCCGAATTCGGCTCGTTATTGGGGGTCTGGTTCTGGCTGGAAAAGCCGCCGGAATTGCCAATCAATTGCCCGGCCAGCGAACCCAGGCCGGATTGCGACTGTCCACCGCCAAACATGCCGCCCAGTAGCCCCGAATTGCGGGCCAGGTTAAACAGGTTGCCCAGGTCGAACGAGGTCGCCTGGTGAGGGTCGGTGGTGCTGATACCGGCCTGACTGGGGTCAATCCCGTTTTGTTTGGCCGTGTTAATCAGGCTGCTAAAGAGGCCCATCTGTTCCACCTTGGGCATCTGGTTAAAGTATTCCTGGTGGACCGCCTGGACCTGGTCCTCCGGGCCGTGGTCCACGAAACCTTTATAGGTAGCTGCCACCTGGCTGGGGTCGAGCTGGCTGTAGTCTCCACTGTTATGCGCCTGGGCCATCTGCCGGTGCTGCGGATTGTTAAAATCGAAAAAACCCATTCTAAAACCCTTCCTTTCTTACCTTTGCTTACATTTTCTGACCTTATCGTTCTACCTGTCATTTTCTGCCAGTCACAAGCCTGGTATTTCTATAATTTAGTGCAAAAAGGAGGCCACAATTTGGGAAGGGGGCAAATTTTCTTGTTTGAGGCTAACCCGCTGTGGTAGAATGACGGCTGGCTGGGCCGGGGTCTTTTCCGGTCTCATTTGAAAGAGTAAAAAATGCTTAGAACCGTGAATGTTACGCGCTATGTCACGCCTTTGCGCGAAGGGGGTTCGCTCCCGGCGATTGTCGAGGCTGACGACGACGGGTTGTACGTGCTAAAGTTTCGAGGGGCCGGGCAGGGACCAAAAGCCCTGATTGCCGAACTGGTGGCGGGGGAGATAGGCCGCGCCCTTGGTCTGCCCGTGCCTGAAATTGTCTTCGCGGAACTAGATGTCGCGCTCGGTCGTAACGAAATGGACCCCGAAATTCAGATGTTGATAAAAGCCAGCCCCGGCCTCAACCTTGGATTGGATTATCTTCCCGGTTCGCTGGCCTTCGACCCGGCGGTCGCCTCAGAACTTGACCCGGCCCTGGCCTCGGCGGTGGTCTGGTTCGATGCCTACGTGACCAACGTGGACCGCACGCCCCGCAACACCAATATGCTCTTATGGCACAAGAAGTTGTGGCTGATTGACCACGGGGCTTCGCTCTATTTCCAGCATTCCTGGGGCGACTACCTGGCCCGCAGCCTGACCCCCTTTTCCCAGGTCAAGGGTCATGTCCTGCTGCCCTACGCCTCGCAAATCGCGGTGGCCGACCAGACATTGCGTCCTTTGCTCACCACCGAGAAGCTGCAAGAAATTCTCGCCCAGGTTCCGGCAGAGTGGCTGGCCCCGGAGCAAATGTTTACCACTTCGGAAGAAATGCGGTCGGCTTTCCTGACCTTTCTGGTGAACCGGCTGGAAAATTCGCATGTATTCGTGGAGGAGGCGGTCAATGCCCGGACCAAACTCCTTTGATTATGCCGTCGTACGGGTAATGCCGAGGGTCGAGCGGGGTGAATTCGTCAACGTGGGTATCATCCTGATTTGCCGGACCAAACGCTACCTGGACGCCCGTATCGAGTTGGACGAAGCCCGCTTGTTGGCCCTTTTCCCTGGCCTGGATATGGCCGAACTTCGCCAGCACCTTGAGGTAATCCCCAAAATTTGCGCCGGGACGCCTGATAGTGGTCCTATCGGGCAACTTTCCCAGCAGGAGCGGTTCCACTGGCTGGTGGCGCCGCGTTCGACCGTTATCCAGGTTTCCCCGCCCCATTCCGGGTTTTGTCTCGACCCCAACCATACCCTGGACCATTTGCTCGATACGCTGGTCCGGTTGCCCCGTCCCCCGGAAGACTAATTTACCTTCATGCTCAGGCTGATGCGGCCCCGCTTGCCTTCTACCTGTAAAACTTTGACCTCGATAATATCCCCGACACTGACCAGTTCGAGCGGGTGCTTAACATAGCGGTCGCTCATCTCGGTGATGTGGACCAGGCCGTCCTGCTTCACGCCGATATCTACGAAGACCCCGAAATCTACCACGTTGCGGACGGTCCCCTTTAGAATCATCCCCGGCGCTAAATCCTCCATCTTTAACACGTCCTGCCGTAGAATCGGCGCGGGCAGGTTTTCGCGGGGATCGCGGCCCGGTTTTTCGAGATTATCCAGGATGTCTTTGAGGGTCGGCACCCCCACTCCCAGCCGTTGGGCCAGTTCGCCAAGCCTGGTATCGTTGGCAGTCTGGCGGAAATCCCTGATGGCGGTCGTGGCCGGGGAGCCTTTTGCCAGGTCTACGTTGAGCGATTTGAGCAGGCTGCGGGCGGCGGGATAGCTCTCCGGGTGAATGGCGGTATTGTCGAGTGGTTCCGGTCCTCCCCGGATTTTCAAGAACCCGGCGGCCTGCTCGAAAGTTTTGTCACCCAGTCCCGCCACTTTGCGTAAATCGCCCCGGTTGCGGAAGGCCCCGTTTTTCTCGCGGTAGGCCACCACAGCCCCGGCTACCCGGCTGTTGATGCCCGATACGTGACGCAGGAGGGCCACCGAGGCCGTATTGAGGTCTACTCCCACGAAGTTCACGCACGATTCGACCACCTCGTCAAGGGTTTCTTCCAGGTTCTTCTGGTCAACGTCGTGCTGGTAGAGGCCGACCCCGATACTTTTAGGGTCGATTTTGACGAGTTCGGCCAGGGGGTCTTGCAGGCGGCGAGCTATCGAAATGTTGCCGCGCTGGGTGGCGTCCAGGTCGGGGAACTCCTGCCGGGCCAACTCGCTGGCCGAATAGACCGAGGCCCCGGCCTCGCTGACCATGACGTAAGCCGGGCGGGGAGTCGGGCAGGCCGCGATAACCTCGGCGGCGAGGGTTTCGGTCTCGCGGCTGGCCGTACCGTTACCGATAGCCAGGATTTCCACCCTGTAGCGGGCGATTAAATCGAGCAGCAGCTTTTTGGACCCGGCCCAATCGTTGCGGGGTTCGTGCGGATAGATGGTCAGGTTTACCGCCACTGGTTTGCCGGTCTGGTCGATTACGGCCACCTTGCAGCCGGTCCGAAAGCCGGGGTCAATCCCCAGGACTACCTTACCCTGGATAGGCGGCTGCAAAAGCAGTTGGCGCAGGTTGGCCGCGAAAATCCGGGTGGCGTGCTTCTCGGCGGCTTCGGTCTGCTCGGCCCTGACTTCGTTTTCGAGCGAGGGCAGCACCAGCCGTTTTAAGCTGTCTTCGATAGCCGCGGTAACTTCATCCTTAAAAATGGAGCGGCTATCGGTCAGGTAGAGACGGGTGGCGATTTGCTCGGCCTGGTTGCCTTCGAGAACGATTTTTACGCTCAAGACCCCTTCTTTGTCGCCCCGGTTGAGGGCAAGAGTACGGTGGGGCGGTAGGCGATTGAGCGGTTCCCTGTAATCGTAATATTGCTCGAACTTGCGGGCTTCGTCCCTGGCCCCTTTGGCAAGGGTGGATTGGATTAGCCCCTGGCGGCGCAACAGGTCACGCAGGCGGCGGCGCAACTCGGCGTCCTCGGAGAATCGCTCGGCCAGGATGTCGCGGGCTCCCGCCAGGGCGTCTTCGGCGGTTTCGACCCCCTTGGCTGCATTGATAAATTTGCGAGCGTACTCGGCGGGTTTGCCCTGATAAGTTTTTTGGGCCAGCAGCAAATCGGCCAGCGGTTCGAGCCCCTTTTCGCGGGCGATAGAGGCGCGGGTACGGCGTTTGGGACGGTAGGGTAAATAGAGGTCTTCCACTTCTTGCAGGGTGGCGGCTTTTTCCAGGCTGGCGGCTAACTCCCTGGTCAATTTGCCCTGCCCTTCGATAACTTCGCGGACCTCGGCTTTGCGCCCGGCCAACTGGCGGCCATAGACGACCAGCTTTTGCAACTGGCGCAATTGCTCCTCGTCCATGTTGCCGGTGACTTCCTTGCGGTAGCGGGCGATAAAGGGGATAGTCGCGCCACCATCGAGCAGTTCGAGGGCCCTGGTGGCGGAAGCCGGGCTCAGGCTCAGGCTGGCGGCGGCTTGCCGGATTATCCGGTTGTCATCCTCCGGGACTGCGGTGGCCGGGGTTGCTTCGTTCTTTTTAGGCTGAGTCATTTCTCTCTCTTTTACGCTCGGTTATCTGCCTTGAGTTTGTTGGTCGTTACAAGGGCTGGTTCTTGCAAACGGAGGTTTATTGTAAGCAACCCGGCCCATTTTAGCAATGCATTCCAGGTCCCTTTTGCAAAATACGCATCCATTTTGGCATTTCGAGCTCAATTTAGCCGGGAATAATTTGTTAAAAAAGTGTTTTATAAATTAGAAAATTCACATTTATTTCCAATTATAGCTAAATTTTGCCAATCTATAATTCTAACTGTAAAGCAAAGAGGCCAGATAAAAGAAAGAAATCAGCCCGACCTTCCGCTTTAAGAGAAATAATATTAAAAATTCTGATTGGGAGGTTTTTAAAAATGGCGAACGTTTATTCAAACGAAGCTAACGGGGAAGAACCCGCAGAAAATGAAAATGGGGAAATTAATCAGGAATTATTACCGGTAGAACCGGCTCCCCAGGAATTTGAGCAACCAGTTGAGCAACCAGTTAAACCTGCCGGTGTTGACCCGGTTATAAATACCCAGCAGCAAAACTTTACTAACCCCTATATCCGCCCGGCGGAACCGGTCGAAGAACCAGTTCAAGGACCGGTTTCGGCCCGGTATGAAGAACCCGGCGGCCAGCCCTTTAACCCTTATATCAACCCGGCTCCCGGCTATAACGGCCAGCAACCCGGCTACGCTTACCCGGCCCAGGGCCAGCCGCAGCCAGGGAAAGAGCCCAGGAGCAAGCTTAAGAAAGTTCTGACCGGGAGCGGCATCGGCATGTTCCTGATGTTGGTGGCGATGCTTTCGTTCGTGTATGTCTCGACCGTGGGTAACGCTTCTTCGGGGGTCGCAACCGTGACCGCAGCTAAATCCGGTAGCGCCGCCGTCCTTTACAGCACTACAACCAATGGCTCGACCAGTACCGGGACCGGAACGACCGCGACCACCAGCAACGAAACCTCGGCGGTCAACACAGGCGGTACGCTGACGGTCCAGCAAATCGTCCAGAAGGTCACCCCGGCGGTGGTCCAGATTACCAGCCAGCAGACCGTTACGGCCAGGAGTAACTCCCGGACAGGCTCGACTGGTTCGACCGGCAGCAGCACGACCCAGGCTACCGGGGTTGGCACCGGGATTATCTATGACGCCAGCGGTCTTATCCTGACCAACAATCACGTGGTCGAAGGGGCCGACTCGCTACTGGTTACCCTGACCGATGGCCGCTCTTTCCAGGGGACGGTGGTCGGCACCGACCCGCAGACCGACCTGGCCGTGGTCAAAATTACCGCCGACAACCTGACCGTGGCGACCCTGGGCGACTCTTCAGCCTTACAGGTCGGGGATGGCCTGGTAGCTATCGGTAATGCCCTGGCTCTGCCCGGTGGCCCGACCGTTACGACCGGGGTGGTCAGCGCCCTGAACCGCAGCGTGGAAGAACCGGCTGCGACTTCGACCACGACTGCAAGCCCGTTCGCTCAGACCCAGGCGGCTGCTTCCGGGACTATGCTTTACGGTCTAATCCAGACCGATGCCGCGATTAACCCCGGCAACAGCGGCGGCCCACTTATCAATATGAACGGTGAAGTGGTTGGTATCAATACCCTTGGAGCGGGTGAGGCTGAACCGGGGGTCCAGGCGGAAGGTATCGGGTTCGCTATCTCGATTAACCAGGCCAAGCAAATTGCTCAACAGCTTGTCCAGGACGGTAGCGTCAACCACGCTTACCTGGGGGTTGCCAGCGAGCCTTTGACCGCCGCCATCGCTAACCAGTTAGGTGTCAACCTGACTACGGGGACGGTCATTGACCAGGTCCAGAGCGGTTCCGCTGCCGCGACCGCCGGTCTGAAAGCGGGCGACATCATTACCGCGGTTGACGGCACCAAACTGGTCGGGGAATCGGACCTGGGCGAGATTATCAATTCGCACCAGCCCGGCGACAAAGTAACCCTGACCGTAGTCAGCCCGACTTCCCAGGGTGGCACTGGGACCGAGCGTTCGGTCGAAGTCACCCTTGGCACCCAGGCAGCTAGCAACTAGCCCCCATGAGGGATAGGGTTTAGAGGATGGAAAAATGACCCTCAATTATGTAAAACCTCTTGAATCCCACCAATTTCCCTCATTCACATGCCGCTCTTAGCCAGGAGCGCACACAAGCAGTAAGCCCGATGCGAAAAGCCGGACTTACTGCTTTTTTCGGTCCAGGCCGATTTTACCAAAGTTAGTTTGGTCCGGGCTTTTTTGTTTTTTCAAAGAATTTTTCTAAGCCACCGGGGTGAGCCGCCCGCTTCCACCGCGCAAGTCGTTTAGACCTTTGAGCCGCCAGCCGATAGCGATAAAGCTGATGCCGAATAGAATCGCGAACAGGCCAATCAACCAGACAAAACTCAGCAGGGCCGAGCCAGGCCAGATTAACATCACAACCCCGAAGACGACCGAAATCACCCCGGCAATGCCCAGCGCCCACTCGTTGTCAATTTCCCGGCGCAACCGGACCGCCGCCATAATTTCTAAAGCCCCGGTCAGGATAGCCCAGAAGGCGATAATAAAGACCAACACCAGGGCGGTAATGGCGGGCCAGACAATCGAGATAATCCCGGCGGCAATCCCCAGGATGCCCTCTACCACCAGGTAAAACCAGCGTTGACCTGCTCCTGCCGCCCGGATAGCCGAGACAATCGCGAAAATACCGTCCAGTAAAGCGTAAAAGCCGTAAAGAAAGACCAGCGCTGCTATAGTTATGCCCGGCCAGACGAAAGCCAGGATGCCGAAAATAATCGCAATCGCGCCTCGCAAGATGAAAGCCCACCAGTTGCGAATGACTGTGTCAACCATAGGTTGGTTCCCTCCTTTATTAGGTTGTTGGCTTAAAGAAAAGGGGTCGTTCCCTGATAGCTCATTGTTCTTTGAGTTTGACACCGCTGTAGTGGAAAAGCTTCGCCCTTTTGACCAGGTCAAGCAGGGTCGAACTGGCTGCCTCGTAGGATAAGCCTTCGGGCCGGACATTTGATATGCAGTTTCGTTCCGACTCTAAACGGCCAACGTGAGGCTGGTAAGTCAAGTATATACCCAAACTGTCGGCGGCGCTAAGCCCCGGCCTTTCGCCTATCAGGATAGCGACTTGCCCCGCTTTTAGGAGTTGGCCAATTTCGTCACCGAGGGCGACCCGCGACTGGCTGGCGATTACAACGGGGCCAATTTGCCAGCCTTCGGCCTGCAAAGCCTGGGCGGTCAGGTCGAGGACCGGGACGGCGTGGCGGTGGATGGCCTCCGCCGATAGACCGTCTCCCAGCACGAACACCAGGTCGGGCGTGGGATGGCCTTGCGAGGCGTATTCAAGGAGGGTCTCACGGGCGGTGGGGTTTAAGCGGCGGCCCAGGTCGGGCCGTTTGAGGAAGGCGGTGCGGTCCGTAGCCTGGCTGTGGACCTGTAAGGAGGAATAGCCGCGTTCGGCCAGTTGCCCCGCCACCAGGTTCGGGTCGAACGCGCTATAGACGGCGTCACGGGCCTGGGCGTGGGCCAGTTGAAAGTTTAGTAGTTCGCGGGTGGGGAGACTGTGCCCGGTGCGGCCCAGGGCAATTCGGGCCGGGGTGAACCGGCGCAAACTTTGCCAGGGATTTTCGATGACACTGGCGTCACCGCCGGAATCGGGGTTGGCAAGCGTTAAGCCCTCATCCGGTGAGTGCGTTTCGCCCGGTTCGGGTGGGATAGAGGCAGGTTCTTCAGGCATGCCGTAGCTCTTTCCGGTTGTATTTCAAATCAAAAGGTGAATTCCGGCAGACTTCGTATAAGGGGATTATGAAAATCTATCCGGGTCAGTTCGCCGTCCTCCCCCGTGATGCCCATTTTGACAAGCCATTCCTCGAACTCCGGGGCCGGGCGCAACTTCAGGACCGACCGGAGATACCGGATGTCGTGAAAAGAGGTGCTCTGGTAGCTCAGCATGATGTCGTCCGCGCCGGGCACGCCCATGAAATAGGTACATCCGGCCACACCCAGCAGGGTTAACAGATTGTCCATGTCGTCCTGGTCAGCCTCGGCGTGGTTGGTATAGCAAACATCACAGCCCATCGGCAAACCGAGCAGTTTGCCACAAAAGTGGTCTTCCAGCCCGGCGCGGGTGATTTGTTTGCCGTCAAAGAGATATTCGGGACCGATAAATCCTACCACCGTATTGACCAGGAGCGGTTTGAAATGGCGGGCCACCGCGTAAGCCCTGGCTTCACAGGTCTGCTGGTCGAGGCCGTGATGGGCGTCCGCCGAGAGGGCGCTTCCCTGCCCGGTCTCGAAATACATCACGTTCTGGCCGAGAGTGCCCCGGTTCAAGGCCAGGGCCGCTTCGCGGGCTTCTTCCAGCATTCGTAAATTGATGCCAAAGCTGCGGTTGGTCGCCTCGGTCCCGGCGATAGACTGGAAGACGAGGTCAACGGGCGCGCCCTGGCGCAGGGCTTCTAACTGCGTCGTGACGTGGCCGAGGACGCAGGATTGAGCCGGGATTTCGAAACGCTGCCGCAGGTCGTCAATCATCTTTAGCAGGTCGGAGAGGACGCGGTGGTCGTCCGTGACCGGGTTGATGCCGATAACCGCGTCGCCGCAGCCGTAAAGCAGCCCGTCCAGAATTGAGGCGGCCACCCCTTTGAGGTCGTCGGTCGGGTGGTTGGGTTGGAGTCGGGCCGAAAGACGACCGGGCAGGCCGATGGTGTTGCGGAATTTCGTGATGACCTGGCACTTGCGAGCGACCGTAATCAGGTCCTGGTTACGCATTATTTTCGAGACCGCCGCGACCATCTCCGGCATCAGGCCGGGCGCGAGGTCGGCTAACTCGGCGGAAGTGCGTTCGTCCGAAAGGAGCCAGTTGCGAAACTCGCCCACGTTCAGGTGGCTGACCGGACCAAAGGCGGACTGGTCGAAGGTATCAAAAATGAGGCGCGTGACCTCGTCAATCTCGTAGGGGATGAGTGGTTCTTCTAAAAAGCGTTGGAGGGGGACTTCGGCCAGACAGAGTTGGGCCGCGACCCGTTCCGCCGCGTTCTCGGCGGCCACGCCCGCCAGGTGGTCGCCGGAGCGGTCGGGCGTGGCTTTCGCCAGGAGCGTCTTGAGGTCGGGAAAACTATAGGATTTGCGGCCCAGGGTCTGGTGGTACATAAGCAATTCCGTCAGGCTGTCTTGGCGGCTTCCACTTTATCTAAAAACTGGCGGACCAGCGGGAAATAAACTTCCGGTTCTTCGACGTGGGCCAGGTGCGAGCTATTATCCAGCATATGCCACTCCGACCCGGCGATGCCTTTGTTTAGCAGTTCGTTGATGGCCGGGGTCGACTCGTCGTAGCGCCCTGAAATTATCAGGGTCGGCAGTTTTATCTGAGGCAGGTCGGCTGTGCGGTCCCAGTCCTTGATAACCCCGATAACGTGAAACTCACTCGGTCCGTTCATGTACAAATATACCGGACCGTCCAGGATATGTCCAAAGCTATAGGCGACGTAGTCCGGCCAGGGCACCCGGCAGACGTGGCGGTCATAGAAAGCCAGGATGGCGGTCTGGTATTCCTCGCTGTCGGTGGTCCCTTCGGCTTCGTGTTTGAGCAGGGTCGCCTGAATTTCAGGCGGCAGTTCATCGCGCAAGCGGTTGGCCTCGCTCACCCATAACGGCATGCTCGAAAGGGTATTCGCCAGGATGAGCCCTTCAATGGTGCCCGGTTGGGTCAGGGCGTACTCGATAGCCAGCATCCCACCCCAGGACTGACCGAGCAGGTGGACCTTTTCAAGGCCAAGCCCGGCGATGACCTGGGCCAGTTCTTCCACGAAACGGTCCACCCGCCAGAGCGAGTTGTCGTTGGGAATATCGGAGTTGCCGCAGCCAAGCTGGTCGTAAAAAATCACCTGGCGGTCTTCCGAGGCCAGTTCCTGCATATTTAGCAGGTAGTTGTGCAAAGCCCCCGGCCCGCCGTGCAGGCACAAAAGCGGCGTTTTGGTCGGGTGCTCGCCCCCAATCCGGCGATACCAGATTTTAAAAGTTTGGCCCGATTTGCTGTCGGTAATCGGCAAATAGCCCTGTTCGTCAAGCATCTTTCTTTCTCCTATTGTGCGGCGGGTTGCGGCCAGTTCAGCCAGGTGCGAGCACTCTTGCCGAGCAGCCAGACCTTATCCGACTCGGCTAGTTCGGTGGTGTCGCGGATATAGAACAACGACTCGGCCCAGGAGTAAAACTTCTTGTTCTGGCTGTGGTCGCTGGCCCACATGACCCGCTCCGGCCCGAATTTCTCGACCACCTTGACCAGCACCGGCATGAGGTCATTAAAGGGGTAGGGCTGCGACGAAAGCGAAGGCGCGTGGGCCCATTTGAGGGCGACGTTCGGGTACTGGGCCATCTTGAAGACCTCCTCGAAACCCTCGAAGATATCGGCGGGCTTGCTCGCAAAAGAGATATTCACGCCGCAGTGGTCGATTATGACCTTTACACCGGGGAATTTCTTCAAGTAGGGTTCGAGCAGGTGAGTCCGCCCCGGTATCAGCACGAAGACCGGCACATTGTATTTCTGGGCGGCGGCGAAAATTGCCTCGTCCGCGCCCTGGCCGAACTGCTCGAAGCCTTCGGGGGTCCAGGGCACTACCCGCATCGCCAGACGTCCGGGCATTTTTCCTACTGTGCTTATAAGGTAATCCAGTTCGGGGTCGTCCCGGTCGAAGCGCACCAGGTAAGCGAAGCGGTCGGGGTATTTCATGGCGGCGATTTCGGCCTGTTGGAAGGTGTACCTGAAAGCGCCGTTGGGCAGTTCGTAGCCGGGCAGGATGCGCGATTTGGCGTCAAAGCCCCAGAATTCGTCATAGAGCAACGCCTTCACGCCGACCGCGTCCATCGCCGCGATACCCGCTTCCAGGTCGCCGAGCAGATTAAAATGGACCTGAGAGTCAACAATATCCATGTTTTCGGTTCCTTGTTTTTTAGTAGTGAGAGGTCAGTAGCCGGAGGCCAGTTTTTAACCGCCTAATTCCTGCTTACTTTCGTTCTCAGTGTTTGCATTCTCGGATAAAAATCTGATTTATAACCAAGATTTGACTCTATGTTTAGAGTTGCAATATCACAAACAACCCTTACTGACCTCTGACTTCTGACCTCTGACTACTTTATCCCTGGTAAAGACTTTTTGAATTAAGTTGCAAAACGTTCAGGGCAACCTGGCGGGCCTCGCGTTCGTCCATCCAGCCATCACTAATCCAGCGGTTTAAGACCCCGGTCAGGACTTTGCGGGAGTGCAGGGAGCCCAGGTAAATAATGTCCGGCACACCCCAGGCGTCGCTGGCATAAAGGACTTTGGTGCTGGGCGCGAGGCCGAGAGCTTCTTCGATGGCCCGACCGCCGCCAAAAGCCACCAGCGGCGACGACAGCGAAAAGTCCATGAAGACCTGCGGGTACATCGCGGCCACGTAAGAGGCCTCCTGGATGTACGGATAGCAATGCAGCAGCACGATAGGGGCTTTCCGCAAGGCCGGATTCTCGAAAATGGGCTTCATATAGGCCGGGTTTGCCTTCACTAAATCCACGTCGGTATCACCAAAGCCGGTATGGAACTGGACCGGCAACTCCTGCTTGGCCGCTTCTTCCAGGGCCGCCAGCACAACATAGTCGAGCAGGGCTTTATCCGCGATACGGGCATAGGTGCCGGTGCGGTAAGTCTCGGACTTGTACTTCTGGAAAGCCTGGCTTGCGTGATATTTCGAGGTCTTTTCCGGCTCAATATCGAGGCCGCAACGATAGGCGATGATACTTTTTAGACCAACCGCTCCATGCTGGCGGGCCTGCCGGATGGTCTCCCGAAAAACTTCCTCGGCCTGGTCGAAAGTGTCATATTCGAGGATTAAGTCCTCGAAAATCCGCTCGATCCGTAAAATGGAGCGGATAAGCGGCGGGTTATCCATCGACCCGGCGGCCTTCTGGGCCTTCTCGACCGTCCAGCCGCCGCTCCGGGGGTAGCCCATATCGGCAAAGAGGGCATCCAGGTTGGCCTTTTCCAGCATCAACCGGAACCAGTCGTCCGCGCTGTATTCGGCCCGTTTCGCCAGGACTGTTTCAAATTGCAGGTTGCCCCTGGAGTCCACGTAGTCTTCGGTAGAAAGACCCAGGACGGTGGCAATGTCGCGGACGGCCCGCCGGAAGAACAGGCTGTGGGGGGTCTGAGTTTCCAGCACTTCCGGGATAGATGCCTCGGTAAAAAAGCGGGCCAGCCCGGCGGCCCGCAAAGGAGGCGCTTCATCAAGCGGCAGGTGACAATGGTGGTCAACTGCCGCAATATCGGTTATATCTAACATTGGCCTTTTAAGAGTTAGTATTTATAAAAATGTGAGTTCAGCTCGAAATCGGTGGTCCTGGCCGCGTAAGACTTTTCCTCCGAACGGCGCACGGCGATATAGGTTTTCGCCAGCTTGCCGCCCAGGGCGTTCAAAAGCACCTCGTCTTTTTCCAGGTTGTCGAGGGCCTGTCCGAGGCTGGTAGGCAGCGCCTTGATGCCCCGTTCGAGCCTCTCTTCTTCCGGGATGGTGGCCGGGTCAACCTCGGCCCTTAACTTTTCGCCGGGATGGAGTTTGCGCCGGACCCCGTCCAGGCCCGCCGCGATAATTCCGCCCAGCGCCAGGTAGGGGTTGTTCGTGTTGTCCGAAGCTTTTATCTCCAAATTTATCGAACTGCTTTCTTTACCGCGTAAGGTCGAAGCGATACGGACCGCCGCCTCCCGGTTATCAAAGCCGTAACAGGTGTAAGCCGAGGACCAGGCTTTTGGCTGCAAACGCCGGTAGCTGTTGACCGAAGGACAGGTCAGGGCTACCAGGGCTGGGAGATGTTCCAGGATGCCACCGATAAAATAGTAGCCGGTCTGGCTCAGGCTGTAGGGGTCGGACGGGTCGTAAAAAAGGTTCTGGTCGCCCTGGTCGCCGGTCCAGGCGCTTATATGTACGTGGTTGCCGTTTCCGGCCTGGTTGATAAACGGTTTGGGCGCGAACGAGGCAAACAAGCCGTGGTTCCAGGCGACCGACCGGACCGTTTCGCGATAGATGATATGGTTGTCGGCGGCTTCGAGGGCGCGGGCCGGGCTGATGCTCAGTTCTTGCTGGCCGTGAGCCAGTTCGGGGTGATACAACTCTACCTTCAGGTTCTGAGCCTCGAACGCGCCGAGCAGTTCGTCAATCATGGCGGCCTGGGTGGTCATGCCGATGGTGCTAAAACAGAGGCTGTCATCAATGGCCGTATAGGAGCCGTCCAGCCCGCGCCGGGCCAGTGACCACTCCGGCTCGAAGGCGGCCAGGATGGTCAGGCCAAACTCGCCCCGGCCCTGCTCCACGATGCGCCGTAAGAACGAGCGCGGGCAAAGTTCCCAGGGCTGGCCGTCCAGTTCCAGCATGTCGCAAATCATCATGGCGGCGCGGGGTGAGTAGGGTAAAATCTTGAAAGTGCGCAGGTCGGGGGTTAGCCGCACTTCCCCGGCAGCCCCCACTCCCTGTATCGGCACCAGTTCATCGAGCCCGTTCATAGCCTGCATAGCAACGGTCAGGCCGACCCCGCCGTTTATCCGGTCGGCCAGGGATTGCCAGCCGACCGATTTGCCCCGGATAATCCCTCCGTTATCGCAGTAGAGAAAGCGGATTTGTTTTATACCGCCTTCCTTTGTCAATCTCAAAACATCGTTTTTTATATCAACCGGAAGACTCATAGGTGCGCCGCTTTCTATTAAATTCCGTCTGAGGGCCTTTAAGCGACGCTAGGTGTTCGGGAATATCGCGTTGGGCATAAAGGCGCTGACGGTAAAGTTTGGTCCGTCTACAATCTGGCTAATTTTTAGCTCGACCGCCACGCTGCACAGGATGTAGGCTTGCTCCGCCGACAGGTGATAGGTTTCCACCAGGTGTTCAATCATATAGCGAACGGCCTGCTGGCTGGCGTAGAACAGGTCCGGTGAGTGCGAAGTTGTCGCAAAATAGCCTTTAGCGCCTAATTCGCTGCGCCCGGCTGCCGGGGTCCAAAACCAGGGTTCCTTGATCGATTTATCTTGCCGCAAATTGAAGCGGACCGCAACTTCCCCTCCGGTTTCGATTGCCGTGACACAAACCTCACCGTCACCCTGGGCGGCGTGCATGTCACCAATCGAAAAGAGCGCCCCCTCGACCTGGACCGGCAGCCAGACCTTGCTGCCGACGGTTAGCTGGCGAATATCCATGTTGCCGCCAACGGCGCGAGGCGGCGTGGTGCTGAATTCGCCAGGTTCGGCCAGTGCTAACCCCATCACTCCACAGAAGGGGTCCAGCGGAATCTTGATACCTTCTACAAACTCGGCCCAACTGCCCGTAGCGCGTGACTCTTTCAAGTCCCAGATATGGAACGAGGATTCTTTAAAATCGTTCGGCAAAAGACCGACACCAGGCCGGAAGCCGGTCCAACCATACCCGCCCGTTTTTATATTCAAAATTTCGAGTTCGACAATATCACCCGGTTTCGCACCTTTAATAAAGACCGGGCCGGTCAGGGGGTGGCCTTTGGCCTTTCTGGTGACATACTTTTCGATAGTAATCCCTGGCTTGACGAAGCCATCGCTCGCGTCCTGGGTTTCAAAAAAGACAGTATCACCCGCTTCAATTTCGAGGCGAGGCGGGATAGAATTGTCCCAACAATAATGCAGCGTTTCGGCGGGCAACTGATGAGAAGCCATGTTAATCTCCCGGCATTTCTAGGTAAAAACAGCAAGTCTGGCGGCCATTGATAGCCTTAAAAAATAAGATTTAACATTCAACTCCCCCAAAAGAGAGTTATTTACTCCAAAGGTTGTTAATTTCCTAATAACCTGTTACAGCCAGCGGTCCACTTGCCGGAATCGCAGGCAAACAAAATTTCCAATCAACCTGTAAAGCTAGGATTGTTGATACTGGGTTATTATTGAGGTGTGAAGCCCCCCATGAGCAGGTGGGGGGCTTCGCAAAGCTAAAGCACGGGGCCTGGGTTAGCGGTCCAGCACCCACTTTTTAAGGAACTCTTGCATGTGGCGGTGATGGTCAAGGAGGGTGGATACCTTGCGCCAGCCATGCCCTTCTCCCGCGTAGCTAACGTACTCGAAGTCGGTTTTACCGGCCTTCTTGAGCGCTTCAATCATTTCTTCGCCCTGTTTGGCCGGGACGCGCCGGTCTTCCGCTCCCATAACCACCAGCAGGGGCGCTTTAACGTCCTTGGCAAAGGTCACGGGCGAGCGTTCGCCGTACAGGTCGTAGTTCTCGTGCCGCCAGCCCAGAATTTCGTCAATCAGCGGCTGGGCAATCCGGTCTGTCTGGTCCGGGAAGCTCTGAAAATTGCTGACGCCGACCAGGGATACCCCGGCTTTGAATTTCTCCGGCCACTTGCCGAGCAGCAGGTTGGTGGCGTAACCGCCGCCGCTACCGCCCCATGCCACGACCTTTTTCGGGTCAATCAGGCCCCGTGAGTTGGCAAAGTCAATTCCACCCAGGTTGTCGAGCATATCCTCGTGGCCCCAGGTGCCGCGCAGTTTGTCGCGGAAGTCCCGGCCATAACCGGTGCTGCCTCGGAAGTTCGGCTCGATGACGACCCAGCCCCGGCTGACCCAATGCTGGACCCCGGCATCAAAGCGGCGGTTGTACTGGGCAATCGGCCCGCCGTGGACATGCAATAGCAGGGGATGTTTACCTGGCTGGACCTGTTTCGGCACATAGAGCAAACCCTCGACTTCGAGACCGTCGGGCGAAGTCCAGTGGACCACCTCAGCGTTGACAAGGTCGGCTTCCTCCACGCCTCCGACCGTCGCGTCGGTCAGGGCCCGGGTGGTCTGGTCGGCGAAGTCGTAAAGATAGAGGTTGGCCGGGGAAACGCTGCTCTGTTTTAAGAAAGTCAGTTTCTTGCCGTCCGGCGAGAAACTCGGCCCCTCGCAGACACCCTCACCATCCGAAATGACTGTCGTTTTGCCTTCCAGGGTCGTGTAGTTCAGACTGATGTCACTGTGCTGGTTGACCGTATAGGCCAACCCCTTGCTATCGGGGCTCCAGGCCGGGGAACCCTGCTCAACCGCGCCGGGAGCGACCGGGTGGACCTTACCTCTCTCAAGGTTTAAGAGATAGAGATTGGTCCAGTTGCTTTCGTTGGAAAGATAGGCCAACCAGCGACCGTCCGGGGAAGGGCGCGGGGCGGAAATGGCGGTATTTTTACCCCAACCGTCGGCCAGTACCGTAAATTGGCCGGTCTTGAGGTCGGCCTTAACCAGCCGGGTCTCAAAGAAAGGCATCCGTTTGTTATCGTGTTCGCCGTAGACCAGGCTCTGGCCGTCCGGGAGCCACTGCGGGTCAAAGACAAAGTAGTCGCCCCGGCTGATTCGCTGCGGCCAGCCTTCACCGTCGCTGCTGACAACCGCAATATCCTGGTTGTCGCCAAAAGCGGCGATATAGGCCACCTGGCTGCCGTCCGGCGAGAAAGCGGCGCTGTGCTGAGAACCTTCAACGTGTGGGGTCAGGCGTTTGGCGATACCTCCACCGGAAGGCATCAGCCAGAGCCGCCCGTCTTTGCCGTTCAGGTAAACCAGTTGTTTGCCGTCCGGTGAAATGTCCCGGCCCGACATGGCAATTTTGAGCAGACCCCCGGCCTCAACATCGGTCGTAACTTGCAGGGCCCGGCCCGTTTCAAGGTCCAGTCGGTACAGGTCGGTCCGGCCATCGAAGTCCTGCGGGTAGAAAATATACCGGCCATCGGGCGACCAGAACGCATCCCCAACGTGCCGGAGTTGAGCTAACATCCCGGCGGTAAAGCTCGGCGGATAAAAACCGGGCCGTACGGCTGGAACACTCATAGTTTCAATCATGATAAGAAATCTCCCTTGAATATTCTTAACTTAATATAAAGTTGTTTCCATTCCATCCCAGGGCCTGGAGGATATTTCTCCTCCAGGCAAATACATGAGCAGTAAAAAATGAGCAGTGAGCAGCGGCAAGACAGAGTGCCTTAATTCAAAATAAGATAATAGAGATATTATTTTCGCAAAGCCGGATCGAACGCATCGCGTAAGCCATCCGCGATCAGATAAATAGACAAAATAGTAATGAAAATCATCATACCAGGACCAATAATCAGGAACGGGTTATGGTTTCCGGAATATGTCAGGTAGTTGGACGAGTTAGCCAGCAGCTTGCCCCAACTTACATCGGGGTCGCGGATACCAAAGCCCAGGAAGCTGAGCGCGGCTTCACCGAGCATAGCGAGGGCAATATCCGCTCCTACCAGGACAACGAGGATTGAGACAATGTTAGGTAAAAGGTGTTGGACCAGGATACGCGGGTAACGGGCCCCTACCGCAATCGAGGCTGTCACGAACTCCCGGTTACGCATGGTCAACGTCAGACCTCGGACTTGCCGGGCGGTCTGGGTCCAGCTTAATAAGCCGAAGATGAGCGAGAGAAAAAGGATATCAGGCCGGAAAATCCCGGCGAGAATGATAAACAGATACAGGCCCGGAATGTTATTGATAATCTGGATAATCGCGTTGAAAAAGTCGTCCACCCAGCCGCCGAAGAAACCGCTCAGCAGTCCGACGGGCACCCCAATCAACACGATAATAATCGCTACCAGAAAACCAATCGAAAGCGACGCTCCACCGGCATGCAGTAACCGGGTCAGGGTATCGCGTCCGAGTTCGTCAGTACCGAGCCAGTGGACCACGTTGGCCCCGGTCCGCAGCGTTTCCGTGGTGCCGGGGGGCGCATAGGCCGGAGAAAAACTGGCCCGGAAATAAGCGGGCGTGGTCCCGATAAAGGTAGAAGTCAGAATCGGCGCGATGGCGCTGATTATCGCGATAAAACCAAAGACCACCAGGGCCACCACGTTTAGTTTGCGTTTGAAGAACCGGGACAGCGCGGTTTTAAAGAACCCTCTTGGGTCTTTATCTTTTGCCACCGGTATGGTGGGAGTAGTTGTAGTAACCTCAGGTTCGAGAATCTCAGATGTGCTACGTGTCATCAAATTAACCTTCTAATAGCGTACTCGCGGGTCTACCAGGGCATAAAGGATGTCGCAAATAAACAAAGCACCTACCGAAACAAGCGAAACAAACATCAACACCCCGATAGCTACCGGGAAATCACTCCTGGTTAGCGAGTCTATGGTCAGTTTGCCAATACCGGGCAGGCTAAAAATTTCCTCGAAGATGATGGAACCACCAATCAGCAAAGGCAACTGCGCCCCGAAAGTCGTGATGATTGGAATAAGAGCGTTCTTTAAGATGTGGTGCTGGTTAATATCCTGCTGGTTCAAACCTTTGGAGTGGGCGGTCCGTATATAGTCCTGGCTCAGAATATCCAACACCTGGGTGCGGGTAATACGGCTGTAGGTCAACCAGCCGGCCAGGGCAATCAATATGGAAGGCAACACCAACTGCCAGACAAAGTACCAGGGATTGTTGGTCTCGGCGGCGTTGTAACCGGGCAAAGGCAGGATTTTAATCCCTGTAGAAATAGCCAGGTTGCTCGTTCCAAGCAGAATTAAGAGACCCAACCACCAGGAGGGAATGGCGCTTCCGGCCACGGTTAAGACCCTGACCAGGTTGTCAGTGAATCTGCCGCGCCGCAAAGCGATAAAGATGCCAATCGGTATACCGAGCAACCCTAATACCATCCCGGCTGTAATGAGAATGAGAGTGTTGGGCAGAGCCCGCATTATTTCATCGGTGACGGGGTAGAGCGATTCGTAAGACACACCCAGGTCCAGGTGCGAAGCGTTCAGCAACCATTTGCCATACTGGACCGGTAAGGGGTCGTTCAGACCGTAATGTTCCCGGATATTGTAAATATCCTGGGGGGTCATGCGCGGGTCCATCATAAATTTGACTTCAGGACCACCCGGCGCAAGATGGACAATCATAAAACCAATGAAGCTAATCGCCAGCAGTAACAAGACTGACTGAATAGCCCGGCGAATAATAAACCGCCTCAAGACAAGCCTCCTCAATTCACCCACCCGGTTGCCGGACTATGGATTTAGTCCGGCAACCGGTTTGGGCAACCCCTTTTGACTACTTGATGTACCAGTCTGTGGCGTAGCTGTAAGCTACGTTATCGATACCAATACCCAGGGCTGTCGGCGTTACACCGCCAATCCGGTTATTGACTACCGCGAAAGCGGTCTGGGCCACTACATAGATGTAAGGACCATCGGTCGACTCAATCTTCTGAATCTGGCTCATAATCGCTTTGCGTTTGGTAGTATCGAATTCTTTCAGGGCGGAAGCGTACAGGTCGTTCACCTGCTTGTTAACCCAGTTACCGAAGTTCAGGCTCGGAATGGTCGTCCAGACGCTACCGAATGTTTCCGGGTTGATGTTGGCGCTCCAACCCAGAACCAACAGGTCGAAGTCAAACGGCTCTTGCTGAATGGTCTTCAACACGGTGTTGAAGTCCTGCCCGACCAGGTCAACATCGAAACCGAGGTTGTTGAATTCCTGCTGGGCAATCTGGGCCGTCTTTACCGACTCAGGGAAGTTGCTCGAATAGACCAGCTTCATCTTCGGTAATGCTACCCCTTTCGGGTCGATCAGCTTACCGTCCTTGAGAGTATATCCGGCGTCCGAAAGTATCTTCTTGGCCTTATCCGGGTCATAGGTATAATGCACAACCGCGTTTTTATCGTACATTATACTCGACGGCGGAACATCCGAGTCCATCGGTACGGCCAGGCCATAGTAGACTTTATCAATGATAGCCTGGCGGTCAATCACGTAGTTCATGGCCGTGCGGACATTGACATCCTGGAGATAAGTGCGCCGGAAGTTGAAAGCAATTTCGTTCCAGGACGCATTAGCCGGGGTCCACTTGTAAACCGTTGCGTTGGGCAGGGTGCTGGCTTCGGCGACGTCCTGGGCCGAGAAGCCCATCATGTTTTCGAAGGCGTCCGCTTCACCACTCTTGATTTTCTGGAAACCAATCGAGGCGTTGTCAACGGTAACTTCGGTCAGGCTGTCGAGCAAAGGCGGCTGGATGGCAGTCGAAAGGTCGTTGCGGACCAGCACGATGCTCTTGCCTTTGTCCCAGGATTTCAGTTTCCAGGGGCCGCTGGTAACAGTCGGATTGTCGATGTTCGGGTTCTTGGTCGGGTCACTCCAATCCTTGCCTTCCCACTGGGCGCGCGGCAACGGCACAATGATGTCGGCGCGTTCGGGCATATCGAAGGTCAGGGTGTGCAGGAAGACTTTGATGGTGTGCGGATCAGGGGCCTGGTAGTCGATTACACCGGGCGAGTTCGGAACGCTTTTGTCAGCGATAGCCGTACCGTAGCGGACCCAGTTGTTTTCTTTTTTGATAGCCTGCTGGTAGGTCCAGAGGAAATCATCGCTGGTAATCGCGGTGCCGTCACTCCATTTGAGGTCGTCGCGCAGAGTGTAGGTTACGGTAAGAGCCTGCTGGTCAACCGTCCAGCTCTTGGCGAAGAGCGGTTTAACTTCCAGGGTTTTGGCATCGCGGTTTACCAGGTAGCCACCACCGCCGCTGGCGAAACCGCCATAGATTCGGGCGATGTAAGCAACGCAGTAAACGTCGGTGCAGTTATAAGGGTGCAGGGTTTTGGCGTCCTGGGTCGTAACTATGGTCGCGTTGCCACCCTTTTTACCGGTGGTGGCAGCCGCCGTAGTCGCGGCAGCCGTGGTGGCAGCCGCTGTAGTCGCGGCGGCGCTAGTAGCAGCGGAGGTCGTTGCGTTGGCTGCCGTGGTCGCGGCGGCAGTAGTCGCCGCAGCCGTGGTACTTGCCGCCGTAGTGCCGCTACTCAAAGCGGCGGTTGGAGCCTGTGCGGGCGCTGTAGCTACTGGAACGGTTGGCGTAGTACCTGCGGGCGTGGCGGTGGCATCACCGCAGGCCGCCAGCACTACACTCGTGAGCAGCATGAGAATCGCCAGTAAAGGAACCGTGTAACGACGAAATTTCTCCATTAAATCTTCTCCTCAAGTGAATTTTGATTAAAATGGGCACACCTAAAACAGGGGAGAACTTTATTCTCCCAGGCACAGTCGATTTGAAATTTTCGAGGTTTCACCGTTGAATTCGTTGTAATCGCCAGAAATTGAAACTAGGTTTTGAGCAGCTATGATTCGGTGAGATAACAACTCAAAATTCTATTAACTTCCTGAGCAGGGAAAGATTTGTATTAGTCTACCAAGTTTTTTTCAAACTTACTATGGGATAAATCACAAAAAGTAAGACAAATTTTTGTGAAAGAACACAAAACTGGGACTTTCTGGCTATGCTAAATAAATTCTGTCCGTACTGTTAGGAGTGAAAATCTAAATTTGGTAATCTCTTTATTGAATCTCACAAAAATTTACGCTATTATTGGTTAATATAAACAAAGACTAAATGTCAAAAAGCAATTAAAATAGCCAGAAGGCTACGAAACCCGGAGTGAGATTGCATGAGGAAAAGTACCCTGACCAAACCCAGTCCGCCGCACTATCAGAACCAGGCCCAGATAGAAAGAGATCGCCTTCAGAAACTGACCGAGGTAGCCCGTCTTTTAACGGCTTCACTCGAAAGTTCTACCGTTATTCAAACCATCCTGGAGGCAATTCCCCAGGTCATCCCAGGGGTGGATGCCGTGGCCCTCTTTCTCTATAACCCGGTGAAAGATATTCTCGAGGCGAAATCCTGGGTTGGTTTTATCACTGAAAATATAGAGCGAATGAAGCTCCGGCCAGGCGAGTCCATGACCGGGTACGCTTTTTCTGCCAATAAAGCGGTCCTTTTTTCCGGCGATAAAATCATCCACGAAGGTATTGTCAATATGTCGCCGGGGAACCGCTCGTTGCAACCCAATCTCACCCCCCTGACGGCCCAGAGCGTGATGTGCGCCCCCCTGAATTTCAAAGGGCAGGTCCTGGGCGTCATTACGGTCAACAATTTCTCGGACCAGAACGCCTTTACCGAGTTCGACCTCGATTTGCTCCAATCTTTCGCCAGCCAGGCCACCATTTCCATCGAAAACTCCCGCCTGTACGAAAAACAACGCGAATCCTTCCAGGAACAGGCCGACTTGAACCGGATTATTCGCCAGCAAGCCCGCCAGCTCGAACACGCTCTCAATATCCACAAGACTTTGGCCGCGTTGGCCCTGCAAAACCGGGGCCTGCCCGTCATTACCCAGGCCCTCTCCGATATTTTAAAACAGCCGGTGGTTATCCTCGATATGGTTTACCATCCAATCGCCCTGGCTTACCCGCAGGGGGTCGAACCGCTGGCGAATGGGTGGTGGCGACAGTTCGATAGTTTGCTGGCCTATAATAATCACCGGTCCTACCAGCTCGATAATGGCAAATTAAATGACTTTCACCGGCCTATCATTGACCCCAAAGTCATGCCGATTCAGGCCGGAAACGAAAAGCTCGGATTTATCTGCACAGGCCGGTTAGGTAACGAGACCGGGGTAGATTTTGCCAACGTCGCCATCGAGCAGGCCGCGACAATTATCGCCCTGGAAATGATAAAAGAGCAGTCCATTTTTGAGGTGGAGCGGCGATTGCGCGGCGAACTCCTGGAAGAAATCCTGGCCGGGACCAACGATGAACATATCGTCAACCGGGCCAGCCTGGTCGGTTACGATGCCAACTGCCGCTACTGGTTCATCCTGGCCGATATTGACGACTTCCGGGGTTATATCCAGCGCTACCAACTTGAAGAAAACGCCATTTTATCTATCAAAAACCAGTTGCTAAAATTTGGGTCGCAACTGGTGACCCAGCAGCATCCCAAGAGTATCGTCACTTTCCGCAGCGATATGCTGGTGATTATGCTGGGTATTTCGAACAATTTGACCATGGAGCAGTCCCGCCAGCGCGCCAAGTATTTCGCCCAGGAAGTCAAGAACCAGTTAACCGCCAAGTTCGAGCCGATGAGTTTTTCGCTCGTACTGAGCCGCCCCTGCGTGGACCTGGGTCAGTTTAAGTCGCGCTACCAGGAAGCCGCGATGGCCCTGCAAATTATCGGCGGGACCGAGGCGGGTAACCAGGTGGTGGACTGCGCCATGCTCGGTTCGGCCCTGCTCCTGATGAAGCTGGACAACCGGGCGGAGCTGGCCGAGTTTGTCAATTCGGTCCTGGGCGACCTGATAAAGTACGACCGCCAGCACCACAGCGATTTGCTGGCGACCCTGACCACTTACAGCCGGTTTAACTGCAACAATGTGAGGGTGGCCGCCGAATTGCATATTCACGCCAACACTCTGAGTTATCGTTTGAGCCGGATTGAAGAAATCACTTCGCGGACCCTGGGTCGTACCGACGACTGGCTCGATTTCCAGCTTGCCATTCGCTTGCTTCAGATTTATCCTGAACTTAGCGATGCCGCTTAACCCTACATAAAGCGTTAAACAAAACAACGTTAAACGTTGAACGTGTCCTTTGAACATACCCTTCGACTGGCTCATAAAGGGGACGTGGGAACAACTAAATATTTCCGGTTTCAAAACTTTCGGTTCGTATCTGCTCGTCACAAAATAAGACAATTTAACATATACTGCTTAAAAACGTTCAACGTTCGCCCTGAAGGGCGCGTTCAACGAATTATGGATTTCGATTGGAGAAGAAATTGAGTGACATTGCACAAACAAATTTTCCCGGCGAGGAATTGAAAGAAATAACTGTCGAACAGTTGCAGGACATGCTCGCCACGGGCAAGTTGACTTCGGTGGAACTGGTCCAGGCTTACAAAGCTCGGATTGAGGCGATTGACTGGTCCGGTCCGACCCTGCGCTCGGTTATCGAGCTAAACCCGGACGCCGAGGATATTGCCCGCAGCCTGGACGAGGAACGCCAGGCCAAAGGTCCCCGCGGCCCGCTTCACGGTCTACCCATCCTGATTAAAGACAACATCGACACCGACGACAAAATGCACACCACTGCCGGGTCGTTGGCCCTGGTAGGTTCGAAGCCGCAGAAGGATGCTTTCGTGGTCGAGAAGTTGCGCGAGGCCGGGGCAATTATCCTCGGTAAGACCAATTTGAGCGAGTGGGCCAATTTCCGCTCGACCCATTCCAGCAGCGGTTGGAGCGGGCGCGGCGGCCAGACCCGCAACCCCTACATCATCACGCACAACCCCTGCGGTTCGAGTTCAGGTTCGGGCGTATCGGTTTCGGCAAACCTGGCTGTGGCAGCCCTGGCGACTGAAACGGACGGCTCGATTGTCTGCCCGGCCCATATGAACGGGATTGTCGGTATCAAGCCGACGGTGGGCCTGCTCAGCCGGGCCGGGGTTATCCCGGTTTCGCACACCCAGGACACGGTTGGGGTCCATGCCCGGACCGTCAAGGATGCGGCGGTGGTCCTCGGGGCGATGACCGGGGTTGACCCGCGTGACGAGGCTACCGCCAACAGCGAAGGCAAATCTTTTACCGATTACACCCAGTTCCTCGATGCGGGTGCGCTCAAGGGGGCCCGTATCGGGGTCTTGCGCAAGTATTATTCCGGCTATAACTCGCATACCGACAATATTTTCGAGGCGGCGATAGAAATTATCAAGAGCCTCGGCGCTGAAGTTGTCGACCCTGCCGACCTGCCGACAGCCCAGGAGATGAAGGAGAGCAAGGATGAAACAACGGTCCTGACCTACGACTTCAAAAACGACCTGAACGCTTACCTGGAAACCCGTATCCCCGACCCGAACTATCCCGGCGCGAAAATCCTGCGGTCGCTCGAAGAAATTATGGAGTTCAACAAGGAAAATTCCGATAAAGAACTGCCTTATTTCGGCCAGGAAATTATGGAGGTCTCGCAGGAGCGCGGCCCCCTGACCGAGGAAACCTACACGACAGCCCTGGCAAACAATCGCCGCCGGGGTGGGAAAGAAGGGATTGACGCGGTCCTGGCCGAGCATAACCTGGACGCCCTGATTGCCCCGACCGGCCAACCCTCCTGGCCGATTGACCTGGTAAACGGCGACCATTTCGGGGGAGCCAGTTCCAGCCCGGCGGCGGTAGTCGGCTATCCCCTGGTAACGGTCCCGTCGGGCTATGTCTACGGGCTGCCTGTGGGTCTGACCTTTATGGGTACGGCCTACAGCGAGCCGACCCTGATTAAACTGGCCTACGCTTTCGAGCAGGCAAACCCGGTCCGCCAAAGCCCGACCTATAAGCCTTCTTTCGAGATGCCGCAACCGCCCAAATTATAAGTCATCCCGAACGTAGTGAAGGATCCCCGGTCCGTTGGACCATAGCACGTTCACAAAAGTAAAAATTAAAAAGGGCCGTCCCTTCGAAATATTGAGGGGATGGCCCTTTTTTTGATTACTGGCGATTTCTCTAATACCGCAGTACAAAAGTAAATTATAAGGACAATAAATGTTTTTGGTGTTCCAGGCAAAGGAGAGGATAAAATGCGAAAGTTGGTTGTGTCGGAATTTGTGACCCTGGATAATGTCATCCAGGCACCCGGTGGGGCGGAGGAAGATACCGATGGGGGTTTTACCCAGGGCGGTTGGACCTGGCCTTACTGGCACGATGACATCGGGGCCCATTTCTTTCAACTGATGAGCGAAACGGACACGCTGCTTCTGGGGCGCAAGACCTGGCAAATTCACGGCGGGGCCTTTGAACCGATGGCCGCTGGCGACCCTTTTGGTGATATGATGAACTCCCTCGCCAAGTATGTGGTTTCCACCACCCTGGCATCGGCCTCGGCCTGGCGCAACTCCACCCTGATTAGCGGTAACGTGGTCGAGGAAATCCGGGCCCTGAAAGAGCAACCCGGCAAAAATATCGCCATTGACGGCAGCAGCGTGCTGGTACATACCCTGGTCGAGAACGGCCTGGTGGACGAATACGCCCTGCACGTCTACCCGGTAGTGCTGGGTAGCGGCAAGAAGCTTTTTCCCGATGGGAAGCGGGTCAATTTGAAGCTTATCGAAGCCAAACCGCTCCCCTCCGGCGTAATCTACATGCGCTACGTGCCCGGCGAATAACCACACTCCTTTTGGGGAGCAAAACCCAACCTCGAATTTACAAAGAAAAGCGGCGCTCACTACGAGCGCCGTTTTTGATTTTTAACAGAAAAGATTACCAGGCGTCTGTTTGGCCCCATTCACCGGCCAGGCGAATGAAACGCTTTATAAACTTATTGGGTTGGCACACATAGAAGGTAAACCGAGCCACGGTCTTCAAGTCTATCATTGCCCTCCAATTCATTATGAAATACTTCTATAGCAGTCCACCCGGCTTCCTCGACAATATTTAGTACATAATCGTAGCTAAAGCGGCTGCCCCAGGGACGATCCGGATATGCCACTTCAAAATAATCGGGTGCGGAATTCGCAAGCGAATACACAGTTTGGACGACCAGCGCTATTTTTACTTTTTTCCTGAGGAGTACTAAAAGTTCTTGGGGGTTATGTATGTGGTATAGACCCCCGGCACAAATGCCAAAATCATACACTTTTTCAGCATTTTCAATACTGAAGACATTGCTTTCAATATAATTTATGGACTTTGAATTTCCCAATAAATAGGTGATGAGGCGGGCTTGCTCAATTTCACTTCTTTCCCAATCTATCGCATCAATCGAGGTAGCTCCCCGGAGAATTGCAAAATTTGAGAAAAACCCATCAGCGCAAAACAGGTCTAAGCCTTTAACTGACGTACCATTTTTTTTACACAGGGTTATTGCTTTGTCAATAAGGTCAAAAAGCGGTCCTTGTTTGTTTACCTGGTTTTTTAAATAAAACCCGCCTCTTTGAGGTGTTTTCACACCAAAAACCTCATAATTATGATACCAGGGCTTTAACAAGACATTGAGTTCGTAGCGCGTTAAGAAAATGACAGGGGCCACCTTTATAAGAAGAGGTCGTAATTTAAGAAAAATAGCTTTTACTCCGGTTTTGAGGTTTGAGAGAAGATGCATTTTATCCTTCAATAACTTTTAACCTTTCTTTGTGACAGTAAAAAAAACCGGGAAGCGCCGTTTAAAATACTTCCCGGTAAAAAGAAATAAGCCTAACTAACGACCGTTTGGGCCGGTGCGCCCGGTTCCCCGGTGAGGTGAATCAACCGGAAGGGCGGCAGGGTTAACGTAGCCGTTGTCCCTTCGTTGACCTGGCTGGTCAGCACCAAATTCCCGGCGTGGGCCTTAACGATGCTGAAGGCCAGCGACAGGCCCAGGCCGCTTCCACCCGTCTCGCGAGCGCGGGCCTTGTCCACCCGGTAGAAGCGTTTGCCCAGGTTTGGCAGGTGTTCGGGTGAAATCCCGATGCCGGTATCCTTGACCCGCAGGTAAGGCTGGTCGTTGAGGACGCCGACCGTAGCCGTGACCGACCCCCCTTTTGGCGTATATTTCACGGCATTATCTAAAAGAATCAGGATTACCTGTTCGAACAATTGGCTGTCGGCCAGGATTAGCACCTTGTCGCTGCTTTCGAGGTGTAAACTTACTTCTTTGGTGTCGGCCAGGTTTTTGAGACGGTGGACGACCTCGCCGGTAACATCGCCCAGGTCGAAAACCTCTTGCTCGATATAAAGCTGGTTGGCATCGAGGCGGGCCAGTTCGAGCAAGTTCGTGGCAAGCCCGGTCAGGCGGTCGGTCTCTACTACAATATCATCCAGCAATTCGGCGTCATCCGAGTCGAAATTTTCCCGGCTTCGCAACAACACCTCCGCGTCAGCCTTGAGGATGGTCAACGGTGTCCGCAGTTCGTGGGAAGCGTCGGCGATAAAGGTTTGCTGACGGGCAAAAGCCTGGCGGGTCGGCCTCAGGGCGCGCTGGGCCAGGAAGAACCCGCCGATGGTAGCAACCACTAAAGTGATTACCCCCAGGAGTATAAGCATATTCCGCAGGGAATCGAGGGCTGATTGCGAGTCGGCTACCGAACGGCCCAGTTGCAAAATAACCTTCTGGCCGGTCGGCAGGGTTACGGCTACCGCGTAACGATAAATCGGGCCAAACTGAGTACCGCCATCCACGACATCCGATTTAGAAGTATCGGTTGAGTTTAGCAGGGCCTTAGCCAGCCCGGCATCGGTAAAAGCGCCCGGTAGGACCGAGGTGTTATTGGTTACGCCATCGCCCCCGGCCAGCAAGGTGCCGCTGGGGTCGTAACAGGCCGTGTAAATCAGGACATTCCGGCGCGGCCCATCCGGCCCGTTATCGCCGCCGGGGGGACTATTAAACCTACCACTGGGCCGGTTAGCGAAATTCAGCGGGCAATTGGCTAAACCCTGTTGCTGCCAGAATTGGGCTGAAAAACGGGCCGTATTTTCAAGGTCGCTCTGGACCGGCGAATAAAGGCTGTTCGCTACCCCGACGTACAGGCCCACCCCCAACAGGAGCAAAGCCAGGGCCAGCACTGCCCCGTACCACAAGGTCAACTGGACCCGGACCCGTGAAAAGAGGGCCGCGTCGGTCTGGCCCTGTTTAGCCGGTTTGTGTTTTCGGAAGGGATGCAAGAAGGCGGTTAAGCTATTCCGTTTTGCCATAGCTTATCTCCTTTGATAAGGCTGAAAGACCCCAAATGGATTTTTTTATTACCCACAAACAATTTCTACGAAGCCTCTAATTTGTACCCGATACCACGGACCGTTTTCAGGAGGGGGCGTGCGAAACCGTGGTCAATCTTATCTCTTAAATAATGAATGTAAATGTCTACCACGTTCGAGATGGCGTCCAGGTCGTAGCGCCAGACCTGGTCGGTAATCTGGCTGCGGGTCAGGACCTGTCCAGGGTGGCGCATCAGGTATTCCAGCAAGGCGAACTCCTTGGCGGTCAGTTCGATAAGCTTGCCTTCGCGCTGGACCTCGTGTCGGACTAAATCAAGGGTCAGGTTGCCCACCTGTAAAATATTGTTGCCCTCGGTTTCGCGGTCGCGCCGTCGCAGCAAAGCCTGGACGCGGGCCAGTAGTTCAGACATGGCGAACGGTTTCACGAGGTAATCATCGGCCCCGGAAGTCAGGCCGGAAACGCGGTCTTCGACCGAGCCGCGCGCGGTTAGCATCAGAACCACCGATTTAATTTTCGACTGGCGCATCTGGCGGCAAATTTCGAGCCCGTCCATGTTCGGCAACATCCGGTCGAGAATTACCAGGTCGTAACTGTCGCTGAGGGCCAGGTTCAGACCTTCGTAACCTTCGTCCGCGACATCTACCACGTGGCGTTCTTCGGTCAGGACGCGTTTTAAGAGTTTACCGAGTTGTTTTTCATCTTCTACTATTAGAATGTGCATTCTTTAAGCTCCTAATCGGAACGGCCCTTCCGCCGCAACCCTTGTGAAATTCACAATAATCCCCTAATTTCTGACGTGTATATTTTGGTCTCCAAATCATTATAGCTATTACGCCAAGTGCTCTTATAGCCAGTAATTTTTATGCTAATCATGCAACCTTTAGCTTGATTATAACCATTTTAACTCCCGAAGATTGGAAAATTATTGGAAAACCCCCTCTTTTCGCAATTCGATTATTAGAAATTTCACATATTTCTCCAATTTATCTCTAAAAATAGCCCTCTACAATAAAGGAGTCGGAAACAAGATTTAGTCTGTAATTTGGGAGCTTGTTTGCGTGGTGATGAAAGGAATTCTATAAACTTATGAGCCTGACGATAGACCGGGTGAACATTGAGGAAGAAGGGGGCCAATATCCTGGGCAGCCCCCGGTTGAGAAAAAATCCAGATTTAATTTCAAACCAAATTTTAGAAAATCTTTGACCTGGGAAAATGGCGCCCTGACCGCCATCCTGGCTCTTTCAGGCTTCCTGGGCCTTTGGAATTTAAGTGTAAACGGTTATTCAAACGATTTTTATGCGGCGGCTGTCCGCAGTATGATTCAAAGCTGGCATAACTTTTTCTACCTGGCTTACGACCCCGGCGCCTGGGTAACGGTCGATAAACCGCCCCTGGCTTTTATGGTCCAGGCCGTTTTCGCCAAAGTCTTTGGATATAGCGGCGTGACCTTGCTGGTGCCGGAAGCCCTGGCCGGAATTCTGGGGGTTTACCTTCTTTATTATATGGTCAAAAAGGCCTTTGGTCCGGCGGCGGGTCTTCTTTCGGCCCTGATGCTGGCGGTCACTCCCATTTTCGCCGTGATGAACCGGGATAACAACCCTGATAGCCTGCTCGTCCTGGCCCTGATTCTTTCGGCCTGGGCTGCTTTGCGCGCCGCCGAACTTGGCAAAGTGCGCTGGCTTCTGCTTTCGGGCGTTTTTGTGGGCCTGGCCTTCAATATTAAAATGCTGGAAGCCTGGATTATTATACCCGCGATTTACGGGATGTACTTCCTGTTTGCCCGGACCAAATGGTGGAAAAGAATCTTGCACCTGGCCCTGGCAGGCGTGGTTATCGTGGTCGTCTCCTTCTCCTGGGCGGTAGCCGTGGATTTAACCCCGGCCAACCAACGGCCCTACATCGACGGCAGCACCGATAACACCGTAATGAACCTGATTTTCGGCTATAACGGCCTGGGCCGGGTGGACGGCAACGAGCGCGGCACCCAGGCGGGGTTTAACCTGGGCGACATTTTTGGCGGTGACACCAGCGGCAATCAGCAGACCCTGCCGGGTAACGGCACCGGCCAGGATGGTTTTACCCGCGAGGGTGGCACCGGCACGACCGACCGTGGCACCAGTACAGGTACCACCGGCTATTTTGACGGGCGGCGCGGCGCTACCGATGGTACCGGCACCGTCAATACCGGCACGACTGACCAGGGTGGTTTCCCCGGCGGCCAGCCGAGCGGCCAGACGGGCGGTCAGTTCCAGCCTCCCCAGAACCAGGGCGGCTTTGGTGGTGGTCAACCGGGTGGCGGCGGTTTTGGTGGCGGTATGTTCGGGGGCGAAGCCGGGATTACCCGCCTTGTTACACCTATGATGGGGGCCGAGTTTAACTGGTACTTCCCGCTGGCCCTGCTTGGTATCGTGTTCCTGGCCGCGACAACCTGGTTTGGGATGGCGAAGGGCCTGGAGAAATCGCGCCGGATGCAAGCGGTGGCGATGTGGGGCGGCTGGTTCCTGGCCTTCGGCCTGGTCTTGAGCCTCTCGAAAGGCATCATCCACACCTATTATATGAATGTGATGGCGCCCGCCGGGGCGGCACTGGCCGGAACCGCGATTGTGATGCTCTGGCAGACCTATAAAAAAGGCGGCTGGCTGGCATGGCTGCTGCCGGTCGGCATGGTGGCGGCGGCCATCTACCAGGCGTATCTACTCAGCAACTTCACCAGTTGGAACTGGTGGTTAGGACCGGTTATCCTGGTCATTGGCGCGGTTGCTTTCATCGGGCTGGCCCTGGGCCTGGTCTTCCGAAAACAGCCCTTTAGCCAGAAATTCTCGCTGGGTGTCGTGAGCGTGGCGACGGCGGCCCTGCTGGTCACTCCGACCTGGTGGTCCATCCGGGCGGTCTTTACCAGCATCACAGGTTCGACCCCTTCAGCGGTGCCGACCGGTGGGGGCGGTTTTGGCGGAGGCCGGGGTGGTAGTAGCCCTCAGACCCTCTCCTTCCCGCAAACCTGGACCAACTTTGTATCGAGCCATCTCGGCGGCCAACTCTTAATGGTCGGGATTGCCCTGGTGATTGGCGCGGCCCTGGTCGGGTTGTGGTTCGTGTTCAAGAACAAAAAGTGGTTTAACCTGCCCATCGCATCGGGTATCATCCTGGCCCTGTTCGTTGTCGGGAGTGCCGGGTGGTGGGTGAACGTGGCCCAGGCCCAGACGACCTCGAACTTTAACAGTGGTGGTGGTTTCGGTGGTGGTTTCGGCGAAGGCGGTTCGGTCAATTCGGCCCTGTTAAACTACCTGACCGCCAACCAGGACGGCTACAAAAACATCCTGGCGGTCAGCAGCTCAAACGAGGCTTCGTCAACTATCGCTGCAACCGGGTTGCCGATTATGTCGCTGGGCGGCTTTAGCGGCAGTGACCAGACCCTGACCACCACGGCGCAGGTCGAAGCCCTGGTAAACAACAAAATTGTCCGGTTCTTTATGGTCGGCGGTGGCATGGGTGGGGGTCGCGGCGGCAGCAGTGTCGTGAGCAGCTACGTCCAGTCGCAATGTACCGTGGTCAACAGCAGCGAATACAGCAGTTCGTCTACTAATTCAACCTCGTCCGGTGGTTTTGGCAACCGGGGCGGCGGCCTGGGCGGCACCCTGTACAAGTGCGGCAGCTAATTTACCGGAACTGTTTCGCAACCGCCGGTTCGTAACCGCCGGTTCGTAACCGATATAAACCATTAGCTGCTACCAACAATTAACTGCTTTTCATTTCAAAGGAGGGCTCAGGCATGGCCCTCCTTTTATTTTTAAAATTAATATAAGAGAAAATTAGGCTATTGGAAGTTGTTTCCTATCCGGTTTACAATAGAAAAGCTAAAAAGAAAAGCTAAAAAATAATCTTAAACAACCTTAAAAGCCGTCAAAAATTCGAAAGCCCAAAACAGGACCGCGCCTTGAGCCAACCTTCGCCCCGCCTGGAAACTTCGACCGAATCTTCCCCCCAGGAAATCCCTTCCCGGCGGGGTTTTTCGCTGTCCCGGCACCTTTCTTCGCCAGGCTGGACCGGGCTCGGTTTGCTAGCAATCCTGGCCCTGGCAGGTTTTTTATATCTTTTTCGCCTGGAAGAACTCGGCTATAACAACGAGTATTACGCTTCGGCAGTCAAAAGCATGCTGGCAAGTTGGTCCAATTTCTTTTTTGGCGCGTTCGACCCGGCAGGTTTTATCACTGTTGATAAACCGCCGCTCTTTTTGTGGGTCCAGGCCGGTTTCGCCTGGACGCTCGGTTTTAGCGGGTTGGCTTTGCTTTTGCCCCAGGCTATCGCCGGGATTGTGAGCGTCTGGCTTCTTTACCGGCTGGTCAGACCTGTTTTTGGCGAACTCGCCGGGTTACTGGCGGCCCTGGCCCTGGCCTTAACTCCCATTTTTGTCGTGACCAGCCGCCACAACAACCCTGAAAGCCTCCTGGTCCTGGTCTTACTGCTCCAGGTTTACGCCCTGACCAAAGCGGTCGAGCACGGAAGGTTGGGCTGGCTGTTGGCCCTGGCCGGGCTGGCCGGGTTGGGTTTCAACCTGAAAATGCTGGAAGCCCTGGTCACTCTCCCGGCCTTTTTCCTGGTTTACCTCCTGGTGGGCCGGGGCCGACCTGTAAAAAGGTTCCTGGACCTGACCATAGCGGGGATTGTTGTGCTGGTAGTTTCGTTTTCGTGGGCCTTGCTGGTAGACGCCGTTTCACCCGGTCAGCGTCCTTTTATCGGCGGCTCGACCGACAATACCGTCACGAATTTAATCCTTGGTTATAACGGCCTTAACCGGGTTGAAACCGGTGACGGTCCTGCTACCTTTTCGGATGTATCGCTGGCCGGGTTAGCCGGACCGCTCCGTCTTTTTCAGAACTATATCGCCGGGGAGACCAACTGGCTGGTTCCGCTGGTACTTTTCGGCCTTGTCGCCCTGTTTACCACCGTTAAGCAAAGGTTGGAAACCTGGAAGACCCCGCGCAATACCGCTCTTTTAGCCTGGACGGGCTGGCTGGTTTCGTTCTGGCTGGTCTTCAGTTTCGCGAAGGGCACTATCCACCCCTATTACCTGGTGATGCTTGCCCCACCCCTGGCGGCCCTGACCGGGGCGGGCCTGGTCGCGTTGTGGCAGGTTTTCCGGGAAAAAGGCTGGCAAAGCTGGCTGCTTCCGGGCGGCCTCCTGGCGAACACCCTTTATCAGGTTTATATCCTGGCCTATTATCCCGGTTGGAACGCCTGGTTGCTGGCTTTGGCGGGGCTGAGCGGATTGCTTGGGGTGGCCGGTCTGGTCCTGGGTAAAACACAAGACCGTCCTGTCTGGCGCAACCTGGGCCTGGGGCTAAGCGCCGGGCAACTACTTGCCCCGGTCACCTGGTCACTCAACCAGCTATACGTGACGCCGCTCAATCCCACCTTACCCTCGGCCCGACCCGGTGTCGAAAACGAAGCCGGTTACCTGGGCAACCGCTATATCTGGGAAAACGTGACCCAACCCGCCTGGGCCGGGCTTTTGACGGTCGTTTTACCCCTGGCCTTTCTTATTGGGCTGGCTTTGCTGGCAGTCTGGAAATTCGCGGTCAGTAAGCCTGATCTAGCCAGCCGTTGGAAGACCGGCGCGGTTGGGGTTGCCCTGCTGGCGGCTATTCTGGTAGGAGGGTTTGTAGCGAACGACCGGATTTCCGCCAGGACCGGGGCTATCCAAACCGCCTTAACCCGCCCGGTTTACCGCAACGATACCCGGCTTCTCGCCTACCTTGCAGCCAACCGCCAGGACCGGGCCTACCTGGCGGCGGTGCCGACCACCTCGGAGGCCGGGCCACTTATTCTACAGACCGGCCTACCCGTGCTGGCTTACGGCGGCTTTATGGGGATCGACCCGGCCCTGAGTCCGGCCCAGGCGGCCCAACTCGTCCACGAGAATAAATTGCGGTACTTTCTGGTTTCCTCCAACAACTGGTTTGATAATGTCAGCGAGGAAGCGGGGACACGCGCTATTTACCGCTGGGCCAGCCAGAATTGCCGGGTGGTTGACCCCGCTTTCTGGAAAACCCCCGCTAACAGCCTCGAAAATCCCTGGCAAGAGCAGCTTTACGACTGCTCAAATATTCCCACTTAACCCTCTTTCTCCTTGTTTCTTCCTTAAACTTCAATATACGGTCCTGGGTAAACCTCTCCCATTGTCATTCTGTGCCAAAGGCACAGAATCCCGGTCCGTTGGACAATACTAGGGTCGTAATTGTGTTGAATCGAGATTCGGGTTGTAACCCTACAATAATAAACACTTTGCTAACCTGGTTTTACCAGGTCAAAAAAGTGTCACTTTATACTATTTACCTTGATTGCTAGTAGTTGGTGAAAGCTAAAGCCAAAATGTTAGCCTGAACTTTAAGCTCAAAACCAGCATTAGTTCTGGCATATAACCTTTGTAAGCCAAACTTCTCTAATTGAGAGTTGGCCGT